>Ga0272441_10000618_pt1 | contig 79828 bp, 82 predicted proteins | sample SSMProp6N_FD_193582 | JGI IMG/M metagenome (GOLD analysis project Ga0272441, IMG submission 193582) | Marine sediment archaeal communities from Little Sippewissett salt marsh, Falmouth, MA, United States - SSM-Prop-6N | ecosystem: Environmental > Aquatic > Marine > Wetlands > Sediment ...
CACTCCCAACAAAAGTGTCAATTTCAGAAGTGGTATAGGATGTATCAAAGACGGTAATTTGAGTTACATCCATGGTAACATCAACCGTCAATTCTGTACCGGTAAGAAAAGTAATTTCGATAGTAGAATTAACATAACTTTCTGCTTCATCATCTGCTTTAATTGAATGCACCGTTAGTATTGAACCAAGTAGAAAAAAAAGGACACATAGAGTCCCTACTCTAGATAATTTTTTGGATTGCATACATCCACATCCTTCCAATATTAGAAGTACAAACCCTTATAAAAACTTTCTTACGAAACCACTAAAAAGACCATAGCAAATTACGTCACTAGAGATTATGTATGTGGTAGGAGGCACAACTGGAAATTCAATAGCAAACGATATCGCACGTAAACTTAACTGCTCTTTAGCAAGAACGATAATGAGGCGTTTTCCTGATAATGAATTTTATTTTCGCACTCTTGATGATATAAGCAATAAGAGTGTACTTCTTGTACAGTCTGCCTATCCAGATGAAAAAATCATTGAGCTATTACTTATGCAAAATGCTGTTATTGAAGCGGGTGCCAAAAAAATAGGCGTTGTCATCCCTTATTTGGGATATAGTCGACAAGATAAGAAGTTTGAAAACGGCGAACCAATAAGTGTCAAAGCAATAGCAGAACATCTTAGCCTTCATGCCGATTTTATTCTCACCGTTGATCCTCATAAAGATCATATTCTCGATTTTTTTTCGCCCCCTGCCTATAGCTGTTCAGCTATTACTGAAATTGCTCAATATCTTAAGAAAAGAAAAGTAGATTTTATACTTGCCCCCGATAAGGGAGCCAAAGAGCGGGCGCGTCAAGCCTCTAAAATAATGAATTGTTCCTATGATTATTTAGAAAAAAAACGAATAGATGGAAAAACAGTAGAGATCAAGCCAAAATATATTGAGGTAAAAAATAAGACGGTCGCCATTATTGATGATATTATTTCAACTGGAGGAACTATGGCTCAATCAATCAAAGAATTAAAAAAACAAGGAGCTAAGGAAGTGCTAGTAGCATGTACACATGGATTATTTATTAGAGGTGCTAAAGAAAAACTTCTTGCTGCAGGGTGTGATGATATTATTGCAGCAGACACTATTGAAAATGAATTTAATAAAGTGAAAACAGCACCTTGTATGATTGAAATGATACAGCGTTATTATTAATAGTTCTTTATTCAGAGATAAGATATTTATAAGACTTTAGTTTTACGGTTGCTTATCCTAAGGTGAACGCAATGCGTAAAAGAGCACAAAGAAAAAGTCCTGTTACAGAGATGATACAGAAACCTATTAAACCAATAGCGGGAATGAAGAATAAATTTTTTAAGAAAAAAAAGATAAATTACTGGATTGCAATTTCTCTCATATTAGTGTTTTGTTTGGTTTTATTTTTTAATACGTATTTTAACCTTTCATCTGGGATGGCAATTAATCCAGAAGCAACTACTGTTAGTGAAAAATTCTATTTATCTGGTCCTGACCCTTATTATAATATGAGACTTGTTGAAGGTACATTAGAAACAGGAAGATATCCTTACTATTCAGCAGAAGATCCAATTCTTAATTATCCTTTAGGAAGATCGGGCGGGCGAGCTCCTTTATTAAATATGATGGCGATTGGATTTAGTAAACTTCTGGTGCCCTTTGTAGGAGATGTAGATGCTATTGGATACTCCATGCAGTTTATTCCTGCACTTTTTGGAGCTCTTTTGATATTTCCAGTTTATTTTATTGGAAAAACACTCTTTGGAAAAAAGGAAGGGTTGGTTGCTGCTCTTCTTGTTGCAGTCATTCCCATACATATAGGCTCAGGCCATGGGTCTGCTTATACCTTATTTGATCATGACTCCTTTAATCTTTTACTTTTCTTCTTAACATTCCTCTTCTTAATCAAGAGTGTTAAAGAAAAAAATAATATAACATCCGCCCTCTATGCTGGATTGGCAGGTACCTCTGTTGCAGCTCTTACATTGGTGTGGGTAGAAGCACAATTTATTTACGTAGTCATTGCAGCATATGCTTTCATTCAGATATTTATTGATATTATTCGAAATAAAATCAGCCTAAATTTCGCTCGTAATATGTCTATCATTCTTCTGCTAGGTTATTTTGTTTCTTTACCAGTGCGAATTACAAGGTTGCCCTCTTTTTCTATTGAAATTCCTCTCGTTATGGGGTTTGCCATTCTCATATTTGGTCTCTTTACCTATATTTTACATAAAAAGAAAATTCCCTGGATTTTATCATTGCCTGTCATTATTGGTGCGGGTATTTTTCTTTTAGCTTTTTTTTACATTGTCCCTAGTCTTGCCACAACCTATTCTTTTCTTTCGCCTCTCTCCCGGATTTCCGAGGTCATCTATGGGAGCGGAATTTATGGAACAAAAGTCGATATTACTATTGCAGAAGCAGGTACATATAGTATTAGTAGAACGGTCATGTCCTATGGGCCTGCCCTTTATTGGCTTGCATGGGCAGGACTTGTATTATTAATTTTTCATTATATTACGCAAAAAGGTCGAAGAGAATACATGTTCATTATTGTGTTATTTATAATTAATATCTGGCTTGCAGGTTCCGCAGGTCGATTTTTAAATGATATGGTTCCTCTTATTGCAGTTCTAGCAGGATGGATAACATGGTTTGTTATTGATAAACTTAATTATAAAGAAATGCTGCGCAATATCCGAAATGCAGGTGGGGGGTTGCGTGGCATTCGAAAAGGAACAAAAATCTATCATCTTTTGGGGATATTTTTTGTTGCTTTCATCGTCATTATGCCTAATGCTTTCTTAGCTCTTGATGCTGCCATACCATCTGCAGTTACTCAGAATGGAACAAGTAATTTAAAAATTGATTTCTTTGGGATAGATCATGAATCTGCATTCGGCTCAAGTACGTATAAAGAACAATACTGGATTGATGCCTTTTCCTGGCTACGATCGCAAGATAATGATATCAAAGATCCAACTGATCGACCTGCCTTTATATCGTGGTGGGACTATGGGTTTTATGCATCTGCTGTTAGTGAGCATCCTACCGTTGCTGACAATTTCCAGGATGGCATTCCTCCTGCAGCAAATTTTCATACTTCAAAAAGTGAAAAGGAGGCGGTTTCTGTGTGGATTGTTCGTCTTCTTGAAGGTAATAATAAACAGAATGGAAATTCCCTCTCACCTGAAGTGAATATTGTATTGAAGAAATATCTTAATATTACTTCTGCTAATAATATCTCACAATGGTTATCCGATCCCACTAGATCCCCTTCATATCTAGCACCAATTGGTGAAGAATACGATAAAAATCTCAGCAAAGAGCTTCTTGTTGGAGAGCAATATATTGAAAATGCTTATTATCATGATATTGTTAATCTTTTGAATGCCACTCTTGATGAGGAGAGTATCACCTGGCTCTATCATGATCTTCAGGAGGCTACCGGATATAGTATTCGGTATTATGGCGTTGAAGGATATGATACGCAAATCTTTAATATCTTTGGATTTCTCGGGGACAAAAGCCTTTTCCTTCATGCCAATAGAAAGATTAAATATATACCAATGCTAGCCGCAGATTTAAAATATAATTCAGAAGACGATTTTATTAGAGCAACATATACAATTCAATCTTCTGTTTATCCCAACACAGATGAACCTCGATATCCAACTCTTGATGGAACGGACATGACTTTTGAGGAAATTCAAGCGTTAAGCCAAGATCAAAAGAAAGGAATTTATATTGTAGATATTAAAACGGAATTAAAAGAAGGCTACTCCAACACTATCTTCTATAGAACCTATATTGGTGATATTCCTGAAGAACTTCAGCAGATCTCTCAACTTCCCTGTTGGGGATTGCGTCATTTTACTGCCGATTTTGTTTCGGCTTATCCCTACTATGGTGCAGGACGAAGTGCTGTTGTTATTGCAAAATATTATGAGGGTGCAACCATCAACGGTTCCATAACCTACGAAGGAGCACCATTAGATGCTCAAGCAGTTATACGAAAAGATACCTCTCTTTTTGGAACTACCTTTCTGATAGATCATGATACCAATGTTTCTACAAATGGAGCATTTGAACTTATTGCCCCCGCTGGAAACATCACTCTTGAATTACGAAAAAATACAGAATTAGGACTTAATGCTTTCATTCTCAAAACAATCACCTTTAATAGCACCATGGATGCTGAACTTGCTCCTATTACTGATGACGAGGCAATGCGCCTAAATGGTACTAATTACCAACGAACTCTTAATATCACCATTGAACCCGCTACTTTTGAAGGATATATCTATATAAATAACGACAATGACACCTCTACTTATAACGAGAGTATTGATGAGCCCCTGCAAGATGTAGACATCACTTTAAGTGAAGTTGCAGAATTTGAAAATGATGTCCCTAAAACTTGGGGACCAATTCAAACGTTGACTACAGATGAGAACGGTTATTTCAATGCAACAGATCTCATGCCTGGCATTTATTTCCTTCGCGCTGTTCAAGATGACTTTGTCCTCCATGAAAATTATGTCTTCATCTACTCAGATAACAACTCCTATAATATTTCAAGACCAGAATTGGCAAGTGTAGAGGGAACAATCTACTTTGATACAAATGAAAATGATCAATATAATTCAGGCGAGGAAATGGAAGGATCAGATCTTGAACTTCTCTATACAACATTGGATGGTACTAGCAAACTTGTAAGTACCGCTACCACAAGTTCATCTGGTACTTATTCCTTTACAAATCTCATCCCAGGTGAGTACATCATCAATGCCACAAAGACCAATAGTACAACGGGATACTATGATTACGCAATAGAAGAACCTCTCTCTTTAGCAGAAAATGATTCTCTAACAGTTAATATTTCTATTACTTATGCTCCTATTACGGTAAGTGGTTTGACGACATATAATGGTCAAAATATTGCAGATATTTCTATTGAATTTTTACCAAATGAGTTAATCGAAGATAACACAGCAGAAGGATTAACCGTGCTCTCAGATGAAGTAGGGCAATATGAAGCAGAAGTACTCCCTGGATCCTATAATATTACTATTGATGAAATTGGTGATGGGGAGAAAGGATGGTATACTTATAAAGGACAGGTGACCCTTCTGAAAGGACAAGGTGTACAAACACTTGACATGGGTATGAGTAAGACGTCTATTACTGTTACAGGAAACACTCTCTATAATAGTGCATCAATTGCCAACATTACGATTACCTTTGATCCAGATCCAGAAACCACTAATAATACAGCTATCTTTGGTACTGCCCAATCAGACGAATCCGGTAAGTATACAGCAGAATTACTTCCAGGAACCTATGTGGTGACTGTTGATGAACTTGTAAGTGAAGAAGGAGTCAATGTTACGTATTTGTTTGAAGGAACATTGATCGTTCAATCTGATGACACGTTAATTTCCTATGATATTGCTATGACACGAGAAACAGAATAGATTTAATCTTCAAACCAAATTGTATTTAATACTTACATAAATACTTCCTATTATGTTAACCCAAGAAGAGGGTAGAGAGGCCGTACACTTAGCCCGCAATACAATTCAAAATTATGTTATAGAAAATATAACCCTCTCTTCTAATTTAAAAGGTATTTTTAGACAATATCAGGGGGCGTTTGTAACCCTTCATCGTTATCCTGAATATCATCTGCGAGGTTGTATTGGTATTCCACTACCCCTCATGCCTTTAAAGGAAGCTATTATTGAAGCAGCAACATCAGCAACACGAGATCCTCGATTTCCACCTTTAGATAAAGAAGAATTAACTTCTATTGTCATCGAGGTAACCATTCTTACAAAACCAAAAGTGATACCTAGAGAACATCCTCAAGATTATCTTGCTGAAATTCAAGTTGGACGAGATGGTCTTATTGCTGAGCAAGGCGTTTCAAAGGGACTTCTCTTGCCTCAGGTTCCCATTGAGCAAGGTTGGAATATAGAGGAATTTTTATCACAAACTTGTATAAAAGCAGGGCTAATGCCTGACGCTTGGTTTGATAAAAAAACAACAATCTCAAAATTTAGCGGCCAAATCTTTACCGAGATAACGCCCGGTGGTAAAATTAAGGAGAAGCATATCGATGGATCTGACCATTGAAGGAAAAGCATTTGTACAAGGATCTTTTCAACACTGTTGTATTGGTATAACAGAGGGTAAAATTGTTGCTATAAAAAAGATAGCAAAAGGCGATCGTCACATAGATGCAGAGAAACATCTCATACTTCCAGCTGGAATTGACTTGCATGTGCATTTTCGTGATCCTGGTTTTTCCTTAAAGGAGGATTTTTCCAGTGGTTCACTCTCGGCTCTTTATGGAGGAATTACATGTGTTTTTGATATGCCTAATACAAATCCACCTACAATATCACAAGACACTCTCAAAGAAAAAACTGCTATTGCACAGAAGAAAAGCTATATTGATTTTGGCCTCTATGCAGGAATCACTAATACTAATATTGATAGCCTGGACACATTAGCTCCCTATTGCGATGGATTTAAAATCTACCTAGGAGCAACCCATTCATTAGCATTGGACAGACAACATCTTCAGATAGCCTTACAACAGGCAAGCATCCTAAAAAAACCAGTTTTTATTCATGCAGAGGATAAACATTGTCTTACAAAATATCAACGTAGAGAAAGAACGTTAGCAGATCATCTGCAAGCCCGTCCTTCGGTCTGTGAAGAAGCGGCTATTGCAGCAATTCTCCAATGTAGTATTTCTCCTACTACTCCAATACATATCTGTCATCTTTCATCCTGTGAAGGATTTGAAAAATTACAAAAGCGTCCCCACAATATTAGCGTAGGTGTGACGCCCCATCATTTGTATTTTGATATCGAATCAAATACAGACAACTCCGCCTATTTAAAAGTCAATCCTCCCTTAAGAACTAAGTTTGATCGAGAGACGCTATGGCATGGAGTTACTTCAGGACATATTGATATTCTGGAATCAGATCATGCTCCACATCGTGTAGAAGAAAAAGAACAAGAGTTTCACGTAGCTCCTGCAGGCATCCCCGGGGTTGAAACCATATATCCGCTGCTATTACATGAAGTAAAAGAAGAACGACTTAGTTTTCAACAACTCCTTTCTCTTCTCTGTGAGCGTCCAGCAAAGATTATGGGCTTGCCAAAAGGGGCTATCAAAGTGGGTAACGATGCAGATTTGTTTGTTGTTAATTTTAATAAGCCCCGTCGTATTTCTAATCAAGACTTACACTCAAAAGCTCATTGGACCCCCTATGAAGGAAGAAAGGCATTCTTTCCTAACCATGTTTTTTTACGAGGAGAACAAATACTTGAGGATGGCATCTGTATCTGCTCACAACATAACGGGAAAAAAGTATTTCGGTAAGTATTTAATTGCTATATTTACTACCTATCGCTAGGTGTCTATCTGAAATCTACGCATCATAGATTCTCTGCAACACTTCTGCTTTTTTTAAAAGGAATCTTCATGGGATCTGCTGATATCATTCCTGGAGTTTCAGGAGGTACGATTGCACTTATAACAGGGATCTATGAACCTCTTATTGAAGCAATAAAATCTGTGAATTTGGTATTTATTCTTGATTTTTTTCGAGGTTTCAGAAATAAAAGATATTTTCTAAAAGCAAAGGAGGTTTTTCTAGGGATTCATTTTCACTTTCTCCTTCCCCTCATTATTGGTATTGCAGTTGCCTTTCTCATTCTAGCCAATATCATTGGAAGTCTCATGAAGTACTATCCTACCTATACCTTTGCATTCTTTTTTGGATTAATTCTTGCGTCTGTATATTTTGTTTATAAATCTAGTAATCTTCCCCTGCAGGCAGGAACTATTCTGTTTTTATTGAGTGGAATCATTGTTGGTTTTTTTATTGTAGGGTTAGATGCAATCCAGACGACGCATTCTCTTCTAATTATCTTTCTAGCCGGAATTATTACCTTTTGTGCGATGATTCTTCCTGGGATATCAGGAGCTTTCATCTTATTAGTTTTGGGTCAATATAACTTCTTATTAAATACTCTCAGAAGTCTTACTCGATTTGATTTTTCGTTTCTACCCTATGCAATTGCCTATGTGGCAGGAGGAATTATAGGAATTTTAGTTTTTTCTAGGGCTCTTTCCTACCTTATACACAATTATCGATCAGCGACCCTCTGGTTTATCATAGGACTGATGATAGGAGCCTTACGTAAACCTGGCGAATTCATTGCTAATCGTCCTGAAAGTCTCTTGTTTACTCTTATATCCATTGGTCTTGGCATCTGTATCGTTGCTGCAATTTCCTATTATGAAATATTTTGTCCAAAAGCCAAAACTCATGTATGATTGATACTTTTTTTAATACCAATAATATAGCTTATCTACATATGAATCAAAAAATGAAGGCATTAGCCCATCAAATCGTTGATTCTATTGCTGATAGAGTCCAACAGGAGTGTAAACAGAATTTCTTTCAAATGAGTAAAACAGTTGATATTGGCGCTGATGGCACACCAACAAAATATATTGATAAATTTGCAGAAGATATTGCAATAGAACTTCTTGAACAAACAGGTATTAAGGTTGATCTTTTAAGTGAAGAAATCGGAACGATTGAGAGAGATGGTAAATATACTTTTGTGTTAGATCCTATCGATGGAACGCGAAATGCCTATCGAGGCATTCCCTTTTATTCCGTATCTCTTGCTATCGGAACATCAAAGATCAGTAATGTAGAGTATGGAGTAGTAAAAAATATTCCAACTGGAGATACTTTTTTTGCTGAAAAGAAAAAAGGGGCCTTTATGAATAATAAGCGAATAAGTGTTGCCGATGTTCCTTCAAAAGATATTGTTTCTTCCCTTGTCTTGGGTAAAATTAACGATACCAAAGCGTTGTCTCTAGCACAAAAGAACAATGTCCGATCACTAGGATCAGCATCACTGGAAATGTGTATGGTAGCAACCGGCGCTATTGATTTTTATTTAATTGGAAAAGAATACATGCGTGTTGTAGATATTGCAGCATCGACCCTTATCGTAAGAGAAGCAGGCGGCTATGTCAAGAACATGCTTGGTCAAGATCTTGATATGAATTTTAACTTAGAAGAGAGGACAAGTGTGATTGCTTCCTGCTCAGAAGAATTAATTCAAAGAATTTTGCACTGAAGAAAAACATAAATAGTCCTTGTCTCCATTCGATATGGAAATGAAAATCGAAGAGAAAATTCTACAGCTTTCAAAAAAGAAGAAAATCCACTTTTCCTTATTGGATCCCGACAAACAAGAACCTAAGAAAGCAGGAAACATTGCAAAGATTGTTACAGAAGCAGGCAGTAGTGCGATTATGGTTGGAGGATCTACCATACAATCACCAAGACAAGTCGATGACACCATCAAAGCTATTAAGAACAACACTAACTTGCCCGTTATTCTATTTCCTTCAAGTTCACAATTTCTTAGTAAATATGCTGATGCAATCTTTTTCATGAGTCTCTTAAATTCTCGAAATTTGGATTATGTGATACGAGAGCCTGTTCAAGGAGCAAAATTTGTGAAACAGTCTGGACTTGAACCCCTTTCTATGGGATACGTTATTGTAGAGCCAGGCATGACTGTCGGTAAGGTTGGTGCTGCTGATTTACTTGGCAAAAATGACGTTGAAACGGCGGTGGGATATGCATTAGCAACTCAATATTTTGGCATGAAATTTTTCTATTTAGAAGCAGGTTCTGGGGCAACATTTCCTGTCTCCAACAAGATTATACAAGGTGTCAAAGAAAATACAGACCTTCTCCTCCTCGTAGGTGGCGGTATACGAGATGCACAGACTGCTAGAGAAAAAGCAGAAGCAGGCGCTGATATTATCATTACAGGAACTGCTCTTGAAAACCAAGAAACATTAAAGGAAACATTAGCAGACATTATTGAGGCCATACAGAGGTAATCTGGCATGAAATATTTAGTAAGTATTGGAGGAGCATCGGGTAGTATGTATGGTATTCGTCTGCTTGAAGAATTAAAAAACGCACATCATGAGGTCCATTGCATCATTTCCAAAGGAGCTAAAGCAATTATTGAATACGAAACATCATATACAATTCAGAAAATCATAAATCTTGCTGATATCTCTTATGATAATAGCGATCTGTTTGCTGCCCCTGCAAGTGGGTCTTATCAGCTCGATGCTATGATTATTGCCCCCTGTAGTATGAAAACGCTTTCTGCCATTGCTAATGGCTATGCAGATACCCTTACGTCAAGGGCCGCTTTTTGCTTTTTAAAAGAAAATAGAAAACTCATTCTTGTTGTGCGAGAAACTCCTTTAGATTTATCTGCTATAAAAAATATGCTCTCTGCAAGGCAAAACGGGGCAATTATTCTTCCTGCCATGCCAGGATTTTATCATCATCCCAAAAACATTGATGATATAATTAATTTTGTTGTAGGAAAAACCTTAGATCAACTTAATATTAAACACACTCTTTTTAAAAGATGGAAATAATAAAGAAAATTTTATAGAATGTTTAGGATCCTGTACATTCTCCTTGATTATCACAAGTTTCATGGCCGCACCAACAGGTATGTCCATCACCAGGACAGGTGTTATCACATGTTTGATAACCGTAGCAGGTGTCAGCAGCACATGTCCCATCACAGGTAGAAGATCCTTGTCCATGGTCACAAGTATTGCCTTGATGCCAAAAACAAGTTCCATCACAGCTTACTTCGTGACAAGTTCCAGTACAACTTGGTCCCCAAATACTTAGAATACCCATTTGTGGTGTATTTGATATATCGACCTCTGATGGATACTCTCCTTGATCTATGTATTTTACTTGAAAGGTGACATCCTTTCCAACAGCTTTGCCAGACCGTACTGTAAATAATTCACTTTCTCTGTGATCAATTCTGTCTTCTCCAAGAGATATTACGATAGTTCCGTAAGCAAAAAACAACAGCATAACTGAAATTAATACCGGGATAACTTTTCTTTTTTTCATCTTATTTTCCCCCTATATAAGATTATATATCTTAGTTATTCTATTTAAATATTTCCTTATTTTATAATAAATTATTAATTAATATTACATAAATCAACAAAATTCTTAAAGATTTTTTCCCCATATTCTGTATGTTCTACCTCTGGATGAAATTGTAATCCATAAAACGGTTTTTCCTTGTGTCGCATAGCTTGAATCTTGCATGTTTCACTCTGAGCAAGTATTTCAAAATTTGACGGAAGCTGTGACACTTCATCGTGATGCGATAGCCATACAATAGATTTTTCCGGAACATCTTTGAATAGCTTATCCTGATAAAGAATAGTGAGTTCAATTCTACCGAATTCTGGAACCTTAGAGGGAGTAACTGTGCCACCAAAAAATCTTCCCATAAATTGATGACCTGCACAAATGCCCAAAATTGGAAAATCTGCATTTTCAAGATACTCACTTGACTTTCCAAGTTCATCTTTTAAACCGATTCGTGGAGCTCCACCAGATAAGACTAAACCATCAATATTATCTTTGATAAGCGTAGTAAAAGGTGTTGTATTGGTAACAATCTTTGTTTCAACATCGAGATCTCTCAGGGTTCTCCATTCTCGATGGGTCCATTGTCCCCCATTATCAATAACATATATTTTTACCATGTTACTCCCATTCGACTGTTCCTGGTGGTTTGTTGGTAGTATCATAGACAATACGATTAATTTCATTTCCTAATGAATTAGACATTTTTGTAGAAATAGCATCAAGAACACCATGGGGGATCTCACTAAAAGCACAGGTCATAGCATCAATGCTTTGAACTGCTCGGATAGCGATAGTATTGCCATATGCTCTTTTATCTCCTTGTACGCCAACAGTTCTTATAGGAATTAAGACAGCAAAATATTGCCATGGTTGTGCCATTTTTTGTGCCTTGACCGCTTTTTCGATTTCTGTTTCTACAATAAAACAAGCCTCCCGAACAAGTGCGGTTCTCTCTGGTGTTGCTTCACCTATAATGCGTACGGCAAGGCCTGGACCAGGAAAGGGTTGTTTTTCGGCAACCGACAATTGTAATGAACGCGCGACTTTCCTAACCTCATCTTTATATAAATCTCGGAGAGGTTCGATAAGTTGTAACTTCATTTGTTGGGGAAGACCTCCTACATTATGGTGGGACTTAATGGTGTCTCTTAGCTCTCCTCCAGATTCAATCCAGTCGGGTGCGATTGTTCCCTGTACTAAATATACGATCTTTTCTTTTTTAGCCACTCGTTCAAAAATGCGAATAAATTTTTCGCCAATGATTTTTCTCTTTCTTTCTGGGTCTTCCACTCCTTTCAAGGCCGTATAAAATTCTTTACTTGCATCAATAAAATGAAAATTTAGGTGTAATTCTTCCATAAGGTGTTTTACATTCTGTGATTCATGTTTTCTCATATACCCCGTATCAACATGAACAGCAACCAATCTTTTTCCAATCGCTTTATTGACTAGAGCAGCACATACAGTGCTATCAACACCGCCTGAAAAAGCTATCAGAGTTTTGCCTTGGATATTCTTCTTTAGAGAAGCAACTGTCGATTCTATGAATTTTTCAGCGTTAAACATACAACCCCTACTTATGAAAGCGCCTTTTCTCTTAATTTTTTTCGATACGTTTCAAGTTGCTGTTGTATCTTTTTATCAGCAATACCAAAAATTTCAAGGGCAAGGAGAGCAGCATTATCACCACGATCCAACCCTACAGCGCCTACCGGTATGCCTGGAGGCATTTGGATGATAGAGAGAATGGCATCTAAATTTACTTTTCCACTGACAGGAACGCCAATAACTGGTTTAATAGTATGTGCAGCAATAGTCCCGGGCAAGGCTGCAGCAAGACCTGCTATGCCAATAAAAACGTCTGCATCGCTTTGTTCAACAAGGTCCTTTACTACATCTGGCGTTCTATGGGCAGACGCAACCTTGATTGAATAGTCTACAGTAAATTCCTTGAGAATATTTTTTACTTTGTCGGCAATGGGCATATCAGATTTCGAACCCATTATAATTTGAATTTTCATGTTTTCAATCCAGGGAACAAACTCACTATTTAAATAGTTTCGATATAAGAAAAACGCCATAGTAAAATAATTATATGATCTTTTTATGTTGACATCTCAAACAATTAGGATTGATTATGAAACTTGTCATCTGTGAGAAAAATATTGCTGCCAAGCGCATAGCGTATCTTCTTTCGAATGGTTCAGTCAACTATTCTCGAATGGGAAGAATACCCATCTATGAATTTACAAAAGACAATGAAAAGTGGACTATTATAGGATTGAAAGGACATATTATTGCCCTTGACTATCCTGTAGACTATAATCAATGGACAAAAATATCTCCACGTAACTTAATCGATGTTGAACCCTGTAAGAAAGTAAGTGAAAAAGATATTGGATCCGCACTTAAGTCCTTAGTTGTTCAGAATCCTTTTCTTATTATTGCAACTGATTATGATAGAGAAGGAGAATTAATTGGTGTTGAGGTTGTTAATCTTTTAAAAGAGTATAATGAAAATATCACAGACATTAAAAGAGCAAAATTTAGTGCAATAACAAAATATGAAATTATCCAAGCGTTTAACACTCTATCCAAAGTCGATTACAATCTTTCAAATGCCGGAGAAGCACGACAAATCATTGATTTAGCGTGGGGGGCTGTCTTAACTCGGTTTATCTCTTTAACGTCCCGAAGACTTGGAAGAGATTTTTTATCCATTGGACGGGTACAGTCTCCAACCTTAGCCTTGTTAGTTGAACGAGAAAAAGAAATACAAACATTTGAATCAAAATCTTTCTGGAAGATTATTGCTACTTTAAAAAAGGAGAAAGAATTTGAAGCCACTCATCAACAAGGCCAGTTTTGGGAGCAACAACTTGTTGAAGACATATTTTCAAAAATTAAAGATAGCAAACAAGCAATCATTGCCGAAGTCAAGAAAGAGCAGATTACAGAGTATCCCCCATCTCCCTTTAGTACCACCTCTTTTTTACAGACTGCTTCTTATTTAGGCTTTCCTGCTACCAAGGCAATGAGTATAGCTGAAGAACTCTACATGAATGGATTGATCTCTTATCCACGAACAGATAATACCGTCTATCCAAGATCATTAAATCTTAACAATATTGTACAGAAATTAACTACCTCTTTTTTAGCAAAAGAAGCACAAGAAATATCTCAGAATAGAAGACCATTTCCTACGAGAGGGAAAAAACAGACAACCGATCATCCTCCCATCCATCCTGTCGATATTCCCTCTTCAAAAAAATTAAATCCTGATCAACAGAAAATATATGAGCTTATTTGTCGAAGATTTTTAGCTACTCTGGCAAAAGATGCCCTTGCTGAAACTAGTGAAGTTACCATCGATATTAATAACGAACATTTCAAAGCTAACGGCTACACGCTTCTTGAAGCAAATTGGAAGACCGTCTATCCTTATATTAAAGAGAATCGAAAACCACTCCCCGAGTTGCAAAAAGGGGATTCCGTTACTATTGTCTCTATCTCTATAAAGAAGGATAAAACAAGACCTCCCAAGCGATATACACAAGGTGCTCTTATAGCAAAGATGGAGCAATTGTCGTTAGGTACAAAATCGACACGTCATGAAATTATCAAAAAACTCTATTCAAGAAAATATATTGTTGGTTCAACACCAGCTCCTACGTCCACGGCTATTGCTGTCATTGATTCTTTGAAGGGATGTAACGTGGTAGAGCCACAGATGACTGCATTACTGGAACAAGATATGACAGCTATTTCTGAAGGAAAAAAGACCTTAGAAGAAACCGTAGCAGAATCCCGTAGAATGCTTACCGAAGTTATCGAATCATTAGAACAGGACAAAGAGAAAATAAAGACAAGTATCACAAGTGCACATATGAAAGAAAATCATATTGGGACATGCCCAAAATGCGGAAAGGATATGATTATACGAAATTCAAGAAAAGGAGAGCGATTTGTCGGCTGCTCAAACTTTCCTACATGTAGAAATGCATATCCCCTACCTCAGAAAGGAATGATTGAAAAGACTGATAAAACATGTGATGCCTGTAACGCGCCAATCATCCAAATGATAATGAAAGGGAAAAAGAGGATAGAGTTGTGTTTAAATCCTAGATGTCCAAAAGTTGCAGATGGGCCTTCAGATTTGATTGGAAAATGTCCTAAATGTGGAAGTGACATGATAATCCGAGCATCCCGAAGTGGTGATCGGTTTGTTGGTTGCACAAATTTTCCAAGATGCAAAAATACGTATTCTTTACCAAAAACAGGAGATGTTGTCACAACAGACAAGGTATGTGATGAATGTAAGGCGCCTCTTATTCAGATAAAACGTGAAGGGGAAGACATTACAACGGTGTGTTTAAATTCTGAATGCCCGAGTAAAAAAAATAAAAAATAAATTGCGAGGTTATTTTTCAGTTGAGTCCTTGTCTATTTCATTGCTTTCTTCTGTTTCTACTTCGTTTCCCTCATCAGTTTCATTATCTCTTTGTTTCTGAACCGATTCATCATTTTCGTTTTGTTCTTCTTCATCATCTTCTGACATTACTCTTGTCACTGAAACTACTTTATCTCCTTCGTTAAGTCTCATTATTCGAACGCCCATGGTGTTTCGACCTTGACTTCTTATGTCCCTTACTGGTATTCTCACATTCATCCCTAGTTTTGTTGTTAAAATAATCTCTTGGTCATCGTCTACTTCGTTGACAAAAAGTACTTTACCATTTCTCTCGTTTGTAACAATAGTTCTTACACCCTTGCTTCCACGATGAGTATGTCTGTATTCCTGAATAGGCGATTGCTTGCCAAAACCATTTTCTGTAATAGTGAGAAGAGATCCTTCTTCAGAAACAACAGCCATTGAAACAACTGCATCATCTTTACTCTTCAATCTGATTCCAATGACTCCTCTTGTGGCACGCCCCGTTGGTCTTATTTCTTTTTCTGAAAATCTACATGCTTGACCGTTGGACGAAGATATCATTATCGTTTGATTTCCATCAGAAAGTTTGATGCCTATGAGTTCATCATCTTCATCAAGATTTATTGCTTTAATCCCGTTAACTCGAATGTTGCTATATGCTGAAAGCACTGTTTTTTTGATAATTCCTTTCTTTGTTGAAAAGACAAGATACTGTTTATCATCAAACTCATGTATTGGGATTGCAGTTTGAACATCTTCGCCTTCTTCAAGTCTAGGGAGAAGATTAATTATGGCTTTTCCTTTTGAGTATCTGTCCCCTTCAGGAATCTTATAACCTTTCAACCAAAAAGTTTTCCCAAGATTTGTGAAAAACATGATATAATCATGAGTGGAAGTAATAAACGAGTCAACAAGGACATCTTCTTCTTTAGTTCTCATTCCAATAAGCCCCTTTCCTCCACGGCGTTGCGTACGATATGTCTCTGTTGGTATACGTTTAATATATCCTGTCTCAGTAATGGTTATCACAACTTCTTGCTCGGGGATGAGATCCTCCATATCGATATCGATTTCACCTTCAGCAATCTCTGTTCTTCGCTCATCACCAAACTTTTCTTTTATTTCAAAAAGCTCTCGTTTTATCTCATTAAGAATATTCTGCTTATCTCCAAGAAGAGTTTCAAGGCTTTCTATTAGTTTTTGTGTTTCATTATACTCAGTTTCTACTCCTTCTATTTCCATACCAGTAAGTTTTTGCAGACGCATTTCAAGTATTGCTTTTGTTTGTTTTTCTGATAATGAAAATCGATCCATCAAACGATTTTTTGCTTCTTCTGCTTGTTTACTCGCTCGAATAATTTTAATAACTTCATCTATGTTTTTTAATGCAATCATTAATCCTTCAAGAATATGCATTTTATCTTTTGCTTTTACAAGCAAAAATTCAGTACGACGTGTAATAACATCAATTCGATATTCTATAAAATGCTGCATCATTTCTTTAATTGTGAGAACCTTCGGTTCTCCTTTTACGATAGCAAGATTCAGAATACCAAACGTCGACTGCAAATCAGTATGTTGAAATAAATGGTTTAATACAACGTCTTCTATTGCATCACGTTTTAATTCAATGACAATATGCATTCCTTTTCTATCACTTTCATCACGAAGATCGGATATCCCTTCAATTTTTTTATTTTTAACAAGTTCTGCAATATTTTTCAAAAGATTTGATTTATTTATTTGATATGGTATTTCTGTAACGACAATTCTTTTCTTTTTGTCTCTTTCTTCAATTTTTGTTCTAGCACGCACTCTAACAAGACCTCGTCCTGTTGAATGAGCACTTAGTATTCCTCCCCGACCATATATGATTCCACCAGTTGGAAAATCAGGACCCTTTACTGTTTCCATAAGTTCTGTTGTAGAAATGTCTGGATTGTCTATTACACGAATTACGCCATCAACAATTTCAGAAAGATTATGAGGCGCCATATTTGTTGCCATACCAACAGCAATTCCAGACGAGCCATTAATCAAGAGATTTGGGAAAACAGCAGGAAGAACCTCTGGTTCTTTTAATGACCCATCAAAATTATCATTCCATTCAACTGTATCTTTTTCAATATCTTGAAGCATAAGTTTTGAAATCTTTGCCATCTTGCTTTCCGTATATCGCATAGCAGCTGCAGAATCACCATCAATTGATCCAAAATTACCTTGACCATCAACAAGAGGGTATCGAAGTGAAAAATCCTGAGCCATACGTACCATAGAATCATAAACTGCTTGATCGCCATGAGGATGATATTTACCAAGTACTTCTCCAACAAGTCTTGCAGATTTTTTATATGGACGATCAGACGTAAGACCCATATCATTCATTGCATACAAAATTCTTCTATGAACTGGCTTGAGGCCATCTCGTACATCTGGAAGAGCTCGACTCATAATGACGCTCATTGAATAATCGATAAAGGCACGTTTCATCTCAGATTCAATAGTTCTGGTTTCTTCTTTTTTGATATCTTTATCCATTTCTGATCACCTCATATGTCAAGATTCACCACGTCTTTTGCATGAGTTTCAATAAACTCTCTTCTTGGTTCAACTTTTTCTCCCATAAGAATTGTAAATAGTTCATCTGCTTCGACGGCGTCCTCAACTGTTACTTTTAGCATTGTTCTTGATTCAGGGTCCATCGTTGTTTCCCATAGTTGATTTGGATTCATCTCTCCTAGACCTTTGTATCTTTGAATACCAATACCTGTGTCTCCTAGTTCTTGTACTTTTTGCTCTTTCTCCAGGTCAGAAAATGCATAGAGAGATGTTTTTCCTTTGCTTATTTTATAAAGTGGAGGTTGAGCGATATAGAGATAACCCTCCTCGATCAGGGGGCGCATATATCGGAAGAAAAATGTGAGAAGAAGAGTCCTAATATGTTCTCCATCAACATCAGCATCAGTCATAAGAATGATTTTATGATATCTTGCTTTTTCAAGTTCAAACTCTTCATCAATACTTGTTCCAATTGCAGTAATTAATGCAAGTATCTCTTGACTTTTCAGTATTTTATCCATACGGGCTTTTTCAACATTTAAAATCTTCCCTCTAAGAGGCAGAATAGCTTGAAACTCTCTATCTCTTGCTTGTTTCGCCGAGCCCCCTGCACTGTCACCTTCAACAATATATATTTCAGATTTTGAAGGATCTCGACTTGAGCAATCAGCAAGTTTTCCCGGAAGCGCTGAAGATTCAAGTATTCCTTTTCTCCGTGTCATTTCTCGAGCTTTTCTTGCAGCATCTCGAGCTTTGTTTGCTATTACTGCTTTGTCGATGATTGTTCGTGCGACAATTGGTGTTTCTTCAAAAAATTCAGATAGTTTTTCATTTGTAATGCTTTCGACAATTCCTCTTACTTCAGAATTTCCAAGTTTTGTTTTTGTTTGTCCTTCAAATTGTGGATGATGTACTTTACATGATATGACTGCTGTTATTCCTTCTCTACAATCTTCCCCGCTCAAACTATAGCTATCATCACTAAAAATGCCATTTTTTTTACCATAGTCATTTATTGTTCTTGTAAGTGCTGATTTAAAACCAAAAAGATGTGTTCCCCCCTCATGGGTATTAATATTATTAACAAAGGTGAATATATTTTCAGTATAGCTATCGGTATACTGTATCGCAATTTCAGCCTGAACACTTTCTTTTTCTCCTAGAAAATAAATTGGTGTTTGATGAAGAGGGTTTTTATTTCTATTAATATAAGATACAAACTCACTTACACCCCCATCATATCGAAATGTATCATGCTTTCCATTTTTTTCATCGGTAATCTCAATCTGTAGACCTGCATTGAGAAATGCCATTTCTCTAAGTCGTGTAGTGATGGTTCCATAATCAAATTCTAGTGTGTCAAAAACGTTTGGGTCTGGGAAAAATGTAACAGTTGTTCCCGTCTCGCTTGATTTTCCAATTGTTGTTAGAGGTGTAACGGTTTTCCCTCGTTCGTATTTTTGATAATATTCTTCGTTGTTTCTTCTAATTTTTACTTCAAGCGATGAAGAAAGAGCATTGACAACAGATACACCAACTCCATGCAACCCCCCTGATACTTTATAAGCTTCTTCATCAAATTTACCACCCGCGTAAAGAGTTGTTAGAACAAGTTCTACTGCAGGTTTTTTATATTTTTGATGAATATCAACTGGTATTCCTCTGCCATTATCAATTACCGTTACTGATCCGTCTTTTTTAATAATGACTTTGATATAAGTACAATAGCCAGCAAGCGCTTCATCAATAGAATTATCGACGACCTCATACACTAAATGATGAAGTCCGCGTACATCTGTACTGCCAATATACATACCTGGGTTTTTTCGTACAGATTCCAATCCTTCAAGAACTTGAATCTTATCTGCGTCATAGGAGTCGGACGGCCTCTTTTTTTCTTTTATCATGCTAAGTCCTCATTGACAAAGTATACACTAAATTTATAATATTTCGTATAGAGTTTTTCTAATCCCATCTCTTGTGGGGTTCTATCTTGTTTTTATATGGAGAATATGCTAATAAATGTTACTATATTATAAAAAAAAATAATTAAGAAGAATTAAATAAGCTATACAATATTTCTCTTTTGGTGGAGGAAATGAAACGAACAATCTGTGTACTTTTCTTAAGTATTATAACCTTAGTTGCAGTATTTAACTCTACTTCGCTGAGTTCTGCAGCAGAAATTGATCTTGCTCAAACCTATGCCCCTATCTTCTATTTTGAAGGAGAGGAGCAATTCTATCCTGTTGATGTGTCGTATCATATTGAGAATTCTTATCTTTATCAATATGGGGAAGAAACTACCATATTGATTAATGAATCTCCCACTGCTGAGGAGCTTTCTCTTTATTCGACATCTAATTATCAGTATTGTTTTCTTGATAATCAACAAGGCAGTACTGCTGATCAGGGGATCCTTAATGATTATAAAGAGAAGAGCGCTCAACTAGGATATACGATATACGCTCGGATATATGAGACGGGAAGTCACACGATCATTCAATATTGGATGTTTTATGCATTCAATCAAGGTACATTAAACATCCATGAAGGCGATTGGGAGATGATACAGCTTGTTCTAAAGAATGATCAACCAACAGAGGTGATGTATAGTCAACATTTTGGAGGTCAAAAAGCAACCTGGAACCAAGTTGAACGTGATGGAAACCATGTAAAGGTATACGTTGCACGAGGGTCTCATGCAAATTATCTTAGGTCATACTCAGGAGTATTTGGGGCAGCAAGTGATCGAGTTGGCAGTAATGGGAAGGTCTTAAAACCAGATGACTACACTCTAAGTTTATTAGAAGATCAAGCGTGGCTTGATTTTGCAGGTAAATGGGGAGAATATACTGGTGCCGAGTCTATTATTCGTGGAGAAGCTGGACCTTATGGCCCAAAGCATTATGGGGCTACGTTTGATGCTAACAATATTGTCTGGAACGATCCTATTCAATGGGGGGCAGGTCTTTCTTCAGCAAACGATCTTATTTTTCTTTTAGAATTCTTCATGTATAATTTTATTATCATCTTTATTCTTTTAACACTTCTTTCCCTAGGGATAACGTTCTTTTTCATTTATCGAAGACATAAAAAATATGGTCTGGGACCTCGAAAATTGTCAATTTTATATGTGGATGGATTGAATTTACAAAGTATAGGAAACATACTGTGTATTGTAGGAATTGTCATTGCTATTGCTAGTCTCTTTTCTCAATGGTATAGTGTATCTATGGATATCGAAATTCCTGGCAATATCTCAACAGGTCTTGTTGATATGATTGTCATCGATGGTTTACATGGCATCCAAGTAAATCTTCTAGGCTCAAGTGGGGCTCTTACACAAATGGGGTCATTTACTATCCCTTTCTCTCTTCTAATAGGTTTAGGACTTTTTTTTCTTATTCTAGGGACTATTGGCATAGCACACAGTAAGAAATTGGGAAAAAAATATATAACTCGTGGTTTTCGATTAGTCTTGATTATCATTGTTATTCTACTTGCGATCATATCTTTAGGTTTTATAGGGAGCGTAACAGAATTAGACGGATCTGCAGATCAAACTGCATCTGACATCCTCACAGCACTTTCTTCTCAACCTTTTGGTGGGAAAAAGACTATAGAAATGATGGATATTCCTGATGTTGATGCAGCTACTGTTCAACTACAATGGGGGCTTGGATTTGGAGGACAACTCTTAATACTTGCTGGTAGTATCATCATTCTTGCAGGTATCCTTTTAATACTTGCTAAAACTACCTTTTTTGAATCCAAATTTGATGAGATGCCAAAAAAGAAACCCACTCATGAAAAATCACCTGAGAGAGAAAAAGATGAAGAGAAAGAAATAAAGGAATAATGCTAGTCATGGGATGAAAGTCAATGATAATTAATGCAGATTTACACATTCATTCGAGGTATTCAGGAGCTACTAGTGACAAAATGAACATACATACTATCTCTCTTGAAGCACCTCGAAAAGGAATTCACGTCATGGCAACAGGAGACTGTTTACATTCTTCTTGGATGAAAGAAATACAAACATGTGAAAAAATTGATGAGGGAACTTTTGAAAAGAATGGTACACGTTTTATTCTTAGTACAGAAATTGAAGATAAAAAAAGAGTTCATCAACTAGTTTATTTTCCCAGTATTGCCGCAGTTTCTCGCTTTAAAGAACAAATAAAAAGCCATTCAAAAAATTTAGAAACAGATGGTAGACCAAATGTACATTTAAGCGGTGAAGAACTTGCTGCTCTCGCAAAAGATGTCGAAGCGCTAATTGGCCCAGCTCATGCGTTTACTCCCTGGACAGCAATGTATGCTTATCATTCATCATTACATGATTGTTATGGGGACCTAACTGATTACATCTCCTTTGTAGAATTAGGATTGAGTGCTGATACCAATTATGCTGATAAAATTGAGGAATTGCATCGACTTACCTTTTTAACAAATTCAGATTGCCATAGCCCACATCCTGTACGACTTGCTCGAGAATTTAATCGTTTTGAAGTACAAGATGCTACCTTTGATGCCATTAAAAAAGCCATTCTCCGAGTCGGAGGTAATAAACCGATTTTAAATGTTGGTCTTCCACCGCAAGAGGGCAAATATAATGAATCTGCCTGTATGTCATGTTATACTCATTATTCTCTGGAAGAAGCAAGGAAGAGACGATGGAAATGTAGTTGTGGAAAAAGAATAAAAAAAGGGGTGAAAGACAGAATACATGAATATGCAACCTTCCCAGAACCTCGCCATCCAGATCATCGACCTCCCTATCTGTATTTAATTCCTCTGACAGAAATCATCGCAAAAGCAATAGGACAAAAAACACCCTTTTCTCAGACAGTGACCCGTCGATGGGAGGAACTTATTACTGCTTTTGGCAATGAAATTTCTGTTATGGTTGATACAGATATTACTGCGATACGAAAAGTAACGCTACCTATTATTGCTGATGCTATCCAAGCATTTCGAGAAAAAAAGGTGCAAATTATTCCCGGTGGTGGCGGTAAATATGGAACCATACAACTACCAACCGTCCATGATATTATTACGGTGTCTATGGGACCAAGAGACACACAGAAAAGTTTACTTGATTATTAGGAAGCATTGTTTTGAAGTATGAAAAGGAACTAGCACAGATTAAGTACCTTCTTACACATTCAACAGGACAAAAAGTACAACGTGTCGTAGAATATCTTTATGATCAGTTTAACACATATTCTTGGGTTGGAGTTTATCTACTTAAAGAGAAGAATCTGATTCTAGGTCCTTGGAAAGGACTACATGCAACCGAGCACACTATCATTCCTATAGGAAAAGGCATTTGCGGTGCTGCTGCTCTGTCAGGAAAAACAGAACTTGTGCAAGAAGTTTCAAAGGATCAACGCTATCTAGCTTGTTTTACTTCCACCCGATCAGAAATAGTTGTTCCTATCAGAAAAAATCATGCTATTATTGGGGAGATTGATATTGATTCTGACACTTCTAATGCTTTTGATGAGCATGATAAAGAATTTTTAGAAAAAATTGCAGATATGCTTAGTCAGCATATCTAAGATATAGATCTCAGCACTCAAGATCTTCATCACTGCCAAAAAGGCTCAGAAAAGGTTCGTTCATCACGAACCGTACAATCACATAAACAAATTTAATCTTTGTCATTGACCTGTATTGATGATTTTTTAAGGGTATGAATATAGAATTTTGCCCATACAAAAGCAATGATTGGCCCGATGATATTAGCTGCAATTATTCCTAACCAAATCCCTACAAGCCCATAACCTAACACTTCTGCAAAAAACACACTAAGGGGAGGCATTAAAATAATAGTACGAAACGCGGTAATGATGAGTGCATTTGCACCTTTACCTGTCCCTTGAAAGAGTGATGAGGAAAAGGTTGCAAAGCCAACAATAGGATAGTAAATACAAAGCATCCTCAGAAAAAGGACAAGATCATCAACAAGACGACCTGATCCTTCAGCTTGCGTAAAAAGTGCTGCCAGTCCAGGAGCAAGAATGAAGGCAATAAGAGCGATACAACATTCAATGGCAATTCCTAATTTTACTGCGTAATTAAATGCTTTATCAAGTTTTGTATACTCTTTGGCGCCAAATGTGGCACCTGATACAGTTACAACAGCTGTGGCAATTCCTAGGAGAGGTATGATAGCGACGGTTGCGATTCTCCATCCTGCAGAAAAGATAGCAACTCCATCGGTTCCCCCTATTCCAACGATAATAAAATTCATGAGCAGCATCATTAAAGCCATAGACATTTGTTGAAGAAAAGCTGGAAAACCTACCTGAGAAATATCAAAGATAACCGCCTTCTTAAAACGAAATTTTGTAAAATTGAAGGTTAAATACGTCTTCTTTCGTAAAAATAACCAGTAGAAGAGCAATAGAGAAGCAATACCCATGGAAAGAAGAGTGGCTATGGCAGCTCCTGCAATTCCAAAGCCAAACGTATAGATAAAGATCGGATCCAAAATAATATTTAATCCTGATCCTAGTCCTAATCCTATCATAGCGCGTTTTGCATCTCCTTCACTTCGAAGTAAATCACTGCCAACAAAGGTAAAAAAGATAATGATCGTTCCTAGCGAGAGAATACGAGCATAAATAACTGACAGCTCTGTTGCTTCACCAGCACCTAGGAAGAGAAAGATGTCTTGGGCAAAGATAAAAAAAACAATGGAGAGGACTGCCGAAAGAACAATCATGATAACAAGAGTATGAACAGCAACATCGTCAGCTTCATGTTTCTGTTGTGCACCAATTCTTCGAGAAACGGCAGCTCCTCCGCCTGTACCCAAACCTGCAGCAATGGCAAGAGCCATAAAAAAGAAGGGAAAAACAAAACCTACAGCAGCTAGGGCTTCTGCGCTAAGCCCAGAAACCCAGATGGCATCTGCTACATAATAAATAGTAATTACAAACATGCCCACAATCATGGGAACTGAGAGCTTGAGTATCGCTTTCTTTGGCTCGCCTAGAAGTGTTTCTACTCCTTTTGTTGGTTGGACAAATGTTGATGAGAGAGTAGTGCTGTGTTGTTTTGATTGACGGTTCACATGCGGGAAAAGCTAGTATTCTATTTCAATATTGTGTATTACACCTATTTTCTTACGAAGAGTAATAAAGAATAAATGAATTACCTTCTTTACATTTGTTGGTAGGAGAGAGAGTATGGTAGAATTTGAGACAATTAAAGCTCAAGAAGTAAAATTTGGCAGTAACAATTTTATTGAAATTGCCCGTAAAAAAGCAGTAACAGAGTTTGGCGAACGAGAATTTCTCTCCATCTCGCGAGGTTTTTACCTCCAAGATGGATCAAAAGCATGGCGATCCTCCATTTCTCTCCCTGATGAAAAGGATAAGAGAGAAAAGATTGCTGAATTGATAAAAAGTATGTAAATTAAGCAATATTTCTTTTCTTATATTGAGCAATAGTATTTTTCATTTTGACATTTTTACGCAAAAATTTTTTATATGATTAACTGAAAAAATTATCAAAGATAGAAGTGGATTGGAGTTGGTGATTTGGATTTGGTAACAGATATGGATGAAAAATGGGTATGTCCCAATTGTGGAGCAAAGATGCGTAAATCCCTTGACATTTCTGACAATACCTATGTCTGCCCTGAATGTGGTTGTACTATTGAAGGTTCTGAAGAAAATCTTAGTTTGAATAATATGTGTCCTAACTGTAATCAACTGATTGGAGATGATAATGAATGCCCCCATTGCGGGTATGATTTAGGCTCTGATTTCGATTAGAAATTTTTTTTAAATTGCTCTTTTCGAAGTTTATTATGGAAAATCAATTTCAACTAATGAAGTAGGCAGCCAATGCCCCAGACCAACTGAATATGCAAATGTCTCTGGCTCTTCATCATTTGATAAATAACCACATCCAAAATAATTTTCAGAAATACATGTTGTTATTGTTAGGGTTATTTTTGAACCACTCGGAATATTTACATATTTATGTTGTTCTGTTGAGTTTGAATCTAAGAAAAAACAAAAAAGATTATTTCCTTTATTAGTATCAACCCACATTAATTGAATTGATTCATCTCGTAATCCCTTATTTTGAAAGGTGACGTTAAAAAATAGTGTTCGATTTTCCCCATTATCTTCTGTTTTAAAATATATTTCTTTAATTTCGGCTTCAACAGGTTGAGGAAAATATAACACAACCAAGACAATTGACAAACATATAATAATTATTAGACCAACTATTATAATTATTTTTTTTATTTTCACTTTCATTCAACTCCAATTAGCAAGCAATACTAACAAATCCATTACATCAACCACGCCATCAACATTAATGTCCTCTTGTATCCAACCGGGTTCTCCATTTTGTCCCCAAGCTGCAAGTAATATAAGAAGATCATCAGTGTCTACATCACCGTCACCGTCCCCAATTTTTTTGATTGTAACAAAAATTTGTTCAGACCAGTCTCCTTCATTTTCATAAATATCCTTTGCTTTTACCGTTATACCACAAATATCTTGCCTAACCCATGTGTGATTTGCGCTTACTATTTCACTAGACTCATAAGGACCAAGCCAGTCGCTGAAATTACCGTCACCCCAGTCAAACATGTAGTATATCGGATCATTTTCTGGATCAGTAGCATTTGTAAAATAAGTATATGATGTATTATTATAACACAATATCGGACCGGAGGGTTTATTGGGCGGATATGGAGATAACCAACAGATGATTTCATTTGGTTGAATTTTTCTATCAACAATACCATCTTCATCATCATCCAAATATAAAGTTAGATCAATTAATTCTCTTGATAAGAATATTTTGCCTATTGAATTATTATATAAAAATCTTGGTTTCATCTGAAAATCCTCTAAGAAACGAGAGTGGGCTCGGAGAGATTTGAACTCTCGACCTCCGCCATGTCAAGGCGACGTCATAACCCCTAGACCACGAGCCCAACAATAGAATTTTTTTAATAGTATTCTGCAACCTCTGAATTTCTAACAGTTTTTATATTTTTTCAATGAATAAACGAAATGATTGAACTGTAACTTTAATATGCAAGGATTTGTTTCATGGTCCCAACGAAGGAGGAGTGTATTCTATAGAGGCTATTATTCTTGCAGGAGGCTTTGGAACCCGGTTACAACCTTTAACCTATACAAGAGCAAAATCGCTTCTTCCGATTCTCAATAAACCCATGATTACCTATTTAATTGACATGTTACCACAAGAAGTAGATAAGGTCATTCTTGCCGTGAATTATCAAAAAGATCAAATCGAATCCTATTTTAATACAAATAAGTATGATAAAAAAATCATTGTCAACGATGAGCCAGAGCCCTTAGGTACAGGGGGAGCAGTAAAATTTGCCGAAGATCATATTACCGGTCCCTTTTTTGTTCTCAACGCAGATACGATTTGCTCATTGAATCTTCAAAAAATGATTGCCTTTCATAAGGAAAAACAGGCTGTTGCTACCATTTCTCTTTGGCCTGTCGAACATGTCTCAGAATTTGGTGTTGTTGAGATCCAGAAGAATGGTAATATCAGCAACTTTGTTGAAAAGCCTAAACCAGAGGACGCACCATCAAATCTTATTAATGCAGGTGCCTATCTTCTCGAGCCTGAGGTCTTAGACTATATTGAGAAAGGACGCTTAATTTCTATGGAAAAGGAGATCTTTCCCCAGATCATTAATGACACTGGAAAATTCTTTGGTTATATTTTTCAGGGTTTCTGGGTTGATGTTGGTCGCATTAGTAGTTATCTACATGTTAATGATTTACTTCTCAAACAACGCCATCTTTCATCTCTTCAAGGAAAACAGAGTATAATTGATGGAAAACTCTCAGCAACCTGTGTTGGCGATTCCGTTACTATCCAAAAAAATTCAACTATCCATTCTTCGGTCATTTTTGATCATGTTTATATTAAAGAAAACGTACAATTACAAAACTGTGTTGTAGGTGAGGGATGTCTTATCAACAAGCAGTGTATCCTCCAAGATGTAGTCATCGGCGATAAGGAAGTTATTGCAAAACAAACGACAAAGAATAATGCCCTTATTTGGACAAAGCCCATTCCAGCAGGCTATCCTAAAAAACAAATTGGAAATGTGATAGGAGAATAGAATAAAAAGGTGAGGTATATGACGAAATTATTTGGAACCAATGGTATTCGAGGCGTGGTTAATGAGGATATGAATTGTGAGCTTGCTTTAGGCATAGGAATGGCCTGGGGCACCTACTTACGACGAACACATGTTCATCCGCGCGTTGCGATTGGCACAGATGCTCGATTATCCAATGATATGCTACGCAATGCAATTTCAGCTGGACTTCTTGCAACTGGATGTGATGTGGTTGATGTTGGACTCGTTCCTACTCCTACCTTGCAATATGCTGTAAAAGAAAAAGAATTGGAGTCAGGTGTTATTATTACTGCTTCCCATAACCCTCCGAAATTTAATGGGATTAAAGGTGTTGCTAGCGATGGCACCGAATTTTCTAAAGATGTGGAAGAAGAAATTGAAAATATCTATTTTACAAAAAGCCAACAACTTGCAGGATGGAAAGAGGTAGGACACTGCTCTACGTGGGATGAAGCAATAGATATGTATATTAAAGGCATTCTTGCCACTGTTGATGTTGATGCTATCAAAAAAAAGCGTTTTCATGTCGTGTTGGATTGTGGAAACGGGGCAGGAGGTCTTGTTGCACCGCTTTTGCTTCAGCGATTAGGGTGCAAAATCACAGAATTATATTGTAAACCTGATGGAACCTTTCCTGGGCATAATTCAGAACCACTTCCTGAAAATCTAGAACGTTTAATACAAACCGTGCCTGAGGTTGATGCAACGTTTGGCATCGCCCAAGATGGCGATGCAGATCGAGCCATTTTTATCGATGAAAAAGGAACCTATATTTGGGGAGATAAAACACTATCTCTTGCTGGAAAGTATCTGACGCAGCGACAAGGGGGTGGTATTTCAGTAACACCTGTCACTACGTCAACTTGTTTTGAAGATGCCATTCGTGAAAGTGGCGGCTCAGTTATTTACACTCGGGTTGGTTCCCCTATTGTCGCTCGAGTAATGATGGAAAAAAACGCGGTATTTGGAGGAGAGGAAAACGGTGGGCTCATCTTTCCCCAATTTCAATACTGTCGAGATTCAGCTATGTCTCTAGCGATGATGCTAGAAATCATTGCCAAAGAAAACAAACCCCTATCTGAGCTTATTGCTACCATCCCTCAATATACGGTATATAAAACGAAGATGGGCTGTCCTAATGATAAAAAAGAACTTCTCATGAAAACGTTGGTGGACCATGTTCATGAGTATAGTGAAATTAAAAAAGTGGATCAAACTGACGGGGTAAAACTCTATGTCAAAGAAGGATGGATTTTAATGAGACCTTCTGGAACGGAGCCTATTTTCCGAGTCTATGCAGAGTCAAAAGATGCTGCTAAAGCAGGACAACTCGCCTCAAAATATAAGAAACTCGTTGAGGGAATAATTCAAACGCTCTAATTTTGATTTCTACAGATAGAGCTACTAGGTAAACCTTATAAATGGGAAGAGTATACGCTATCAAATCCTTTAAAAAAAACAAAAAAGAATAAATACTAAATAAAAATGTAGTTGAATTGGAGGTAAGATTATGGCAGATAAACCACATATGAATTTAGTAATTATCGGTCATGTTGATCATGGGAAGTCCACGCTAGTTGGTCAGACCTTGTTACAGACTGGACAATTTCCAGCCCATATGGTAGAAAAATTCAAAGAAGAGGCAAAAGCAAAAGGAAAAGAAAGCTTTGCTCTTGCATGGATTTTCGATCAATTAAAAGAAGAACGAGAGCGAGGAGTTACCATTGATGTTGCTCACAAGCGATTTGATACCGATAAATACTATATAACTATTATTGATGCTCCCGGTCACCGAGATTTCGTTAAAAATATGATTACAGGTACCTCTCAAGCTGATGCAGCAGTTCTTGTTGTAGCAGCTCCTGATGGTATTATGGCTCAAACAAAAGAGCACATGTTTCTTGCACGAACACTTGGCGTAAAACAAATGATTGTTGCCATCAATAAGATGGATGATACTAAACCAGCGTATGACAAAGCACGATATGAAGCAGTCAAAGCTGATGTCGATAAACTAGCAAAAAGTGTTGGGTATAAAGACGAGCAAGTTCAATATATCCCTGTCTCTGCCTTTGCAGGAGATAATATCAAGGAAAAAGGAAAACTTGACTGGTGGAGTGGCGATTCCTTCCTCAAAGCTATTGACAATTTCGTTTTAGCCGAAAAACCAACACAACTTCCTCTCCGATGGCCTATTCAAGATGTCTATACCATTAAAGGTGTTGGAACTGTTCCTGTTGGAAAAATCGAGTGCGGCGTTATGAAGCCGGGTATGCAACTCATCTTCAAACCAAGTACAAAACCTGGTGGGGCAACTGGAGAAGTGAAAACCATTGAAATGCATCACGAGCAAATAAGCCAAGCAGAACCCGGGGACAATGTCGGTGTTAATATTCGTGGAATTGACAAGGGTACTATTCGACGTGGCGATGTTGCAGGACCCTCAAATGATCCACCAACTGTTGCAAAATCGTTCACTGCTCAGATTATGGTATTAAATCATCCTTCAGTCATTACGAAAGGATATACACCTGTCTTTCACTGTTATACTGCTCAAGTAGCCTGTCGATTTGAAGAAATCCAAAAGAAACTTGATCCCAAGACAGGGCAGGTCAAAGAAGAGAATCCAGACTTTATCAAAACTGGAGATGCAGCTATCGTTAAGGTTATTCCTACCAGACCTATGGTCATTGAGCCATCCAAGAAGATACCACAACTTGGACGGTTTGCCATTCGTGATATGGGACAGACGGTTGCTGCAGGTGTCTGTTTAGACGTCGAGAAAGCATAATCTCTTCTCTTTTCTTTTTCCGATTTACTTTACTCATGGGAGCCTTATCAGATGCCAGCACAAAAAGCACGAATTTCACTCACAAGTACTGAAGCAAAGAAATTAGACGAAGTGTGTATACAAATAAAAATGATTGCGGAACGTACTGGTGTGGCATTACGAGGCCCCATTCCTCTTCCCACCAAACATCTGCGGGTCCCCTGTCGTAAATCACCTGATGGTGAAGGCACTGAAACATGGGATCATTGGGAGATGAGAATTCATAAACGATTAATTGATTTAGATGCCAGTGATCGTGCTCTTCGTCAGCTAATGCGTATTCAAGTTCCTGATGGCGTTCACATTGAAATAGTCCTAAAATCGTAGAAAAACTCTTTTTATAATATGATAATACCCTAATTCATATTAGCTGAAAATATGCTGAGGTAGCAAAGTTCGGCCTAACGCGCCGGCCTTGAGAGCCGGTTCTCCGCAAGGGGAACGGGAGTTCAAATCTCCTCCTCAGCGTTTGGGCGTGTGGCCTAGCCTGGATAAGGCACCGGCCTTCTAAGTCGGTAATCGCGGGTTCGAATCCCGCCACGTCCGTTCATCTCTCTCGGAGAGAATTGGGTTAAAAGACCCTATTTTTTCATGCTTTTGGTTTTCTGCGTTTTCCCTAAAGAATAGAATTGTTGGTATAATACATTTAACCAAAAATATTAAATATTGGTAAATTATATTTAACCAATATGGTCGAGAAAATAACCTTGATAAACTACTTAGAAAAACAACTAGCGACAGCACCAGAAAGACTACATGCAAATATTGTAGATCAGAATAACAAGAACTTCCTTGATCGCTTTATCTTCATACGAATAGAAAAATATATAACTGATTTTATCAATGGAAAAAATGTTGAAAACAGATGGGTCACCATCCCTGGATTTCGAGGAACAGGAAAAACCACACTTCTTTCACAACTCTACCACACATTACTTAAAAAAGGGATTCCAAGAGATAGACTGCTTTATCTTTCTTTAGATGAGATTACAAAGTTACTGCAATCAAATCTTTATGAAATGCTTGAAATCTATGAAACGCTCCGAGGATCAACATTTGAAACAACGAAAGATAAACTTTTCTTGTTTCTCGATGAGGCACATTATGATAAAAAGTGGGATGTAACAGTAAAAACTGTTTTCGATCGATCAAAAAATATCTTCGTTTTGGTCACAGGTTCATCTGCTCTCGCGCTTCAAACAAGCGCAGATTCAGCTCGCCGCATGCACGTTGAAAAATTGTTTCCGTTAACGTTCATAGAATATATGAAATTAAAAAAACGAATCTTCCCTGAAACAAAACTGAAAAACAATTTAGAAAGTATCATTTTTGAATCATCATCTGCTGATGAAGTCTATAAGAAACTCAGATCTTTTCAGAGTTCGGTAACAAAGTATTGGTCACAGGTTGAGCCGTTTGAATTTGGAAAATATCTGACGACAGGTACTCTACCGTTTTCTATTGGTTTGACAAAGAATTTCGATATTTACCAGCGGGTTATTAACATCCTTGAGAAAGTAATCTATGACGATATCGCAACGCTTGATAACTACGATAAAAATACGCTTGATAAAATTTGGAATCTTCTCATCATTTTATCAGATATTGATCGGATCAGTTTGGAGTCTTTAGCAGAGAAGATTGGTGTGGAAAAACCAACGGTGTTTAAAATCCTGAATACGCTTTCGAAAGCAGAGTTGATCTTTCCGGTAAAGGCATATGGTTCTGTATCGAAACAGACAACAAAAAGCCCGAAATATCCGTTTACTGCTCCTGCGATTAAAGCAGCGTTATTATGGAAACTTGGAAAGCTTTCACCGACACCACCGGTGTACGGTAAGCTTTTGCAGGATGTGGTTGCTCTCTATCTGTACAAGTTTAGTAGTATTACTAGTCATTATTCGGTCAATTATGATAGCAAAAAAGGATGTGCCGATTTTGTGGTTGGAGATTCCAGAGATAATTCACGGATAGCTATCGAGGTAAGTTATGGTGCAAATAAGGATGCATCACAAGTAATAACAACGATGGAAAAACTTTCAGCAAAGTATGGTCTTGTTGTCAGTCAACATGAGCTTGCAGTGAAAGAAAATGTCGTTTTTATTCCACATAAGTTTTTCTTTTTACTGTAAAATTAAATCGCATGAGTCATTGATCTGTTCATAATCCCGCCACGTCCGTTCAATTTTCCGAAAAATCAAAGGAAGCAAGGAGAGTACTGGTTGGTTTGTAGATAATGGAGACCCTCATAGCATGATCTCCAAGATCTAGATTTAGAGTTCCTTGATCATTACTAACATCAATGATATCTCCTTTTTTCATGATGCCTGTTGTGCCATGATCATCAATATCAACAATTTGTCCTGATCCATTCGTATAATGGATTTTAAATCCTATTTGACTCCAATCAAGATCTCTAGGACTTACATCAAGAAGCATAATTGAATTGTCTACCGAAGAAGCCGTACTTTCATGTTTCATAAAAACAATTTCCGGAACTATTTTTTCTTCTGTTACCATGCCCTGCATGTAGAATCGAAGTGATACTGAAATAATAATGGTTATAGCAACAAGGAGAACAACACCAACAACAACAGAAACTGAATTATTATCTGATTTCAGATCATGTTTTATTAAAAATTTAATTATATTCATTAATATTATATTAATTTTTGTTTATTTATATAATTTGCTATCATGAACTTAAATCTTTTGAAAAGATTAGAAAAATTTCTAAAAGATAATAACCTGTTAACGTCGTCGTTTAAACCATTTTGCAAGATATTTATTGGTAGTTCCTGTCAAGAGTTTATCGGTTTTGAATACCCAGACGACAATAAGAATCATGACCAAAGCAAAGAGAAGATTATAGACTATTCCCCCAAGTACTAGAAGATAATCATCAAAGATGAGGGCACGTGACGCCATCATAGGATGGGAGAAGGGAATGGCAAATAACAGCGATTTACCGGCCAGTGGCAAGGTATCAAAATCTAAAAACATCGTAATAAACATAGGAATCATAGCAAGCATGGTAACAGGAAAGGCAAGGGCTTGAGCACTTTTGTAATTCTTTGCAAAGGTTCCTAGTAACATACAGAGGGCAAGAGCTGAGATAAGTGCAAGAAAGAGCGAAATACCAACAATAACTAAATCCTGTGAGGTAAGAACCAGACCATAGCTAGCAAGGTTAATTCCTTCGGTAAACTGAAATCCTTGGAAGTAATTATTCATGCCAACCATGTAAATAACCGCAAAGAACAATCCGATTATAGCACTAGAAATGATCTTTCCAGCAACAATGCTTGTCCGTTTGACGGGAAGCGTCAGTAACGTTTCCAAGGTTTTATTTTCTTTTTCGAGTGCCATCGAAGAGATAATCATCTGACCAGCAAAAATGATAAGCATCATAATAACAATAGGAATAAACATGGATTGTGATGAGAGTAAATTGGTAATTGTTCCAGGAGAAAGACCAATCACGCGATCCTTAAAGTAGGTGGTATCGGTCCGGGTCATCGGTGTAAGGATAATACTTGCATTCGCACTCTCGTTTTCCTGAATTAAGGTCTTGGAGATTTCATTATTTGCCGCAGTAAAGAGATGTACGACCACCTCTGATGAGATCGAGTCAAATAATCCTGCACCTTCCATGATCCAATACACCTGAATGTCCCCCTGGGTATCATTGAGGATATTCTCTGAAAAAGTATCCTGAATCACAAAGAGGGCTGCCCCATCCTTTTGTTTGAGCTGTTCAAGACCTGCTTCATAGTCTTCAAAGGTTGTAGAGTTAAAGATCACTTCTGCATGGGCATCAAAGTACGTGGTAACTATCTGAGACAGTGCATTGGTATCAAGATTGATGTAGCCAATCACTGGTTTTTCCTGCAACTCCTCTTTGAATCCCTCCATCGAAGAGCCAATAGAACCAAAAATAAGGGCAATGATGATGATGGGAAGAAGGGCTGCTGGTGTGAGCAACTCCTTGAGCTCTTTCTTAACGATATTACCCAGCGCACTCATTGAACCACCTTGGTAAAGACTTCTTCGATGTTGTTCGCAGTATACTTTTTCATGAGATCCTTTGGTTTTCCTGCTTCAACGATCTTTCCTTCTGCAAGAAGGACGATACGCTCACAAAGGTACTCCACCTCCAGCATGTTATGAGAAGAAAGCAGGATAGTGGTGCCTTGTTGGGTGGTACTTTGAATAATCTTGCGCACTTCTTGAGCATTTAAGACATCCAAGCCTGACGTCGGCTCATCAAGAATTGCAAGCTTGGGAGCTGTCATGAGGGCGCGACCCACGAGTAATCGTCGTTTCATTCCTTTACTATAGGTATCAACCTTATCATCAATGCGCTCTCCAAGATCAGCAATCTCAATGCCCCGCGTCACAATCTCAGAGGGATTCTGGGTACGAAAGAAATTGGCAATAAAACGCAGGTAGGCTCTTCCTGTAAGATTTTTGTATGCTCCTGCATCTTCTGGAAGATAGCTGATCAGTTTTCGCACTTCACCTGCTTGGGTTGCTACATCATAGGAAAGTATGTCTACTGAACCTGATGTAATAGTTAACAAGGTTGAAAGGATACGAAGCACGGTTGTTTTACCTGCCCCATTGGGGCCAATCAGTCCAAAAATTTCCCCTGGTTGCACCTCAAAGGATATTCCTTTGACTGCTTCAAGGGATCCATAGTTTTTTACAAGCTGTTGTACCTTAATTGCTGCCATTATTTTCCCCCAACTAATGTGTTTTTACTGCGGTGCCAAATGCAATCAGCTCTGCAGCACCATGCATGGTTTGCGCTGTTGCATACCGCATGCCAATAATAGCATCAGCCTTGAGTCGTTGTGCATCTTCTATCATCCGCTGCATCGCTGTTCGTCGTGCTTCTTCCATGAGCTCAGTATACGCCCTGGCTTCTCCTCCAATAATAGTTCTTCCTGCAGCACGTATGTCTTTTCCTATATGTTTTGTTTGTACACAACTACCAAAGACAATGCCCAATACTTCCTTGACCTCCCTTCCCGGAAGATTTTCTGTCGTTGTTATCAACATGATAGCTTCGTCACCCCTCAATCTTATCTTTCTTTTTAAGATATTCCTTTCGAATTTCGTCAGCCATCTTTCCATCTTCTACAATAAAAGAGGTCACATAGCCACACTCTTTGCATTCATACTTTGACCAGGTCTGGGGAAGCACCCAGTCAATATTCGTGGAGCCACATCGTGGGCAAAATTTTACCATTCTATCACCTATATTCATACCCACATTTGGAGCATCGATAGGTTTTCCCATCGAAGCGAAGTTTAGGATTGCCACATTCAGGGCAGGTTCCTAGGACACGTTCCTCCAGCATTCTAATTCGATGTAGCTCACGCTCCGCAAGCTGGGAGAGATTAATCCAGGGATTATCCTTCCACCATTTCCAAACGTCATCACTTAAGGTAATTGTAACTTTTTTCATGATATTCCTCTAACCGGGAAGTTGCAGGATCATTCCCAGAACTACGAGAATACAACCTACAATGAGTGCTATGATTGCTTTCAGTCGAGGGCCACCTGGTGCATTAATCCATCGTGCAAACTGGGGATTAATAAACGTAAGAATGCCTAGAAGTATAATGAGTCCTCCTACAAGGAGAAGGACAAGATTTGCAGTTCCCATGGCATCTACTGCAGCTTGACCGCTGTTCCATAGCACAAGATTTCTGCTGCGGCTCCCATAATTGCTGAGGTCATGAAACGAATGTTGATAACGGCATCAGCTCCCAGCTTTTCTGCTTTTTCTTCCATGCGTTTGAGTGCGATTTCTCGAGCTTCAGAAAGCATCTCCGTATACTCCTTTATTTCTCCTCCAACAACGTTTCGAAGTCCTGCAATAAAGTCTTTTCCCAGATGTTTTGCTTGAATGGTATTGCCTCGTACCAAGCCTAATACTTGCTTTACTTTACGGTCTGGTATAAAATCCGTATTGGTTAAAATCATGGCTTCAAATCCTCCTTTGGTATTTTTTCTTGTATTTCTTTATGTTCATGGTAGCGATCGATGATAACAGATGCAAAGATCACGAGTATTCCTAAAATGATCAATCCACCGATGAGTCCTGTGGTATAGTTAAATGCCTGCATTATTTCATCAAATCCTTTGATAAGGGCATAGATGGCCCCTATTACGACCCCTCCAATGACAAGGAGAAGCCCTATGAGAACTCCTTTGTTCATGCTTACACATCCATATACGTTTCAATACGTGTATATACGTATATGTACCTTATACTATTTAAGCCTATCGAAAAACGGGGCTTTGCCCTTAAAATAGGATAAAATCATAATTTAGGGGCAAAACTGTTATTTTAGGGTCAAAAGTGAATTAAGAGCAAAGACTTCGCATTCAGATATGTTTGTTCCTAAGGGATACCATACTCAACACCAAATATATCTGCAATGAAAAAGAAAAAAACTCCTATCCAAAATAATATTGTGGAAACTGGTCCATATAGTCCAGTAATATGAGATATAGCATCAGTAGAAAACCAACACAACGCCCCTAAAATAGTAAAAAATAATCCAAGAAGAGACCATTCACCATAATTTCCGCCTTTTTCCAAATATGCTTCTGCCAATTCTTTCAATTTATTATTATCCATAGATTGTATCTTCTCAAGAAAAGTTGACTTTCTTATTTCAACAATAGTATTATACTCTACCGCAGATACAGATGGTAACATCATAAGCATAAAAAAAGCTAAAATACATCCAACTGCAATCTTTTTCATTTTATTTTTTCCTCCATGACAATCTTTAACATGTTATTATATCTAACAACTTCTATATAATATTATGTGTCAAATGGACAAATTCTCTGATTTTTGTTCTAAACGGAAATATATATCATTCTTACCTTTTAGTCTACTTTTTAAAAAAACAATCACAATTCTTAATCTTTCTAATTTTTTTACCTTAGCAACTACCGTTATAATTTCAAGTCAAAATCCATAATTTTAGGTCAGAATTGATTTTTAGGGCAAAGCCGAAAAACGGGGCTTTGCACAATAATCGTGATTCTTACTGTGCTTTTTAAGATTCATACAGTTATTAAAATCTGTGATGCATAACTATTTAAGACGGTACATCGTATATAGTAACTGAAAGGAATAAAGATAAGCGTTTCATAACTTCGTTTTAGCGAACTTTTGAGATTAATTATTTTTTGCTCTTTTACGCATCCCGGGCATCATAGTCTGAGGAGGTGACGAACATATGAAAGGAACAGTCAAATGGTACAATGATATGAAAGGATATGGCTTTATAGAAGGCGAAGACGGAAAAGAAATCTTTGTTCACCGAACAGCTATACCAATGGGAACAGGTCTCTATGAAGGAGATGAAGTTGAATTCGAGATCGAAGACTCCGATCGCGGGCAACGAGCGACCAAAGTACAGAAGCTGAAAAACGCTTAAATGGTAACTAGCAAATCAACTAAACGTTAATAAGTATCTCTTGTTGAAGACTATGTTGAAATCAAACAGATGGTCTGATACAGAAAAAAAGGAGAAAAAAATATGACAGAAAAAACAACGAAAAAAAGAACAACCGAAGAAAAGAGAGCAGATGACAACGTCATCTTTGTGGGACGTAAACCCCCTATGAGCTACGTCCTAGCGGTCGTCACCCAGTTTAATGGTAATGGATCACAGGACGTCATCTTAAAAGCAAGAGGGCGATCAATTAGTACTGCAGTAGATACCGCAGAAATCGTGCGAAACAGGTTTATCAAAAACGCGAAAGTTAAAAACATCATCATTGGCACAGAAAGTGTGATCAACGAAGAAGGAAGAACCTCAAACGTCTCCTCTATTGAAATAAGTCTCACTGCAACCAAGAAAAGCTAAGAGAGAATGCAACAAACCACGTACTTTGATTCTTTCTTCATCCAAAGTACGCTCCCTGCATAAAGAAATGAAAAGGAACCTGCCTGGGAGAATGAAAACGGTGAAAAGAACTATTTCAAAGGGCATTATGGGTTGATACGAGCATGGGAAAATGGATGGATGCTTTTTTAGGAACATCCGAAGAAAGAAAAAAGAAACACAAACGCCATGAACTACGAGAGAACGCACTCCAGAAACAAAAAGAGAGCAATAGGGAAATGAAAACTCTCTATCGCAAAAGAAACCAAGAAGAAATACGGCTAAGACAGATGAGAAACACCAAAGATAAAGACACATCAAAAGTAGATCAAACGTAATGGAGGTAATATACAATGGAAGAAATAACACAAAAACTTAAAAAAATAACGAAATCAAGAAGAAATGATAATATCATCTATAAACAATCAAATAAAAGGTCAGTAATCCTTTTTGTAGAGGATCTCTCAGTCAAATAAAACCCGTACTGGCAGAAACTGCACCTTCGCACCCTCTAAAAAATCTTTTAAGAGATTATTTGTTTTTAAATTTTGATATAACAATGAAAAAAGTACCCCTATTTATAGGAGTAATGTTGATAATACTCACTGTTGGTCTGAGCGGTTGCACTGAAGAGAACTCAAAAAAGGGAGATGGAGCCTCTACTGATCTCAGTAAATTTGTAGGAACATGGTATGGCGGTCATTGGAATTCTAGCATTGAAGATAAAGACGAAACATGGACCTTTTATGAAAACGACTCATTATATAGAATTGATGCCTTTGATGAGGAATGGGCAACCTATGAACTCGATGAAAACGGAAAACTTTGTATCAGAATAGCTGCAATACATTATTTGATGTGTTATGAGTTTACCTTTTCCAATAATGATACCTATCTGACATTAACGCTAGGTGATATTACTTCATACCGATTAGCCAAAGAATTGTAACGCGGACAAGTGTACCCTAGGAGTTAGCACGATGGTTTCTTGTGGAAAAGTGCGTCAGCAGGACAGCCTATTTCTCTTTGTTTGCAATAGTTGCATGCCAGAGAGCCCCGAACAACAGCAGTTCCTCCAAAAGAAAGGAGGAGCAGAAGTACCATAAGTCCTATGCGTATCCACGAAAAATCAAAGATGGATAGGATAACACCACCAACTAGGGGAAAGATGGATACTAGAAAATCAGGAATCAAATCGATAAAAGTAATCTCTCGTTCTGAGAATTTTTTCACGTCACCTTTTTTGGTAATAAATGGAGCGATTTTTCCCTTACCCAGTCCACATACTTTATTGTAATAATAGCAATGTTTGCAGCTCCTAAAAATAACCATCATTTCTATTCCAAAGCAATATACAAGATAGAGAAGAGCAACGATGATACCAAATCCCCACAAGATGGTGGCTCCAAGAAGATAACTTACAACAGAAAGACAGAGGGCTACCAGCGGGATCCATACAGGGAACGTTTCATAGTATGTATTCTTTGACACTGTTTCTCTCCTCATTACAGATCGTTTGATACTTTATAACAACATTGATATCGTACTGGTGGCACACAAACAATTTTTTTAGTATTATGTAAAGGAACCATAAGTAAAAAAAAGGAATAGAAAATGGTTTAGAATAGAAGAATGATAGGTCCCAGATGAATGCCATATTTGGTGGTTTTAAGACCAATAAAATAAGCATCAAATTCAAGTTTGATCAAACCATTTCTATTGAAAGATCCAATGAGAGATTGTTGTTTCAACGTTTCTCCATGGTTACAATAGGTAATGCCCTCATCTATTCTCATTGTTTCTTGTGTTCGTATATGCGTGATATCCATCCAATAATGAATAAAATTATCAAAACGACCTTTATTTTCTATGATGGTTTTTATATAAAATCCGCCCCTGATATTTCGTACGTGTAAATCGCGGGCTTTAGCAGATACTTCACAGAAACACCCAGGCTCAAACCAGTGTGAAGAATCATACGCACTTACTCGAACAGTATAATTTCCCTCGGCGTTATAGGAATGAGTTAATATGGTTTCTTCACCAGACTGAAAGGGACCGTATAATTCTATAGAACCATCACCCCAGATGACATTAATCCATATCGGATCATTTTCGATATCAGTGACCTGTGCTTGAAAATAATACGGTGCATCTACGAGTACCCACATACAATCTGATGATACTCCAAGACCTGGTGGATTATTTTCACGAGTTTGGTTTACTGTATCAGTTTGATTTGGATGTTTTTCAAAAGTCTGGGCCATAGCTGATGTAGTAGACAGCAACAATAACAATAACAACACTACTGATTTTGCTTTTATTCTAATATTTTTCTGGTAGGTTTTCATCTTTTTTCCCCCAATATCCAAACAATATTGTCCCAAAATATATAATATCTTATATATAAAATTTGCTTCTTTGGGATAGTATCGAGGTTGCACCTACCTTTTTCCGTTGTTTACTTTTTCAAGAAAACAAAGACTACGATAAAATGAGCAACAATTCCAATGCCCCACCCTGCCGTTGTTGTGATGACCCACGGAAAACCTTCTCCTCCAGTAATATACCACCATTGAATAAAAAGAAAGATATTCACCAACAGATAGATGACAAAATGGATGTAAAAACCTCTTTTTTCTTTTGCAATCATCTTATCATTTACTTCTTTTGCCATGATGATAGAAATTTTTTATAGTTATAAATAAATTTCGAAATAATTTTACTTACATGGTTTACTTCTGCATCTAAAAACAGAGGTTTCATATATCATAGATTCCTGAGAGCGTATGTGAAACAAGCTCTGGAGAATAACAGAGCATTAGATGTGCTTAGAATTTTGTAAAGTTTGATGATTTTTACTCAGGAAATTCCATAAATGGTGCATACATTTTAACCATCTTTTTCAATTTGTCAATTTCCTCGTGTTTTAAAACTTCATCAACAGCAATGATGGCACATACAGAAACCTGATCCTTTCCAAAACCGCCGACAATATCATCAGTGAGAGCTAATACTTCATCTTTTGTTAAACCCATCTTCAATGCATTACCTACACATTTTCTAAGTTGTCTTCGTGATAAACCACACTTTTTAAAACATCCTTTAATTTTATTTTTTATTTCTTCCCTTTCATGATCTAATAATTTCTTAGGTTTGCTATTTTTTAACTCCTTTTCGTATCTCAATGCTTGACCAATAGCAGTAACTGCACATAATGAAACTTCATCCTTCAAATCACTGGTAGAAGCCATCTCATGGGCAATGTCAAGAATATCTTTTCTAAGTAACCCCCTCTCCATACCTTCAGCAACACATTTCCTTAGTCGAATTCTCCCTATAGCACACGCCTTTAAACATTTTTCAAGTTTGCTTTCAATTTCTTTTTTTTTCATTCCATATTCATACAATCTATATAGTATGATTTATTAAAGATTTACCATGTAATATCATTAAAATATGTAGATATTTGGTACAAACACTTGAGAAGAGAATTTCAGATAAAAAAAGAAAGAATGATAGAATTAAATAAATCTATAATTTCCTTCTATTTTTTTCCACATCTTTGATAATTCTTTGTCTTGATAATCGTCTATTACATTGCACATAGATTTATATTTACATTTCTTAATATTTATATTTGCCGATAATATCATCGTTGATTGACGTATATTATTTAAGCTTAAAAATATAATATAGATCTTTAACATCATACTCTTGACATAAAACTAAAAAGTAGATACCGTTAACTAAAAATATCTCTTAATGTAGCACCAAAAAAACGATGCAATAACTGCCATTTACACGTTTGAAGTGGTTGATCCCCTGTCATTACATCAAAACATAACTCTGAAAGCACAGGATCGCTACTGATTCGTCTTACAAACGTTTCACCATGAGAAAACCATTTTTGTGTTACCCGTTCCATAAGACGAAGATCACGTCCAAAATCATGCATCCATCGATGTTCATATTCAGAGAGACCTTTCTTTGAAGGATCGCCCTGACTTAGAGCATTTGCTATAACATTAGCAGCATGCTCACCTGAAACTATGGCATAGTATATGCCTTCTCCACTTGAAGGATTAACAAATCCTGCAGCATCACCACAGACTATTACCCGGTCATCAACAGTCTGGTCACAGGCATGCAAGGGTAGTCCGCCACCATGAACAATAGTAGGATTTAACTCTGGAGGAATAAGCTTTTGCTGTTTCAATGTCACTAAGAATTTTTGATACGCCTGTTTTAAATTCCGCACTCTTTTCTTTTGTCCAACTTTCCAAAGCTCTCCAATGCCAATGTTTACTGATTTTTTCTTTGGAAATACCCAGCCATATCCAAAAATAGTATCTGGATTTAAGACAATATGAATCTCTCGATTGTCAGTAAACCATTGTTGTATTTTTTGTTCTGATAAGGTATATTCATTATAGACACAAATCGCAGATGTCTGATGGTGAGTATACAGTCCTGTTTGTTGGGCAACACTACTTGTAAATCCATCAGCACCGATGACAATATCGCTGTAAAGAACAGTACCATCATCCAGAAGAATCTTAACGTTTTTTTTATGCACAGAAATCTGAACCGCCTTTTTCCCTGTGATACTCTTGGCGCCTGATTGCTGTGCGTACTGGAGAAGAGCATTGTCAAAACGGTTGCGCTGAACCATTGCTATGACAGGCTGCTTTTTTAGTACAGAAGCGGTATGCAGATAGGATGGTGAGCTGAGTTTTCCTCCATATGAATACGAGTCAATGACATCAAATTCTTTAATATAAGAAAAACGTCTGAGAACCTTCATGGGAATACCGCCACCACAGGCCTTCTCTCGAGGAAAGTGTGATTTATCCACCACAATCGTTTTTATTCCTTGTTGAGCAAGAAAGGAAGCTGCAGTAGAGCCTGCAGGTCCTCCACCAACAATGATAACGTCATAGGATTGAGCCATTCTCTTCACAACACATTCATCTTAAATGCTTGCTACTCGATACAATATAAGATAAGAGTTATTCTATTTGGAGTTTTGCCCCTAACAACTCTCTTGATGGCACAGTTGATATAAAACCAGTTTTTAAAGAAAGGATATGAAGTGGGTTATCTGTGTGAAGTAGTGGTTTTCTCTACTATGTACGTTCTTTAATATTAGAAGAATTTCCATACCACTAGTTCCTGAGTCATTGCATTTTCTACATTATCATAAGCAATAACTTTTATCACCTTTCTAAAAAACGCAAAGGAGTTCCAAGTCCAGACATAGGGTTTGCTTGTATCTGTTTTTTTCAAAACATTATTTACATAAAATTCTACTCGGTTCATTCCCGATTCATCATCTGAGGCGTTTACTTCTATATCTATCAAACCAATGATGATGGGCTTATTGCCAAACTGAAGCACTTCCTCATTAGCAAGATACAGGGTATGGGGGACAGGTTTTATTATTTCTAACACAGGTTCAATATCATCTTCTTCTATGATTCGTATGGTAATCTCCTCTGACCAGGTACTTTCATCATTAAAGATATCCCTTGCTTTGACTGTAATATTGTAATTCCCTGCTGTTGTCCATATATGACTTGCATTCATGGTTTGTCCAGAGTCATAGGGTCCACACCAGCTACTGGTTGTTTCATCTCCCCAGTCCCAGAGATAATACACTTGATCGTCATCTGCATCAGTGGTGTTTGTTTCAAAGGAATAATTCGTCTCAATATATCCAAAAGAAGGTCCTAAGGGTTTCAGTGGTATGGCAGGTGGGATATTCCATCCTTGATATTCCATAAAGGGATAGAGATCCTGATTACTTCCACCAGGGATATCATAAGGTATGTCACCAATTCCATCACCATTGTCATCAGAGCCAGTGTAATCGTCCCAAAAATTGCCACCAGAGGGATAACCATTATCCCAATTGTTACTTCCTGCGTCAGAGGCGTGTTCAGAGTTATTCAGAAAGTTGTTGTGATAGATCAGGTTGTCTGAGGATAAGGACGAGAGGATAAGACCGACGGTGTTCTCCATGAAAAAATTTCTCGTAATTGTACTATGAGAAGACTCGGAAAGTGAGATGCCATGATACGTTGTCGTGATGACATTTTCGGAAAAGACATTATTGTGAGAAAGAACAAGGATTCCTGCATACTCTGGATCATTTCCACAATTTTGAAGAGTAAAACCACTGATGATAACATTATCGCCAGTGATGAGTATTATCGTGCCACTTTCACTTCCATCGATGATGGTGGTGTCTCTTCCTTCACCCAATAAAGAAAGGGTTTTGTCAACTACTATATTCTCTTCATAAAAACCACTGGAAACATAGACCGTACCATTTTCTCTTACTGCGTTTATGCCCTCTTGAATGGTGTTAAAATAATTATATCCCCAGCCATACATGGTCTCATCATAGTCGTCATCCACATACACTCTGCTTGGGGGAAGGGTAGCAGTTGGTATCAGGGTAGGATCCCCTAGTATTGTCATTCCATAGAACCAACTAACATCAGAATATCCACTAGGGTCGTCGCTATAGGGATACTCATGGTCAAACCAGTCTTGGAAGGCCTGGCCAAAGGAAAGACCTTCTCCAAGGGGTTCATAGAAATATCTGAAATCCAACATAGATCCGCTTTTTGTACTACCAACAACGGATAATGACGGGGAATTAGTACCTAAAATGTAAGCATTTCCCACACAATTGTATTCAGTAAATCGTAACGTTCCACAACAGAACAAATTATAGAACAAAGCCTGGGGATGCGTATATCTGATAGTCTCACTGGCAAGATCTCCACCATTTTCAAAATGATGGCCATTAGGCCAAGAATGACAGGCAAGTTGAATAAATTCATAGGATATGTTAAGAAGTCTATTAGCAACGTAATCATCTCGGCTAACTTCAGGATACCAGATTGCTTCCATCTCATCATATGCGTATCCCAAATCATATTTCATGTCAGGGTAGGTGCTCCAATCCTTATCGGTATATGTTAAACCAAAATCAGTATGGAGAATATTGCCCATCCAAAATTCATGGACTTTATGAAAATACTGTTTGATGATGGAGACCTCATCACCAGGTATTTTTGAAGCATCGATACGTCCAATAAAAATTTCAGGTGCTGTATCACCAGCACCATCAATATGACTATCATACATACCATCAGCATCGGTGTCGATCCATTCGCCGTCTAAATCCATAAGATATAAATCACAGGGAAAATCAGAAGGATCCCCTAGCCCGTCTCCTGTATAATCAAAATCCCATTCATGATAAAACCAAGCAACTGGTAAATCACCAACAAGTACGGCACTTGTTACATTATAACCTGAGTCATAATAAAACAAAATCTCATCTTTCAAATCCTCTGTTGTCCCCCCAGATATCTCCAAAATAACAGTATTATAGCCAAGGCTTCTAAGAGTTGAGTTATATACAGTAATTTCATTTTCAATATGGATTATAAGACTAGATTCTACAAAGATTATAACTAAAGGATCGTCAAGTCTACCCAGAATCCTATTGCATTGATGTACTGAAAAAGACAGTATCTCTCTATCCATTAGATATTCTTCATACCCTTCATGCGGACCTTTCCATTCTAGAAGGGTGATATGTCGTTCATATTCTTCAGTTGTTGCAGATATCGAAGGAATACAACCGACTGTCATTAATAGAAGTATTACAGTATAAGGAAGAAATTCTTTTGCAACGTCCCTTATTTTCATAAGTGTTCCTCAAATCTATAAATAATATATGAATTCTCGTATAAATATATTCTTTAATAAAAAGAAAATATCGAGAAATTTGGCTACAATGGCGGCTTATACTTGCAATTTGGAGAAGAAAAGTATAAAAATTACGGAGATCTTAGTAAGGAAGATCCCAATGAACGAGAAGAAAATAAAAGACGCCGTGAAAAAAAGATATGCAACAATTGCAAAAGAGAAACAATCTTGTTGTTCAACATGTAAACCCTATGGAAAAAGTATTGTTAAACAAGCGCAATCGATTGGTTATTCAGAACACGAACTGCAGTCAATTCCAGAAAGCGTTATTACAGGTTTGGGTTGCGGCAATCCGACGGCATTATCGGATCTAAACGATGGTGAGGTTGTTCTAGATCTTGGCTCTGGAGCTGGAATTGATGTCTTTTTAGCTGCCAACAAAGTTGGTAAGAACGGACATGTAATTGGTGTGGATATGACAAAGGAAATGATCACCAAAGCAGAAAAAATAGCTAAAGACAATAGCTACACCAATGTAGAATTTAGATTAGGTGAAATTGAACATCTTCCCATAGAGGATGCTTCAATAGATGTGATTATAAGCAATTGTGTTATCAATCTTTCACCAGATAAAATGAAGACGTATAAAGAAGCTTATAGAGTCCTAAAAAAGGGTGGTAGACTGTTTGTTTCTGATTTGGTGACTGAAGGTGAATTACCTGAAGAAATTAAGAAAAACTTTGATGCATGGACTGGCTGCATTGCAGGTGCTTTAAAGAAACAAGAGTATCTTAGTATTATTAAAAAAGCTGGATTTCAAGACGTAGAAATTATCAATCAAGCTAGCTTTTCCGAAGAGGGAATGGATCAACGACTCACCGGAAAAATTACCAGCATTCAAGTTCGTGCAATAAAATAGCAATTTCAATCATACAATTAGAATTGAAATCTGTTGTAAAATGATTAAAATAGTCCTTCCCAGCTTCTTAGTAAAAAAACTATTCTTGGAAAACAACCATGAAACAATATCTGATACTACTGCGACCATATGGAATGTTATTCTTAGGTTTTACTCCTGTTTTTGGGGCCATTGCCAATGGAGAGGTTGCCATATCCCATTTACTGCCCTTACTGTTTATAGGTGTCTTAATCCACATTTTCACTTTTGTTCAGAATGATTATTATGATGTAGCGGTAGATCGAAAATCACCTTTTGTCTCAAATCGTCCTCTTGTTACAGAAAGCATCACTTTAAAATCAACTCTTATCATCATTGCAGGTTCTTTTCTTCTTTCCTTAGTGCTTTCCACTATCTTTTTTTTCACAGTCTCTTCGTTTGTAATGTTACTGGTGTCCTTTTCATGTATGACATTCTACAATAGATATAGTAAACGGTATGCAGGTATGGAGTACATCCTTAGTTTAGGTGTTTTTAGCTGTGGACTGTATGGAGCATTAACAAGTTCCAACGATATCTCCCCCTTGGTACTAGTGGTCTCGACTATTGGATTGATGCAATGGTTATTTAGTGTTGGTATTTCAGCAAATTTAAAGGATGTGGAAAGTGATTCCAAAGTAGGTATCAAAACAACACCGATAGTGTTGGGTGTATTTGTAAAGAAGAAAAGGCTGATACTGCCACTCTCCTTTAAGATATATGCCCTTGTCATTAAAGGTCTGCATATTCTAATCGCTTCTTTACCGTTCTTCTTGGGATATACGTCTCTTTATGTTGGTACTTTTCCCATCCCAGGAATTTGTTTTCTAGGTGTCATGATTATATTGCTCTCTCTGAGCCTAAAAATTATATCAACATCTGTGATAAAACGAGATACGCGGCTTATCTATATAGGTTTGCAAGAAGGATTTGCACTTCTTGTTCTACCTATTGTTCTAATGAGTATACTTGTAGATGCTTTTTCGGCACTTCCAACTTTGTTATTAGTAGTATTATTTATTGTATGGCCCTTGTTTTGGTTTCGAGTGTTGTTTGGTAGAAGAATGATACCATTAGAATAAATCACACACTTTGTAATATATTTATATTTTAGCTATACAACTGAAGAAGAAGTTTGTATTATTACTTTTTTTTCCTTTTTATAGGAATATAATATAAGAGCAGAAGAGTAGGACCAAATACCCAGGCAGCATATAGAAAGGTACGTGAAAAACCTAGCAGGGCAACGAGAGATCCCGTGATCATTCCACCCCCATTCAATCCCCCATTAGCAATACCCGTGAAAATTCCAAATTGGGTAGCACCGATTCTGGGATTGGTAACATCCATGAATAAGGCACAGGATACGGTTGAGTGAGCACCCATCAAAAATCCAATAGCTCCATAAATAAGAGCTAATGTCCACCAGTTGGAAGTCAATATGAGCAAGGCGGTAAAGAATGCATTCAATCCTAGAAAAACATAGAGAGTTTTCTTTCTTCCGATACTATCTGTTGTTATGCCACCAGCTAGGGAACCAACGGCTAAAAAGATGGGAAAAACCATAGAAATGAACCCAATGTGTACATCTCCTATTCCCAGACTATCTCGCATATAGATAGGCATAATATACGAAAGTATTCCCTCATTCATGAATACTAAAGGGGCAAACAACGCTACCAATAACGTTGTCTTCTTTTTGAATTCGTTAAGAGCAAGCGAAACGATCTGTGGTTTGGTGCTATAGCGTATCATCTCCTTCACACAAAAAGGAAAAACAAGGATAAGTAGGATAACCAAACCTGTGGTGAGATAAGCAAAGTGATAACCAAAGATACTTCCGATGAGGGGAAGAACTCCAGCACCAAGGGCCCAAGCAGTATATTGACCAGCATACATAGCACCATTGATTTTTCCTCTATTTTTCTCTGTTGAAACGTCAATAGCCCATGCATCAGTTGATACATCAATAAAGCCGATACCGATGTGCCCTAGAAATATCAAGAAAGTAAAAAGCACCAAAGAGGTACCCGGATTAACCATACCAATGAGCAACAGAGCAGAAGATGAGAGAAGCCCTCCAAAAATAATGAACGTTTTTCTACCAAAGCGAATGTAGTGGTCAACAATAGGTCCCCAAAGAAATTTGAGAATCCATGGAATATTTGCAATACCAACCACGAGCGTGGTAAGAGGAATAGAGACAGATTGTTGTCGTAAATAAAGAGAGGTTACCACAGTGGTAATAGCAATCATTAATCCTTCTGAGACATAGAGACTGCCAAATAGGAAATATTTTGAAAGGGCCGTCCTTTCGATATCAATCATTACCACTAATTAATTATAATAAGATTTAAATATTTTTATAATGAATTTAAAACCTCTTCTTCTTCACCTGAAATTAATTCTCTAACCCCAATGTGCCAAGAGAATTAGAAGATCATCGGTGTTAACGATACCATCGTCATTTAGATCCCCTTCAGGACCGGCAGTTCCCCATTGGAAAAGTACAATGAGAAGATCTTCAACATTGACTACGCAATCTCCATTGGCATCACCAAGCAACCATAAGACAAAATCAAGAATTTCGTCTCCACCTATGCTCATTGTGACGGTTTCCGTTTTATATCCTTCTTTGTAGGCTTCAGCATCTTTTAGGCAATAACAAATAGGAATATTGTCAACAAAATAGTATCCTGTACCATCAGTATAATCTTCTTCAAACGTGCCATGAAAATACACCCGAACTCTTACTTCATTCAAAGGCTGCATGAGTGTATCATAGACATATCCTGAAAGACTTCCGTAAGGAGGGTCAGGATTTGCTTGTTTTTCTAAAGCTATTGCGGTAACTGTACTACTTCCAATGAAAAGTACTATTATTCCTAATATAAAACATTTCTTTACAATATTATCAATTTTCATCTCTATTCCTCCCAATATTTCTATTTCACATAGGATTTTTGATATTTAAAAGTATGTTTAGAATAATATCACATTCTACCATCTCAACAGAAAACTATAAATATAAAATGTTATATACATATAACATAATGTTAGAAATAATTAATAAAAAATTAGATAAAAATAACATAAAGTTAGAGATAATTAATGTAATATTGGAGGATTAACATGAAAGAAAAAATGACAGTTTTGTTAGGTATTGGAATCTCAGTATGCGTCCTATTTACTTTAGGATTTTATTTACTAGCAAAAGAAAGTATAGAGATCTTTGATGTCTTGTCACTAGTAATTATTGGCATTTTAATTATTACATCAACGTATATTATTTGGGATAGATTCAAAAATCTGAAGGCAGGACTGCCAGCACAAGATGAACGATTGAAACTTGCTGGTTATAAAGCAGGATATTATGGATTTATTGCAGCGATATGGAGCGCTATTGGAAGTAATCTTGGATACAATATTCTCTTTGATCAAGAATTAAGAGGAGGGCTTGTTGTTGCATCAGTGGTGCTAGTATCAGGTATTGTGTTTATGGTATCGTATCTCTACTTTTCTTGGAAAGGAAATTAATATGAGAACAAGGATTAAAGAGTTAAGAGCCCGCTATAATTTAACGCAAGAAGAACTTGCAAAAATGGTCGGAGCGAGAAGAGAAACCATACTTTTTCTTGAAAAAGGTAAATACAATCCATCATTGAAACTTGCATATGATATCGCACAAGCTCTTCACAGTACAATTGACGAGCTTTTTCTCTTTGATGACGTATAAAGAAGAATTCATCTTTAGAGACCAACTTATTTATTCCTTGCAGCTCTTTTTTCAAGTTTATCAATGACCATGGTATCTACTTGATCTCCAAACTCATCTGTGATTTTATCAAGTTTCCCACTTTTAATAAGACTTACACCAATAAGAGCAATGAGCACCCCAGCAACTGTATCTGCAGAGAGATTGAGCATGAGCGTCTGATTTTTCATACTATACTCTGTAACATAGTAGAACCCTGAGATATTAAACCATTTTATAAATTCTAGAATAACACCAATGGCCATGGTAAATATAACTGTCACAAAGGCCATAGCATATTTATCCATCTTCAATCCATCCCAGTGTTCATCAAGAATAAAAATCATAGCAAGAGCAATAAAAGCAACAAGACTTGATATGAAAAACCGTGTTACAAGCACATAACCTGGGACAGTATAGTAATAATCGAGAAAACGTCCGCCGATATGAAGAATAGAGACAAGTGCTATGAAAAAATCAAATACCCATGGAAGGGTAAATTTTACATCCTTTTTTAAGATACTTGGTAAAATACTAATAAAAAAACCTATGCAGGTACCAACAACCCATACAATATCTTTTTTCCATAATGCAAGGATAATAGAGATGATCATCACAAGGCGTAAAATAAACGACCAAGAGAAACATCGTTTTTGACAGATCGTACGAACAGTGCCCATTATCCTTTCAACCTCTTTTGGATTATCCTTTTATCTAGTTGGTCTCCAAAATCATCGGTGAGCTCTTCAAAACTACCACGTTTAATCAAACGAACGCCTAATATTGCCATGAAAAGGCCAGCAAGCATATCAATAAAAAGATCCTTGATGGTATCATCATATCCCCATTGTTCATGAGTCCCAAAGAGAAGATCAGTAAACCATTCATTAAACTCCCAGATAACACCTATAGCAACAGTAAGAATGACAACGACAAAGGCCATGGCATACTTATCCATGGTAAGTCCATCCCAATATTCATCTAAAATATAAATAATAACGAAGGCAAGAAAAGCAACAAGAAACGATGAGATAAAATGCGTAAACGTATCATACTGAGGAATATCTCGATAGGCATTGAGAAGACCACCGCCAATATGAAGGAGTAAAGCAATCGTAATAAGTATCTCAAGAATGAGGGGAAGATGAAGCTGATAATTGCGTTTTAAGATAGTAGGAATAAAACTGACAAGTAAGCCAAGACTACACCCAAAAATCCATACCAAATGTATTCTCCAAATAGAGAGAAGTAATAGCAGAAAAATCAGCACTTTTAAGGAATAGGAAAGATAAACCCCCCACTTATGAAGATGTACTTTTTTCATGGTATGTATCACTATAATCAGTTTTTTATAAATAGGTTTTACGAAAGAAAATCACTTTTTCTCAAATAAGGCATCCAGTTCACGTTTGATGGTTTGCGAATATCTCTGTAAAACATTTCTTTTCAGTAAAAAATATCCAAGAAAGGCAATGACTATTCCGCCAAGTGCATCAGCTAAAAGATCACCCATAGTATCCTGTAAACTGGGTTGGGTATGCCACCCAAATAAAAGATCACTACTCCATTCAAGAAATTCCCATACTACTCCAAAAGCCATGGTAATGACTACAACATCAAACAATACTTTGGATCTCTTTCCAACAATTCCTTGATAATATTGATTAGTAACAAAGAGAAGTAACAGAATGAGAAAGCCTACTACCATAGCAGAAAAGAAATGAGTAAATTTGTTATAGGGAGGAATAGAACTGCAGATATCTAAAAGACCGTTACCTACGTGAAAAAGTAAAGCAAGCGACACAAAGATATCAAATAACCATAAAAAATCAATTCCTAGGATACGTTTTATCAGAATTGGTAGAAAAGCAATGATAATCATAATGACAATAAAGAAACTCCATAACCAATCATTTCTCAACAATGCATAAATTAAGAACACCAGTAAAAGAAATTTTAGTACATAACTAATGATTTGAAGCAGGAGATATTTCTTTTTTGTAGGGCGATTCATACCAATCTTTTCTTGATATCTTTGAAATAGATTGTATACTTCTAGTAGATTTAAATTAGAGCCATTTCTTTTTTCTGAAATAAAAGAGCATGGTGAGAGCCATTCCGGCCATGAGGAGTAAGACCAAAGGATACCCAAATCCCCATCCAAGTTCCGGCATATTAAAAGGAGAAGCACTAGGATTAAAATTCATGCCATAAAGGCCAGCAACAAAGGTTAAGGGAATAAAAATAGCAGCAAAAATAGTAAGTACTTTCATGACTTCATTCATTTTATTACTGACACTTGACATATAGATATCAAGCATACCTGAAACCATATCTCGATAGGTTTCGATGGTATCGATAACTTGAATGGTATGATCATATAAATCTCTGAGAAAAATGTTGGTAGATTTGGCAAGCAATTTAGATTCTTCTCGCTGGAAATTATTGATAACTTCACGCAGTGGCCAGACAGATTTTCTCAAATAGATGATATCTTGTTTTACATGGTGAATCAGTTGTAAGGTTTCAGGAGTGGGATTGGAAAGAATTACCTCCTCGATATCTCCAATTTTTTCTCCAATTTTTTCAAGAATAGAAAAATAATTGTCGACAATGGCGTCCAGTAAAATATAGGCAAGGTAATCGGCACCTAATTTTCGAATTCTACCTTTTGCATTTCGAATTCGTTCTCGTACAGGATCAAAAACATCTCCACTACTTTCTTGAAAGGAAAGAACAGTGTTTTTTCGAAGAATGAGACTGACTTGTTCTGCACGAATCTCCTGATATTTTTCATCGTGGTAGATCATCTTAATTACAAAAAAGAGGTACTCGTCAAAAGTTTCTAGTTTTGGTCTTTGATCAGTATTGACAATATCTTCTAAAACAAGCGGATGAACATCAAACTGTTTTCCTAGTGTTTCAATGATGTCGATTTGATGAAGTCCATCGATATTTATCCAGGTGACGGTTGGCGTTTCTTTAAAGGGAAAACACTCTTCAACTTTTTTCACTTCCCTTTCCTGAATGCTATTTTCATCGTAATCGATAACCGTGATGCGCACTTTTTCAGTTTTTTTTTCACCGATATGTACGAGAGCTCCTGGAGGAAGACCGCTCATTTTTGAACTTTTTTTGATAAATCGTACCATAGCACCATCTCTACTTATTTCATGGTATAGATTTTTCGTATGGGCCATGAAATTTCAATTTTTTCTTTATCAAACCGCTCTTTTAATGCCTTAATAAACTCGTTTCTAACAATAAATCTATCCATGGGGGTTTCGACTCTTAATATAGTAATAAAATTAATATTGGAATCAGAAAATTCTTTATATCTAAATAATGGTTCAAACCCTTTCACAGCGCCTGGAATTGTCTCTTGTATTTCTTTTCCAACCTCTAATGAGACTTTTTCAACCTTTTTTAAATCAGATTCATAGGCAACGCCACAAGGTATCCATATGGAGAGATCTTGTTTAGGCATAGAATAATTGATAATGTTACTCTCAGCGAGTTTTCCATTGGGAATTATCAAAAGATTATCAGTAAGCATTCTTATTCTTGTTGATCTCCAACCGATATCTTCAACCGTTCCTGAGGTTTTTTCATCAAGTTCAATGAAATCTCCAACATTAATAGGACGATCGGAGAGTAAATGAACCCCTGCAAAAAAATTAGAAAGGGTACTTTGTAGAGCAAGACCGATAGCAAGTGCACCAAGTCCCACACCAGCAATCATAGGAGTGATATCAAGTTGAAAATAACCTAGGATTACAAAGATAGCGACAATAAAAACAATAAAGGATACAATTTTATGAAGTAGGCCTGGCGTTCTTTCAAATCCTTTTCTGACTTTCAGCCAACCAAGCATGATGATACTAAATATCCTTGAAATTAACGAGGCTATAGTAAATGCAATAATAATAAAGAAGAAACTATCGATCCACAGGAAAGTAGAGTCATTATGAATAAAAAAATAATTATTGAGTAGTGAAAGATGTTTAAGAGCAGTAAACAACCCTATAAAAAAGATAAGAAATAAAACTGGTTTTGAAAGTTGTTTTAAAATAAATTCTGCATAACTTTTTTTTCTCCCAGCAATTTTTTTAATACTTAGTTTTAAAACGAAATACGAGATAACAATAAAGATAACAGTACTTAGAAATAATATTAAAAAAATGGCATATTCATCTGCAATAAGATCATTTATTATTGCCATATAGGACGCTCCTTATTAGTTTGGTGAAATTGTAGATAGATACATATGCTTCTCATTGAAATAATCTTGTAAGAAAGACAATAGTTCTATTTTTTATCCCGGAGAAGCACCTCGGCATGTGGATAGGCAATCTCTACCTCTTTATGCTTTCTTATTTGATGAAATATCTCTCTTCGTATATCTGTTGAAATCTGGTTTCTTTTCATTGCATAGGTATTATATCGTACGGTCACATCAATACCAGACTCCTTAAACATGAGTCTAATATGTGGTTCTTTAGCAATACGTCTTGGAAACTGTTGCCACCAAGATTTCATGACTTTTTCTATAGCGTTTAAAATTAAGGTTTCCGCCTCCTCCAGATTGCTTTCATAGGTGATGGCTGTGGTAACTTCATCTAAAATGTAATCATCACGTTCCGAATAATTTATGGTCTCTTGTTCAAAAATGATGGAATTGGGAATCATAACTGTTCTTCCTGAGCTTTCTTCACCCTCGATAGTCCCTCCTACTTCATCTAGAAAAATATGGGTGAGTGTAATATTGGAGATATCTCCCTTTATATTAGAAATAATTACCCTATCACCAATATGGATTGGACGTCTTGTAATAAGAATCATCCATGCGACAACACCACTGATCGGTTTTTGCAAAGCCCAACCAAGAGCAACGGTTAACAGACCAGCAACAAATCCAATTTCTCCCCATCGTCCATAATACGATGAGATAGCAATAATGATTAGTAAAATGACAAAGATGAATTTCAGTAAATCAATAAAAGTAGTAACATTCGAAGCCTGTCGTTTAGTTGTTACCTTTTGCAATAATTGTCTTTTAATTATACGTAAGACGATAATGAAAACAACAAGAGAAATAATTATGACAACCAGCATTTCAATAAAGTCTTTATAGGGTTGTAAGAAGCCAAAGATTTCTGCTAGGGGATTAAACATTGTATCTGGAAACACTCTTTTATTCTTAAATATTTAGAATTTGTAATTATATGCAATGTGATGTTTCCAGATAAGACTACATAGGACACGAAAGAGGGAAAATAATAACGTTTTATCAGAATTAAAGAATAATGCCGGCTTCTTTCATCTTTGCATAGTTGTGAGGGTGAGTTTTAAAATATTCATGAACAGGTTCAAGGATTCTATTGATGTAGGTCGCTGATGCATTTTTTAAATCAAGGGGATGGAGATCCTTTCTATACGCCGCCTCAAGTGCATCATAGGTAGTAAATTCTAGTGATCCTCCAAATTTTTCTGGTCGTTCAATCCGAAAGGATTCTCCGTTAAGTTCAGGAAATATAATATACTTACATATTTCAAGTACGGGATTTCCTTCTACTTGCTTTTCTGGGCAAAAGGCCTTACTTATCTTACGTTGAACTGTTTCCGGTTCGTCATGAATGGATAACATAGCATCAGGTTTACTTTTGCTCATCTTTGCTTCAACGGGGTCCATGCGTCCTCCTGCTTGCAGGCCAGTAAGAAGAGGAGTATGAATGGCTACTGGTGTTTTTTTATCAACCTTTTTTGAGACCTCTCGAGCTAGCATATGAGCACGACGTTGATCCATTCCGCCATAGGCAACGTCTAAATCAAGATAAAAGATGTCTGAGACTTGCATAGCTGGATAAAATAATTTGGAAAGATCTTTCTCTGCTTCTTCTGCGTCTCTTCCCATAATATCCATGGCTCTTTTCACACGGGCGACAGACATGGATTTAGCTGTCCGTAACACTAGTTCCCAGTATTGAGGATCACTGACATAGTCGCTAGCATAGATAAAACGAATGTTGTCACTCTCTATCCCCATAGCAGCAAAACAATCCTCCATGTATTTTCCACAGAGTTTGATTTTCTCAAGATCGCCACCCAATTTATCGTTGATGTAGGCATGCCAATCAGCAAGAAGCACGGTAAACTCAAATCCACAGGCTAAAAAATCCTTTATTTTATTGGTACAAATCTTCCAACCGAGATGGACACTCCCAGAAGGTTCAAAACCAATATAGGCCTTTGGACTTTTTTTCTGCAGTACTGTTTGTAATTCTGCCTCTGTTACAATCTCTTCAGTATTTTTTGAAAGTACATTGAACTTTTCCATACGAAAATGGAGATAGATTATGGTATTAATGGATATTTCGATTATAAAACGTCTAATTAAGTCCAGTGCGCTAGTAGTATTAAGAGATCGTGAACATTAACAGTTCCATCTTTGTTAATATCTGCAGGATGGCCAGGATTTTCACCCCAGGCACCAAGAAGGAGAAGCAAATCTTCTGTGTTGACAACGCCATCTCCATTAACATCACCTAGGGGATGGGGGGACATCAATGGGTATAAGTCTTGATTTTCTCCCCCAGCGATATCATATGGTGTGTCACCAATACCATCATAGTTGGTGTCATTTTCATCATAATCATCCCAATAGTTACCTTCCTTCAAGATACTGTTGTACCAGGTGTTGTTTGCATAATCATATACATGTGGAAGCCATGTAGTATTTATAAAATTATTATGATAAAGGGTATTGTCTATTGAATCTTCAATATAAATTGCACATTCAGCAGTATTAATGAAAATGTTTTTCTGAATGATATTATGATCAGAATAAGATTCGATACTGATTCCATGTTGGTTATTATCCAACAAATTATTAGAAATAGTATTATTAGATGAATACCAAAGCATTATACCAAGTGTCATCCACCAGTCACTATTGGAAATATTATTTCTATGAATATGATTGTTCTTTGCATAACCATCCATCACAATGCCCATATCATTGTCTTCAATAATATTGTCATATATCATAACCTTGTCTGAATAATATGAGGAATGGATAGCCATAATACTCTGTGTAATTGTATTATTAGAGATACTATCATTTATGTTATCGTAGGGATAATTTAACATCCAGATACCATGAAGAGCTTGGCTAAGGATATTTTCATCTATCGTATTTGCAGAAGACATATAGGTTAGAATCCCTGGATTTTCTCCATTGTTTGAAATAGTATTTTGTATAACTGTTGTATTTAAGCAAAAAGCGATAATGATATTAGGAACATCATCTGTTAAATGAAGATTTTTTATGAGACTATTCGAACAGTTCACTAATATAACTTGTCTCGTATCACTAGGGACTATGATGTCATCTGAATTCTTATAATAACGAATAGGTTCATCATTTAAGGTATTATTTTCTATAGTGTGGGTATTCCAAAACATAAGAGTTACCGGATGTAACACCATATGCCACAGATATATTCCTGTTGAAAAAACAACATTATCACATACTGTATGGTACAAAGAACTTTCAATAGAAAGACTAAACGAGGTACACTCCATTATAGTATTTGATACTATACTATTCGCGTCACTAAAATACGACATAATGCCAACAGATCCACCAATCACTGTATTATTATAGACAGAATTATCCGATGAACTAAAGAGACATATACCAGATCCACCACATTGTATACACAGTTCAGCTACTTCATTATCATTGATTGTATGATGTGTAGAATATACTGTATAAATGCCAGCCGACCTACTTTTTAAAATGCTATTATTAGAAATAATACATTGAGTAGAATCATAATACAGAAAAATTCCAATCGTGCAGTTAACGATGCTAAAGCCGGTAACATTAATAGAATCTCCTGCAACATACATGCCAACAGATGAATCTGAAATGATTGTCTCGTCAGGGATTTTACCGATAAGGTTGATAGATCGTTCTATTAAGATTTCTCCAGGGTATAATCCATTGAACACAAAAACAGTATCTCCATATCCGGCATCATCAACTCCATCTTGAATATATTGGTAGGGGTATTCAATGGTTCCATTCCAAGGACCATAGGTATTATCATCATCTACAAATATAGTATTTTGTTTATTATTGATTACTCGTCTTGAAATATCTTGATAAATACCACCAATTTCACATTTCAATGTCAACCGAATTGTATAAAAACCATCATTGAAAAGCGTTGTATCGATCGTCGCCAAAACACTATCATTAACTATACTTGAGGCGTTTATTATTTCTATCCATGATTCTGGATTTCTTCCCTTACCTATTTCAATGACGTAGTATTGAAAAGCAGAAGCCCATACAGTACCATTAATCTTCATATCTCCTTTGATATCGTTCCAATCTTGAGGTGTGTCTAAAAGGGCTATCGCAGGCTTCATCTGGATTGCCTTATAAGCATTTATTCTTCCAGATCCTATGTATCCATCAGATTCTATTTCATCGACAGAATTCACTAGGATCGTTTCTATCATATCTGGAGTAAGATTCTTATTTTTTGATAGCAATAAAGCAGCAAGACCAGCAACATGTGGACAGGCCATACTCGTACCACTATTTTCATCATATCGAGAAGGAGAATCTGACGACATAGTAGAAAGAATGTCTACACCTGGAGCGGCAACGTCGACAGATAGACCATAATTTGAAAAACTAGCCTTTTCGTCATTATGATCAGTCGCAGCTACAGATAACACATGAGGATATGCACTTGGATAATGTGGACATTCATGATTATCATTTCCCGCTGCAGAAACTAACACTACTCCTTTAGCATGAGCATACTCTATAGCATCATATAGAATACTGCAATAGATAGAGCTTCCAAAGCTCATACTAATAATATCAACGGTATTCTCTGCTGCATATATGATTGCTTTTGCAGCATCTTCAGTATACCCTCCGCCTCTTGAAAGGAATCGCACTGGCATGATAGTGCCATTCCAACTTATACCAGCGATACCAGCAGTATTGTTAGTTACCCCTGAAATAATACCACTACAATGCGTTCCATGAAAAAAATTCTCGTCAAAAGGATTGTTATCAGGATGAGGGAACTCAACAAGAGGCCCGATAAAATCCCATCCTCTAATGTCATCGATATACCCATTTTCATCATTGTCTATACCATCTTTATCGCCAGCATCAAAAACACCATTTCCTTCGCTTCCATCGGAGTCTGGGCCTGAATAATAAGGACTTTCTGGTCCTATTGCATCTAAACCATAATCTTCAAAGGGTTCACCTGCGTCGTAAATATAATTCCCTTCCGTTCCATTTGGATTCGATTCAGGGTCATAGTCATCTCCGTTAGGATCGATAATAGTCCAACCATCAAAACCTGGTTCTTCCCAGTTGTATAATCCATCTATCCCTGTATCATCAAAATTTTCCCCTTCTACAACACCGTCATTGTTAATATCCTCTCCAGAATTAATCCACATATTATCAGCAAGATCAGGATGGAGATAATCAACACCTGAATCGACAACACCGATCGTTACATCAGCATCCCCGGTTTCGATATCCCATGCTTCAGGGGCATCAATATCGGCATCAGATGTGCCCCCACTTTGTCCGATGTTGTGTAACGCCCATTGTTCATCAAACAGGGGATCATCAGGTATTTCATAGGTATTTAGGATGAAATTAGGTTCCGCATAGTGAACACATGGATTTTTTTGATAGTCTATAACGATTCTTTGAAGATTTTCAAATTCAGGTATTGTTAATTTGTAAATAGTTGATAAATCAAAAGAATTGTCAAATGTTAAGTTGCCTTGATAAAAAGGTTCCATTTTTTTAATATGATATTTTTTATGAAGTATGTCAAGTGAAGGAATCCCAGTTTGTATAATACCGTCAGCAGATAGGTATCTTTCAATTGTTATATCGGAGTGATATTTAACGATTAGTTCCCCTGGAGCATATGGCAGTACTTTTCCATCTTCCAAAAGAAGAGTTTTTCTTTTTTGAACATCGATTGTGTAGTAAGGAGTAGATGTTTGTTTTATATCGTCTGGTATATAGTAGGGTACATCATCTGTATAAAGGTCTTCATCTATTTGAGAGTTCAAGTTTTCCTCTACTCTTATTTTATCTTCTTTTTCTATAGGATTTACATTTGAAATAGTATTTTTATAAACGTTTTTTTGAAGAGAAATCGGTCCTTGACTTACACTAATAGAGGTATACGATACTGATATCAGCATTACTAAAATAATTATTGCCAAAAATCTTTTATTAAATATTTTCATTTTTATCATATGTTATTATTAGTATTATAATATATAAATCTTATTTAAAAAGAACTGAATAAACTATAAAAATAGCTAGAATTTGTAATACTAACTTATTAATTATTTTTTCGATAATCGGACCAGCTGCCCCCAAATAATTAGAAGGATTAAGCACGTGGTCAATTTCCTTTTTATTTAACATTTTATTTATCAATTTATCTTCAAATAAGGTGGTAGAAAAAGCTTTATTTTCAACAGATGCTTTAATTGCACATTTTCTTACAAGCTCATGGGCATCCCCTCTACCCATTCCTTTTTCAACAAGCTTTGTCATCACAGCTTCAGCCAAAGGCAGTCCTTTGTAATGCTCGAGGTTTTCTTTCATTTTCTCTGGAAACACTTTTACGTCCAGTTTGCCAGAACAATCAACAAATCTTCAACATTGACAATACCATCATTGTTGACATCAGCAGATCCGCCAGGTTCGCCCCAATGAGCAAGCACTTCAAATAAGTCATCAATATCGACTACACCATCTCCATTAATATCACCAAGTAATGGCATATATGGCTCAGCTAAAGGATACAAATCAATATTTTGGCCATCTGGAATTATATAATGATACGGGTAACCAGGATTTGATTCAAAATCATCCCAATAATTACCCTGTTGAAGTACGTCATTGTACCATGTGTTATCACACATATCATAAGCATTTCCATATGCATTTTCCATAAGATTATTATGGTAAAGCAAATTATTAGAAGAAGGGCCGTAGCCAATAACAATGCCGTAATATTGAATATCCCGTACTGTATTTTCAACGATAGTATTGTTTGTCGAATCGAAGAATAACCAAATACCGCCGTCTGAGTCATTATTGACGACATTGTTTTTGATGATGTTATTTGAAGAGCTTCTTAGATAAATACCTACAAAATTACCTTTAATGTTATTATTTTTTATAGTGACAAAAGCCGAATTATAAAGATAGATACCTCCCTTATAATATCCGCTATTCATAATGGTGAATCCACTAATAGTAACAATATTATGACAAACATGTATTACATCCAAATCATTTGATCCTGAGATAATAGTGGTTTCTGGATTTTCACCATAGAGTGTTATGGATCTATCAATGATTAAATCCTCAGAATATGTTCCATTGTAAACATATACTTCATCATCTTTTCCAGCCTCATCTATGCCATCTTCGATATATTGGAAGGGATACTCAAGAGTACCATTCCATGGTCCCTGCGTATTATCATCATCAACTATGAACATGTCCTGATCGTTGTTGATTACTACTAATGTTGTATCCTCATATATTGCATCATTGCAAACCAACCTCAATCGGACTGTATATATGCCATCTTCTAGTTCAGCTGTATCCCATGTAGCTAACAATCCCTCTTGAACGGGGGTTGTAGAATTAATAAGCTCTGACCAATTACCATTATCAGGGTTTTTTCCTTTGACAACTTCAACAACATAGTAATGGAAAAACTCTGCCCATGCTGTACCAGTAATGTTAGTAATACCAGTTAAATCAGTCCAATCTGGAAAAGAATCTAATAGAATTATTGCTGGATCTCTTGTTATCGCTTTATAAGCATTTATCCTTCCCCTACCAATATATTCTGTCGAGTTTACTTCATCTACTGCATAGTTCATGATCGTTCTCACCATAGGTTGAGTAAGACTCTGATTTTTAGAGAGAAGAAGGGCAGCTAGTCCAGCTACCATCGGACACGACGCGCTAGTGCCACTTCCCGTTGTATACCTATTATCTGGTCTCAGGCTGTATACATCAACTCCAGGAGCGGCAACATCTACCCAATCGCCAAAATTGGAAAAATCTGCTTTTTCATCGTTGTGATCTGTAGCAGTAACAGCGATAACGTTGTCATATCCTGCAGGATACGATTTCAGGCCAGTGATATCATTTCCTGCCGAACCTACGATAATGGTACCTTCTGCATAGGCATAATCGACTGCATCTCCGATAAAATGAGCTTCGTCATCATAATTGAGGCTCATTGATAGCACATTTGCACCATTATCAGCAGCATAGACGATAGCCTCTCCAACAATATCTTCAGCTCCACCTCCACCACCAGAGTCATCCACTACCTGAAGAGGCATGATACTACTATTCCAACAGACGCCAGCGATACCAATTTCATTGTTGGTAACGGCCGAGGCTATGCCTGCACAAAAAGTCCCATGACCAAAGACATCCATCGGATCCTTATTACCATTAATAAAATCCCATCCCCTAATGTCGTCAATATAACCATTTTCATCATTATCTATTCCATCAAAATCTTCAGGATCAGCGATGCCATTGCCATTCAGATCCTCTCCAGCATTAATCCACATATTATCTACTAAATCAGGATGGGTATAATCGACCCCGCTATCAATCAAGGCAATTACAATATCAGAACTACCCGTTTCAATGTCCCATGCTTCAGGTCCATCAATATCTGCATCTGGTGTTCCTCCTGTTTGTCCTGTATTATGTAAAGACCATTGCTCATTTAAATCTGGATCATTTGGAATAAAGGAAAGATGGCAAATATAATTTGGTTCAGCATATTTAACATGAGGGTCATTTGCATATTCCTTGGCGATGGTTATAACATCACTGCCTTCGGGCAATGTTAACTTATAAATCTGTGATAAGCCAAAAGGATCATCGGCTTGGTTCCTTCTATTTTCAAATACTTTTTCAATCGATCGAACGCAATATTTCTTATTGAGCACGTCAATAGAAGAAAGTTCTATTATTTCCGAAGTGATTTTAACAATAACTTCGTCGGGTACATAGTTTGAAAAACTTTGTTCCCAAATCTTGTTATGTTGATCAATAGTTGATGCGGTAGGTAATAAAAGAGTGCACTCATTTGATTGGAATTGTTGCACAGCTTGCATCGATGATAAGGAAAGAAGAAACAGAACGACAAATATGACGAGTATAATTGCTTTATTTCTTTCAGTTCTCATTTAGTCCACCTTTAAAATATATTTTTATTATATAACAAAATAGATAGTATTTAAATACTGTTGTACAAATATTGTCGTTTTTCTCAATAAAATAAGTTGAATGATAAAGAATAGTACAGGATATTACCGTTCTAGTTTCTTCACAATGTTATCGATAATTTTATCTGATACGCCAAGATAGTTACTGGGGGTTAATGCTTCTTGTAGTTCCTTTTTCGTTAAAAGTTTTAAAACCATCTTATTTTCAACTAAAATTGTCAATAAATCCTTATCGTTGATAATCGCCTTTTGAGAACATGTTCGTATTAATTCATGAGCTTCCCCTCTCCCCATTCCTTTGTCAACAAGCTTTGTCATCACAGCTTCAGCCATGGGTAAACCTCGCGAATTTTTAAGATTCTTCAGCATATGTTCTGGAAACACTTTTAAACCTATGAAAACTAGATTCATCTGATAGACAATCCAATCGGTAAGAATCAGAGCATGTGGTAAGATAAATCGTTCAGATGATGAATTAGCCAGATCACGTTCATGCCACTGAATTGCATTTTCGAAACCAGGTATAATAGTACTTCTTACTACTCGGGAAAGCCCACTGATTTGTTCACACATAACAGGATTGCGTTTATGCGGCATTGTTGACGATCCTACCTGATTCTTTGATTCAAATGCTTCAGCAGCTTCACCAATCTCACTGCGCTGTAGATTCCGGATTTCTGTAGCAAACTTCTCCATACTCACTGCAATGTTGGCTAAATTGGACAAGAGTTCGACATACCGATCGCGACCTACAATTTGTGTGGCTCCTTCTTCAATACCTAGTTTGAGATCCTTCATCACAAGAGACTGGATTTGTAACGCTTGAGGACCTAACGCCGCCCCTGTACCAACTGCACCAGATATCTTTCCGACAAGAAGGCGGGATTTGCATTCATGTAAACGTTCGAGATGACGATCAATCTCAAGTGCATAAACGGCCATTTTTAGACCGAAAGTAATAGGGATGGAATACTGGCCATGGGTCCTTCCTGCCATTAGCGTCTTCTTATGTTTCTTGGCAAGTCCAATGAGTGTTTTTCTGAGCTCCTTTAACTGGGCTGAAAGCAGTGCAGTGACCTCTGCAAATTGCATAGCATTTGCTGTATCAACTATATCATAACTTGTGGCACCAAGATGAACATATTTTCCTGCATCTCCTCCACAGATTTCAGCAAGAGCACGAGTTACTGCCATAATATCGTGGTGCGTCTCTTTTTCAATTTCTTTAACTCGTTGTACTTTTACAAACTTTATTGATGCTTTCTTTGAAATTTCATCTGCTGCTTTCTTTGGAATATTACCTACAGCAGCGTGAGCTCGTGCTAACGCTGCTTCGACGTCAAGTAAATGCTGAAGTTTACTTTTTTCACTAAAAATTGATTTCACTTTTTGTCTTCCATAACGATAATCGATAGGACATACAAGATCTTCCATAAGAAATCTCCAAACCAGAATACTATAGTGGTTTAATGGCTTTTTGGGCTATCGAATTTTTTGTATGAGTTTTGATAATTCTTTGGATATTGCTTGAATTCTAGCATAGTGTCGGTTCAGTTTTTGAACTAAATGGTGCAATTGTAAAACAGTTCCCATGATGAGAATGTCTGCTTTGTCTTTTTTTAATTCAAAAGCATTTTTTGGTATAGCTACTTCCCCACCAATGGACAGCATATCTTGTTTGATAATGATAGCATCTTGTAGTGCTATATTTTTTACCTTAATGATTTTCGAAATTGCTTTGGGTGCCATAATCTCGATACTTTTTGGATCACTTCCAATAATTCTGATTTGCTGTTCTGCTTCACGCAATGTCTTGATTTCAAGAAATTCTAAGGAGTGTTGAGACATAGTATTTTCTAATGCCTCAATCATTTAAATAAACTCTTCATCTACGTTGCTATAATGAACGTGAAAGGCAGTTACATTTTACTTCTCAATCTAAGAAAGGAGGGATGTATTAGCGTTGGTAAATTAGGCAATTTCCCATTTCAAAAAGGATATTATGTCTATGTTGGTTCAGCACTTAATGGACTTACGCAACGAATTGAACGCCATCTCCGAAAGCAAAAAAAACTACATTGGCACATTGATTATCTTCTTCAATATGCCAATATAATTACTATCTTTCTTAAGGAATCAACATTCAGAGAAGAATGTTTTTTTGCACAGCAACTTACCAATCATTTTGCTGCAATACCAGGATTTGGGTGTAGCGATTGTACGTGCCCAAGCCATCTGTTTTATGGTTCTAAAGAAGAAATCATGCAGTTTCTTCAATCCTTTCACATGAAAAAATATCCATTAAAGAAAAAACCTTAAATCATTACGTCCTATCAATCACTATATGATTTCCGTAGTATACTCCACAGTAGCAACTCTAGAGGAAGCAAAAAAAATTGCTTACGAATTAATAGCATCTCACCTTGTTGCCTGTGTCAATATTATTCCAAAGATTGAATCCATTTACCGATGGCAAGGAAAAATTGAGCAGAGCAATGAAGTTCTCCTTCTTGCTAAGACAACAGATAAGAAGGTGCACCAGGCCATTACAAAAATAAAGCAGCTTCATTCTTACGAAGTTCCTGATATTATCTCCATTCCTATCACTACGGGATTACAAGAATATCTTACCTATGTAAAAGATGAGACACAATGAAAGCGGTATCTCTTCTCTCAAGTGGTATTGATTCCCCTGTGGCAACCTATATAATGGGCCAACAACTCGATCGTATACTTCTTCTTCACGCTGAGAATCAACCATATAGCGATGCAAAAGCAAGAGAGACTTTTATCCATCTTTCTCATCATTTACACAAAATTATTAAGAAAGAAATAAGTGCCTATATTATTGCTCATGGGCCTACTCTGTCCTATATTCTTCAACACTGTGATAAAAAATATACGTGCATACTTTGTAAGCGCATGCTTCTTCGTTATGCTGAGACATTAGCAAAGAAACATCAAGCAAGTATGATTATTTTGGGAGATTCTTTAGGACAAGTTGCATCGCAAACTCTCCAAAACATAAAGGTTATTGAAACTGCGGCCACTCTTCCCATTATTCGTCCACTTATCGGTTTTGATAAAGAAGAAATCATTAAGATAGCAAGAGAGATTGGAACCTATGAACTCTCTATTCGTTCGAAAGGCGATTGTCGTGCCGTTCCTTCAGTACCATCAACACAAGCCCAAGAATTAAAAATTTTACAAGAAGAACAACAAATGAACATCTCTGAATTAATTGATCAAGCTTTTACAACATTACAGTTGGTTCCATTATAGTATCTGCTCAGCCCAACCTGAGACTGAATCCGGTTTTGCATCTCTTTTTTTAATATAAGGCTTAATATCAACAATCGGCGTTCCATCAAGAGCATCTAATCCCTTAACTAGCAATACCGATCCTTTTCGTTCAATAAGTTCGACGACGGCATACCCCAGTGGATTAGGTCGATGTGGTGATCGTGTAGCAAAGAGACCATGAGGCGTGGTATCCCAAGGAGTCTGTACAATAAGATGATATCCTTTCGAATGATGAAGCCAGTAAAAAATATGAAGGTGACTAAAACCTTCAAGATCCTGCAAACCATACAAATACTCTTTCTTGATTTTAATTTCTGATATTTTTTCTGATCCCTGAAAAGGAGCGTCTTGTAACGTTTTATAAGGTGAATGAATAATTCCAATGACCTTGAGATGACTTGATATCTCCTTCATATTACTCCTACTTAGTTCTCCTACGTTTGATCATATCAAGTTTATCAAGAGGATCAGTCATAGGTCTGGAACTTGTATACACAGAAATGGTAGGCATGCCTTCATATTGTTGTTCAATTCTCTCCAACCTTTCTTTTGGAAGAGGTGCAACTTCACAGGGACGAAGAGGGGTATTGATTTGAACTTCATCGGGGTTTATTTCCCTTGATAATTCCGCTAACTCTCGTGCAAATTTTTCATTGTGATTAAGAAACATAGTTTGAAGGGCAAATTTTCCTTTGAACTGTTTTCTCATCGATTTAATACCTTGAATAGTTTTTTTAAAAGTAATTCCTGATGCAGGTTGATTAATACGTTGAAAGAGTTCGTCGTTAGGGGCATCAAGTTTAGCTACGATAATATCAATTTTGTTAAGATTGTCTTGAACTTGTTGATCATATAAAAGGGATGAATTGGTAAGAAGAGCAATGGGAAGATCAGACAGTTCTCGGATGACAGTTATCGCTTCATCCATATTAGAGGCAAGCGTTGGTTCTCCCATACCAGAAAAGGTTATAACATCGGCAGTTCTTTTTTGAAGAGCTTCGGATATCTCTTTTTTTAATTGGGGTATTGATACAAATTCATCTTTTTGTGCGGTAATACATTGGGTTTTTTCTAATTGACAGTAGATACAATCAAAGGAACAAATTTTTTCTTCTTGTGAAATAAGATCAATACCAAGAGATCGCCCTAATCTCCATGACGAAATAGGGCCATATACAAGTTTCATGTCGCACAGAGAACAAAGTTTTCTTATTTAATTGCGTTGGTACTGCTGTCGAATTTCACCCAAAACATTAGTAAAATCAAAAAGTATAAAAACACTAAAATCATACTATATGATGTAGATTAAAATTTTATAACCACAATATATTGTATAAGGAGAAGCGGGATGAATTGCCCATATTGTAATCATATTGAGACGAAAGTAACAGACTCTCGCGAGACCGGTAACTACAGTATCCGTAGACGTCGCGAGTGTTTGAAATGTAATCGTCGATTCACGACCTATGAGCATATTGAGATGCAGCCAATTTACGTGATTAAAAAGGATGGAAGACGGGAAAAATTTGAGAGAGCTAAGATTAAAAGAGGCATTGAAAAAGCATTAGAAAAACGACCTATTGGTTACGAAAAAATTGAAGAAATGCTTGATATGATAGAAGAAAAAATCCGACGATGTGGTCGAGAGGAAATCGAAAGTTCCGTGATCGGTGAATATGTCATGGAAACCCTTCGGGAAACTGATCAGGTTGCTTATATACGATTTGCTTCCGTCTACCGTTCGTTTACCGATGTGACATCCTTTGAAGAGGAAGTAAAAAATCTAATAGATCAATATCGAGGAGAGATAAAGAAATGATACGAAAAATAAGAAAACGAGACGGGAACGTATCTGATTTCAATCCCATAAAAATTACGAACGCCATCTGGAAAGCAGCACAAGCTGTTGGCGGTAAAGATTATAGGAAAGCAGCAGAACTTACTGATAAGGTTATCGTAACCTTAGAAAAGGAACTGAAACGTGGAGAACTACCATCTGTTGAGCAAGTACAAGATCTTGTAGAAAAAGTGCTTATCGAAGAAGGTCATGCAAAAACAGCAAAAGCCTATATTCTTTATCGAAAACAACACCAAGATATTCGAGAAGTTGCAGGTCTTCTGAAAGACATTGATGTTGTCGATGACTATCTTTCGATGATGGACTGGAAGGTAAAAGAAAATAGTAATATGAGCTATTCTCTCCAGGGGTTAAACGTTTATGCAACTGAGAATATTGTGTCTCATTATTGGTTAAATAAAATCTATCCTCCTGAGATTGGAGAAGCCCACACCAATGGAACCTTTCATATCCATGATTTAGGAACATTAGGTGCCTATTGTGTTGGATGGGATTTAAAAGATCTGCTACTTCTTGGTTTCAAAGGAGTATCCGGAAAAATCGAAAGTAAACCTGCCAAGCATTTTAGTACTGCACTCATGCAAATCGTCAACTACCTGTACACATTACAAGGGGAGGCGGCAGGCGCTCAAGCACTATCCAATTTTGATACCATGCTGGCACCGTTTATTAGAAAAGATACTCTTAACTATGGAGCAGTCAAACAGGAAATGCAGAAATTTTTGTTCAATATGAATGTTCCTACTCGCGTTGGTTTCCAGAGTCCTTTTACTAATATAACTATGGATCTCACTACACCAAGTTACATGGTTGATGAGCCAGCCATTATTGGCGGAGATCTCATAGATGATAACTACAGTGACTACGCAGACGAAATGGACATGCTCAACCATGCCTTTGCCGATATTATGTATGAAGGGGACGCTAAGGGCAGACCCTTTACCTTTCCCATACCAACGTATAATATTACAAAAGATTTTAACTGGAATAATGATGGTCTAGATCCTATCTGGGAAATGACAGCCAAATATGGTATACCTTATTTCTCTAACTTTATCAATAGCGACATGAAACCAGATGATGCCCGAAGTATGTGTTGTCGTCTCCGTCTCGATAACAGAGAATTACGAAAACGTGGGGGAGGGCTCTTTGGTGCCAATCCAAAAACAGGATCTATTGGAGTAGTAACCATTAATATGCCTCGAATAGGCTATTTAGCTAAAGATGATGCAGACTTTATCGCACGTCTTGATGAGAATATGGTCCTTGCCAAGAAGAGCCTTGAGATCAAACGGGAAATCATTGAGAATTTGACCTATAGTGGACTTCATCCCTACTCACGATTCTATTTGTCTGATGTGAAAAAAACTTTTGGAGAATTTTGGAAAAATCACTTCTCCACCATTGGTCTTATAGGAATGAACGATGCGTTGCTCAACTTCATGAACAAAAGCATTGCTGATAAAGAAGGAAAAGTCTTTGCAGAAAAAATGTTAGATTATATGCGTAAGCGTCTTGGTGATTTCCAAGAAGAGACAGGTAATATCTTTAATTTAGAAGCAACTCCTGCAGAAGGAGCAAGTTATCGTCTTGCTCGTATTGATCAACGAACATTTCATGATTTACGGACCTATAATAAAGAGGTGTATTCCAACAATGGTGGACGAGATATAGAACCTTATTATACTAACTCGACTCAACTACCAGTAGGATATACTACTGATGTATTTGATGCCCTTGAACTTCAAGATACACTACAAACAAAATATACTGGAGGGACAGTCTTGCATATCTTTCTTGGTGAAGATCATCCCTCACCTTCTTCCACAAAAAAACTTATCAGAAAGGTCTCAGAAAAGTATTCTCTTCCTTATTATACGATTACGCCAACCTTTAGTGTTTGTCCAGATCATGGTTATATCTCGGGAGAACACAAGTTGTGCCCCACCTGCCAACAAAACAAAAAAACCACAGAATGTGAAATTTACTCTCGTGTCGTTGGTTATCTTCGACCTGTAAATCAGTGGAATCAAGGTAAGCAGCAGGAATTTGCTGATAGAACAACATTTGATATGAAACAGAAGCTTACGGTTGCACAATGAACATCGGAGGCTTTCAAAAAACATCTCTCATCGACTATCCAGGCAATATAAGCTCTATTATATGGACAGTGGGATGTAACTTCCGCTGTCCCTTTTGTTATAATAAAAATGTAGTACTTGGTACTGTTGAATCCATTCCAGAAAAGGAGATTTTTGATCATCTTGCCAAGCGACAAGGATTAATTGACGGTGTAGTTATTACCGGCGGTGAGCCGTTTCTTCAAAAGGATATTGTACCCTTTTTACAGAAGATAAAGGAGTATAATTATCTTATTAAGCTTGATACTAATGGCACGTTTCCACAGAAACTGGAAGAATTACTTGAGAAAAATCTTGTCGATTATATCTCTATGGATGTTAAGGCACCAAAACAGAAATACGCTACGTTGTCTGGCGTTAAAACAAATATGAAAGATATTGAAAGCTCTATCAAACTTCTTCAAACACAGGCACCTGACTATGAGTTTCGGACAACTATTGTTCCTGATCTTTTAACAAAACAAGACATCGTAGCTATTGCTCAATGGCTCAGAGGATCAAAAGCGTTTTATCTTCAACAATTCAAGTCAAATGTGCCACTTATCTCCTCTGCAATCGAACATAAAGAACCCTATCCAAAAGAATATCTTCTTGAAATTTTAAACGAAATATCCCCCTTTTTTGATATTTGCGGACTTCGAGGAGTTGATTAGGCACCTATCATGATACATTATAACTAGTGTTACGCAATCTTTATTAATGATGTTAACAATTGTTAATTATGGGGGATCTGAACAATAATTGATTCTTAACAGTACTGTTTTGCATATCAATTTCCTCCCTTTCAGTTTAGATCCCTCAATAGCCTTTCCGATAGCATTATGATATTGTTTTTCTATTGTAGATACGATGGAGGCTTAGATATGACTGAATCTGCAGATCTTGAGAAAGCGCGGGAGCTCATTTGTAACTCTTACCATTCCATTGTAGTCATTAAAGATGGCAATATTCTAACAAAAAAACAAGGAGAGGGAATCCAGCCATTTTTGCAAGTAATCGATGAACTAGGCCCGGAGATGGAAAATAGTACCATTGGAGATCGTACTTTAGGAAAAGCATCTGCTCTTCTATGTGCATATGCCAAAATTAAAGAAGTATATGCACCTCAAATCACAAAGACGGGACTTGCTGTATTACTACAAGCTGGAATTCCAGGTCAAACAGATAAAATTATACCTTATATTACCAATCAAGCTGGAAATGACAGGTGTCCATATGAAAAATTACTTGAAAGAATTAATGATCCTAAAGAGGCCTATACTCTTCTACAACAAAAAATAAGTAAAATAAAAAACTAAATACTAGATGTAAATTGGGGAACATTATGAGTTATGAGTTAGCAATCATTGGTGCAGGAGCTGCAGGGTATACCGCTGCTATTTATGCAGTAAGAGCCGGAATTAATACTCTGCTTCTTGATAAAGCGATGGGTGGAGGTCTTGCCAATGTTTCCCCTAAAGTCGAAAACTATCCTGGCTTTGAGGAAATCTCTGGGATGGACCTTATGGAAAAAATGAAAGCCCATGCAAGCAAATATACTACAATTCATTTTGGAGAAGAAGTAGAGAAAATTCAAAAAAAATCAACATCCTTTCATATTACAACTAATAAGCAAACGTATACCGTTGGTGCAATCATTTTGTGCACTGGTTCAGAGTATCGCAAACTTAAGGTATCTGGAGAACAACAACTTCAGGGAAAAGGAGTCTCCTATTGTGCAACCTGTGATGGATTCTTTTTTAAGGATAAGAGAGTAGCAGTTGTTGGAGGTGGGAATTCTGCTGTAATTGAAGCAATTTATCTGAAACAAATTGGCTGTAAAGAAGTATATTTGATTCATCGAAGAGAGCGATTACGTGCTGAAAAATTTTATGAGGAAGAAGCGCTCAAGAAAAAGGTAAAAATACTTTACAACACACATGTCGAATCAATTCATGGTGAACAAAAAGTAAGCTATCTGAAACTCCGTGATACAAAAACAAATAAAATTACTAAATTTCTTACTGATGGTGTTTTCATTTCTATTGGTGAAGAGCCTCAAAATAAACTTGCTCAAGAGTTACAAATTAACCTCGATGAGAAAGGATTTATTAAAGTTGATCGTCAGCAACGAACCACTGTAAAAGGAGTGTATGCAGCAGGGGATATTACAGGAGGATTACGACAAATCGTGACTGCCTGTGCAGAAGGTGCTATTGCAGCCTTGGCATCTACAGAAGTGCTTGGAAAACAATATCCCTATTAATGTAGGATTGGTAGTTGGTCTATCTTGTTTGATTGTAGTAACTGAATAAGCATATTACCGCTCTGTTGCACTCGTGGCGATAAATCTCTTGTTAGATGTTTTGGTTGAATGCCGATAAGCACCACCTTCTCCGCGTATTGCTCCAGGTAGGTCATAAGAACCGAGAGAGGAATCCCGTGTGTGCTGATATGCATTTGACCTATTTTCTCTTTAGGAACAATACGAATCTCACCGACGGACAACCCCATATCTACCGCATCAATTAATAAGAGTTGTTTCGGCTTGTATTGTTTTACTACTGAGGTATAATTTTCGGGAATAGTGCCGCAATCGATAACCTTCAAGTCTGTACTCTCTGGTAATTGATCAGCAATGTAAGGACCAATGGCATCATCGCCCCCATCTCTATTGCCAATACAAAATACTAGAGACTCCATTGTATCTATCCAATAGTATAGTATAAATAAACCTTATGCATCGCTTAGTGAAGGAGCCAGGAGCTATTGAGGAATTGGCATGTCAGAAAAAATTCAACTTGCTCAAGGGGCAGGCGGCGAATTGATGGACAATCTTATTAAAAAGAATATTTTAAAACATTTTTTAACAAAACAGACAGCAGAAGTTCCGCTTTCTATGTTAGATGATGCAGCCGTTGTTGATGATATTGTATTTTCTACTGATTCTCACACCGTCCAACCTCTTATTTTTCCTGGAGGGGATCTTGGATCACTTGCTGTCTGTGGCACTATAAACGATGTTGCAGTGATGGGCGCCCAACCTCTTGCGCTCTCCGCCGGATTCATTATAGAAGAAGGTTTTTCTCTTGAAACATTTGAGTATATCATACAAAGCATGGCTACTACGGCAAAGAAGGCAAAGGTTCCAATCGTAACAGGCGATACGAAGGTTGTTGAAAAAGGGGCCATACAAGAGTTTATGATTAATACTAGTGGTATAGGAAAAAGACACCCTTTCCTTTCCTCCAATTTTCAAGAAAGTCAACGTTATCGAACCGTGAAACATCATTGGTTGCTCGATTCAAATTTGCAGCCAGGTGACAAATTAATACTTTCTGGTAATATCGGAGAGCATGGTATTGCTCTGCTCTCATTTCGAGAAGGATATGGATTTGAAACAAAAATTTCGTCTGATGTCGCCCCTATAAATAGCCTCATTGACCAAGTGTTAAAAGAAGGAGGAGTTGTGACTGCCAAAGATCCTACACGAGGCGGACTTGCTAATACTGTCAATGAATTTAGCGAAAAATCACACTGTGGCATTATTTTAGAGGAAGAGACCATTCCCATTCCTAAAGGGGTACAATCCGCATGTGAACTGCTTGGATTAGATCCTTTAGAAATTGGCAATGAAGGCAAGGTTGTCTTAGGGGTTGTTAAAGAAAAGGCAGAAGTGATACTTTCAATTCTTCGAAAGCATCCTCTTGGAAAAAACGCTTCAATAATAGGTGAAGCAACCCAAGATATTGACGGCGTTGTCTTACAAACTTCGGTAGGGGGAAAACGAATTATTCATAAGCCGCTAGGTGATCCTGTTCCTAGGATTTGTTAAGTATCGGAACGTTTTAATAGTCTTTTAAATTACCAACTTAACAGATAGCAAGGGGATATTTATGGCAAAAGGTTTAACCAAGGCGTTTAAACGTGCATTATGGGTCTATCATTGTAACTCTGGCTCTTGTAACGGATGCGATATTGAAATTATTGCAGCGCTCTGTCCCCGCTATGATGCAGAACGGTTCGGCATCAAACTTGTTGGGTCTCCACGTCATGCCGATGTTCTTCTTATTACAGGCCCTGTCACACGACAGATGGCAGAAAGAGTAAAGCGAGTCTATGAACAGATGCCAGACCCAAAGGCAGTTATTTGTGTTGGTAACTGCGGTAATACCGGCGATGTGTTTTTTGAATCCTACAATCTGGTAGGTCCTGTTGATAATATTATTCCTGTTGATGTGTATGTGATAGGATGTCCACCACGACCAGAAAATATTATTAATGCCGTAGCAAAAGCTTGGGTGAAACTTGAGACTTTGGAGGCACAATAATGACTCAGCAACTTACACCAGAAGAGATCGTCAAATCTCTCAAAGATGAATTTAAAACCCATATTAAGGATGCACGCATTGAGCGACATACTGCAGGAACTAAGAAGAATGAACTTGTCCATATTTGGTTTACAGTTGATAAAGCCGTCTTTAAAAAAACAGTACAGTATCTAATGGGAATGGAAAAATATCTTCATCTTGCTGTTGCTTCGGGTTATGATGTGGGAAGCACCATCTATCTTGTGTATCATTTTTCTTTATATTTTAGCACACGTTTTAAGGAGATAAATATCAATATGACTGTGGAGCTTCCCAAATCAAATCCTACCATTGAGACAATTACAGATCTTATTCCCGGTGCTCTTATCACAGAACAAGAAAAACAGGAAATGCTTGGGGTAAAAGTCAAAGGCATTCCCAAAGATCAGCGTGTTTTTATTTCTGAGGATTTCCCAAAGGACATCTATCCCTGGAGAAAGGATGAGAAGGGTCCAGCAAAGATGGTTCGAAATTTACATGAGGCGAAATCATGAAAGCAACAACCAAGACAACCTATCAAATTCCCGTAGGTCCCATTCATCCAGCCTTAAAAGAACCGGTGATGTTTGAATTTGAAATTGATGGTGAACGAATAGTTGATGTTGATGTACAACTAGGTCATGTGCATCGAACCATTGAATGGACTGGAATGCAACGCAATCCTATTCAAATTCTCTACTTAGCAGAACGTATTTGTGGCATTTGTTCGTATTGTCATCCTATGGCATTTGCCCTTGCCGTTGAACGCATTGCGGGTATTGAGGTTTCTGAACGGGCAGACTATTTACGAGTTATTCATGCTGAGCTGGAAAGGATTTGCTCTCATACTCTTTGGGCAGGTGTTGCTGCTCATGAAATTGGCTTTGATTCTGTACTGTACTTTACCTGGCAAATTCGGGAAAAGGCATTGGATTTAACAGAATATCTAACAGGTAATCGCGTCACGAAAGCTATTACTATGATTGGAGGTGTTCGTCGCGATATTACCAAAGATATGCATCCTACCATTCATGAAGGTTTAAACTATCTCAAAGATAATTTTGAAAAACTTCGTCATGTCTTTTTAGATGATAAAACGGTCAAGATGCGAAGCCAGAGAGTTGGTATCCTCACAAAGGAAGATGCCTTAAAACTCTGTGCTGTTGGACCAACCACGCGTGCTTCTGGTGTCAAAAAAGATGTACGTCTAGATCAGCCCTATTTTGCTTTTGGAGATTTAGATTTTGACTATGTAACTCCTGATGTTCTCACCGGAGAAGTCAATGGAGATGTGTATGACCGGATCATTGTCCGTTTGCTAGAAGTTAAACAATCTATTGATCTTATCGAGCAATGTTTAGATAAGATGCCTGCGGGTGATATTGTGGCTGAGCCAAAGATACCAAAACTTTTGGCAACGCTTAAAAAGACAACTGGCGAAGGTATCGGTCGTATGGAAGCACCACGAGGGGAAGTCTTTCATTATGTGAAACTCACCGGTACCGAAGCTCCCTATTCATGGAAAGTACGTGCTCCTACCTATAGCAATATCCTTCCTTGGATACCCATGCTTCTAGGAGAACAAATTGCTGATATTCCTATTGTTGCTGCTTCTACGGATCCTTGTATGTCTTGTACAAATCGTGTTGCTATAGTAACACAAGGCAAGCAAACCCTTATTGATAAAGAAACACTCCATAAATTAAGTATTGCAAAAACAAGGAGGTTACTGCAATGAGATTTGCTATGATTCCTACCTTACTTTCACAGATGTTTAAAAAACCATATACCAATAAATTTCCAGCAAAGTATACACCTTCTTCCACGACAAAATTCTTGGCTGATGTTCAAGCAGGAAAAGCACACATGATACCTCCCATTGAGACACCAAAGGGATTCCGGGGAAAAATCCAATATGAAAAGGACAAGTGTATTGGCTGTCAACTCTGCATTAAGGTGTGCCCCTCGGGAGCTATTGAATTCAAACCAAAGGAAAAGAAGATAAAGATTTACCTTGCACGGTGTACGTTTTGCTCCCAGTGTAATGATGTCTGTCCCGTGAATTGTCTGAGTATGAGCAATGAATTTCTCCTTGCTGACACAGACAAGTATTCCAAGGATTTGATTGTAGAATAATGGCTCCATCAACAAAACTTATTTTTAAGGGAATTGTGCAGGGGGTTGGCTTTAGACCAACGATTTATCGTATTGCACAACAACTGAACTTGAAAGGATATGTGCTTAACAAAGGTTCTGAAGTCGAGGTGGTTGTCAATAAGGACGTTGAAGCTTTTCTTAATCTTGTAGCTCACCATCTTCCCTCTATAGCAAAGATTACCGAAACAAGCAAGCAACCTGATTCACGAACTTTTCACGATTTTCAGATTCTTCATAGTAAAAATGGCAAACGCCAGTCGCTTCTTCCTCCTGACATCGCTCTCTGTAATGATTGTTATAACGAACTTTTTGATACGACAAATCGCCGATATCATTTTCCTTTTACAAATTGTACTGTTTGTGGTGCCCGATACAGTTTAATCGAAGATGTCCCCTATGATCGTGAGCGAACAGCAATGAGCGATTTTCCTCTCTGTCCAACATGTTCTGCTGAATATACTGACGTGTCTAATAGACGATACCATGCACAAACAATATCCTGTCCTGCCTGCGGTCCACGGTATACTCTCTACAATAGAAAAAAACAACAAGTGTCCACCAAGGATCCTGTCAAACAATTTGCTCGCTATATTGATAATGGCAATATTGGAGTCATTAAATCATGGGGAGGAATGCATCTTTGCTGTATTCCTGATGAAATTACACGATTTCGGACCTGGTATAAGAGACCACAAAAATCATTTGCCGTAATGGTTCGAGATATCGCTACTGCTAAAGAATATGGAGTTATCAATAATAAAGAACAACGTTTACTTCTTTCAAATAAAAGGCCGATTGTGCTAGTAGAAAAGAAAAAGGCAGAGCTTCTTTCTCCAGGACTCAATACAATCGGACTCTTTCTCCCCTATACAGGGTTATACCATTTGCTGTTTTCCTGTCTAGATGCCGATGCTGTCATTATGACATCTGCAAATATTCCCGGAGAGCCTATGATGATTAACAATGACGAGGTGTTTTCTTTAGCAGCTGCTTATTATTTATTGCATAATAGAAGAATTCCCAACAGAGTGGATGACACGGTTGTCCGTTTATGGAAAGATAACACCTTTTTTCTTCGAAAATCCCGAGGATTTGCTCCTCAACCACTTCCTGTTCCATATAATTCTACTATTCTTAGCGTAGGTGCTGATGAAAATATTACAGGAGCACTCTCCGTTGCTCAGCAACTCTATAGCACTCAGTATATTGGAAATGCACATTATTATGCAACCATACTTTTTTTAGAACAAAGCCTCAGACATTTGATGAAA
>Ga0272441_10000619_pt1 | contig 79799 bp, 56 predicted proteins | sample SSMProp6N_FD_193582 | JGI IMG/M metagenome (GOLD analysis project Ga0272441, IMG submission 193582) | Marine sediment archaeal communities from Little Sippewissett salt marsh, Falmouth, MA, United States - SSM-Prop-6N | ecosystem: Environmental > Aquatic > Marine > Wetlands > Sediment ...
TCCCGCGGGCGGATTGCGGGGGGTTCTCGGACTGGTTCGTGACGGCGGTGTTCGCGGACGGGAAGTCCGCGCTGCGGACGAGTTTCGGGCACGGCAGCCCGTTCGTCTTCTGCCGGATCGCCGGGGGCCGGCCCACGCTCCGTTTCCAGCGGGCGCCGCGGGTCTGGTTCGGCACGGGCAGGGACGCGGTGCTGGGCATCACCGTTGGCGAGCATCACTACGGCCTGTTCGGCCCGTCGCGGTCGACGTGGATCGGGCCGGGCGGCAGGGAGCTGATCAACGACGGGAAGGGCAAGGACTACTTCGCGATCGCGCTGCTGCCCGACAGCCGGCCGGAGACGCTCGCGCTGTTCCGCAAGTACGCCTACAACCACGTCACGGACACGCGCGTGGAGCACACCGTCGAGAAGGGGACGGTGAAGGCGACGTACCGCTTCACCGTCGCGCCGCTCGAAGGCACCGGCGGCGGGGCGGGCAGCCTCTTCGCGCTCTATCCGCACCAGTGGAAGTACGCGACCGGCAAGCTGACGGCCATGGCCTACGGGTCCGTACGCGGCACGATGAAGGTGGCGGTCGGGCCCGGGTTCACCACGGCCGTGCCCGTCCAGGGCGTCCTGCCGATGCTGCCCGCGGAGGGAATCGCCGACCGCGACCGCGTGCTGGGCTACCTGCGGGCCGAGGCGGGCAAGAGGCCCCGCGGCTTCGGCGATACGTACTGGGAGGGCAAGCACCTCGGCAGGCTGGCCACGCTGAGCGGCGTGGCCGAGGCCGCCGGCGCGCCCGAGCTGCAGGCCGTGTTCCTCAGGGAGATCAAGCGCCGGCTGGCGGCGTGGTTCACCGCCACGCCGGGCAAGGACCAGCCGGTGTTCTACTACAACCGCACGTGGGGCACGCTCGTGGGCAGCCGTCCCTCGTACGGCAGTGACCGGCCGCTCAACGACCACCACTTCCACTACGGCTACTTCATCCGTGCCGCGGCGGAGGTCGCGCGGACCGATCCGGCCTGGGCGAAGAAATGGGGGCCGATGGTGAAGCTGCTGCTGAGGGATATCGCCTCGACGGACCGCCGCGACGCGATGTTTCCGTACCTGCGGTGCTTCGACAAGTACGCCGGCCACTCGTGGGCGTCCGGCGACGCGAACTTCGCCGACGGCAACAACCAGGAGTCCTCGTCGGAATCGATGAACGCGTGGTACGGCATGACCCTCTGGGGCCAGTTCACGGGCGACAGGAAGATGCGGGACACGGGCGTGTGGCTGTACAACACGGAGCGCACGGCCGTCGAGGAGTACTGGTTCGACGTCTCGGGGACGAACTACCCGAAGGACTTTCCCAACGTCGCGCTCGGCATGGTATGGGGGGGCAAGGGGGCGTTCGGAACGTGGTTCTCCGGCGACATCGACTGCATCCACGGCATCAACTGGCTGCCGTTCACGCCGGCGTCGCTGTACATGGGGCGCCACCCCGACTACGTCAAGAAGAACCACGACCGGATCGTGGCGGTGCGCAAGGGCGGGGCGGACTACAACAACGGATGGGGGGACCTCGTGTGCATGTTCGGCGCGCTGGAGGACCCGGCGCGGGCGGCGAAGTACATCGACGCCGTGCCGAACTGCAAGACCGAAAGGGGCAACTCGCACGCGTTCATGTACCACTGGATCCACACGCTGAATCGGCTGGGCCGAATCGACGCCGGCGTGACGGCCGACTACCCGCTGGTCGGCGTGTTCCACCGAGCCGGCAAGAGGACCTACGCCGCGTACAACGGCAGCGCCACGCCGCGGACCGTGACCTTCTCCGACGGCACGGTGCTGCAAGCCAGGCCCAAGGCGCTCACGCTCCGGGCCCTGCAGGGAGAGAAGCCGTGAGGAAGCCCGTGACTCGTGGATTGCTGCTGCTTCTGGCTTGTGTATCGGGCGTCGCGCCGGCGGCCGGACGGGAGTGCGTCGTCAAGCCCTCACTCTACGCCCGCGCCCTGCGGAACCCGATGAAGGGCTTCACGTCCGGCAGCGAGTGGGAGACGCTGCGGCATACCTACATCAAGTGGAACGAGATCGAGGACAGGGAGAACGACGGGATCGACAGGATCCGATCGTTCTGCGACCGGAAGTGGAAGGGCCTTGCCGAGCGGAACGTGAAGGCCATTCCGCGGGTCTATCTCCATTGGAGCGGGGACCGGAAGTGCTGGCCGGCGGACATGACGCCGGACGACTACACGAGCCCGCAGTTCCAGAAACGCGTGCTTCGCCTCATCGAGCGCCTGGGCACGTGCTGGGACGGCGACCCGCGCGTGGCGTTCGTCGAGCTGGGCCTCTTCGGCAAGTGGGGCGAGCAGCACTCCCCGGACCCGACGCCGGAGATGCAGCGGCTCGTCGGCGCGGCGTTCGTCAAGGCGTTCAAGAACAAGCTCGTATCGGTCCGCCAGCCCTGGCGGAAGTTCAGCGGGTTCGGCTTCGGCTGGTACTGGGATTCCTGGGCCCACTACCAGCAGATGTGGGCCCACGCGAGCGAAGTCGCGAAGATGAATCGAAGCGACTACTGGAAAAAGACTTACATCGGTGGCGAGGTCGCGTACAACTGGGGCGACTGGCATATCCAGCCCGGCAAGACCCCGACCGACAGCGTCTCGAAGCCGATCCACCGCGATTACGTGATCAACAGCATCCGCTGGCTGCGCTGCACGCAGTTGCGGTGGATCTCCAACTACGACCGGGAGAACCCCGAGGCCGTCCGGGGCGCCGAGCAGGTGCAGAAGGCCTTCGGCTACCGCTTCGTCCTGAACGAGGTGCGCTTCTCGACGAGCGGCCCGCTGGCGGTGTCGTTTAGCGTGACGAACGAGGGCTCCGCGCCGTTCTACTACGACTGGCCCGTCGAGGTCTCGCTGCTGGACCGCAAGACCCGCAAGCCCGTCTGGCGGGCCACGTTCCCGGACGCCGACGTCCGCGCCTGGCTGCCGGGCGATGGCTGGACGGAGCCCACCTGGCGCCCGTCCCCGAAGTGGCCCGGGAAGGTCGGCGAGTGGGCGGGCGGCACGCCCGACTGGCGGACGCCGCCCCGGGCGGTCACGGTGGGCGGGCGGTTCCAGGTCGATGCGCCGCCGGGCACGTACCTCCTGGCGCTGGCCGTACTGGACCCCGCGGGCAAGCTACCCAGCCTGCGGTTCGCCACAGCCAGCTATCTCCACGGCGGCCGGCACCCCGTCGGCCTGTTCGCCGTCGGCGGCGGGCAAGGCGGCCCACTGCCCGCCGACTTCCGCTTCGACGACCCCCACACGGACCGAAGCCTGCGCTACGTGGTGAAGTGAGGCGGAGCGGCCCGGCCAGGGCTGTGCCAGCGGCCATCACCCCTTGCCCAGCGCCTCGCGGGCGCGGAGGCCGGGGCGGCGGCGGCTGGCGCTGCGGACGGTGAGCTTGGCGGTGTCGAAGTAGTCCAGCAGGGGGACGGCGAACTTGCGGCTGACGCCGACCGCGTCGCGGAACTGGACGGTCTCGAAGCTCGGCGCCTGGCGGAACAGGTCGAGGACGACCTCCTCGGCGGCGGCGACGGCGTCGCGGTGCATGGCGACCTTCCGGTCCAGCCGCAGGACCGTGCCCGCGTCGACGAGCAATCGTAGCATCTCCTCGATTCGGGCCAGCGGCGCGCCGAGGTCGGCGGCGAGCGTCTCCGGCGTCGGTGGGGCGAGGTGGGCCTGCTGGAGGGTCGCTTCCACCCGCTCCAGGAGGGCACGGTCCTCCGCGGACAGGTTCGCGCCGCAGCCGGGCACGGCGAGGACCTCCCCGTGGCTTGTCAGCTTGCCGGCCTCCACCAGCCCCGCGAGGGCGGCGGCCAGCAGCGGCGGGGCCGTGGCCAACTGCCCCGCCAGTTGTGAGCGTTCCATGCCCAGGCGCATCGGGTTGGCGTCGTGGAACTGGATCAAGGCCGCGAGAATCGCCTCCCGCGTCCGCGCGAGCACGTCGGCGTGGACCAGCTCCCCGCCGGGCAGGCGCCGGGCCGTGCCGTCGGCGACGAGCTGCTCGGCATACTCAGCGACGCGCCCGGCCGGCATCTGTGCCCGCCGGGCGAGGGCGTCGTCGGAGACGGCCTCGCCGGCCTCCCGCAGGCAGACGCCGCACCAGCCCGCCGGGGAGTCGATCGCGGCCCGTCGGGCGGAGAGCATCTCGATGGTCCACGGCCGCTTGCGACGCAGGCGGAGATTGCTCGTGCCCAGGATGCGCCCCCCGCCGACGGTGGTGACGCGCCCGCCGGCGAGGGCGGCCATGTTCGTGCGGATGACGAACCGCTCGCCCGCGGCCACGCCGAGCGGGTCGCGCAGGCGGAGCTGCACCAGTTGGTGCGCGCCGGGGGCGAGGTCCTCGCCCTCCAGCATCGCCACGTGGCCCATCGCCTCGCCCGTACCGACGTGGACGTGGACCTCGGCGTAGTCCTTCAGGGGCCGGCCCGCGCCCGGCAGGAGCGTCAAGTCCGCCTCAAAGAGGCCGACCGGCTCGAAGCCCTCGTCCGCGCAGAGCACCTTGCCGCGCGTCAGCAGTTCGGCATCGGCGTCGGCGAGGTTCAGCGCGACGCACTCCCCGGCCCGCGCGACGTCGGCGGCCTCGCCGTAGACCTCCATGCCGCGCACGCGGACGCTCAGGCCGTCCGGCAGCAGGCGGAGGCGCTCGCCGACGTGGACCTCGCCGCTGGCGGGAATGCCCGAGACCACCGTTCCGAACCCGCGGATGGGGAAGCTCCGCTCGATCCACAGGCGGAAGGCGCGGGGGTCCTCGCGGGGCCGGCAGGCGGCGACGGCCTCGTTCAGCGCGGCGAAGAACGCGTCGAACCCCTCGCCGGTGACGTTCGAGACCCCGCAGACGGGCGCGCCGGCGAGGAACGTCCCGTCGAGCAGCTCGGCGATCTCCTCGACGACAATTTCGCGGAGGTCGGCCTCGACGAGGTCGATCTTCGTGACGGCGACCAGCCCGTGGCGGACGCCCATCAGCGTGAGGATGTCCAGGTGCTCGCGGGTCTGGGGCATCACGCCGTCGTCGGCGGCGACGACGAGGATCACCACGTCCACGCCCTGCGCGCCGGCGACCATGTTGCGGATGAAGTCCATGTGCCCGGGCACGTCGACGATGCCCACGATCCGCTTGTCGGCCATCTGCACCGGCGCGAAGCCCAGCTCGATGGTCAGCCCCCGCTGCTGCTCGACGGCCAGGCGGTCCAGGTCGCAGCCGGTCAGCAGTTTCGCCAGGGCCGTCTTGCCGTGATCCACGTGCCCGGCCGTGCCGAGCATGATGTTCTTGCGGGGCGCGGTCATTGCACGGCCCTGCCCACCGCGGCGGCGACGGGGGCGATCTGCTCGTCTGTCATCGTGCGGACGTCGAGGACGACGCGGCCGTCCTCGATGCGGGCGAAGACGCAGGCCTCGTCCAAGCGGAGCGTCTCGGCGAGGGCGTTGGGCTTGTGGCCCGGCGCGGCGAGGGCAACGAGGAAGGTGGGCAGTTCCTCCATGGGCAGCGAGCCGCTGCCGAGGAAGCCCACGCCCTCGACGACCTGGGGCTGGGCATGGGGCGCGGCGGCGGCGACGGCCTCGGCGAGGGCCTCCGCGCGGGCCCGCAGCGTTTCCGGCGGGGTGCTCAGCATGCGGTACAGCGGGTGCTCGCGGCGGAGGCGCTGCTCGTCGCGGAACAGGTGCAGCGTTCGCTCCAGGGCCATCAGGCATGTCTTGTCCGCCCGAAGGGCGCGGGAGAGCGGATGCTTGCGGATCCGCTCGATGGGCTCCCGCCGGCCGACGATCACCCCGCCCTGGGACGCGCCCATCAGCTTGTCCGCGCTGGCCAGGACCACGTCCGCGCCGGCGGCGACCGACTCCTGCATCGTCGGCTCGTGCGGCAGGCCGAACCGCTCCAGGTCCACCAGCGCCCCGGCCCCAAGATCGTCGACGAACGCCAGCCCGCGAGAGTGCGCGAGCTCGACGAGATGGTCGGTCTCCGGCTGCTTCGTGAAGCCCAGGATGCGATAGTTGCTCGGGTGGGCGCGGAAGATCGCGGCCGTGTCCTCCGTGATCGCCTGCTCGTAGTCTCGCAGGTGCGTGCGGTTGGTCGTGCCGACCTCGACCATCCGCACGCCGCCTTGTTCCATCACGTCGGGCAGGCGGAAGGCCCCGCCGATCTCGATAAGCTGGCCTCGGGAGACGATCGCCTCCTTCCCGCCCGCCAGGGCGGCCAGGACCAGCAGCGTCGCGCCGGCGTTGTTGTTGACGACGGTGGCGGCCTCGGCGCCGGTCAGCTCCTGGAGGATGTACTCCACGCGGTGATGTCGCTCGGAGCGGAGGCCCGTCTTCCGGTCGATCGCCAGCGTGACGTAGCCCTTGAGGCCCTCGATCATCGAGTCCACGACGCCCTCGGGCCAGACCGCCCGCCCCAGGGCCGTGTGCAGCAGGATGCCCGTCGCGTTGATGGCCTGACGGATGTGGGGGCGGGTGCGCTCGTCGAGCCGCCGGCGGGCCTCGCCCAGGACGAAGTCGTCCGTCACGTGCATGGGCCCGCACCGCCCGCCGGGGTCTTCGAGGATCTGTCGGCGGATGTCGGCCAGCGCTTCGCGGAGGCAGTCCGTCACGAGGGTTCGGGGATGCACTTCCATCCAGCCCGCCGCCGCCTCGCCGGCCAGCAGGGCCCCGACGGACGGCAGCTTCCGCAGCAATTGGTTCTTCATGCCGTTCATATGCGCCTTCCGATTCTACCGCGCCGCGCACCGCCGGGCCGCCAGCAGGGCCGCGCCGAGCGCGCCGGTCGTCTGCGGGTCGGGCACGACGGCGACCTCGGCCCCGAGCGCCGCGCCCAGGGCCGCACCCGTCCCGTCCACCAGCGCCACGCCGCCGGTGAACGCCACGGGCGTCTCGACGCGTCCGGCCGCCATCGCCGCGACGCGCGACGCGATCGCGCGCAGCACGCCGGCGACCACGTCCGCCGCCGCCGCCCCCGACGCCAGCAGACCGATGATCTCCGTCTCGGCGAACACCACGCACATGCTGCTGATCGCCGCGGGGCGGGTGGACTCCGTGGCCGCTGCGCCGAGGCGGGCCAGCGGCACGTCGAGCTTATCGGACACCATCTCCAGGAACCGCCCGGTCCCGGCGGCGCAGCGATCGTTCATGGCGAAGTCCCGCACCGTCCCGTCCGCCTGGAGGCGGAGCAGCTTGCTATCCTGCCCGCCGATCTCGACCACGGTCCGTGCCGACGGCATGCGGTGGTGTACGCCGCGGGCGTGGCAGGTGATCTCCGTGATCGTCGTGTCCGCCCACGCCACCAGGTTGCGGGCGTAGCCGGTGGCGACGGTAAAACGAACGTCGTCCCGCCGCACGCCGCAGCCGGCCAGGAGGGCGTCGTAGACCGCGGCCGTCGCGCCGGCGGGGCGAACGCCCTGGTCGCCGATCTCCACGCCGAGGACCTCCCGCGTCCGGGCGTCGAGGAGGACGGCCTTGACCGTCCGCGAACCGGCATCGATCCCTGCGCAGATCATACTCGCCTTTCCCTGGCCAACTCGATGAGGGCGCCCAGCCGCGTGCGAAGCCCCGCCGCCACGCCGTCCGACAGCGGGGGGACCTCGACCTCCAACACCGGCAGCGAGAGCCGCTCGCCGATCATACCACCGATCGCCTTCCCTTCCAGCGCGCAGTGACTGGCGCCCGGGATGCGGCAAACCACCACCGCCTCGGCGCCGAAGGCGTCGATCTCCCGGCAGATGCGTTCGGCTCGGTCGCCGGCGGGGCCGACCATCGGGTCGGCCAGGGCCGCCCGGGCCAGGGCGTCGATTGGCGGGAGGTCCTCCGGAACGTCCTCGATTGCGTGGCAGAACAGCAGCTCGGTCCCGCAGACGCGACCGCCGCATTCCTCCAGCACGTTCATCGCCCACAGGTCCGCAACGGGGTTGACCCAGAACACGCGCACCGCCCCGGCCGCCAGAACGCCCACCCCGTCGGCCGCTCGGCGCCGGGCCTCGTCCCGCAGGCCCGACAAGACGACGCGGCTCTCGGGCAGGTCGCTGCAGAAGTGGATCGCGAGCATCTCGGCGATCAGCATCTCCAGCGCGCCGAGAGGGCACGGCTCGGCCGTGAAGACCACCCGCCGAAGGTCGCGCAGGAGCCCGCGGACCTCGTTGGCTCGACGAATGCCTTCGACGAGGAGGTCGTCCGTCAGCCGGGCCCCGGCGGCCCGCTCGATGGCCTCGCGGACGCGCTCCAACTGCCCGCGCACGAAGGCCGCCTGCGCCTCGGGCGCCTCAAACCCCGCCGGCAGCGCCACCGCCGGCTCGCCCGGTTCGGGCGCCCGCCGGGCCGGAACCTCCCACCAGAGGATCGACCGCCCGAGGCCCTCCAGGCGCTGGGCGATGGCGGAGAAGTCGTCGCAGACGGCCCCCGCGCTGCAGATCAGCAGGGCTGGCTCGGGGAAGTGGCCCTCGCTGAGGAACGCCCCCAGCATCGCGCGGACGGGGCAGAACGATTCGTCCACGCCCAACGCGTCCGCCCTCGCCAGCAGGCCCGCGCCGTGCTCCATTACGCACGGGAGCCACCACGCCCCGTCCGGGTAGAAGGCCACCACGTCCGGCAGGGCGTAGGCCATCACCGGCACCGTGCCGAGGTCCTTCATCGCGCCCACGATCGTCTTGCCCGCCCGCCGGGCCTCGAAGAGGCGCCGCTCCTCGGTCAGCAGGAAGTTCCACAGCCGCAGCGCCGCCGCCGAGCTGTCGTACCGCAGCCGCCGCAGCCGTGTGTTGCCCCCGACCACGTGCCGCCCCAGCGGCCCGCCGTACCCCGCCTCCTTCATCCCCGCCGCGCGCAGCCGCTCGTACCGCTCGTCCCACTCCCCCAGCGTGATCTGTCGGACAACGTCGCTCATTCCGTTCGGGTCTCGAGGAAGGCTTGGAGCTTGCCGAGCCAGCGGGCGAGCGTGTGGTCCTCGTCGCCGACGTCGAGCTCCAGGATCGGCAGGGCGGTTCGCTCTCGCAGGCGGCCGAGCTCGGCGTGCCAGAGGTCGCACCACAGGTGGCGGTAGAACAGCACGCCGCCGACGGATCGGGCGGCCAGCTCGCGGTCGAGCCATTCGTGCAGGGCGTCGTCCGGGCGCCGCATGGCATGGGGAATGTGGCGGAAGTAGATGCGGACCAGCTCGGCCTCGGGGTCGAGGCGGGCGGCGTCGGGGTCGACACGGGCCGGGGCGGTCAACTCGCCGCCGGGCGTGGCGTCGAGAACGATCCGGCCTCCGAGCCGCCGGACCTGCTCGAACAGCGCTCGGTGCTCGGCCAACAGTGGCCCGCCGACGAGGGCCAGAGGCACGCCGTCGCCGGCCGGTGCGGCGGCTCCGGCCCGCGCGGCGTCGGCGGCCCGCAGGGCCCGAGCCAACTGCTCCGTCGTCGGCGCGTTCCCGCCGAGGCGGACGAGGAACCGTCCCAGGCGGCCCAGCTCCGCGGAGTAGAGCGCCTCCGCGGCGGACGTCCACGTGGCCGGGACGTTCATCAGGAACGTGGGCACGTTCGAGCGGGCGGCGAACCACTCGGCCGCGCGGCGCATCTGGTCGCAGACGGTCGTGAACACGGCCGCGTCGGGCACCGGCGGGCGGGCCAGGGCGTTGACGAACGCCCTTGCGTACGGGCACATTCCCGCCTGGGGGGGCAGGAGGCCGTCGGGCGGGGCCAGGGCGGGCACGACGCGGCGCGCCGCCAGGCCGTGCGCGGCGATCCACTCGGCGGGAACGAAGGGGCAGGTGTAGGCGACGGTTCTCATCGCGGCCTCACTCCGAGCCGGCGCGGACCGTCTCGAACAGCGCCTCGACGCGCACCGCGATCCGCTCCGAGTCCGACGGCGAATAGTCCGTCTCGATCCGGAGGTAGGGGACCCCCGACGCCTCGGCCAGCCGGTGGACGTAGTAGCTTTCCACGTCGTACGTCAGGCACGCCTGCCAGACCAGTTCGACGATGCACTCGGCGCGGTACTCCCGGGCCAGGTCGCGGAGCACGTCCATTCGCCGCTCGTTCCGCGTCATCACCGAGCACGGCAGGTGGTAGTACTTCTCGGCCAGGGCGCGGAGCGGATCGGCCGCGTCGGCGTCGACGTCCTCGAGGATCGGCTTCAGCCCGGTGCAGTTCTCCATGCACACGACCAGCCCGCCGCGGTCCTCGACGATCTCCAGCACCCGCTCGGCGCCGTGGGCCATCGGCACGCCCGTCATCAGCACGCGGACGTGGCCGGCCGTCCCCGCGTCGCCCTCCCGTCTGCGCAGCAGCTCCAGCGTCTCCTCGTACTGGGCCAGGTCCTCGCCGATCCCCGAGACGCTGCTCTTGAGCTCGATGAGTTGCCGGCCGGTCAGGGGAGGGCGGTCGGCCTTCATCAGCCCGGCCAGCTCGCGGCGGAGCTTGCGCTCGCGGTTCATCAGGGCGATGGCCTCGCGGAGGGCGGCGTCGGTGATCTCCGTGCCGAATCGCCGGCCCAGCTCGTCGCGGAGCCTGCCCAACTCGCGATACCATTGCTCCAGGCCGTCGCCGGCGTCCTGCTTCTGGGGCAGCTCGAGGACGACCATCTCGCGCGAATCGGCCATCAGCTCGTACATCTTCTTCTTGCCGTCGCACGTCGTCTCCGAGACGACCAGGTCGGCCATCTCCAGGAACGGGTTGCTCCCCGTCGCGTGGTAGCCGAACGTGGACTTGATCAGCGGGCAGAGGTTGGCGGGCAGGTGCTCCTCGGCGGGGGCGATCATGTCGGCGGACCCGCCGCAGAGGCAGACGGGCACGGCCCCGGCGGCGAGGATCAACTCCCGCGGCGTGAACTCGCACAGGATCCCGACGACGGGCCGGCCGGCGTTCTTGGCGCCCTCGGCGTAGGCCAGGGCGTTGGGGATCATCTGGGCGAAGCGGCCGAGGATCTCGCACTCGCCGTCGTTCGCCGCGGGCGCCGAGGCCTCGCAGCAGGGGCTGGGGGGTCGGGTTTCGGTACGGCCATCGCTCATGAGCGTGCTCCTTCAAGGTCCGGCGCAACAGCGCGAGGGCCGCAAGCCCTGCCAGCGCGAGGGGCGGCGGCTCGGCCCGCGGGACTTATCGCTTCCTCGCCACGAACATCCCCTGGGCGATGCGCCCGTCGTGGGCCAGGTGCCGCATGAACCGCATCTCGCCTCCCATCGCTGCCATCAGGTCCCTGTCGAAGCCGATGATCTTCAGCGCGTCGTACGTGAGCTGCATGTTCAGCATGTTCAGGTAGAGGTCCACGTGGGGCGCGAACCGCCCGGTGTCCTCGGCGACGAGCACGTCGCAGCCGGCGGCTTCCAGCAGGGCCCGGTAGCCGTCGAGATCCTGCACGTTAGGGAACTTCATGAACTTCAGGAACCGCTCGGCCGGGGCGTCGTCCAGGCCCGCGGGGCCCTCGATCCAGTCGGTGAACGCGACCGTCCCGCCCGGGCGGAGGAGGCGGGCGGCCTCGGCGATCAGGGCGGGCTTGTCGGCGACGTAGCACCAGGCGTCCTCGCCCCAGACGAAGTCCGCCTCGCCGTCGGGCAGCGCGGTAGCGGTCGCCTCGGCCTCGACGAATTCGATCCGATCGGCGAGACCTTCGTCGGCGCACCGCTGCCGGCCGAGCTGGACCATTCGCGTCGTGGCGTCGACGCCCGTCATCCTCGCCACCTTTCGGAACCGCACGAGGAATCGCATTCCGGCCCCCGAGCAGCAGCAGAGGTCCACGCCGCGGCTTTCGGCGGTGATCTGCGCCGTCTCGGCGAGGTCCATGGACGAGGCGAGCCCGCCGATGTGGATCTGCTCGCCCATGACCAGTTCCCATAGCCGCCCCTCCGGGCCGCCGTAGACCCCCTGGACGTTCGCCAGGCCGATGCCGGTGGTTGACTTCACGGTCGATCTCCTCGATGGAATGCGATGGGGTGTTCGCCAGGGCGGGGGGCGTCTTGCCGGCTCGCGGCGGCGACGTCGGCCGGAGCTTGCGGGGCCAGCGCCCGGCGGATGTCGAGCAGGCATTCGACGAACGGCTCGGACAGGCGGTTCCGCGGGCGCGGCAGCGTGACGGGGATGCTCCGGGTGATCCGCCCGAACGTCATGACCAGGACGCGGTCGGCAAGGAAGACGGCCTCCTCGACGCTGTGGGTGACGAACAGGACGGTTTGGCGGTCGGCCAGCCAGAGCACCAGCAGCTCGGCCTGGAGGCGGCTTCGCGTGAGCTCGTCGAGTTGGGAGAACGGCTCGTCCATCAGCAGGACGCGGGGGTTGGGGCACAGCGCCCGGGCGAGGGCGACGCGCTGGCGCATCCCGCCGGATAGCTCGTGGGGGTGGCTGCGGGCGATCTCGGGGGGAAGGTGCAGGCGGGCGAGGGCCTGGCGGGCGCGGCGTTTGCGCTCGGCGCGGCGCACCCCGCGGATCTCCAGCCCCATCGCCACGTTCGACAGGACGCGCCGCCACGGCAGCAGGTCGCCCTCCTGGCTGACCAGGCCGAAGTCCGCCGGCGGGCCCGACACGGCCCGCCCGTCCACGAGGACCCGCCCGGACGTGGGCGCGTCCAGCCCCGCCGCGAGACGAAGCAGCGTGGTCTTCCCGCAGCCCGACGGGCCCAGCACACACGTCAGTTCCTCCGGCGGGCACGTCAGCGACACGTCGGCCAGCGCGGGGACCTCGCCCCGGGCGGGCGTGACGAATACCTTGCTGACGTGCTCGAATCGAATCACGCTACCGCTCCTTCGGGCGCCACCGCGCGACGCGGGCCTCGGCCAGCCGCAGCACGCCGTCCAACAGAAGGCCGATCCCGCAGATCACAACGATGCTCGCGAAGGCGTACTCGTAGGCGGCCTGCTCGTGGGCCGTGGTGATGGTGTAGCCCAGCCCGCCGCGCGTGCCGGGGAAGATCTCCGCGACGATGATCACCCGCCAGGCAATCCCGCCGCCCAGCCGCAGGCCCGTCACGATCGCCGGGGCCGCGCCCGGCAAGATCACCTTCCGCAGGAGCTGGCCCCGGCTCGCGCCGAGCGCGCGGGCGGCCTCGATGTACGACTCCCGCACGTTCCGCGCCCCGGCGGCGGTGTTGATGGCGATCGGGATGAACGCCCCGAACCACACCACCGCGACGATGGCGAAGCGGAGCTGGTCCAGCACGCCGTACCGCCACGCCTCCTGGCCGTGCAGGACCGTGGCGGGGCTGGACAACCCGAACGCGATGATCGCCACCGGCATCCAGGCGACCGGGCTGACCACCATCGCGGCGGTGATCGCCGGAGACAGCAGGTCCATGACGGGCCGGCAGCGCCCCATCAGCAGGCCGATCGGCAGCGCCGTCACTACCGCCAGGGCGAAGCCGCACGCCACCCGCAGCACGCTCGCGGCGGCCCCGCCGGCCAGCGACGTGGCGTCCAGGTTCGCCGGCTCGCGGAACGGGTGGGCCAGCACCTCCACCACCGAGCCGATCGACGGCACGACCACGCTGTGGGCCGACGCGACGTGCCAGACCCCCAGCACCGCGACCGGCACGGCCGCGCCGAGGGCGATCCGAAGGGCGATCCGACCGGCGTTCATGGCTTACTTGAGCTTCCCTGCGGCGCGGAGTTCCGCGGCCGCGGCGCGGCAGAGCGCCAAGTCGCAGACGTCGTCGACGAACTGCTGCGGGGACGCGTCGGCGTACTTGCCCGTGAAGAGCTTCACCTCGCGGACCCTTTCCGCCCAGGTCGCCATCCCCGCCATCCACGTGTCCGTCGGTTCGGCGACATAGCCGATGGTGGGGATGGACGCCTTCTCGACGGCCAGGCCGTACTTCGTCCACCGGCTGGCGCAGGAGATCGCCAGCGCCTGGTCCTGTTGGATGAGCTGCGTGCTCAGCAGGAGGACCTTCAGCAGGGCCTTGACGGGGCCGGCGTGCTTGGCGAGCGTGTCGGTCGTCGCGGCGACGCAGCAGCAGGGGTGGTTGACCCACTTGCCCCGGGGGGGCAGGTCTCGCAGCTCGGCGACGACTTTCCCGAGCCCCTTGTCCACCGCGACGGCCACGCCCGGCTGGTTCATCACGAACCCGTCGATCGCGCGGATTTCCATCATGGGCAGGGGGCTTTTCTCGGAGCCGAAGTTGACCAGCACGACGCGCGTGTCGGGGTCGGAGGCGTCGAGGGCGTAGGGGATTCTCTCGGCCTTCAGCGCGCCCTCGAAGACGAGCTTTGCGACGGCCACCGGCGCCTTGTACCCGATGCGCAGCGGCTTGTCGGCCGACCGCGCCGCCGCGACGAAGCCCGCCCAGTCGGCGACGGGTGAGTCCTCCCGCATCACCAGCATGTCGCCGTCGGTCTGAAGCGGGCAGATGATCTTGAACGGCTGGCCGCCGTCGGCGAACTTGGCGACCGGCACGGTCCCGCCGAGGCCCACGTCGATCTCCCCGCGGCTCATCGCCGCGGGCATGCGGCTGCCGCCGCCGACCTTCAGCAGGCGGAGGCGCGCCACGGCCCGCCCGTCCTCCAGCAGGTCGTACACCTCCTTGGCCTTGACCTCCTTCAGGCCGATGCCCCCGTCCTTCAGGAACCGCTCCCCCTCCAGCGCCGCGACGTACAGCGCGAGGTGATGGTCGTGCCCGACGTGGCCGATCCGCAGCAGAACGGGCGGGCGGCTGTTGGCGTCCGCGGGCCGCTCGGGCTCCCCGCACCCCGCGACCGCCGCCGCGACGAGCAGAACCACGGTGCGTGCGCGCTTCATCTCGGTGCTCCTTTCCGTTGGCCCCCCGGGGGTTACCACGTGAAGACGACCTGGTACTTCAGGAAGAACGCGGCGTCGTTGCGCGTCTCGCTGTAGTAATCGCCCGGGAAGAACCAGTCCAGCATCAGGTGGGTCTTGACGTGCTTGTTGACGTCGTAGCCGAGGATGCCCGTGATCAACTGCCCGCGAAACGCGCCGTCCTCCGTGAAGCCCGCCCGCCCGGAGAACGTGTTGCGATCCCGGAACAGCAGGTGGTAGTCGAGCTTCAGCCACAACTTCTTCGTCGGGCGCGTGCCCCAGCCGACCGCGACGCGGTGGTAGTTGCTCGGGGCGGCCATGAGCGCCTCCAGCTTCGCCACGTAGAAGTGCCACAGGTTGCTGCCCTGGTACCACCGGCCCCAGAGGATGTCGAACGCGCCGTCCTGGGTGTCCTTGTGGCCGCTGCGGTACTCGTAGTCGACGTGGAGATCGTTCTTCCAGGCGTCGTTAAAGTGGTACGCCAGGCGGCTGTTGGCACCCAGGGCGCAGACGTCCGTGTCGTCCTTCTGTCCGAACTGGGGGGCGATCTCCGCGCGGTACTTCCAGTTCTCGTCGAGGCGGCCCGCGGCCCTCGCGCCGAACGTGTAGAGGTCCGAGCGCCACCCCTTGGGGACGACCGGCTCGGTGTGCTTGTAGATGAAGTACCCGTCGAGCGTGTGGCCCTGGACGGACTTGTTGGTCACGTGGAAGACCGCGCCGTCCTCGTCGTGCTCGGCGATGTCGAAGTCCCGGTCGTTGATCGCCCGGTGCAGCCAGGCGACGTTGGCGTGGTTGTGGATGAAGATCAGGTCGAAGGTCGTCTGGATATCCTGGGCCTGGTAGGTGGCGCGGGCGGCGTCGAAGAACGTGCTTCGCCCGCCGTCCAGCGGCGTGCCGTCCCGCAGCAGCCAGCCCTCGTTGAACTTGAAGTCCTGCCGGCCGACCGTCAACGTCAGCGGCAGGCCCATCGCCTGGGACCACCGGACGTTCAATTGGTCGAGGAACGCGTCGCAGTGGGTCCACTTCGGCTTGGAGTCCGGCTTGCACCAGTACCGCGGCTCGCCCATCAGGCGGGCGTTGAGCTCGAGGTTCTCCAGCGGCGTGGCCTTGGCCCAGACGCGGGCCCGGGGGCGCTGAAAGACGAACTCGTGGTCGGGGTGTGTCTTGTCCAGCTTGGGGTTGTCGATGCGATAGAACCGGTACCGCAGGTCCGCCCCCAGCCGCAGCCACGGGACCGACTCGCCCAGCTTGTGCTTGGCCTGGCAGAGGATGCAGTTGTCGTCGTGGGTTCCCTCGGCCGGCGCGACGGCGGGCAGCAGGGCTGCCGCGAGGCAGAAGACCACCGCCAGGCATGCGGGTCCTAGATGGGCGTCTCTCACGCTCGGTCTCCTTTTGTTCTGCGTGGCGAGCCTGGCTGTCTTCGCCGACGGAAAGCCCGGGTACGTTCCGCGTGAAGACGGCGCAAAGAAAAAGGGAGAGACGCCCGCGCGCCTCTCCCGTCACGACACCATACGGTCGATAACGTCAGCACCGCATTGGCCGGCTCTCTGCGTTCTGCCATGGGGTCTTCTCGGCCCGCGCGCAGGCGCGGACGGTCGCCGTGACGGATGGCCCTCGTGGCGCCCGCCCTGGGCGCCGGGTCAGTCGGGCTCAGCCGTACGGGCGGCCATGGGCCCCGGCCGCCGTCGAGATGACTGTAGAATCGCGCATTTCTTTCTTCAAACCACAGTGTGGGCAGTCATTGGACGCACGTCAGGGCGGAAAGTCACCTATTTTTTGGGGAATTCCGTGAAACAGTCTGTGCCCGCGGGCGTCAGACCCGACGAGAGGCGGCCAAGGCGGTGGTATGCGCCCTGGCCGCCGGGCGTGAAACTTGTGATTGCACGGAACGCGGAAACGGAGTATGATGGCAACCACGTGGGTTCCTGCCTCAACGAAGCCGCATCTAGCGGGGGCCAGGCAGGATCGCTCGCAGAAAAGGCAGGTGCAGTAATGGGAAGATCGATATCGTTGTGGACGATCGGCCCGAGCACGCTCGCGGTTCTGTTGTGCGCGATCGCCCAGCCGCCGGTCCCGGCGGTCGGGGAGACCATCCAACTCGCCTACAAGACGGGTTCCGTCGCGTCGCGCGTCTTCACGCCGGCCAAGAGCAAATTCGGCGGCAAGCCGTTCCAGATCCGCGGCGAGCAGGGCACGCTCCAGGTCGGCGGGCAGGCCGCCTTGTTCGGCGTGCGCTACTCCCAGGCGACCAAGGCGTTCTACGGCGCCCTGGACACCGACGGGGACGGACAACTCGGGCCGCGCGAGTACGTCAAGTTCGACCCGACCATGTCGGCCAGCTACAACATCAAGCTGGGCGAGGACGACTACGCCGTCCGTCTCGCCAACGTGCGGATCTCCCAGCGCGGGGTTGGCGGGCCGGTCACGGGCATCACCGGCGGGTACGTCATCAATAGCTGCTACATGGGGACCTACGCCGGCCTGGGCGTGCGGCTGTTCGACGACAACCTAGACGGGCAGTTCACCCAGGACGGCAAGGACGCCATCGCCGTCGGCCGCAGCATGTTCGCCATCCCGCTGGGCAAGACGCACCAGATCGGCAAGAGCCATTACGACCTGGAGGTCTCCGCGGACGGCAAGCAGGTCACCCTCACACCGGTTTCGGGGCTGGAGTTGGGCGTGGTCGAGGTGGCCTTCCGCCGCGGCATGCAGTGCCTGGCCCTCTACAGCGAGGACGGCGACCGGAGCTACGACCTGGCCGCCAGCGCCAAGACGGGCATCCCCGCGGGCAGCTACCGCCTGACCTACGGCGTCCTGACGGCCGGGAAAATGAGCACCGTCCTCAAGCCGACCGACAAGGCGCCCGTCTACGAGATCGAGGCCGGCAAGATCAACACCCTCCGCCTCGGCCCGCCGCTGATGGTGGGCTTCCACGCGAACTTCTCCAACGGCATGGTCACCGTCTCGCCGAACGTGCAGGTCTTCGGCTCCGGCGGGGAGGAATACTCCTTCGACTACAGCGGGGGCACGGGCCGGCCGCACGTCCTGATGCTCGAGGGTAAACGCCAGATCATGGACAAGGCCATGGAGTATGGGTGAGGCGGCGGCCTGTGCACGTACTCAGGGCGAGTACCGAGAGGAATGACCGAAGAGAAGGGCGCCGTGGGCGTCCGCGTACAAGTCCCCGTGCTGGGCGTGGTGACCGGCATCCAGTCCCTCGAGGACATCATCGCCGGCGTGCGTCCGGAGCCGCAGGTCGAGGAGCCGATTGTCGCGACCCGGCCGCTGGACCAGCCGATCCGCACCGTGGCGGCCCGAACGACGCCGACGCCGACGCCCGCCCCTGCGCCGACCCCGACCCCGGCCGTGACCGCGCCGCCGACGCCCAAGCCCAAACCCGCCCCCGCCGCGGGCGAGTCGGACCCCGAGGCCGAGGCCGGGCGGCTCATGCAACTGGTCGAGAACTACCTCCGCGCCGGACTCAAGCCCATGGCGCTGAAGAAGCTCCGGGAGATCGTGCGCAAGTACCCCAAGACGAAGGTCTCCATCGACGCCCAGTTGAAGATCGAGGAGTTGGAGTAGCACGCCGGCGGGCCGGCTCGTCGGTCGCCCCGGGGCGGGGGGGGCGTCTCGTCCGGCGTCAGCGGGCCGCTGCGCCGGCGGCCTCCCACAGCGCACGGATCCGTCCGTGGGCTTGGCGGCAGAACACGTCCAGGTCGGCTCCGTCCGGAAGGCGGACCTCCAGGTTCACCGTGCCCTTGGTGCCGGAGGATCGAATCGCGCCGAGGACGGCCGGCCAGTCGACCTTCCCTTCCCCCGGCAGCCGATGCTGATCTTCCGTTCCGTCGTTGTCGTGCAGGTGCGTCACCAGCAGGCGGTCGGCATACCGGGTCAGGAGGTCGGCCCGGCCCGTGATCAGGGCGTGGCCGCTGTCGTAGCAGAACCCGAGCTCCTCCGGCGCGAATTCCGCGAAGAGGGCGTCGAAGAAGGTCGGCCGATGGGCCGGGTGCGCGAGATTCTCGACGGCGAGGCGGACGCCGAGGGTCTGGCAGCCCGGCAGCAGGGCGCGGACGGCCTCCGCCGCCGAGGCGGCGGCCCGGCGCGGGTCCGGCACGGGCCGGGGCGGCAGGTGCAGCACGAGGGCCGTCGCACCCGCCCGGACGGCGAACTCCGCCCGGTTGAGGTTGATCGCGGCGAACAGCTCCTCGGTGAACGTGACGCCCGTGCCCCCCGTCCCGCCGAAGCCGTGAACGTCCGCCACACGCAGGCCGTGCTCCGCGGCCAGCTTGCCGATCTCCGTGCCGTAGGCCCGGCTGTAGAAGACCGCCTCGCCGGTCCAGTCGTGGCACCAGTGGACGGCGTCGAAGCCGGCGGCGGCGAACGCCGGTATCAGCCGGGCGGGATCTTCCTTCTGTCCGGCAAGGTCCGTCGTGATCGAGAACGTCGCACGCATCTTCCCGTCCTGTTGTCCGGAGTCCGCCGCCGGGGCGGCGCGGTTGTATAGCGTGTACCCGGCCGTGAGATCATCGCATATCTTCGTAGCCGATAGATGGAGCACGCAATGAAGATACCGCAAAGCACGCGTTTCGGCGCGGGGATCGTCGCGATCCTGCTGGCCGGGGTGTGCGGCTCGGGGGCGGGCGCCGACGGCCTGGTGGCCTCGCCCGAGCCGGACTGGCCCCAATGGCGGGGTCCACGGCGCGACGGGGTCTGCGGCGAGATGGGCCTGCTGCCCCGCTGGCCGGCCGAGGGACCCAAGCTCCTCTGGAAAGCCACCGGTCTGGGCCGCGGCTGGTCGTGCCCGATCGTCTGCCGGGGGACGCTGTACATTACCGGCGACGTGGGCGACCGTCTCCGCATCTACGCCTACGACCTGGCGGGCCGGCCGAAGTGGCAGGCCGTCAACGGCCGGGCCTGGCGAAAGAGCTATGCCGGCGCCCGCGCCTGCTGCCTCTACGGCGCCGGGCGGCTGTACCACATGAACGCCCACGGGCGCGTGGCCTGCCTGGCCCCGGCGACGGGCAAGGAGGTCTGGTCGGCCGATACGTTCCGGCGGTTCGGCGCGGGGGACATCCGCTGGGGCCACAGCGAATGCCTGCTGGCCGACGGGAAGCGGGTCCTCGTCACGCCCGGCGGCGCGAAGGCCATGATGGCCGCCCTCGACGCCGCGACGGGCCGGACCGTCTGGGCGACGCGTCCCCTCGGCCGGGACACGGCCAGCTACGCCTCGCCGATCCTGTTCCGCTACCAGGGGCGGAGGCACGTCGTCACGTGCAGCTCGAAGCAGGGATTCGGGGTCGACGCCGACACGGGGACGATCCAGTGGTCCGTGCCCCGGCCCACGCAGTACCAGGCCGTCGCCACCACGCCCTGCTACCACGACGGGCGCGTGCTGTTCGCCAGCCCGGACGGCAAGAGCGCCGAGCTGTTCCGGCTGGACGTCCTCGGCGAGAAGACGAGCGTCCAGCGGGTGTGGCAGTCGGAGATGATGGACATGAGCGGCGGTTTCACGCTCGTGGACGGGCGGCTGTACGGCTCGGGCTATCCCCGCACGTTCCCCGGCTGGGCGTGCGTCGACTTCGGAACCGGCCAGGTGCTCTATCGCCTTAAGGACCTGCCCCGCGGGGCCCACGTCTGGGCGGAGGGCCTGCTGTACTGCGTCAGCCAGGCTGGCGAGGCCGTCCTGCTGAAGCCGACCGAGTCCGCCTTCGAGGTCCGCGGGCGGTTCCGCCCCGTGGCCCGCAAGTGCCGGGACTTCTGGGCCCACCCGGTGATCCACGACGGGCGGCTGTACCTGCGCTACCACGACACGCTATGGTGCTACGACGTGCGGGCAGAGAAGGCGCGGCGATAGCCCGCACGCCGCGGTTCGTTCTTGGTTCGCCGGGGGGCACTACGAGATGGCCGGCCAGAGCAGCAGGACCAGCACGCCGGCGGCGAGGGAAACGGCGAAGACCGCGGCCACACGCTTCAGCAGGGCCCGGTGCCCCAGCACGGCCACGGCCGCGCCTTTGAAGGCCAGGTTCGACAGGCCCGCCAGGAAGATCATCCGCCAGCCGGTATCGAGCTCGACCCGCCCGGCCTTGACGAGCTGGGCGGTCGAGAGCGTGATCGCGTCCATGTCCGTCAGCCCGCTCAGGCCCGCCACGGCGTACAGGCCGCGGTCGCCGAAATGGGCCTTGGCCGCCGCGACGGCCAGCAGGATGCCCGCGTACAGCAGCCCGAAGACGATGGCGGCCTTCAGCTCGGCGGGGTCGCCGCTGACCTCCAGCTTGGGCGTCTTGCCCCGTCCGGCCAGGAACAGCACCGCGCAGGCCGCCGCCATCACGCCCAGCAGCACCGCGAACGGGGGGACCACCTTCGGCAGCATGTTCGGCGCGACCACCGCCAGCTCCGCGCCGACGCGGACCAGCGCAATCGTCGAGGCGATCGTGATGACCAGCGTGGCCATCGTGGCGCTGTCGGGCTTGCCCCGGCTGCGGCGGGCGTAGCTGACGGCCGTCGCCGTGCTGGAGATCAACCCGCCCAACACCCCGCCGAGCAGCGTTCCGGCCTTCTCGCCGAGGAACTTGTACGCGATGTAGCTGCCGACGCTGATCCCGACGATCAGTACCACCATGAACCAGATGCCGAACGGGTTCAGCACGTCGTACGGGCCGTACGTCCGGTTGGGCAGGACCGGCAGGATCACCAGCGCAAGCAGCACCAGCGTGCTGATGCCTTTCAGGTCCCGCTCGCCGAAGCGCTGCACGACCGCGAGCATCTCCTCCTTCCAGTGCAGCAGCACGGCGAGAATACCGGCGACCATCACGGCGGCGATCATCGGCCCGAGGACCACCACGGCCCCCACGACGTACATGAGCAGGGCGGCGGCCTCGGTGGTCAGCCCGGGCTCGATCTCCCCGGCGCGGAACTTCATCCATCCCCCCGCGATGAGGACGGCGGCGACCGCGAGCAGCCCCGCGGCGAGGATCCACCCCCCGACGGCGCCGGACAGTTGGGCACAAACCGTTCCCAGCAGGGCGAGGATCGCGAAGGTGCGGATCCCCGCGACGCACTTGCGGCTCCACTCGCGCTGGAAGCCGACCAGCAGCCCCAGCCCCAGCGAAAGGCCCAGTTGTTGCAGCAGGATTCTGTCCATCGGGTCCTCGCGGCGCGAACGACCGGCGTTTGATGGAATATCGGCCGGGGGCGCGGGAGGGCATTACGTCATTTGGCCAGGTCCGCCGCCGCCGCGGGATGGCCGATCGCCACCAGCAGGGCGCGCCCGTAGCGCTGCCACAATTGGGCGGGCGTGTCGTCGGTGGCGTCGCGGGGCAGTTCCAGCGTGACGGTGGGGATGTGCCGGTCTTCCCCCGCGAACGAGCCCAGCGAGCCGGGGCGGGCGCCGAGCCGCTTGTGCGGCAGTCCGCAGGCGCGGGCCATCGCGGCGGCGAGACCTTCGCCGGGGCCGTCCCAGTCCACGCACGCCAGCGGCTGGTGGATCGTCACGATCCGGCACGGCCGGTAGCGGTCGATGAGCCGCGCGACGTACCGCGATTCGGGCTCGGAGAGCGGCTGGAGGCCGAACCGCGCGCAGTTGCGGCGGTTGGCGGTGCGGAAGTTGCGGTTCAGGTCGACCCCGTGGGCGTTGGCGCGGCGGTCCATGGCCAGGCCGTCCGGGTTGAGCGCCGGGGCGATCACGACCCGCCGGCCGGACCGCTGGTCGGGGTGAGCGCGCAGGTACAGGTAGAGCTGCTCGCAGAGGGGCACGCCGGCCGGCTCGTTGCCGTGAATCCCGCCCAGGATCAGCACCGTCTCGCCGCCGTCGCCCGCCACGAAGCACTGGAGGGGCCGGCCCTGCACGCTCCGTCCGGCCGGGGGCGGGACCTCGGCCACGACGGGCCGCCGCGCCGGCTGGGGCGAGGCCTCGATCACGCGGGGCTCGGGCTCGAAGCACGTCGCGGGCAAGGACACGGCCAACTCGCCCTGCCCGCTCTCCTGGCAGCCGGCGGCCAGGAGCAGGAAGGCGAACAGTGAAATCGACAAGGACAATGTGGCTGCGCGCATCGGGTCCGTCTCCGTGGGCCTTCCCAGAATGCAGCATGAGAATCTATCGGCTCGGGCCCGAGGTTCAAAGCGACAAATGTGCGCGGTGCCCGTCCGGATCGTGGCACGGGCGTCTCGCCCGTGCGTCGCATGGGCAGGATGCCCATGCCACGAATCTAACCCACACCCAATGTGCGCCGCCTCCCGGTGCAGAGTCCCACCACGCCGACACGGCGAGCCCCTGTCGACGTTTCAATCATCGGCTCGACAGCGGGAAAGGAGAACTCGTGAGCACACCGCGCAGACGTGAAGTGCAGGCGGCCCTGGTGGTGGCGTGCTGCGCGTGCCCCCCCCCCGCCGCCCGCGCCGCCTTGCCACCCGACGTGCCGATCAACCGATGGGTGCGGCTGGAGACGACGGGCGAGGCGGGGTACACGTACAGCCGGCCGATCTTCGTCCCGTCGCGCGGGCAGGTCCTGCACTGGGGCGCGGTGTGCGGCGGGGACGCCCGCCCGTGGATGCGGAACGACGTGCGGGCGTTCGACGCGGCGCGCGGCGAGTGGGTCAGCGACTATCCCCGCACGGCGAAGCTGCCCGGGCTTCGAACGCACAGTGCCCACGGCAAGGGAGTCTCCCACACCGGACGGGGCGAGATGCTGCCGTGCGGCACGCCCGCGCCGTCCTTCATCGTCAACGGCGTCTGCTACGACGCCCGGCGCGGCCGGGTGATCTACACAATGAAGGGCCTGACGGCCGCCTACGATCCCACGGCGCGGACGTGGCGGGACCTGGAGGCCCGGACGGTCATCGACGGCCGGGTATATCCCGGCGGCCCGCCCGTCTACGGCGTGGGCACGTGCTACGACCCGGTTCACGACGAGATCGTCCTGTTCCCGCACTGGGGCGCGGAGAACGCGGACCTGCGAGCGGCGACGGGCCGGATGAGCGGACACTGGGGGACGTTCCGGTACCGCTTCGCGGACAACACGTGGCGGCGCGTCGGGGGGACGTTCGGCGAGGAGGCCGTCCGCAAGGCCCGCAGGGAGACGATCTCGCGGATGGCCCGCGGCAGCGCCGCGCTCGATGCCGCCTGGCGGGCCCGCAAGGGCCTGGACGCGAATGTCCTGGCCGAGCTTCGTGCGGCCGAGGCGAGGCTCGACGGCCCGCTCCGCGTCGAGCCCCCGCCGCGGTGCGGCACGCCGATGGTGTACGACCCGCCCAGCGGGTGCATCGTGATGTTCGGGGGGCACGACGGGCTCTGCCGCACCGACCTCACCCCCGACCGCACGCCGCGGGCGCTGAACGACACGTGGCTGTACGACTGCCGCACCCGCCAATGGCGCGAGCTGCCCTGCACGCGGCGCCCGCCGGCGACGCTCTGGCCGAAGCTCGTTCGTGACCCGGCCTCCGGGCGCGTGCTGCTCGTCCGCCTGCACAGGGCGCGGGACCGCAAGGATCGCTCGCTCGCGGCGATCTGGGGCCTGGACGTCGCCAAGGCCCGGTGGCAGAAGCTGCACGAGCAGCCCTGGCCGTGGGAGATCGCCCGCGCCCACGGCGTCGGCGGGGTCGCGGACCTCTACGAGGTCGCGCTGGACCCGAAGGCCGGCCTGCTGATCCTCACGCAGAACGTCCCCGTTGACCGCCGGCCCGTCGAGCAGGTCTTCACGATGCGCCTGGACGTCTCAAAGAGGACGCCCGAGCCGGCCGGCGAGCACGAGCCCGCCCCGCCGATCCGTCCGATCACCATCCCGCCCGACGACCCGAAGTGGGTTGCCAAGCTCCGATCCCTGCCGGCCAACACGTGGGTCCACGCCAACCCGCCTCGCGAGGCCGAGGACCGAGGCTGGGGCATGGCCGCCTGCGACCCGGTCCGCGGGTGGGTGGTCTACTTCGGCGGCGGGCACGCCACGTACCAGGTCAACAACGTCGCGGTGTACGTGGTGGGCGCCAATCGGTGGGTCACCACGGCCGGGGATCACAACGACTGGGTCCCGCCGGTGGGCTGGGGCGGGTCGGCGATGGGTTACCGCGGCGGCCGGCACGCCCACCACCAGCGGAACGAGTACGTCGCGTTCGACGGGCGGATGTACTGGTCGATGGGCACGGGCAGCCGGCGGTGGCGGGCGGAGCAGGAGAAGCGCCCCCCGCCTCGGCACACGTGGTTTCACGACATCGACCGCGGCGGCGTCTGGCGGCGGGAGCGGATCGCCGAGGTGACGCTCGGGCAGGGCGTTGTGGGCACGTACGGGCGGTGCTGCCTGGTCCACCCGGACGGGCGGATCTTCGGCTTCGGCGGCAGCCTCGAGCCCTACGACGGGCGGTTCTTCCCCGACGAGGCGTACTTCTCCGTCTACGACGTCTACCGCAACACGCTGGCGGTCCGCGCCGTCCCCAAGCCCCGGCCGGGCATCACCTACGAGTGCCGGCCGTTCTGCACGCTGGCGGACCGCGACCAGGTCTTCTTCTACGAGTGCGTCGCGAAGAACGGCAAGGCCCGGCGGCAGGGCACGTGGGTGTACGACGTCGCCGCCAACCGCTTCCGCGACCTCAAGCCGCCGCGCCATCCGCCCGACGAGCCCGGCACGGTGGAGTACATCGCGGGGCAGGAGGCCGTCTTCGCCGCCGTCGGCCGCGACCAGCAGTGGGTCTACAGCCTCCGCCGCAACCGGTGGGCCCGCCTGCCGCTGAAGACCGCCGACGGACGATTTGGCTTCGACCCCGTCTACTCGCAGGTCGTCTACGTCGCCCGGTACGGCGTCCTCGTCAGCGTCGGCCACGCCGGCCGGGGTACCGCCGTCATGCGCCCGGACGTTCGTCAGGTCGATTGGGGCCAGTAAGCCGCACCGGCGATTGCCTGCGGGAATCCGCCGGCCCGGGGCAAGGCGTTGGGAGGCGCTCAGGCCTTCCCAAGGACGCTCCCGACCGCCTTTCGGTAGCCGGTGACGACCAGGTCGTGGTTGTCGAGGACCTCAACCAGGGCGTACGAGTTATTCTGCTCGCCCTGACCCTCGACCATGGCCTTGAGCGTGTAGTAGTGAATGCCCTCGATCCGGCTGTAGGCCCCGGCGTGGTTGTGCCCCTGGAACACGGCCAGGACCTCCTTGTGGGCCTGGAGGACCTTCCGCACGGCCTCGGCGTTCTTGACGACGTGAGCGCCCTTGCCGTCGAGTTGCTGGTGGACGAACGCGATCACGGGGGACGCCGCGGCGGCGAGGTCTCGCTTGAGCCAGTCGAGTTCCGCCTTCGGCACGTTCGCGTCGGTCCAGTTGAAGTTGCCGCAGTCGTAGTCGGCCCCGTCGGCGCGGTAGTTGGCGTCGAGGACGACGAAGTGCAGTCCTTTCCGGTCGAACGAGTAATACGTCGAGTCCCGCGGGATCCCCGCGTTCTCGACGCTTGCCAGGAACTGGGCCTTGGAGATGCTGTCGGCGTCGTGGTTGCCCAGGACATGGTACCTGGGGCCCTTGAACTCCTTGAACGCCGCCTCGATCCGACGGAGATAGGCGAGCGTGCTTTCCTTGGTCGGCCGCCGGGCCTGGTCCTTGAAATCGCCGAGCTCGATCAGGAAGTCGGCCTTCTTCTCGGTCATCCGCTTGACGCACTCCGCCAGCTTGGCCGTGGACTGCCGATAGTAGCGGCGCATTCTCGGTTCGGCGTCGGCGTAGTGGGCGTCCGCGAAAAGCCCGAACCGGGCGATGGTCTTGCGATCCGGCCGATTGCCGGCCGTCAGCGGTCCGGCAGCCGAGAGCGGCCCCAGCAGCGCCCCCGAAGCCTTGAGAAGGTCTCGCCGGGTGATCGTCCATCTGCCCCCCTTACAGCGATCCGCCGTCTCTCGTCTGCCGCCTGTCTGGCCGTGCATGGTGCCGCTCCTGAACCGCGATTTCCCGGAGGGCCTGGCCCGACTACGCCGCCGGGCGGCCTGATGGGCATTATACTGCCCCCTCCCTCTCCCGCGCTTGCGCCAAGGAGATTCCGGGCGACAGCCGCCCCTATCGCCCGGGCGGGGTGGGGGTGACCTCCGTGCCCTCGGGCCGGCCCGCGCCGTCTGGAGCGACGAGCTCAAAGTAGAATCGCCACCGCCGCGACGCGTTGCGGAGCTTCAGGAGCACCTCGGTCCACCCGGCGTTCAGCAGGACGTGCGTCCGGGCCAATCGAGGCCCGCCGTAGCGCGCCTCGTGCCGCAGGACCAGCCGCCGGTCCAGCCAGACCTCGCCGAGCCCGTCGCAGCCGAACTCGATGACCGCCGGCGTGGCCTTCTCGGCCCGGACCCAGCAGGCCGCGTAGCCCAGGCCGCTGTGGGCGCCGTCGAACGGCTTCCGCAGGTCAATCCCGCCGCTTCGCGTCTCGACGAGCTTCCAGCCGATGACCCTCTCACCGGCGCGGTGCTTGGCGGCGAGGTCGACGGGCCCGGCCTCGATGGGGTGCCTTCGCCTCGATCGGGCCGCGTCGTGCCCGAACGGCCCGATCACCTGCCAGCTCCGCACGTACGTCTTGCCGCCGCTGAGGTAGCGCAGGCGGTAGTCGTAGGCGACGGCCTGGGGCACGCCGCAGTCGCGAACGTCGGCCTCGAACCGCTCATTCCAGTCCTCCCGCCGGCTGGCCTGGTGGTGGTTGCGCAGGCCGTTGAGCACCTCGGCGGTCCGGGGTGTGTCGGGGTTGGACTGGAGGAACCAGCGGTACAGGCCCGCTCGCCTGGCGTGGTCGCTCTCCTGGGTGTCCAGCTCGAGCAGGGCCTGGAACAGCCGCCAGGCGTGCTCCGAGCCGCCGAGCTGCGGCAGGTTGGCCTTCAGCGCCGCGACGGCCCGGGGCTTGTCCAGCGGGGTCGGCTCCGGCCGGTAGCCGCCAAGGTGGAACGTGACCGGCTCGGGGAAGGGGATGTCCTGCTTGACGTTGCTGGACGCGCTGCCCGTCTTGGCCAGCGACCGCCGGCCGCTGTGGGCGGAGTCCTCGACCCATGCGAACGTCGCGTGCGTCCGGGCGCCGGGGAAGTCGTCGTCGATGAGGACTTTCTCGGCCCCGGCGCGGACGAGGGCGGTGCAGTCGAACCCGCCCCGCCCCCACAGCAGCAGCGAGACGCCGTGGAGGGGCTTGTCGTGCATGTCCAGCCAGATCAGGGGGACCCGCAGCTCGACCCACTCGCCCGCCGAGCCGATCCGCCCGCTCGCGCGGCGGAGCCCCGGCGTGCCGTACGTCCCTTCCGTCACGTGGGGCGTGCCCCAATAGACGCGGTGATCCCAGCCGGCCGATCCCTCCCGCCCGTCGTGCAGGCGGATCATCACCATCTGCCGGCGCAGGTCGGGCGAGAGGCGCACCCACTGGGACAGGTACGTCCCCGCCAGCGCCGCGTATTGCGTGCGGGCGGCCTGGGGCACGCCGGCGGCCGCCGCGGCGGCGAGGACCTGCGCCGTCGGATTGTCGGCGATCTCCACGCGCAGGGTCTGGTCCATCATGGCCATCAGCCGCACGGCCGCGGGGCTGCGGGCGTGGGCCTTCAGCAGGTGGACGAGAAGCGGGGGCGGGTCGGTCATGCCGCCGTGGCGGACGCGGCAGTAGTCGCGCAGGAACGCCTCACACTCGGGCAGGGCGAGCGCGTCGGCGGCGATGGCTCCCAGCGCCCGTTCGTGGTCCAGGCGCATCGGGCTGAGGTGGAAGCTCGCGTGCCGACCGGTCGGGCCGCCGCGCCCGACGAGCCCCCGGCCCAGCTCGGCGGTGGGCGTGGGCCCCGCCGGCGGGAGCTCGTCCCACGTCCGGGCCGAGAGGGCCATCCGCCGCCAGCCGGCGTTGCGCTCGACGATCTCGTGCAGCGGCAGGGCCAGCTCGTAGACGGTCCGCCCGGCGGCGGCATCGTGACCGACGGCCGCCCGGGCGCCGGCGAGGGGTTGGCTGCCCAGGAAGGCCGTGCAACGGACCCGGCCGTCGTCGCGTCGGCCGACGAGGAAACGGAACCGGTCGGAGCGCGTCTCGAGGGCGATCTCCAGGAAGTCGCCCCCGCCGTACTGGCCGCCGCCGATCCACGGGCGCGCGTCGTCGTCGGGGCAGGAGGCGGCCAGGTAGAGGCTGCGGGCGTCGTGGCAGGCGAGCAGGTGCGCGCCGGTCCGGCCGAGGGACCCCGGCGCCGCCCGCATCGGCCAGGCCGAGGAGGCGTCCCATTCGTCCAGTCGCCCGTCGATCTCGACGTTCCCGGCCGCCGGCGGGGCGATGTGAACGGGCTCCCGCCGGGCGCCCTGGGCGGCGGCCGGCGGGCCGTACACGCTCAGCCCGAACGGCGTGGCCAGCAGCATCCGCTCGCCCGCCCACGTCACGGACGCGTTCGCCCGCGGCAGGAGGCGGTAGTACAGCGCGTGGCCGAAGTCAGCCCAGTACCGCATCGGCAGGTCGCCGCCGTCGGTCAGGCGTCCCGTGCGGGCGTCGAAGCGGTCCACGCGCAGCATCGTGGGCTCGTACCGGCCGCGCTGGGCGACCGAGACGACCTCCGTCATCCCGCCCCGCTCCCGGTAGCCGAGAATCCACGCCTGCTCTTCCGTCACGCCGGGGACCACGTAGCGGGCCGCCTCCTTGCGAGAGGCCAGGTCCACCGCCGCCAGCGTGTCGCGATGCAGCGTGTAGTACCGCCCTTCCCGCACCTGGCCCGTTCCGCGCAGCGTCAGCAGGTAGGACGGGTCGCCCCGCTTCAGGACGTACGTCCGCCAGCCGGACCGGTGCCGCTCTTGGAACCGCGTGCAGATCCACGGCCCGAAGACGTCGATCCGCCGGGCCTCCCAGTCGCCGTACCGCGCGGTGTTTGGCAGGGCCGCGTCGTACGTCACCGGCCGGGCCGAGCCGTCCAGGCGCACCTCGTGGACCTTCCCGTCCGAGCCGAAGTACCACAGCATCCCGTCGGCGAGGTGGGCGGCCGGCAGCTTGGCGTGCATGTCGTCGGGCAGGCGGAGGGTCCGGGCGATCTGTCCGTCGCTCGGGCGGAGGTGCACCACCGCGGGGGGGGACCGTCGATGATAGTAGTAGACGGCCTTCAGCAGGACGCCGACGTGCTTGCCGTCCCAGCCGAGGGCCGTGATCCGCGCGCTGGAGGCCCGCACGATCCCACCCATCCTCCGCCGCCACAGCACCTTGCCCGTGCGCACGTCCCACAGCGAGAGGTTCAGCGTGTCGCCTGCGTCCTTGAGGGCGAGGTACGGCCCGAAGAACCGGGGCGGGGCCACCGGCGCGTCGGTGCGGCGGCGCCAGCGGGCGGCGCCCGTCTCGGCGTCCAGCGCCTCGATGCGGTCCGGGTACGCAGCGACCAGCAGGCCCTCGCGCGGGGTGAGGCTCAGCAGGCCGGGGGCGATCAGCCGCCGCCAATGCACCGTCAGCGGCTCGGACGGCGAGAGGCACTCGAGCACGCCGGCGGACGTCACGTACAGCCGCCCGGGCGCGGCCGCGCCGCCGGCGCCGTCGGGCAGATGGAGTTGTGGCCAGGTGCGGTGGAGGCGCTCCCGTTCGATCATCGGCGACTCGTCGTCGGCCGGGGCCTCGCCGGCGGGTGGTGTGGGCCGCGCTGCCAGGTGGGCCTGCGACGTCGGGCCGATGCCGACGGCCGCCCCCGCCCGCAAGGCCACGTCGAGAAGCCGACCGCCTTGCCAGGGCGCCGTCTCCAGGGCCACGCCGCTGTCGGCGGACAGGCGGACCAGGCCGCCCGGCGTGGGCACGTGAAGGGAGGCGGCCGCCACCGTGGGCGGGCAGGCCACCCCGCCCTCGATCGCGCGGAGCCACGCGAGCCGGCCCGTTGCGGCGTCGAGGGAGCAGACGTGCCGGCCGTCGTGGCCGATCAGCCGGCCGGGGCCCGCAACCGCCACGCCGTCGGACGGCACGAACGGGGCCTCCCACAGCAACTCGCCGGTCTCGCGATCCACCGCCGTCACGCCGAGCAGGTCCCGCGGGGCGAACACCACGCCCCGGCCGGCGACGATCGGCCGAATCCCCGCTCGCGCGACCAGCTTGGCCGCGTCCAGTCCCGCACCGCCGCGAGGCGTATTTCGCGTCCATTCGACCAGCCCGTCCCGCCCGTCGCAGCGGGCGACGAAGCCCAGCGACGAGGAAACGTACACCGACCCGCCGTTGGCCGTCAGGGCCGCCCCGTAACACGCCAGGTCCAGGTCGCAGCGATACAGCGCCCCCCGGCCTCCGCGCGTGGAGATCGTCTGGTGGGCCAGCAGGCTCTGCCACGCCAGCTCGCCGTCGTCGGCCGACAGGCACAGCAGGGAGATCGGCGTGTTGACCTCGACGTCCTTGCGGGCCGCCAGCACGTACACCCGCCCGTCCGCGACGGCGGGCTCGCAGATCGGCCGCAGCTTCTCCCATCCGTCGCGTCCGGCCGTGGACCAGAGCATTCGCCCGTCGGCCAGGTCGAACGCCGCCACGGCAGAGGGATGCCCGTCCCCGCGGGCCAGCCCCCATCGACGGTACGCCTTTCCGTCGGCGAGGGCGGGCTCGACCGGACCGGGCACGATCAGCGTGCGGTCGCCGTACCGGAAGCCGCCCAGCCAGTCCGCGCGAACGTGCGCCGTCCGGACCCACGTCGGCTCGGCCGACCCGTCGTCGTACCGCGCCAGCAGGTTCGGGCCCGTCACCAGCACGCCGCCGTCGATCGGGACCACGTGCCCGTGGGCGTGCCAGAGCCGCGAGAGGATCCCCTTCGGCAGGCCGCGCCATTGCCCCGGCGCCCAGGCCGGCGCCGCCGGCAGACGCAGCGCGACCTGGCGCCGCGGCCGGGCCGGCTTCGGCGCCCCGCCCGTGCCGAACGCCGCCGCGGCCTGCTGGAGGCCCGCCAGCTTGACGCCCGCCTCGGCGGCCTGCCGCACGTCCGTCGACGCCGCGACGGACAACACGTCTGCGAAGCAGCGGCTTGCCGTGCCGACGTGGCCGCGGCGGAGCTCGACTTCCCCGGCGGTCACCATTGCCCGCTGGGCGGCCCGGGCGAAGGGGCGGCGGCGGAACACAGCCATCACCGCGGCGAAGTTCCGCGCCGCCTCACCGGGGGCGAAGTCCCTCGCCGCCTCGTTCTGCGCCTTGCGAAGCTCGCCCGCCAACGCCGCCCGGCCGGCCAGGTCGTCCCGCAGGCGAGCCCACATCGCGACGTGCAGCCCGCCCGCCCGTCGCAGCAGTCCGCGCCCCGCCGCGACGGACGCCAGCAGGTCGTCCGCCATGGCCGGCGTCGGGCGGAGCACGCCGCTGTGAAAGGCGTCCCATCGCGCCTCCAGCTCCATGTGCCGGGGCAGGACGGGCTCGCTGGTCTCCGCGGCGGCCTCGATGTACCGCTTACGCCCGTCCCGCAGCGACGAGGCGCCCTCCACCTCCTTCTCGCCGATCTGCTCGAAGACGGCCAGGGCCTCCCGCGCCCGTCCGGCCCGGTACAGCAACTCCGCGGCGTGCGCTCGGTATTGGGTCGCGTCCTCGCCGACGTGCGCCGTCAGCCGCCCGAGGTCCTCCCATGCCTCCGTCAGCCACGACCGCTCCAGGTTGTGCCCGAGGCGCTGCTCGATGCCCTCGACCACCCACGGATGGCCCGTCGGAAGGGCCCCCGCTTCGTGGAGGGCGACCAGCCGCTCGGCGGCGTACTCGGCCCACGGCGCCTGATCGGCGCGCTTGGCGCCGGCGGCGATCCGGTGCAAGGCCTCCGCCGCCGCCTCCAGGCGACCGGGGAACTCATCGACGATCCGCCTGTAATAGGCCGCCGACCGCTCCCGGAAGCCCAGATCGTCCAGGTCGTCTGCGATCCGTTCGTAGGCCGCCACCCGCACGTCCTCCGGCGGGCGGAACCGCTCGACCATCGCCTGAAGCAGCCGAACCCGGCGGATGCGCAGGAAGCGCTCCCGCTGTGTCCTCTCCGGGTAGACGGCCTTCAGCTCGGCTTCCCACTTCTCGACGTTCGCCTCGTACGTCTCGTCCCACGTGCCGGCCCACTCGATGCTTGCCGGCTGCCCCCGGGCCCAGTCCACGTCGATCGGCCGATACGGCGGCAAGGCCTCCGCCGGCGCAACCGGTGCCATGGCGAGCATGGCCAGCGTGACTGCGATGGCACTTCGGCACTGCATAGGACACGTTCTTCCAGGCGACGAAGGCAGTAGTGTACCGCAGGGCGGCACCGGCCGGCAATCCGGGGTCCGCGGCTATCTTGCAGTCCGACTGCGAGATAGCCGATGAGCGCCGAGCATCCGGAGCGCCTTCTTGCCCCCGTCCGCCGCCATGGTAGAATCGTCCCGATTCCCGGACAGGGAGGACGAGAATGGCCGAGACGATCTCGATCAATCGGGCGCCGGTGCTGACGTTGTGGGCCGCGGTCGTGGCCGAGCGGCTGGGCTACGAGCACGACGCGGCCCTGACGCTGGGCAAGTGCGTCGCGGGGCTCAATGCCCAGTCCAAGGGCCGGATGCTGGGCCTCTTCGGGAAGCCCAAGGGCCCCGAGCGCGGCGGGGGGGCTCCGAAGAAGACCGGCCTCGGGGAGGACTTCTGGGTGGACCTCTGCGACCGCGGCGTGCCCTGCCAGCAGACCGAAGACGGCCTCCGCGCGGTCGTCAAGGACAAGCCCATCGAGCCCACCGCCGTGGAGAAGTACCTCGACGGCAAGTTCGGCGAGGACCTCGCCCGCGTCACCGACGCCATGACCGCCCTGGCGGCCTCCTTCGAGCCCGAGGACCTCGAACCCGTCGCCTACGACCTCTACCAGACGTTCCGCCCCGTCATCCCCCCCGGCGTCCGCGGCTGGGGCGCCAAGGGCAACCTCGACCTGGACCTGATCCGGTCGTTGGCAGACGACGGCGCGTAGATGCCGCGCCGGGGGTCCGCGGCCGAGCTTCGATCCGTGGGGTCCTTGGCACGGTGAACCGCAACGAACAGAGACATCGCGTGATTGCGGAGTTGCTCCAGGCGGACGGGCCGTTGGGGCTGGGGGAGTTGGCTGCGCGGTGTGAGATGGCGAGGGAGCACGTCTCGGCAGTGTTGGCAGGGCTCGTGGAGGCGGGGCAGGTGGTGGAAGGGCAGTTGTTGCCGGGCGGGCCGGCGAAACAGTATCGATGGGCGGCGCGGTGGGCGGCGGAGGCGGGGCGGCGGGTGGCGGCGTCTCGCCAGGAGTTGGCGGCGGCGGTGCCGGCGTTCGAGGTCCTGCCCGAGGAGAAGCTGGCCATCGACAGCGCCCCGGTGAAGGCGTTTCACGAATACGTCGTGCGCCAGTACGCCCCGCCGACGGGCAAGCGGTGGCTCGTGTTCCTCCAGTGCTCGGTGCGGCGGCCGTTCTACAAGTCGCCGTCGCACGCGTCGATGCGGCAGGCGATCCGCCTGGCCGTGGGGACCGACCCGGCGAAGGACTTCGAGGCCTGCCCGGTTCACGTCGTGGTCCTCGCCAGCCGCATCGGCCCCGTGCCCTACGAGCTGGAGGACGTCTACCCCGCCAACGTCGGCGGCGGGGGCGTCAAGCACTTCCGGGATGAGCACTACGGGCGGGTTCGCCCCATCCTCGCCGCCCGCCTGACGGAGTATCTCGCGGCCCACGGCGGGTGCTACGAGCGGATCGCGACGTTCACCGACGGCCGGTACGGCGAGGTCATGCGGGACGCGCGGGACCTGTCGGGCCTGGCGTTCCCCGTCTTCCCGCTTCGCGACGGGGCGCGGGTGGTGTCGGTCGGCCAGTCCACGGCGAGAACCTATTGGCAGAAGTACTGGATCCAGCTTTACCTGGAGATCGTGAGCTGGCTGGCGCCGGCCCAGCGGGCCCGGGCGGCCGAGCGGCTGGCGAAGCGGAAGGTGGTCTATCGCGAAGCGGGAGGCGAGGCATGAGCGTGGACCGGACGAGCCTTCGGATCCGGGCGACGAAGCCGAATCGCGCCCCCGGCGTGCTACCGGGGAAGATGGGCATATCGGTCGTGCCGATCGAGGAGGACGCCACGTGAGGAAGATCTCCCTCGCAACCGCTCGCCGGCTGGCCCTCGCCGCCCAGGGGCTCGACGGGCGGTGGAAGCTGCCGCCCGGCTGCGAAGGCGTGGCGCAGACGGTCGACCGCCTCGGCCACGTCCAGATCGACACGATCTCCGTCGTCTGCCGCGCCCACCATCACACGCTGTGGGCCCGCCGGTCGGACTACCGCCCCGAGATGCTCCACCAGCTCCAGGCGACGGACCGCCGGGTGTTCGAGTACTGGGCGCCGGCGGCGTCGTACCTGCCGATGGCGGCCTTTCGCTTCTACGTCCGCCGGCTGCCCGGCTACCTGGACGGCTTTACGGAGCGGTTCCTCGCCGAGAACCGCACGCTGGTGCGGGAGGTGCTCGGGCGGATTCGCCGGGAGGGCCCGCTCGGCTCGGCGGACTTCAAGCACCCCACCGGCCGCAAGCGAAGCGGCTGGTGGGACTGGAAGCCCGCCAAGCACGCCCTGGAGTGCCTGTTCAACGTCGGCGAGCTGATGGTCTCCGAGCGCCGCAACTTCCAGCGCCGCTACGACCTGACCGAGCGCGTCCTCCCGCCGGACGTGGACACGACGCCCCCCGGCGAGATCGAGCGGGCGCGGTTCCTGCTGCGCCGCGCGCTGCGGGCCCAGGGCGTCTCGGGGCTGAACCACTGGTCGATGCGGCGGCGCGGCAAGACGGCCGACGCGCTGGACGAGCTGATCGACGCCGGCGAGGTCACGCCCGTCGAGGTCCGCGGCGCGGACGGCGAGTTCTTTGCCCTGACCGACGCCCTGGCGGCCGGTCCCCGACGGGCCGGGCGACGGAAGCTCCACATCCTCTCGCCGTTCGACGGGCTCGTGCGCCATCGCGGGCAACTGCGGTTGCTGTTCGGCTTCGAGCACAAGTTGGAGGCCTACACCCCGGCCGCCAAGAGAAAGTGGGGCTACTTCTGCCTGCCGATCCTGTGGGGCGAGGCGTTCCTCGGCCGCCTCGACGCCAAGGCCGACCGCAAGGCCCGCGTTCTGCGGGTGCTCCAGCTCCTGTTCGAGCCGGGCCTCGCCGACGCCGACGCCGCCCTCGCACCGCTGGCCGGGAGGCTCGCGGAATTCGCCGCGTTCAACGGCTGCGACAACGTCGAAATCGAGCAGACCCGGCCCGCCAGGCTCCGCGCGGCGATTCGCCGGGAGTTGAAGGCCCGGGCGGACCCATAGCGGTCACGGCCACCGCCAGGCTCGTGCAAGGGGCGGGACGCGTGGACCCGGTCCTGGGGGGAATGCACGGGGCCGCATCGCCTACGGAGCGTTCCTCTCTTCTTCCGTCTGCTGGGCGGCTTTGAGGCGGGGGTCGGCGAGGTCGAGGCGGTACAGGATCTGGTTGTAGTCGTACCGCGGCGTGGGGAACTTCGCGCCGGAGAACGAGGCCGTGTAGGTCCCCTCGAAGTAGATCAGCCGCCCGCCGCGCTGGTCGAGGAAGTCGTGGTGGACGGGGTTGTAGAAGCTGTACTTCTCGTGCGTGACGATCTTGCGGGCCTTTCGCCACGGGCCCTCGGGTTTCGGCGCCTCGGCGTAGAAGACCTCGCCGAGATACGACGTACCTCTCGACTGGACGCAGATCATCACCCAGCGCTTGCGGTAGGCGTTCCACCGGACCGAGCCGCGGTGGGCGTGGACGGGCTTGCCGGTCTGGACGTCGCGGAGGGCCAGCCAGGCCTCGGAGCGCTTCATCTTGCCCGCGCGGATCAGGGCTTCCTGCTGAAAGGCGTCGAGGGCGGCGGTGTCGCGCTTCCACGCCCAGCGGAGGCGCCCCGCGGCGTCGCGGTCGAGCTTCGTGGCCTGTTTTTCGTACCGGCCGCCGGGGACCAGCGGCGTGTAGGCCTCGTAGGCCGTCGGGTCTATGATCTGTTTCCACTCGGCCGGCACGCGGACGACGGGGTAGGCCATCGGGGTGAAGTAGAAGTACTCCTTGCCCGCGTCGGTGACGCGGACGGGCTGCCCGGCCGGCTCGAGGCGCGTGTCGTCGGCGAAGCGCCGGATCGGCTCGAACACGGCCTTGTCGTCGTCGAACGCCATCATGCCGTGCTCGGTGCGCTCGCCGAGGCTTTTCATGCGGCCGTAGTGGGCGATCATCCGCTCCCGGCCCGTGGGATCGGGCAAGACCATCACCGCGTCGAGCCAGATCATCCCCTTGCCCGGCAGGGGGGCCATTTTGCGGCTGAAGCCGTCGGCGTCCACGAAGTAGGTCAGGTCGATGCCGACGTTGGGGTCCAGCCCGCCGGAGCCGGGCAGCTCGCTCGTCGCCCCGGACATGGCGAAGTGGCCCAGCGGGTAGCTCTCGCGCCCCGTATCGCCCCAGAACCAGTAGGCCTTCCCGCGGTACAGGGCCGGCTGGGTGGAGTCCTGCCCGGTGACGCGCCCGTTGAGCACGGGCTGTTTCGTCGGCGCCCGGCGGCCCAGCAGGACGGTGTCCCGGTAGATTCCCTGGCCGGTGATGCGGTAGAGGCGCTCGGCGACGTTCTTGCGGCGGACCGTCAGCCGGGCCGTCTTGCCCGCCTCAACGCGCAGGGCCCTGCCGCGGTAGCCGAAGCCGTCGGCGGGGAACTCGTAGCCGTGCCCGGAGACATGGAAGAACACCCGCCGTCCCATGAGCCCCGGCTCGTGGAAGGCCACGAGGCCCGCGCTGTCGGTGTAGTAGCGGATGTTGTTCGTCGTTCGCAGTTCGATGAGCGGCACGCCGCGGCCGGTCTGCGCATCGACGACCTCGATGGCGAAGTAGTGCGTTGCGTCCGGCCCGGCGGCCGAGGCGGCGGACGACAGCAGCAGACAGACGAGAACCGATACGCGGCACGCTGCATCCATGGCCGGTCTCCTCATGCGGGATGGCTAGGCAGGGGAGGCTAGCAGATGGCGGGCGAACGGTCCAGGGCGCGGTGGGGGCGTCTAGCCCGGATAATGCAGAGCAGCCGCAGAGGCCGCAGAGGTCACAGAGGTAAGACGATTATGCATAGAAACTTCGATCAGATTCTCTCTTCTGGATCGCTCCCGCGCAGGAACGCACTGTTCGCGATCAGAAGGGGTAGTTTCTGATGGAAGTCTTTGCTATTCAATCATTTATGTGCACCATGCGTTCTCTGCGGTGAATCATCCGGGCTAGGCGGCGTCCTCGAAGCGCGTCTGCACCGCGGCGACGACGGCCTGGTCGTGGAGGATGCGGACGAGGCGGCCCATCACGTCTCGGGCCGGCCAGTGGCGGGCGGCCCGGCGCGGCTGGCCCGCCGCCCAGAGCGGGGCGATCGGCAGGGCAACGGCCAGATGCTCCGAGCCCTCCAGCTCCGCGGTCAGGTCGCCGAGGGCCTGCACGAAGCTGACGGGCATTCGCAGCCGTCTCCCGAGGCCGGTGGAAAGGTCCCCGCAGTACCGGGCGTCCGAGACGGCGAAGTAGCTCCGGCAGGCCAGGGGGCGCCACGAATACGCGCTGCACAGGTTGTGGGCCAGGAAGGGGCAGTCGAGCTCGAGGTGGGCGTACCACCGCTCGGCCTTGGTGAGCGGGGCCGACGGCCCGCCCGCCCGCGGGGCGGAGTCTTGCCGGGGCGCGAGGGCGGCTTCGTGGAGCTTCCGCCTCGCCGCCCGGAAGGCCTCCAGCGTCCGGGCGCGCCGCGCGGGGGGCAGGGCCTGGATCTCCTCCAGCAGGGCAAACGCCTCGGGAGGCGAGAGCGGCACGAGGTAGCGGCAGCAGGCGGAGCACCCGACTTGGCAGGGGACGTCCCGGCCGATCTCCCGAAGGCCCAGCAGCACGAAACTGACCAGGCGGTCGCAGAGGCGCCGCGCGATCGGCACGACCTCCGCCAGTCGCATCGTGCCAGTCGGCACGGCGAGATGGGTGTGGAACGGCTGGCCGAACAGGTCCAGCCCCACGTCCAGGATCTCTTCGGTCCGCGCGCGTTGTGTGCGGCGTCTTTCCATCGTGCCTCCGAAACGCCCTCCGATCCCGTCCGAACGAGGCGACCACGCCCCAAGGGTTCATCGGTCAATCCCGCGCGCGGGATGAACAGCGGCGCCCGGACGGGAGTATGTCTCCGCGGTGGGCGAGATGCTATCCTCGGCGGCATGGCACTGAGCGAAGAGCAGGCGTGCGAGCTGACGGCCGGGCTGTTGGGCGAGGGGGCGTGGCGGTGCCGGCGGTTCGGCGCGGGGAAGTTCTCCGAGACGTTCGCGGTGGCAGCCGACGGCGGCGGCGGCGAGGGGTACGTCCTCCGCGTCGCCCCGCCGGATACGGTCCTCCAGCTCTTCTACGAGCGCCGCATGATGCGCCAGGAGCCCGCGCTGCACGAGCGTCTGCTCGCCGAGACGGCCGCCCCGATCCCGCCGATCCTCGCGCACGACTTCTCCCGCCGGCGGATCGACCGGGACTTCCTGATCATGCCGAAGCTGCCGGGCGAGCCGCTGAGCCGGGCGGGCCTGGCCGGCGCGGCGCGGGCGCGGGCGATGCGGCAGTGGGGGCGATACGTCGCGGAGGTCCACGAGATCACCGACCCGGGCGGGCGGTTCGGCTATCTCGGCGCGCACGGCTGCATGCCGCCCCAGCCGAGTTGGGCGGCGGGCTTCCGCGAGATGTACCTGCGGGAGCTGGAGGATATCGTCGCCTGCGGCGTCTACGACCGGGCGGCGGCCGACGCGGCCCTGGGGCTGTTGGACGACCACATGCCGGCCTTCGAGAGCCACTGCCCCCGCCCCCGCCTGCTGCACGGGGACCTGTGGGTGACGAACCTGCTGGTCGCGCCCGACGGCGAGGTCACCGGCGTGATCGACTTCGACCGCGCCTGCTGGGGCGACGTCGAGTGGGACCTGGCCATCGCGGAATACTGCGGCGTGACGGGGCCGGCGTTCTGGGAAGGCTACGGGCGGCGCGTCGAGACCCACGCGGGCCCCGCCGCCGTCCGCCGCCTGTTCTACCTGCTCTACGAGCACCAGAAGTACATCGTGATCTCGATGAGCACCCGCCGCAGCGACCCCGCCGGCGCCCGCCGCTACGCCGCCGAATCCCGCCACGCCATGGACCATTTCCGCCACACCGGCGAGCCGGCGTTCTGACGGATGTTGCCGCCGCAGTCTGTGAAACGGGCAACCCAGGGCTTGACAAACCTCTATCGCGCGGTAGGATAACGATGCTCCGGCACGCTTAGGGAGCGGCGGAGTTGACCCTCCTCGGCAGGAGCGAAACTCGCTCGTTCGCCTCTTCCTGCCCCAGGTCGGCGGGCTCGCACCGCGGGCCGCACGGCCGAGCTCCCACACGGTATCACAGGCCCGCTTCGCCGGCGCGCGAAGCGGGTGGGCACGGAAAGGAAGATGCGAGCATGAACCGAGTCAGAATCCCGATGATCTTGTGTGCCGCGCTGCTGGTCTGCGCGGCGGCGGCCCGGGCGGACAAGGGCGTGCTGGACCTCATTGTGGACCCGGGCGGGCCGGGCACGTGGGAGGTCCGGGTCGTGGTGGTCGCCGATGACGGCGGCCCGCCCACGTCGGCCGGCCTGTCGGACTTCACGCTGACCGTGACCGCCACGGGCGGGGCGACCGTGACGTCCTCGGTCAACGAGTCCGTGGGGTTCCTCCTGCCCAACTACGACGACCCGGTTCCCGAGCGAGGGTTCATGGCCATCCGCGGCGACGGCACGTTGGGCGAGGGGATCATCGGCCTCCAGCCAATCAGCTACGGAACCCAGCCCGATCCCTTCCTGGACAGCCTCGTGATCCAGGGCATCGGGATCCAGCCCGGATCGGACACGAGCGTGTCGGGCCCCGTCGCGTGGGAGGTGCCCTTCCTGCTGGCCTCGGGGACCTACGAGGGTGAAGGCTGGCTCACGGCCGAGCCTTCCCTGGGCGCGTCCTGGTCCCTGCTGGAGGACAAGGGCGGGTCCGTCGGCCTGGGCTGGTACGGGCCGGAGCCGGCCTTCGGCTCGCAGACCAGCGCGGTGGAATCGGACACGGAGTCCGTCGTCCCCGAGCCCGCAACGCTGGGCGTCCTGGCCCTGGGCGGTCTGGCCGTGATTCGCCGGAAGCGGCGCTGATTCGCCGGACGCCGCGGGGCTACTTGGCGAGGAACTCCTCGAACGCCCCGCCGAAGAGGTTGCGGACGTCGCGGCGGACCTCTTCCTCGCTCGGCCGCCAACCGGCCTGGAACAGCAGGCGATACTTATCGGCGGCCACGTCGGCGACGACGGCGCGGGTATGCGGCCACTTGTAGATGAGCTGGTCCAGCACGCGGGCGTCGGAGTGGTTGGCGGTGAACGTCGCGCCGAGCAGCTCCAGGCGCATCCGCGTCATCTCCTCGATGATGGACGGGTCGTTGCAGAACCACCAGCAGCCGAACAGGTGCAGGTTGCCGAACTTCCGCGCGCAGACGCACAGCTCGTGCTGGTTGACGCGCGACAGCATCGTCACGAGGAACTTCACGTCGGCGTTCTCGGCGCAGAGGTTCTGGACGGCCGTCACGTCCGCGACCCCCACCGCGTCGCCCCCGTCCCGCAGGGCCGGGTTGACCTGCTTGCGAACGCCGATCATCATCGCGATCGGCAGGCCGAGGTCCCGGGCGGCGGGGAGGATCACGTTGCGGTACACCCGCCCGGGCAGCTCGTCGCTGGGGTAGTGGAAGTCCGGCGGGAGGCTCATGGCCATGTAGAGGGGCTTCATCCGCCCGGCCCAGTCGGCGAGGAACCGCCGGGCCTCGGAGAAGCTGCGGGCCTCGTCGAAGCTGTCGGCCTCGAGCTGGGGGGCGGCCTCGTAGCCGGCGGCGGTCATCGTCTCGGCGGCGGCGGGCCAGTTGACCACGAGCGAGTCGATCCGCAGGGCGGCCTTGAGGAGGTCATGGCCGGGCGTGTGGGCGTCCCAGTGAGCGACCTCCTCGGGCTGGAAGGGGTCGTTGGTCATCACGGCGTAGTCGAGCCCGGCGGTCTCGAAGATCCGGGCGAGGTAGTCCTCGGCGTTCTGCTCGGCGAACCACGCACGGATGCCGGGCAGATCGCGCCCGGCGACGTCCATCCCTAGGGTGTTGAGCGTGGTGACCGCCCCGCGGGCCGCCTCGGACAGCGCCCCGTGGCGGAGGAAGACGTGCTCCCAGACGAGGTCCGCCTGCTCGCTCTTGGAAAGCTGCCAGAACCGCTCCGGCGTCAGGTCCCGCGGGGCGATGGTGAACAGCTCGGCCACGAGATAGTGGTACGTCAGCAGCTCGTCGACGCCCCAGAGCAGCAGGTCCCCGTGCGCCGGCGGGAACAGGTGGGTGTGAATGTCGGTGATGGTCGTTTCCGCCACGGCCCGGCGGACGGCGGCGTCCAATGCGGCGGCATCGTTCAGCACGGTCATCGCGATCTCCTTGCTCTTGCAGGGCGGACAGGATATCAGGTCGCCCCGGGCGGGGAAAGCCCCCGTGGCGTTCTCCCCCCCGCCGCGGGGGCAGGCGGGCAGAGACTCCGCGCAGGCGAACGGGTTGCACAAGGTGTGACGGCGGGCGCGCCGCGCCCGCGCCGAGGCAAGTCGAGCTGCCGCACGCAGGGAGGTTGGAACATGAGCACACGCCGAGCTGCTCTGCTTAGCGTCCTTCTGGCCGCGCCGGCGGCGGCCGAGCCCTGGCCGGCGTGGCGCGGGCCGCGAGGCGACGGGACCAGCAGCGAGACGGGCATCCCCCTCCGCTGGTCGGAGAGCGAGAACGTGCGGTGGAAGGTGCCCGTCGCGGGGCGGGGGCATTCCTCGCCGGTCGTCTGGGGCGAGCGGGTCTTCGTGACCGCGTGCGACGAGCGGCGGAAGGAGCGGCTGCTGTTGTGCTTCTCGGCGGACGACGGCAAGACGCTCTGGCAGCGGACGGTTCTCCGCAGCGCCCTGGAGCGGAAGAACCGCCTGAACTCGTACGCCTCCAGCACGCCGGCGACGGACGGGAAGCGCGTGTGGGTCAGCTTCATGGAGTGGCCCTCCAAGCGCGTGTGGGTCGTCTGCTACGACGCGGGGGGCAAGGAGCTGTGGCGCAAGAGCCCGGGCCTGCTGAAGTCGATGCACGGGTTCTGCAGCAGCCTCCTGCCGTACAAGGACACGATCATCCTCAACGGCGACCAGGACGCCGAGGCGTACATCGTGGCCCTCGACGCGGCGACGGGCGAGCAGCGGTGGCGGACCGACCGCCCCAACCGGACGCGCAGCTACAGCCCGCCGGTGATCTTCGAGCTGGCGGGCAAGAAGCAGCTCGTGCTGAGCGGGTCGAAGTGCGTGGCCTCGTACGACCCGGACACGGGCCGGCAGCATTGGATCATCGACGGGCCCACCGAGCAGTTCTGCGCGAGCCTCGTCCACGCCCAGGGCCTGCTGTGCTGCACGGGCGGGTACCCGACGCTGCACGTGATCGGCATCGACCCGTCGGGGCAGGGCAACGTCACGAACAGCCACGTCGTCTGGCACGTTCGCAAGGACCCGTCCTACGTGCCCTCGCCCATCGCCTGCGGGGAGCGGTTCTACGTGGTCAGCGACAAGGGCGTGGCGAGCTGCCTGGCCGCCAGGACGGGCGAGTACCTCTGGTCGCAGAAGCTGGGCCGCCACCACAGCGCCAGCCCCGTCTCGGCCGAGGGGCGTCTGTACTTCCCCGACGACGACGGCAAGACGTTCGTCGTCCGGGCCGGGGCGACGTACGAGCGGCTGGCGACGAACGAGCTGGACGACAAGATCTTCGCCTCGCCGGCGATCTCGAACGGCGCGGTTTACATCCGGGGCCTCAAGTACCTCTACTGCATCGCCCGCCCTTCGGCGGCGCGGGACAACGAAGGGCGAATCCCGTAGCCTGCTTCGGAATCGGGAATCAGGGAGCGGGCCTTCGGCGCTGAGGCGGGACCTCGGAGCCGAAGGCCGGAACGGGCCACGGGCTCCCGGCTACGGGTTACGGGCTACGGCTTTGATGGCGGGCGAAGCCCGCGCCGGGGCTGCTCTGCGTTATTCGGCCTTGAAGGCGGGGGCGATCTCGCCGATCAGCGGCATGCGTACGGCTTCGTCGGACATTGTCGTTCTCCTCTGGAACGGGGCTGGAGTGAATGACCGAAACAACGATAGGAGTTGCGACCATTCATTCCAGGCCCGCACCTTGCCGCAGACGCGGCGTGCAGCGCGTTTCTGTCGTGCCGGCCGGTCACAGCGTCAGGCGGACGTAGAGGTCGGGCAGGACGCGGGGCAGTTGGCGGATGTCGGGGAGGATCGCGAACCGGCGGCGGGGGAACATGATCTCCATGTCGGCGAGGCTGTTGGCCTCGGTGGAGATGCCGAACGTGTGCACGCACTGCCGGGCGTTCTCCTCGCACGCCATGCGGACGTCGTACTGGGCGTGCCGCGTGTTGGGGTCGTACCGCTCGTCCATGGGCCGGCCGTCGGTGATCAGCAGGATCAGCCGCTGGCGGGCGTCGAGTCGGCGGAGGCGGAACCCCGCGTGCCGCAGCGCCGGGCCGATCCGCGTGCAGTTGACCGGGTGGGCGGACAGGACGCGGTCGGCGGCGTCGCGTCCCCACGGGTCGGGGTAGTCCTTGAACAGCAGGTAGGCGCAGTTCTCGGGCCCGTTGGAGTGGAAGCCGCAGACGGCGAAGCGGTCGCCCAGCGTGGCCAGACCCTGCGCGAGGATCAGCGCGGCGTGTTTCTCGACGTCGATGATCCGGGTGCGGCGGTCGAGCTCCTCGCCGGTCGAGCCGCTGCTGTCGAGGAGGATCTCGACGGCGAGGTCGCGCCGGTTGATTCGCGGCTTGCGGTAGAAGCGGACCTTGGGCGCGGGCTCGCGCCGGCGCTGCACCAGGTAATCGACGAGCAGGTCCGTGTCGATGTCCTCGCCGTCGGGGAGGTACTTTTCGCGGCTGGCGAGGTCGGGGCGGAGGCGCTCGAAGAGCCGCCCGACCTTCCGGGCCTGCTCGGCGACGTCGCCGGGGACGGGCCGGTGGGCGGTGGCGGCGGGGGCCTTCTCGTGGACGAAGCAGAAGTCGCGGTAGTAGTCGTTCTCCTCGCGGCACCATTCGTCGTAGACATAGCAGACCTTCGCGGGCTCGGCCTGCTTCGAGGGGGGCTCGGGCTTGGGGCCGTCGCCGGCTTCCTCCGCGCCCTCGACCCGGGCGGCCTCGGCGGTCTCGGCGCGTTGGCGCTCGTCGCGCCGGCGATCGGCGGCGCGGCGCAGGTCGGCGACGACCCGGTCGCTCGCGGCGGGCGCCGCCGTCGCGGGGAACAGGAAGTCCGGCAGGAAGGCGGAGGGTCTCAGGACCTCCGCGCCGAGGCGGGGGTAGTGCGTGAGGGCGGCCTCGCAGACCGCCTCGTCGAGCAGGTCGGCCGTGTCGAGGAAATTCACCGCCGCGTCGGCGGCGCGGCGCACGGCCTCGACGGCCTCGTTCGCGGACCCGTCGCCGTCGGCCGCGGCGTCGCGGAACAGCCGCTCGGCGTCCGTCGCGGGCGGGCGCCACTCGAATTCCTGGCGGAGTCCGAAGTCGATCAGCCGCCGCGCCCCGGGCCATCGCCCGCGAATCCTCCGCAGCACGCGGACGTACTCGGTGATGCTCAGCAGGTTCAACTCCAGCGGGTCGTGCCCGGCCACGTCGTGCAGCGTGCGGTGGCCCGCCAGCCCGTGGGCGCGGCAGAAGCTGTCGGCCTCGTGGGCCGCCGCGGCGACCACGCCCATCAGCAGGTACCACCGCCGGTTGAGCGCGGCGTCGTCGAAGTAGCGCAGCCGCTCGGGCAGGTACAGCCACCGGTAGAGGCACACGGAGGCCGCGGGACGCTCCAGCAGGTCGTCGGCGTCGAGGCGCCCGAGTTCGCCGACCTCGATCTCCCGGCCGGTCAGGGCCCGCAGCAGCGCCGTCAGCAGCCCGTGGACGTCGGCGAGGCGGCATTCCCGGGTGATGCTGAGGATGTAGGTCTCCGACGTCTGGAGCGTGCCGGCCAGGAACGCCAGGGCCTTCTTCTTATTCGTCTGGTAGATGCGGAGACCCACGTCGAGGTAGCGGCCGATCTCGTCGCCGCGGAGCCGCTCGGCCAGCCGGGCATAGCCCTTGATCAGGGCGACGGCGAGGTCCTCGTCGGTCTGCTTCAGGCGGCGGACGTGGGCGATCAGCTCGCGGATCTCGGCGGGCGTTCGCCCGAGCCCCCCCGCCCCGAGGGTGCGGAAGAGGGTGATGCCGTAATGCAGCCGCGACCCGGCCAGCTCCTGGGCGAGGTCCACCACGTCGGTGAAGACCTCGGGCAGGTCGAGGACCCATCGCGTTTGGGGGCGGAGGGCGGCGAGGAATTCCTTGAGGACGTGGTCGTAGCAGCGTTGGTCGGCCCGCTTCATCAGGTCGAAGAACCGCCGGGTGACCTCCTGGCGGTCCGGGCCGATCGCGCCCTGCTCGAAGAGCCCCTCGATCGCCTCGCGGAAGATCTCGCGGTATCCCCAGCAGACGCTGCGGAGCGAGAAGCCGTGGTAGCGGTCGCCCGCGGGGGGCGGGTCGTCATGCGGTCGGCGGGCCGGGGGCATCGTCCATCATCTCGCCGAAGTAGAGCCGCACGATGTTGCCGATCGACTCGGCCACCTCGGCCTCCTCGGTCAGCGTTTCGGTGATGGCCGCCTCGCAGGCCCGCGCGGGGGGCAGGCCGGCCTGGATCAGTCGCCCGGCGTAGACGAGCAGGCGCGTGCTGACGCCCTCGTCGAGCCCGAAGCCCTTCAGCTCGCGCGTCTTGGCGCCCATCTCGGCCAGGCGGCGGCTGGTCTCGGCGGGAAGCTCCGCCTCGGTCTCGATGATGCGGGCCTCCACGTCCGTGGGCGGGTGCGTGAAGGCGATGCTCGCGAACCGCTGCTTCGTCGAGTGCTTCAGGTCCTTGACGATGCTCTGGTAGCCGGGGTTGTAGCTCAGGACCATCATGAACCGCTCGTGGGCGCGAATCACCTCGCCGGTCTTGTCCACGTACAGGATCCGCCGGTCGTCCGTCAGCGAGTGGATGATGACCGTCGTGTCCTTGCGGGCCTCGACGATCTCGTCGAGGTAGCAAATCCCCCCGTGCCGCACCGCCAGCGTCAGCGGGCCGTCCTGCCAGATCGTCTGGTCCTCCTTGAACAGGAACCGCCCGACGAGGTCGGCTGCCGTCAGGTCCTCGTGGCAGGAGACGGTCACCAGCGGCAGGTCCAGCTCGTGGGCCATGTGCTCGATGAACCGCGTCTTGCCGCAGCCCGTCGGGCCTTTGACGATCAGGGGGATCCGCGTCTGGAAGGCCGTGCGGAAGACCTCCTCCTCGTCGTCCTGGGGGATGTAGTTTGGCCGGCCGGCGACCCGGAACTGCTCGATGATCTGCTTGGCGTCCATGGCGTCCTGGTCCGGATAATGAAGAGCAACCGCAGAGGTCACAGAGGCAAGATGCTCGTACAGAGGGTCTTCGCTCAGATTCCGGGTTGCTCCCGTGCAGAAACGCACTGTTCGCGATCACAAGGGATGGTCTTGAATGTACGTTTCTTTCTGCGATTCCCTCTGCGTTCTCTGCGGTGAACGGTTCGGGCTAATGGTCGCAGAGGTTCTCGCCCGTCGCCAGGTTGCCGGCGAGGTAGGCCTCCACGAGGGTCTCGGGCACGTCGGGCGCGGCGCCCACGACGACCTCGATGCCGTTCTGTGCGAACAGTTGCTGCGCCCGCATGCCCATCCCGCTGGCCAGGATGACGTTCACGCCCATCTCGCCCAGCCATCGCGGCAGGACGCCCGGCTCGTGCGCGGGGGGGGCGTGGTCGGCGCGGCCGAGGATCTTGCGGGTCTCGGGGTCGGCCTCGAGGACGGCGAACTTCTCGCAGTGCCCGAAGTGGGGGCAGAGCTGTCCGGAGGCGGTCGGTATGGCGATCTTCATGTGCTTGTCCTTGTGTTGGGGTTCCGTTATCGCGGCGGGTTGGGGCTTGCCGACGATCTTCTTGACGATCCCGGCGAAGGCCTCCGCCGCGGGCGAGTGGGGGCGGTCGCCGGCGAAGGGCGCGCCGCGGTCGCCGCCCGCGGCGATGTCCGGGTCCACGGGCACGCTGCCCAGGAACGGCAGGTTCATGTCCTCGGCCATGCGGCGTCCGCCGCCGGCGCCGAAGAGGTCCACCTTCGTCCCGCAATTCGGGCAGATGTAGCCGCTCATGTTCTCGATGACGCCGATGATCGGCACGACGACGGCGCGGCAGAATCCGACGCAGCGGCGGACGTCGGCGACGGCGACGTCCTGCGGCGTCGTGACGATGATCGCGCCCGCCGGGCCGCCCACCAGTTGGGCGACGCTGAGCGGCTCGTCGCCCGTCCCGGGCGGGGAGTCGACGACGAGGGTGTCCAGCCGCCCCCAGGCGACGTCGGCCAGGAACTGGCGGATGGCCCCGAACTTCCGCGGGCCGCGCCAGATGACGGGATCGTCCGCGCCGGGCACGAGCAGGCCGATCGACATCGCCCAGAGGTTGTCGCGCACGGCGACGGGAACCATGCCGTCGGGCCCCATGCCGACCGGCTCGCCGGCGATGCCCAGCAGGTGCGGGATGCTCGGGCCGTGTATGTCCGCGTCCAGCAGGCCGACGGTCTTGCCCGCCGCGGCGAGGGCGACGGCGAGGTTCGCCGCCACCGTGCTCTTGCCCACGCCGCCCTTGCCGGAGAGGACGAGGATCTTCCGCCCGATACGATCCATGCGGGCCTGGAGGCGCTGCTCGGTCTCCAGGCGTTCGGCCTCGGCGTCGGCCGGGGGGCGGGGGGGTTGTTGCGTGTGTGCGTCGGTCATCGTCGGGGGGGCTCCTCATGGTTCCGGGCGGCGGTCTGTTCCAGCCGCGCGGAGACGGCCGCCCATAGCTCTCGAACGTCCGCGGCGGCGTTGTTTTCGGTGTGCTCGATGATCGTTCGCCGGCGGAGCTGCGCCTCGGTGACGGCCCGGTCGTATCGGACGCGTCCGGCCAGGTGCAGCCCGCGGGCGGCGGCCTCGGTCTCGATCTGCCGGGCCAGGTCGGCGTTCAGGTCCCACTTGTTGACGGCCAGGCTCGTCGGGATGCCGAAGTGCGCGGTCAGCTCGGCGACCCGTTCCAGGTCGTGCCGGCCGCTCAGCGTCGGCTCGGTGACGATCAGCACGAGGTCGGCGTTGTTGATCGACGCGATGACGGCGCAGCCGATGCCCGGCGCGCCGTCGATGAGCACGCGCGGGGCGCGGCGGCGCTCGGCGAGTTGGCGCGCCTCGGTCCGGACCAGGCTCACCAGCTTGCCGGAGTTCTCCTCGCCGGGGTCGAGCCGGGCGTGGACCATCGGCCCGGCGCGCGTCTCGGAGACGAACCACTTGCCGTTGACGACGGGGGCGAACTCGACGGCCCCGTACGTGCAGAACCGCGCGCACAGCCCGCAGCCCTCGCAGGCGAACGGGTCCACGCGGAACGTTCGTTCGACGCGCCCGTTGCCCGGCCCGTCGAAGAAGATCGCGTCGAAGCGGCAGATCTCCTCGCACTTGCCGCAGGCCATGCAGTGCCCGGGCATGATCCGCGCCCGCGAGCCGCCGGAGAACCGCTCGCGGCGGCGCACGGTGGGCGTGAGCACGAGGTGCAGGTCCGCGGCGTCGACGTCGCAGTCGGCCAGCACCGCATCGTCGGCGAGCACGGCGAACGACGCCAGGATCGACGTCTTGCCCGTCCCGCCCTTGCCGCTGATGACCACCAGTTCCTTCATGTCTGCCCGACCGCCTCGCCCAGCCGCCCCAGCAGGTCGCGGAACAGCTCGGCGTACGGCGCGTCCACGTCGCAGGCCGGCTCGCCCCGGGAGTACGCCTCGGCGATCCGCCGGTCGTCGGGGATCCGCGCGAGGATGTCGATGTGCCCGACCCGGCAGTACTCGACCAGCTCCCGCTCGCCCGCCCCCGCGCGGTTGATCACCACGCCGAACGGCAGCTTCAGGGACCGGACGACCTCGACGGCGAGCTGGAGGTCGTGGAGGCCGAACAGCGTCGGCTCGGCCACCAGGACCACGAAGTCCGACCCGCGGACGGACTCGACCATGGGGCAGGACGTGCCCGGCGGGGCGTCGATGATGACGAGGTCCGCCTCGGCGCCCGCGGCCCGGACGGCGCGGATCACCGGCGGGCTCGTCGGCTCGCCGACGTCGAGGATGCCCTGGACGAACTGGGCCTTTCCGGCCCGGCCGGCCTCGAGGCGCCCGACGACGCGGTCGACCTCGACGACGGCGTCGGCGGGGCAGACCAGCGCGCAGCCGCCGCAGGAGTGGCACAGCTCGGGGAAGACGACCGTGCGGTCGCCGACGCACGCGACGGCGTTGTACTGGCAGGCCTCGGCGCAGAGCCCGCAGTGCGTGCACTTGTCGGCGACGATCTCGGGGACCGGGCGCGTGACGTCCTCCCGCCGGGTCAACTCCGGGCGGAGGAACACATGGCCGTTGGGCTCCTCGACGTCGCAGTCGAGGTAGGCGACGGTCCGGCCGTTCTCCGAGGCGATCTTGGCCAGGCTCGTCGCGACGGTCGTCTTGCCCGTCCCGCCCTTACCGCTTGCGATGCTCAGCTTCATGAATCCGCTCTGGTCAACAGACTGAAGGCGACAGAAGAACCACCACAGAGGCGCAGAGCTCTCAGAGGGCCGGAGAGCAGGAAGACAGCGGCCAAGGCCAGGGAGCCATCTCCTCACGTGGCCGTTGCTGCTGTCCGCCGACGATCCGCTGTTACTGCTCTTGCTCTCTGTGCTCTCTGAACAACAAAGGGCACAAGATACACGCTAAGGCGTGTATCCTCGGAACGTTCCTTTCGCCCCGCCGGGGCTCGTCTCGTATGGGGGCCGGGTGCCGGCGGCTCACGCCGCCGGCTATTGCCTTCCGCCCCTTCCGGGGCTCGCCGAAAACCGCTGCCTGCGGTCTTTCCGATACCCGATACCCGATACCCGATTCCTGAACGGGCTACCGGCTCCGGGCTCGCTACTCTGCGAAGTGGCGCTTCGCTACGTAGCACGAGACCGGCTACGTCCTTGGGTTGCGGGCGAAGCCTGCTCTGAGCCTCTGTGGTTTTCCGTATGTCGGTCACTTGCCCTCGGTGTCGGCGACGATCTGGTCAATGCGCTGCTGGATGCCTTCGAGGACGTTGCCGAGGGCCTCGGCCTGGGCCTTGAGGGCGGCAAGCTCCTGCTCCGGCGTGGGCGCGGGGCCGGCGGGCATGGGCACGGCCGGGGGCACGCCGGGCGCGAACGCCCCGGCCCGCTGCCAGCCCGTCAGCCCGGTCGCGTAGAAGCGGTTTCGCCGGCCGCGGCCCCCGCCGCCGCCTCGCCGACCCATCCCGCCGCCGAAGCCCGCGTTCGCGAAGCCGGGGGCGGGATAGCCCGCGCAGAGGCCGGCCGCTCGGCCCGTCATCGGTCCCATTCCCATCGGTCCTGTTCGATCACCACCTGGCATGTTCGTACAACTCCTTCCCGCGCCCGCCCGTGGCGGGGGGCGCCGATCTCAGAACGTACAGAAGAGGCGTTCTTCTCGTGGCACGGGCCTCTTGCCCGTGCGTCGCAGGGGCGTCTCGCCCCTGCTTTGATTGTCTTTCCGCGGGCGAGACGCCCGCGGCACGCATGGGCGAGACGCCCATGCCACGATTCTCATAAACTCTCTCGGGCTACCTGCCGGTCGGCGCGGGGGCCGGGGTGCTCTTGCGCAGCACGAGGCTGCCGACCTCGCACCCGAGGTCCTCGGCGATGACCGGGCACTTTGCCTTTAAAACGAAATAGACCTCGCGCGGCGCTTGGCTGAGCGTCTCGTAGTTGCCCTGGCCCTTGGCGAGGACGAGGTCGGCCTCCGCGAACCGTTCGCGGAACGTGTCGCTGCAATCGTCCAGCAGCGTGCCGGGCGCGTCGCTGCCGTTGTCAATGACCTCCACGGTCTCCGTCAAGCCGGCGGCGTCGGCGTCGGGCCGCGTGGCGTCGTTCAGGATCGGCGCGCCCTTGACGGCCACCGTGACCTTCTCCGTCCCGAGCTGCTCGATCAGCAGACGGTCGAGGACCAGCTCCCCGGCGTTGTCCGCGAGGTACAGGATGCTCCCCGCGGCGGCCGCGTCAGAGGCCAGTTCCTCCAGGTCCGCCCGCAGGGCCGCGTCCCGCGCGTGGGCGACGGCCTCGTACACGTCCGCCTCGCTCAACTGGTCCTGGATGCCCAGGTCGATGACGTTGCCGGCGATGGCGAACCGCACGGCCGTCTCCAGGGGCCGGTCCGAGGCACGCACTTCCGCCTCCAGCGCGGGGTACATCGCGCCGGCCACCTCGTTGAAATGGTCCTTGGCGGCCCGGTACGGGTCGGCCACGCCGGTCAGCCGGCGGACGGCCCGGTGGATCCGCTGGGCCATCGCCGGGGGCGACTGCCGCAGGTCCATTTCGGCCGCCGCCTGGAGGGCCTCGCGAAGCACCTGTTCTTGGACGGTCTCGTCGTCGGTCACGTACCGCGCGGCGGCCAGGGCTTGCCGCACGAAACACGGAATGCAGTCAAAATACGTCTTCACGTCGGCGGTCCTATACCCAGTGTCCTTCGACGGTGGCCTTGTCGGCCGTGCTCAGCGTGCCGGCCTTGAGGGCCTCGAGGGCCTCGGCGACCGTGCCGCTCGCGCCGGTGTAGACCTTCACCCCGCCGGCGGTGAGGGTGCGGAAGGCCTTGGGCCCGACGTTGCCGGTGACCACGGCCTGGACGCCGAGGCCGACGACCGTCTGCCCGGCCTGCACGCCGGCGCCCTGGATCGCCTGGACGTTCTGCGCGTTGTCGTGGACCGTCGGCTGGCCGCCGTCGGTGTCCGCGACGAGGAAGTACTTCGCCCGCCCGAAGTGCGGGTCCACCGGACTGCTCATGTCCGTACCTTGTGCCGTGATCGCCACCTTCATGTCTCGTTCTCCTGGCTGCTGTACCATCGTCGGCCGCGCCGTCCGCGGCCTTTGCGTCGTCCCCGCCCGCCCATGCCGCCGCCCCGCCGCCCCGGGCCGGGCCCGCCGACGGGCGCCTCGATGACCGGGCCGCCCTCGATGACGAGCGCCTGGCCGCGGGCCAAGACGCGGGCGACCTTCGCCCGCCCCGACGCGAGAATCCGCGTGACCGTCGGGCGGGAGACGCCCATCTGCGCCGCGGCCGCCTCCTGGTCCCGGCCCTCGCCGTCCACCAGGCGAATCGCCTCGAACTCGTCGAGCGTCAGCCGAGTCCATTCCAGCTCGCGGGCCGGAATGCCCGCCGGCTTGTACATCGCCGCGCCCGGCCGGCCGCAAATCACGCGTTGTTTCGGGGGGCGTCCCATGGGTCTCCGGTTATGAACCTGCGTTCATAATAGGATCGGCAATCCGCCGTGTCAAGTTCACCTGCGGATTTCTGATTCGCGGGGGCGGAGTGCCTATCGGGCGGCCGGGCGGACGTGCAGCAGGGCGTCGCCGCCGAAGGGGGGCTCGAGGCGGCGGCGGGCGCCGGGGCGGACCTCGCCGGGCGCGTGCCACGTGCCGGACCGCGGGTTGAACCACGCCGCCGTCAGCGCGCCCTTCGCGGCGGAGAGGTCCAGCATGACCGCGCCGCCGTCGGGCGCGTAGACGAGGGCCTCGAACGGCTGCTTCGGCCCGGTCGCCAGGCAGTAGCCGGTGGACGCCAGCGTGCCGCGCGGCACGAGCCGGGCGAGGTCCACGCGCCGCGAGACGGCCCGCGCCTGGCCCAGCGCGCGGCGGATGGGGTCCCACTGTTTGTCGAACCGGTTGCCCAGCACCACGCCGTCGTAGGGGTCCATGAAGATCGGGTTCAGTCCGCGGAGGAAGCTCCGCCATACCCACCCGCGGTTGCCGCCGATGCCCCACAGGTGATCGGTGTCCGTCAGGACCACCTTCTTCCCGTCGGCCGCCGGCGGGTTGTCGCGGTAGCCGCCCTCGGGGTTGGGCGAGACCCAGTCGGCCGGGCTGTCGAACAGCGTCCGGTTCTTCCCGCCGCGGTACTGGAACGTCATCCCCACGGGATGCTGTGCGGGCTTGGCCTTCTCCGCCTTGTGGATAAAGCGGATCATGTGGACCTGCCACTTCGTCGACGGCGGGTGGTTCTCGTTGCTGATCTCGTAGAGCACGTTGTCCAGGTCGTTGACCGTGTCGATCACCTTGCGGACGTAGGCCTCCTGGATGCGCGTGACGGCCTTGGAGGCCAACTCGTGGACCTCCAGCCCCTTGCCGTCGCCGTTGCCGTCCCCGTCCACGCCGTTGACGTTGTTCTTCGCGTGGAAGGGGTGGCTTTCCCACGCGCCGGGCGCGTGCTGCATGGCCCAGCCCTCGAACAGCATGATCGACACGTAGATGCCCCGCTTTCGCGCCGCGGCCACCCGCGTCCGCAGGCGGCGGAAGTACTCCGCGTCGTACTTCGTCAGGTCGAACCGCGGCTTGCCGTCGGCGGCCTTGCCCGGCCCCGTGCGGGCCCAAGGATGCGGCCGGACCGTGTGCCGCCGGCGGTTGCCCCGGTTCTGCTTCGTGTCCCACGTGGCCGATTCCCACGCCCACAGCCGGATGAAGTTGTGCCCGCGCTTCGTCAGAAAGTCGAGGTACGCGTCGAAGTCCAGCTTGCCCGGCGGGTCACTCGGCCCCATGTCCACGAGGTTGTTCCACATGTGCGACCCGACCAGCAGCACCGCCTTGCCCTCGCCGTTGGCGAAGTACCGCGGATTGTCCGGGTGCTTCCGCAGCGGTCCCATCTTCGTTCTCCCTTTGCCTTCGCCCGCCCCCGCGGCCGAGGCCAGCAGCAACGCGGCGCTGGTTACTGCGCATGCATGTTTGGCGTCCAGGTGCACAGGTCCATCCTCCCAACGCATGTCGCCACGGGACTTGCCCGCCACGGCGAACGGTGTCTGCGACAGGGCCGCCCGCCCGTATTCATCTCGGCCGGACCCGGTAGGCGACATGGTACGGCGCCGAGCGGTTCAAAGGCGAGAGCCTTCAGCCCGTTCGGCGGGCTTCGCCCAGAGCACACGCCACGGGCACAGGTCCGGGCCGCTGGCCCTGGTCGGCGGGCAGGCCGGGCCGTGCCAGGAGCGTGCTTCAGCATGTACCTGCCCTAGAAGGGCAGGCCCATACCCCTCGCGTTGCTCGGGGCCAAGCCCCGTGAACGGGGCTGGCGAGCCTACCTCTTCTTGAGGACCGCGACCGGCGCCATGCGGATCTTGCCGCTGCACGGCCTTGCCCTCTCGAGCAACACCCGTATCTGCTTGCCGCCTCGATCGACGAGAATGGCGCCCACGGTGTAGACGAAGATGGCGGTCGTGCCGTCCGGCAGCCGGCAGACGCCGGCCGCACTGTGACAACACGTTCTCTCCCAGACGATTTTCCCGGCGCGATTGACCTCGATGACCCGTTTGCCGCCCGGGAGGGCCCGCTTGCCACCCTCGCCGATCAGCACGTTTCCGTTGGCGAGCTTTCGGGCGTCGAACGGCTTGTTCAGAGCGGCCTTCTGCCAGACGACGTCTCCCGCGCGATTCACCTCGATAACCCGGCTGCGCCCGTGCTCGCAGATCAGCGTATTCCCGTTGGCGAGGCGCTGGGCGCTGATGGGCTGCTCGAGCCCCGACTTGTACCAGACGACCTTGCTCGCCCGGGTCACCTCCGCGACGTACTTACCCCGCAGATAGGCGACCAGCGTATTCCCGTTAGGCAGGCGAGCGATGTCGTACACGTCGTACGTCTGGCCGGCGCCGTTCCCGGTCCCTTTGGCCTTCCATACGGGCTTGGAATCCCGGTCGAATTCGTCAAACGGCTTCTTGGCCAGACCATACCCGACCAAGACGTTGCCGTTCGGCACGCCCGCCACGCCGCAGGCTATGTGCTTGAGCTTCCGGGTCCATACCACCTTTCCGGCCGGCGTGACCGCCGTGACGGTCTTGCCCGTACCGTCGGAGATCAGCAGGGCGAACTCCTTGGATTGCCCGCCGGACCTTCCGAACGAGAACTTCGCCTTGCTTTCCTTCCACCACGTGCGCCATCTCTCGACGGCAGCCGCCCGCCGGCCCGCATCGTCGTAGGCGCTGTATCCGAAGGCCTGGCCGGTGACCTGCCGCAGGCCGTACTCCGCCGCGTACCGCGCCCACAGACTCGGATGACCCAGAAGCTCGATCAGCATGCCTACGAGTCTCTTGTCGCGCCCGGCCGCCAGCACGTCGATCGCGCCGGCGAGCTCGGCGCCCACGTCGCCGGCGGCGGTCTCGATCGCTTCGACGATCCGCCCGACGCGCGCCACCACCTCGGGGTCTCCGCTCTTGGCGGCGACATGGATCGCCCGCAGGGCCTCCGGGCCAAGGCGCGACAGGGCCTCGGTGGCTTTCTCCCGGACCGGGAAGTCGTCGTGGCGGAGGTCGGCGACGAGTTTCTTGATGCGGGCTTCGTCCTCCGGTGGGAGTTCCTGAAGGCTGCGCACGAAGACATAGACGTCGGCCGGCTTCTTCTTGCCGGGCGACGCGGGAACGTCGCTCGCAACCGGGGCCGTGGCGGGGGCGGCATGCACGTCCACCGCAACACAAAGCGCCGCGGCCAGCACCATGGCCGTCCGTCGTCTCATGCTGCTATCCTCTGGCTGCAGGATTCCTCAGAATCCGCGCGAACTGCCGAGGCAGCCTACCTTTGCTTGAGGACCGCGGGCGGAACCATGTGAATCCTGCCCCAACCCGCCGGGCTCTTGAACAGATCTCGCGTCTTCTTGCCGCCTCGGTCGACGAGGATTGCGCCCTCGCCGAAAATGAAGATGCCGGTCTCGCCGTCGGGCAACCGGCAGACGGCATAGGCCCCGTTGGAGCAATGCCGCTCCCAGACGATCTTCCCGGCGCGATTGACTTCGACAACCCGTTTGCTGTTGTCTGTGCCGATGAGCACGTTGCCGTTGACGAGCTTCTCCGCGTCACACGGATTCTTCAGACCGGTCTTCTGCCAGACGATATCCCCCGCACGATTCACCTCGATAACGCGCATCTGCTTGTGCTCGCAGATCAGCGTATTCCCGTTGACGAGGCGCCGGGCGCTGATGGGGTGTTGGAGGCCCTTCTTTTGCCAGGCAATCTCGCCGGCCCGGGTCACCTCCGAGACGCCCTGTGCACAGACGATCAGCGTGTTCCCGTTGGCAAGGCGAGAGACGTCGTGCCCCTGCCCCGTGACATCCCGTACCCCGTCGGAGTTCCAGACCGACTTGAAGTCCCGGTCGAATTCCTCAATCGTTCTGTTGCCCGAACCGTACGCCACCAGTACGTTCCCGTTCGGCTCGCCCCCCACGCCGTAGATTCTCTGTCCGACCTTTCGGGTCCACGCTACCTTCCCTGCCGGCGTGACCGCCGCGAGGATCTTGCGCCGATCGTCGCAGACCAGCAGGCCGAACTGCTTGGCTTGGGAGGCGGCACTCTCGAACGAGAACTTCGCCTTGCTTTCCTTCCACCACGTGCGCCACTTCGCCGCGGCGGCCGCCCGCCGAGCCGCATCCTCATAGGCGCTGTACCCGAAGGCCTTGCCGGTGATCCGCCGCAGGCCGTACTCCGCCGCGTACCGCGCCCACACACCTGGATGACCCAGAAGCTCGATGAGCAGACCTACAACCCTCTTGTCGCGCCCGGCCGCCAGCACGTCGATCGCGGCGATAAGCTCGGCGCTCGGGTCGCCGGCGGCGGCCTCGATGGCCTCGACGATCCGGCCCGCGCGCGCCACCACCTCGGGGTCTTTGCTCTTGGCGGCGACACGGAGCAGCGGCAGGGCCTCGGGACCACGGCGGGACAACTCCACAGTGGCTTTCTCGCGGGTCTGCCAGTCGTCATGGCCGAGGTCGGCGATGAGCGCCTCGATGCCGGCCTTGTCCTTCGCCCCGAGTTCCTGCGAGTCCACAAGGCCGCGCAGAAACGCGTGGGCCTCCGCCGGCTTCTTCTTGCCGGGCGACGCGGAAACTCCGCTCGCAACCGGGGCTTCGATGGGGTCGGCACCCACATCCGCCGCAACACAAAGCACCGCGGCCAGCACCATGGTCGTCCGTCGTCTCATCCTGGTATTCCCCGGCCGCAATAGGCCTCGCTCTGTCAGCTCACCGTGAGAGCGCGACGTCCAGTTGTTTGCTTCGACGCTCCGGGGGCGCTTCGGTTCTCGGGTTCTGCCGGCGGCGCTATCGCCGGCCGCCGGTTGTGTCGTTGTACGCCTCGAACTCCCGGATGGACGGATTGCCGCTCGTCGTCCTCGCCACCACCAGCCGCACCTTCCGCGTGGTCCCGGCGAGGATGGGGGCGTTGGGGTACGCGCCCACATCCGACGTCATGTCGCTGCCGACGTTGCCCTCCGGCACGCCGCCCCGCGCCGACCCGCCCGCGAGGAGCACAGCCACGGCGGCTGCGGTTAGCCGGCACGATCGTGCAGCCTGGCCGAGCATCGCCTTCCTTCCTGTGTCAGCGTGGGCGGATCTTCGCGCTCGCCTCGGCCCGGAACGTCTTGGCGAGACGGAGCAGCCGGATGTTGACGATGTCCGAGACGTAGACGTACTCGTCGGTGGCGTCCACGCTGTTGGGCCAAGCCAGGGGGACGCCCCGGGTGGGCACGAGGTCGCCGTCGAGCCCCCCGGCCGAGTCGCGGTTGCCATACGTTCCGAAGCGCAGGATCGCGTTGCCCTCGTTGTCGATCACCGACACCCGCGGCAGCAGGGACGTCGGGTAGTAGATCCGTCCCCAGCCGTCGATGCCGAAACGGGCGGTCCGGCTGAAGTGCGGCCCGATGACGCCGTAATGGATGTCGTATACCTTGGCCGCCTTGGCGGGCGCCGTCGGGAAGAGCCGGCCGCCCGTCGGCGCGCCCGTCGGCGCGAACTTATAGATGCGGCCGGTGCTCTGGAGGAAGTTGCGGTCCTTCTCGAAGCCCTTCGGGGGGTGCTTGGGCCCGCCGTCGAACTTGCCGGCGTACAGGTTTCCCCGGCGGTCGAAGCGGACGCCCGCGGCGCGGACCTTCTTGCCGAAGCACTCGAACAGCAGCCCTTCCCAGGGTGCCTTGCCGGCGTCCGCGTGGAAGAAGCGCAGGTAGCCGCCGTAGTCCGCGCCCGTGCCCATCGCCCCGAGCGTGGCGAGGCTGCCGTCGGGTGCGGCGGCGAGGCCCCGGTCGCCCTTGCCCAGGCCGATGCGCCAGTCGTTGCTGAGCTTCGGCGTGCAGGCGTTGCTGCCGGTCTCGCCCACCGGGGCGGGGGTCAGGAACTCGCCGGCCAGCCGGTATCGTCGCACCGGCTTTCGATCGTCGCGCGCGTAGAGCCACCGGTTGCGGCTGTCGATGGCCAGGCTGATCGCCTTGACCGGCGTCTCCTTGTCCTGCATGCAGCGCGTGAAGGTCGGGTCCGCCCAGTCCGCGATGCGGAAGCAGGACCCGAACCCGTCGGCGAGGTAGACGGCCTCCGTCTTCGGGTCCACGGCGACGTGCTGAAGGTCCAGGGCCCGCTGGCGGGCGGCCTCGTAGAAGTCCTTGACCGGCGTGAGCTCCGCGCCCGTGTCGCGGTAGACGCGGACGGGAAGCGCCGTATAGGCCACCCAGACGTAGACCGCGCCCCGGGTTTCGGCTACGGCGAGGCGCGTCGGCTGGCTGAAGTGGCGCACCTCGCACAAGGGCAGGACGGCCGCGGGGGCCGTGTCCGTGCTCCAGTCGTCGAACTTCAGCAGCTTCAGCTCGCCCTTGTCGTGATAGTGGCCTCTGCGGGTCGTCACGTAGAGGGCCTTCGACCTCGGGCCGACGGCGATCGCGTCCGGGTAGGCCAGGGGGATCTCGCGAAGGACCTTGCCCCCGCGGTCCAGAACGACGATCCGCCGGTTCTGGCGGTCGCAGACGAACACGCGCCCCTCGGCGTCCACGGCCACGCCTTGCAGGGCCGCGTAGTTGCCGTATCGAGCATCGGCGATCGGCGAGGCCTCGCGGGCGGCGAGGTCCGTAATCACCTTGTCCTCGTCCAGCGCGAAGAACACGGTGGCCTTTCGCGTGGCGAGGTCGATCCGGAAGACCTGCCCGTCGCGCCAGAAGCCCGTCTTCTCCGCGCCGGTCCGCCTGCGTCTCTCGCCCAGCGTGCCCGCGAAGACGCCGCTGAGGTACCGGTGCGTGCCGTCGGGCGACACGCAGGTGTGCATCTGGCCCGTCAGCTTCCAGGGGACCTTCCAGACGTTCTTCTCCGGGGGCGCCATGGGGGGCTCGTTGACGAGCGAGCCGGCCAGCACGGGGTCGGCGGGAATTGTCCCGTCCGTGTGGATCCACATCAACTTGCCGTCATACGTCAGGAGGAGCCGATCCGGCCGGGGCGACGGAATCAGCGTGGCGATCCTCCCCCGGTTGCCGCAGAGGAACGTCCGCGACGGGGCGGGCGAATCCAGGTCGTTGTACTGGAAGGTGTACGTGCCGTCCGCTGCCGCGTGGATTCCCCATCCCTCCACCTGCTTGACGGGCCTGCCCGCCGGGGGCGGGAACACGGTGCGGAGGTAGTTGCCCCCGGCGTCGTACTGCCGCAGCGCTGCCGGGCCGTAGTTGTTGGCGTTGCCCAGCACGTAGACCGTGCCGTCCGGCTTGGCCTCCAGGCCGGTGATTCGCCACGCGGCGTGGTCGCCTTGGCCCATCTGCCGGGAGTAGTAGGCGTACGGGTCCCCGCCGACGATCCGCTCCAGCCGGACCCCCATCCCCGCGCGCACGCGGACGGAGCAGGCGGAGGCGTCGGAGAGGGGCCGGCCGTCGTCGTCCGTTCCATCCCACGCCAGGTGTTGGCGGAGGCCCGGCTTCAGCGGCGCGGGGGGCGGGGTCTTCCCGCCCAGCACGCCGGCGGCGAGGTGACGGACCACCGTCCCGTCGGCGCCGAGGATCGCCACCTCCACGTCGGCTGCGGTGCTGAGGGCGAACCGAACCGTTATCTTCCCACCGGCCCGCTCCACGGTCGGCGGGGCGGTGAACCGCAGCGCGGGGTCCTGCGCCGCCGTCGGCGGCCCGGCGGCCAGCAGCAGGCCGGCGGCCGCGGCGATCGTCCAGCACGATTGTGGTGCCCTGGCGCGCATGGCTCATCTCCCGGCGCGGACTACCCGCGCACGAACCGCACGTCCCGCCGGGCGAGCCTCCGAGCGGCCGAGGCTTGCCGGTTCGGGCCGCCGCTACTTCGCCTTGACGTCGAAGCAGTACAGGTGGGTGTCGTAGCGGAGGTACAGTCGGCCGCCGGCGACCACGGGGTGGGCCCAGCTCGGGCCCTCGCCGGCGACGCTGAATTCGCCGGTCATCTTGAAGCCGTCGGGGGAGCAGGTGGCCAGCCCGGCCTGGCCCCCGCGCTCGCCGAAGAGGTAGAGCATCCCGTCGGCCCAGCAGACCGAGCCCTTGCCCACGCCCTTCTCAGACCATTTCCTCTCGCCGGTCTTGAGGTCCAGGCACGCCCAGCCGCTGGAGTTGTTGCCGTAGACGTAGCCCTCGTGAATGACGTATCCGCCGTGGTGGCAGACCATGTCCTTCGTGGTCCAGGCCTCGTCGGCGGCGACTTTCCCGCCGGCCGCCCTGAGCTTCATGCAGATGCCGCCCTTGCCGTAGCCGTTGGCCCAGAAGACGTACCCGTCGGCGAAGGCGGGGTCCGGGCAGTTGGCCGTGTTGCCCTTGGACCACGGGTTGGACCACAGCAGCGACCCGTCGCCCGCGTCCACGCACACGATGCCCGACTTCGTCCCCGTGGCGATGCACTGCGTGCCCGCGTAGGTGAACGGCAGGCAGGAGCTGTACTCCGGCCCGGCGCTGAAGCCGGAGCTGGTCCACACCGTCTTGCCCGTCCTCTTGTCCAGCGCGACGATGCACTTGCTGCCGCCGGGCTTGACGATCGCGAGCTTGTCCAGGATGAGCACGGACTCGGCGTAGCCCCACCCGCCGCTTCGGCCGCCGAAGTCCCGGGTGGTCTTCCGCCACTTCTCCTCGCCGGTCTTCTTGTCCCGGCAGGTGATCACGCCGTTGCCCGACAGCAGGTAGAGGCGGTCGCCGTCGATCGTCGGCGTCGAGCGCGAGCCGGGGTGGCTTCGCGTCCAGGCGTTGTCGACGGCCTGCTTCCACTGGAGCTTGCCGTCCATGTCGAACGCGAAGAGGTACAGGTTGCCGCCGACCACCCGCGGGCGCCGCCCGCCGCCCTCGACCCGCCCGCCGGCATCGCCGGTGACGTAGATTACCCCGTCGCTGATCGCCACCGTGGAGAAGCCCTTGCCGATCCCGTCGGCCTGCCAGAGCTTCACCGGTCCCCCGGCCGGCCACTGCTTCAGCAGCCCCGTCTCCGTCGACTTGCCGTCGTGGTTCGCTCCCCGCCAGCAGGGCCACTCGGCCCCGAACGCCGCGGTCGAAAAGACCGCCCCGACCAGAACGCCTACCCCCGCCGCCACCAGGGCACTCCGCGCGACTCTCATGCGTTTCTCCTTCGAGTAAACCGGTTCGAGTTGGACGACCATTATCTCCAATCGTGCTGCCCCTCGGCAAGACCGCACCGGTCGCCCGTGGCCTGGCGCAGACCCAGGGCGGGGCTCCGGCGCCGACGTCCCAAGGCCCGCTTGACACGTGGTGGGTCCGGCCGTACACCAGCAAGCGTGAAGGAACAAGGAGACCATACCATGCGGATGAATCGTCGAGCGTTTTTGAAGGCTGTCGGGGCCGGGGCGTGTCTGGCCGGGGCGAGGGGCGTGTGGGCCGCGAGGGGCAACGCCACCAAGCCCAATATCATCTTGTGCATGGCCGACGACCAGGGCTGGGGCGACATGGCCTACAACGGGCATCCCGTCGTCCAGACGCCGCACTTCGACAAGATGGCCGCCGAGGCGCTGCGGTTCGACCGGTTCTACGCCGCCGCCCCCGTCTGCTCGCCGACGCGGGGCAGCGTGATGACCGGGCGGCACCCCAACCGGTTCGGCTGCTTCCGATGGGGCCACACGCTCCGCCCGCAGGAGGTGACCGTCGCCGAGGCGTTGAAGACGGCCGGCTACGTCACCGGGCACTTCGGCAAGTGGCACCTCGGGCCGGTCCGCAAGGGCAGCGCGATGGCCCCCGACGCCAGCGGGTTCGACGAGTGGCTGTCGGCGCCGAACTTCTTCGACAACGACCCCATCCTCAGCCGGGAGGGCCAGGCCGTCCAGACGAAGGGCGAGAGCTCGATGGTGACCGTCGACGCGGCCATCGAGTTCCTCCGCAAGCACGCCAAGGGCAACAAGCCGATGCTGGCGGTGGTGTGGTTCGGCTCGCCGCACGGCCCGCACCGGGCCGTCGAAGCCGACCGCAAGCCCTACGCCGGCCGGTCGTCCAGCGATCAGAACTTCTTCGGCGAGATCACCGGCATGGACCGCGCGTTCGGCAAGCTGCGGGCCGAGCTCCGCACGCTGGGCATCCACGAGAACACGATCCTGTGGTATTGCAGCGACAACGGCGGGCTGCGGACCGAGTCCTCCGGCGGGCGGGGAAAGAAGGGGCAGATCTACGAGGGCGGACTGCGCGTCCCGTCCATCCTGGAATGGCCCGCGCGCCTGCCGAAGCCCCGCACCACGGCCGTGCCGTGCGTCACCTCCGACATCTACCCCACGCTGCTGGAGCTGGTTGGTGTGAAGGTCGCCAAGCAGCCGCCGCTGGACGGCGTGAGCCTCGTCGGGCTGCTGGAAGGCAAGATGAAGGCCCGCCCGAGCGGGATCGGCTTCTGGCAGCACCCGACGGGCGGCCGGAGCACGCCGAGCGCGAAGCTCATGGCCGCGATGCTCAAGAGCCAGCAGGCCGGCGAGAAGATCGACCCGCACACGTTCGGCGCCGACGCGGGCAAGGTAACGAAGCAATACCCGCTGGACGCCTTCCCCGGTCACGCCGCGTGGCTGGAATGGCCCTGGAAGCTGCACCGCATCGAGGGCGGCGGACAGGCCCGGAGAAAGAAGAACGCCAAGGCCCCCGCCGGCGGGAAGGTCCGCTGGGAGCTGTACGACCTGTCCGCCGACCCGATGGAGAGCAAGGACCTCGCCGCCGCCCAGCCCGCCCGCGTCCGGGCCCTGAAGCCCAACCTGGAGGCCTGGCTGCGGAGCGTCGTCCACAGCCTCAACGGCAAGGACTACGCCTGAGAACGTGGTGGAGGGCCGTTCGTTACGTGGCACGGGCATCTTGCCCGTGCGTCGCAGGGGCGTCTCGCCCCTGCTCGGGCGCCCGCGGTGCGCATGGGCGGGGCGCCCACGCCACGGCATTCACACGCGCTCAGAGCTGCCCGGAGGGCGCGTCTGCCGCCGTTCGCCGCCCGAAAAAAAAATGCGAAACCGGCCGAGTGGGTTACCCATTTGGGCCCTTGAGATGTCCTTACTTACTACGGGGGCGCTGCGCGCGCACAAGAAACAGGCCTCCCCGCCGCCGCGGAACGGGCGAAACGACAAAACAAACCCAAACACGGATTATTCCGGTTTTCCGTCTGCAGCGGGCAGGGCGAGGATGCGAGCCGAACCGTGTGTCACTTCGGGGGAGACCTGGTAGTCATGTAGAACATAAGAGCTTGTTTTACAATATTTTATGGAAATACGTGCCTCTGTGTCCCCGGCAAAGTGACACGAAAGTGACACAAGGCGGTCCGGTCAGCGGTAGTGCTCCCGGATGAAGTGCTCGACGCGCCAGACGGCCCGGCCGAGGTCGGTCAGCTCGTAGATGCCGCGGCGGCGGGTCATCAGGGCCCGGTCGATGAGGTTGCGGCGGACGCCGGCGTAGTCGCCGCAGACCGCGGCCAGGCGGCGGGTCAGGTCGGTCTCGTCGTAGGCGCGGAGCTCGGGCAGGGCCGAGCGCACGGCCGCGACGAGCCCGCCGTGCGTGAAGGGCGTGGCGTCGCCGCGGATTCGCCGCCGCAGCTTTCGGGCGGCCTCGGACGGCTCGGGGCGCCAGCCGGGCCGCTGCTTGCGGAGCTTGGCGAGGGCCTTGCCCGCGGCGATCCGCCGCCGCTTGGCGCCCCGGGTCAGCAGGCCTTCGAGCGTGGCTTCGGCCCCGTCGCTGCCGAGCGTGGCGAAGGCGACGACGGCCGCCTCCTGCACGCCCACGGCGGGGTCCTCGATCAGCCGGGTCGCCACCGGCAGGGCCTCCGGCGCGCCCAGGCGGCCGAGGGCCTCGACGGCCGCCCGCCGCTCTGCGGGGCGGGCGCTGTCGGCCATGTGCAACAGCGCCCCCGTGGCTTCGGCGTCGCCCAGGTTCGCGGCGGCCACGGCGGCCGTCATGCGCGTGGCGGGGTTCGCGTGGGTCAGGCCGGCCCGCACGGCCGGAGCGTGTGCGGCTGCCCGCAGGTGCCCGAGGGTCCGCAGGGCCGCGTTGCGGGTCTCCGCCTGCTCGCACGGCACGAGGGCGGCGACGCGGTCGGCCAGTCGGGCGAGCACGTCGGGGCCCACGTCCCGGCTTCGCAGCGGGGCCCAGGCCCGGCGCCGACGGACCTCGTAGTCGAACTGCTCGTCCGTCGCGTCGGCGAGCCAATGCTGATCCACCGCCCGCCCGAGGGCCTCCGCGCCGGCCAGGGCAACCAGCGTTCGCCCGTCCGGCGGGCCGGCGAGCAGGGGCAGGAGCATCTTGGCGAACGGCCGGCCGGTGCGGCAGAGGGCGTGCAAAACGTCGGCCGAGGCGTGCAGCTCCGCGGGCGAGGCGAAGGCGCGGAACCGCCCGGCCAGCAGGGCGAAGGCCGCGTCCGGAAAGCACAGCAGCACGTTGGTGCACAGCACGGCCGTGTGGTCGTCCCGGGCGGCGAGCATCCACTCGACGATCAGCTCGGCCTTGGCGGGGGGCTGAAGGTCGGCGTCGAGGACGGCCTCCAGCAGGGGGTAGACGTTCCGCCCGGGCAGGGGCTTGCCCACCGCGTGCATCGAGGGGGCCGTGTGGGCCGAGTGCATCCCGGGCGACGTGCTGCCGGCCCCGACGCGGCGGAGCACGGCGCGGGCGTTCGCCGCGGCCTGCGGGTCGCCGCCGCCCAGGCAGGCGACCGCCGCGCGGGCGGCCGGGGTGCCCAGGCCCGGCAGGAGCAGGGCCAAGCGGCGGCGGGTCTCGGTCTCCCGGGCTGCGGCGATCAACTCCGCGAAACGCCGGGGGCTCCTTCGCAGGACCACGCGGAGCCTTTCGGGCGGCTCGCGGCGGTCGTCGAAGGCCTCGAGCAGCAGGGCGATCTCGGCATCGACCTCGTCTCGGAACTGCGGGTCGGGGATCATGGCGGGGGCGGGCTCCTTGTCGGGCTCCTCGGCGGCGACGTGGGCCTTGAGGGCCCGGCGGGCGCGGTGGAGGCGGCTCATTACCGTGCCGACGGGCACGTCGAGGAAGGCGGCGGTCTCGTCGTAGGTCAGGCCCTCGAGGTGGTGCAGCGTCAGGACCAGTCGGTGGGCCGGGGACAGCCGGGTCAGCCCGTCCGCCAGCCTCGCCAGCAGCTCGCCGTTGCCGCTCGCGTCGGGCTCGACGGCGGGGACGGGCGGTTCGAGGCCGGTCTGAAGGGGGGCGGGGCGGCGGCGCCGCATGTGGGCGCGGCAGAGGTTCAGCGCGATCGCCCGCAGCCAGGGGCCGAACCTGTCCGGCTCGCGGAGTTGGTCGAGCTTCCGCCACGCCTCGACGAAGGCATCGTGGGCGAGCTCCTCGGCCAGCCCCGCGCTGCCGACGGCGCCGAGGCACAGCCGATAGACGCCGCGGTGGTGCGCGTCGACCAGCGTGCCGAACGCGGCGCGGTCTCCGGCTCGGACGGCCTGAATGGCGTGGGAATCGTCCATGGCGTTCCTGCTTCCTTGTTATGATGCGCCGCGCGTGCGATTATTCCACGGCCAGGCCCGGAAAGGGCGGCGGGAGGTGCGGATGTCCATCGAGCAGCTCAACGAGGAGTTCGGCATTCCGGAGGCGGTGGTGTTCGAGGAAGGCCCCGGCGGCCTGGAGCGCGTGCAGGTCCGCTCCGCCGACGGGGCGGAGGCGACGATCTACCTCCTCGGGGCGCACGTGGCGCACTGGCGCCCGGCCGGGGCCGAGCCCGTGCTGTGGGTCAGCGAACACAGCGCCTACGCGGTCGGCCGGGCGATCCGCGGCGGCGTGCCCGTCTGCCATCCGTGGTTCGGCAACCAGGCCGACGACCCGGGCGCGATGCTGCACGGCTTCGTCCGGATCATACCCTGGCTCGTCGAGTCGGCCGAGCGAAACGAAGACGGCACGGTCACGGTGGGCTTCTGGATCAAGTTCGACCGCGGCTCGGCGGGCTGGCCGGGCTTCTTCGAGGTCCGCCACCGCGTCACCGTGGGCCCCGCGTTGACGATGGAGTTGACCACAAGAAACTGCGGTCGGGAGGACCTGACGATCACCGAGGCCCTGCACAGCTACTTTCGCGTCTCGGACGTGCGGAACGTGTCGGTCGGCGGTTTGGCGGGGTGCACGTACTTCGACAAGGTCGCCGGCGGGGCGAACCGTGTCCAGGGCGACGGGGCGCTGTCGTTCGCCGGCGAGACGGACAACGTTTACCTCGACGCGCGGTCGGCGTGCGTGCTGGACGACCCGGGCATGGGGCGGCGGGTCTACGTGGCCAAGCGGGGCAGCGGGTCGACGGTCGTCTGGAACCCCTGGACGGACAAGGCCCGGTCCATGGCCGACTTCGGCGACGACGAATGGCCGGGCATGGTCTGCATCGAGACGGCCAACGCCCTGGCCAACGCCGTGACGATCCCCCCCGGCGCGTCGCACACGATGGCCGCCCGCCTCTCGCTGGACCCGCCCGACGCGGCGTGGGCCGAGCCGGACGCCGAGGCCACACCGACCACGGCGCGCCCGCCCGAGCTTGGCGGCTGCGAGGCGGGGGAGGGGGACGGTTCGCGGCTGACCGCGCGGATTCACGTGAAGGCGAGCCCGCCGCGCGTGTTCGAGGCGTGGGCGACGGCCGGCGGACTGGCGCGGTGGCTGGTGGGGTCCGCGGCGTTCTGTCCGCCGGGCGAGCCGGCGCCGCGGGCGGACGGCACGGCGCGGGCGGGCGACACGTTCTCGTGGGTCTGGCGCGCCGGTGGGAGGGCGGCGGAGGGCACGCTGACGGAGGCGGCCTGGCCGGAGCGTCTGTGCTTCCGCTTCGCGGCGGCGGGGCGGTGTGAGGTGGCCCTGCGCGCCGAGGCGGACGGCACGATGGTGGAGCTGCTGCACCGCGGGATTCCCGACGCCGAGACCCACGCGGCCTGTTGCGGCGCGTGGGCGTTCCGCCTGACCAACCTCAAGAGCGTCCTGGAGGGCGGGGCGGACCTGCGCGAGACGGACGCCTCCCGCGGGGCCGTGGTCAACCGGTAGCGGCCCGGGCGGGCTACTGCGCCGCGGCCAGCACGTCCACCAGGACGGGGCCGATGAGCCGCCTGGGCAGCGGGCCGGCGATTCTCCCGGCCGGTTCGGACAGCAGCAGTCGCCCGGCCGCCGAGACGTAGCGCTGCGTGTCCGAGGACGCCGCCCGCGCGGCGGACAGGAACAGGCTCGGGCGGTCGGGGCGCTCGGCGTGGTCCCAACGCAGGCACGGCAAGGACAGCGCCCGAACGCGGGCGAACGCGGCGGGTCGGGCCGGCGAGACGGGGAGGGCGAGCGCAGCGGGCATTTCGGCCGCGGTGCGCAGCACGTCCACCGCGGCCGCCATCGCAAGCGTTTGCGGCGTGAGGGCCTGCTCGTTTGTCGCCGCGGCCTGGCGGACGGACAAGTCGGCGGGCTCGCCGGCCGGCGCGGTCGTCGGGGGCGCGACGAAGCCCGCGCCGCGGGCCGTGCCGAAGCGATCGGCCAGGACGGCGAGGTCCGCCCGGTCGACTTGCCCGTCGGCGTCGAGGTCGGCCGGGGCGCCCGGCGGCAGGTCGGCCGCGCCGAGGTCCCGCTTGACGGCGAGATAGTCCAGCATGCCCACGGCGCCGTCGGCGTCGGCGTCGGCGGGCAGGTTGCCGAAGTAGAACACCTCGTCGGCAGCGAGTCCCAGGCCGCCCCCGTGGGCGTCCGACAGCACGGTGACCTGGAGCCATTGTCCCTGGATCGCGCCGTCGGCCCAAAGCAGTGTCACCCGTTCACTCGCGCCGGGGCCGGGGCGAACGGAAGAGGCCGGGTCGTTGATCGGGTCCGGCGCAGCCGCCCAGGCGGACGGATCGCCGGCGGTGCCCCCCTTCAGCACGAAGTCGCCGACGGTGGGCAGGGCGGTCAGGGCCTCGACGTCGATCAGGATGCCGTTGAGCCCGCGGCTGTAGGCGGTGCAGTTGGCGGGCGAGGCGGTCTGCCCCGGCAGCAGGGCGTGCTTGCCGGCGTCGATGGCGTCGTCGTCGTGGACGTTGGCCGAGGGGTCGTAGCGGTCGTAGGCGGAGTGGTTGTAGAAGACGTGCCGGGCGACGACCTCGGCGGACGAACTGCCCTGGAACTCGTACGCCCCGACGTCCACCGCGCCGCCGTAGGCCCGGGCGTTGGCGTCGCGGTCCACGGGGAGGGCCTCCAGCACGTCGCCGTCGCCGTCGAGGTCGAGCGCGTCGGCGGGGAGGAGGTCGTCCCGGCCCTGGTCGATCGCCGCGCTGCCGGCGGCGAGGCGCAGGTTGCCGTGATCGTCGTCCGCCGTGCCCCACAGCCCGTAGGGCCCGGCCGAGGCGGGACGGATGAACCCCGGATCGACGGAAACGAGGTTCGCCGTGCCCGAAAACGCGCCGCTGATGTCGCTGTCGTGGGGCGCGTTGTTTGTGGCCACGATACTGTTGTTCATCGTGACCGTGCTTCCGGACTCGTTGTAGATTCCTCCGCCGGGCCCAGACGGCCCCGCCGAGGTGTTGCCGCCTATCGTCGCGTTCGTCAGCGAGACCGACCCCTCGAACAGATTCATGATCCCGCCCCCGTAAGAGTGCGTTCCGGCGGCGGTGTTTCCGTGGATGACCACGTTGGTCAGCTCCAGTATGCCGCGAGAGTTGTTGATCCCGCCGCCGTCGCCGGCGCTGAAGTTGCCCCGGATGGCGACGTTGGCCAAGGTCGCCTGCCCGCCGTTGAACACTCCGCCCCCGCGGCAGTAGGAGTAGGAGGGTGCATGGGCCGTGTTCTCGCTGACGTCCACGTTCGTCAACGTCATGCTCCCATGGTTGAAGATCCCGCCGCCGTAGGCATAGAGGTTGCTGGAGGCGCTGTTTGCACTGACCGTCGAGTCCACCAGCGTGACCGTGCCGTAGTTGCAGAGCCCGCCGCCCTGGGAACTCCCGCCGCCGGAGGCCTCGTTCTCACGGATTGTCGTGCCCGCCAGGGCCAGTGTCGCGCCGTTGTATACGCCACCGCCTTCCTGGGCCTCGTTGTCCTCGATCGCCACGCCCGTCATCGCCATCGTGGCGCCCGCATGCGCCTGGTACACCCCGCCGCCCGCAGAGCCGCCGGCATTGCCGCGGACCGCGCCGTCCGTCACCGTCATCTCGCCCGTATTGAACAACCCGCCCCCTGACTGTCCGGCGGTGTTGCCTTCGATCGTAACGCCTGTGAGAGTCCCGCCGCTGCTGTAGATTCCTCCGGCGAAGCCGTCGGTGGAGTTCTCGCTGACCGTTGAGTTCGTCAACGTAAGCGCGCCATAGCTGAATATCCCGCCGCCGCTATGGTCGGCCGCGTTGGCGGTCACGGTGACGTTCGTCAGCGCTATCGCGCCGCCGCCGCCGTCGTCTCCGTAGATGCCCCCGCCGCGGGCGTAATGCCCCGTGGCCCGGTTCCCGCTGACCGTCGTGTCCGTCAGCGTCAACTTGCCGCGACTGTTGTAGATTCCGCCTCCGAGGCCGTAACTCCCGGCGGAGGCCGTGGCGGAGACATTGCCGCTGACCGTGCTGTCGGTCACCGTCATCGTGCCGCCGTTGAAGATGCCCCCGCCCTGGGCGCCGAGATCGCCCTCGGCCGTGTTGTCGCGGATGGTCACGTTCGTTAGCACCATCGCGCCATCGTCGTTGAAGATGCCCCCGCCGTAGGCGCCCACGTCGTTCGCGATGGTATTGTCCGCGATGACGACGTCTGTGAGGGCCATCGTTCCGCCGTCATTGTAGATTCCTCCGCCAAGGACTCCCGATGTGTTGCCCGAGACGGTTACGTCGTTCAGGACCACCGTGCCCTGCTCGTTGCGGACACCTCCGCCCTGGTGGGCGGTCGCTCCCCCCGTGAGCGTGAGGCCTTCGAGGACCACGTTCACGTCCATGTCGCTTCCGTGCACGAAGATCACATTGGACCATCCCCCCGCATCGATCGTCAGGAGGTCATCCCCGGGACCGAGGATCTCCAGATCGTTCGTGATCGTCAGGTACCCGTCGGCAATGACAAGGGGAGTGCCGCCCCCCGCCTCCGCGCGCAGGGCGTCGAGGTCGAACAGGATCCGGTCGGTCCCCACGCCGCTGCCGGCGAGGACGTCTCCGGTGACGGGCTCGTTGCGTTCGGCCGCTTGGAAGGCCTCGCCGAACGTGACCAGGCCATCGTCGGCGTAGCGGTCCTGAAGCGAGTTGACGACGTAGACGACCCCGCCGGTCTCCTCGACGGCGAGGTTCACGGCCGCGGTGGACGTTCGCCCGCCCGGATCGCGCACGGTGTAGTCGAAGTGGGCCGGGCCGGAGTAGTTCACGTCGGGCGTGTAGACCACGCGATCGTCGCGGACCTCCAGCGTGCCGTGCGTCCCGCCGGTCGCCACGACGGAGACCACGGTCAGCGGGTCGCCGTCCGCGTCGAGGTCGTTGGCGAGCAGGTCGGCGAAGGGGATCGCGAAGGCGGCGTTGCGGTCGCACGTCAGGATGTCGAGGCCCGCGACGGGGGCGAAGTTGGCCGGGACGGTCACGGCGAACGGGGCGCTGGCGGCCTGGTTGTTCGTCTCGTCGAGCTCGGGCACGAGGTTCTCGGGGTCGAGGGCCAGGACCAGGTGGTACGTCCCGCCCGGCACGTCGGCCGGGATCATCACCTCGCCCTGGCCGCCCATGCCGTCGCCGGGGCCGAAGGCGTCGTTCGAGGTCTCGACGACGCGGTCGGACGGGTCCCACGTCGCGTCGGTCGAGAAGACGATCTGCCAGGGGAAGCTCACCGCGTCCGAGCCCGGATTGCTCATCTCGATTGCCCCCGGAAGCGTTCCGCCCGCCTCGACCGCCGCGGCAAAAGCCGCCATCAGGTCCGCCTGCAAATCGGCGGTGCGCCCGGGCGTGCTGTCGATGACCGCGGACCCCTCGGCTTCGATAGCGGACGTTCTGCCCAGCCAGAGCCACCCGTAGCTGACAAAGTCCCGGTTGAGAAACCGGAGGCCGTACTCGTAGCTCGTGTCCGGCAGCAGGTCTTCCTCGGGGGTCCATTCGGACACGCCGAACTCGCCCGGCCACGATTGGTAGCGCCCGTCGTCGCCGTCTACCGCTTGGAGCCATAGGGCGACCTCACCGGCCGCGGGGGCCGGCGCCCAGGGCGTCCAGGAGATCGTCGGGCGAAGCGTGTCCACCGCGGCGAACGGTGGCGGGCCAAGAACCTGGGGCGTTTCGTCGGGCAGGGGGACGCCGTCGAAACCCACTGCCTGCGCCCAATCGTCCCCGGCGGGGAAGTCCACGATCACCTCGAGTGGGACGACCTCGACGGCCTGCCACCACGCCCCGGCCTCCGGGGCCGTCGCCTCGACGCCGTAATAGAAGCGGTACTCGTAGGTGTCCCGTTGCCAGTCCGGGTCGAGGCCCATGGGGTCGACCTCGATGTCCGTCCACGTGCCGGGCTGCTCGATCTCCACCTCGACGGACTCGCCCTGCCAGCCGGCCGGGAGGAAGTCGGCGAGGCGGGTGGTCTGGCCCCACGGGAGATGAACGGTGACGTCGTCGACGAGAGGCGCGCCCAGGATGACGTCGAGGACGTACTCGCTCGGCAGGCCCTCGCCGTCCAGGCGGGTGGTGCGGCCGAGCGACAGTTGCTGCGGGCTCGAACCCGACGCGGGGAGATGCTGGACGGGCAGGACGGGCTGGCCCGCGTCCAGCAGGAGGCGGGGCTCCAGGGGCTCGACGGCACAGGGGGTGGTGCGTGCGGCAGCGCCCGGCCGCCGCGCGGGCCGCACCGGCGGGCGCGTTCGGCAAGCCCGACGAGATTCACGGGGCCGGCGGACCGCATCTGAGGCCGTGGGCATGGCGCATTCTCCGAGCAGGGGCGATCAGGACGGCCCTGCGCACTGATTGGATCGTCGTACTGCCGCCCGGGGAGACACCGAACGTCGCCTCGCTTTTGCCGCCGCGTCCGTCCTCCGTCGCGCTGGGTAGCAACCAGCAGCATAATACCGCTGAACGCCGGCTGCGCCAAGCGGGTTTCCATCGACAACGTGAAGGCGCATCGAGCGTTGCGTGACAGGACGCGGACGGCGGACGCCCGGGTTCCGCGGCAGCCGGGCCCGCCGCTACGAGGGCCGCGCTTGCCGCACGGCCTCGGGGAGGGGGATGATCCGGCCCTTGCCGTCGGTACAGGCGAGGGTGGTCTGGCCGGTGGCGATGCGGACGTTGTCGTACGGGCGGCGGAGCTCGTAGGCGTGGACGAGGCTCGCCCGCCCGGTCCGGGCGACGCGGGTGGTCAGGATGAGGACGTCGTCGTAATGGGCGGGGGCGAGGAACTTCGCGGCGCACTGGGCGACCACGAGGAAGATCCCGTCTCGCTCCAGGTCGGCGTGAGACGTGCCAAGCTGCCGCAGCAGCTCGGTCCGTCCCAGCTCGAAGTAGATCCAGTAGCGGCTGTTGTGCAGCAGGCCCATCTGGTCGACCTCGGCGTAGCGTACACGAATCTCAATTTCGCAGGCGTTTGCCGGCGCGTTCATGCGGCCTCTCCCGGTATCGTTCTTGACGCCCCGGGTCTAGCTCTCCTGGCCCGGCGGGTCAAGCCCTCGGGGGACGGAATGCCCTGGCCGCCCTGCGGGGGCGCGGGCTCGGAATCTGTCGCGAATGGCGGAAAAGGTCTTGCAGGCGGAGGGCGAAACCGTAGGATATGGTGCTTTCAGGTGGATGGTCCCTGCCCGAACTTGGACCACGCGGCCAGAAAAGCCAATATAACGTGAAGTGATCCCAACATGATCAAGGTGAAGGCCAGAGGCAACGAGTCTGTCGACCAGATGATGAGGCGCTTCAAGAAGATGTGTATGAAGGAAGGTCTCACGAAGGACATCAAGCGCAACAGCTACTACGAGAAGCCTTCCGAGCGCAGACGTCGGCGGATGCGCAAGACCCTGAAGCGAATCTCCTCGACAGATATGGACCGTTGAGTACCTACGGGCGTGATCGATCCCGCCGGCCCGCGGCCCCAAGGCGCAGGGCCTGTCGCTCATGAAAGAGATCCTCTTAGTACCACGGCCCGGGACGAGGAAGGGCGATTCGGCCCCGCCTCGCCCCGCTTTCTATCTCCGCGGAGACACTTCCCGGCAGAAAGGAGCCACAACGTGCAGGCAGTGCTAGACATGTGGAAGAAGCACCCCAAGATGTTCCTCGTCGGCGGCATCGCGGCTGGCGTGCTGATCGTCCTGATGATCCTGACGGCGGCCTCGCCGTCGCCCATCGGCATTCCGATTGCCTGGTGGATCGCGCCGATCGCCGCCGTGATCGCCTTGATGTTCGCCTGGGCGTTCTTCAACCAGGTAGCCGCGGCGGACCCCGGCGACGAGAAGATGCAGGAGATCGCCGGGCACGTCTCCGTCGGCGCGATGGCCTACCTGAAACGGCAGTACAAGGTGGTCGCGCTGTTCTTCGTGGCGGCGGTGATCCTGCTGGCGATCATGGCGTTCGGCCTGAAGGTTCAGCACGGGCTCGTGCCGTTCGCCTTCCTGACCGGCGGGTTCTTCAGCGGGCTGTGCGGCTGGCTGGGCATGAAGACGGCCACCATGGCGTCCAACCGGACGACCCAGGGCGCCAAGGAGAGCCTCAACCGCGGCTTGACCGTGGCGTTCCGCGCCGGGGCGGTCATGGGCCTGGTGGTGGTGGGCTTCGGCCTGCTGGACATCACGCTGTGGTTCCTGGTCCTCAGCCAGGTCGCCCCGCTGTTCGGCGCGGAGATCGGGCTGGTCGAGATCACCGTCATCATGCTGACGTTCGGCATGGGGGCCAGCTCGCAGGCCCTGTTCGCCCGCGTGGGCGGCGGGATCTACACGAAGGCCGCCGACGTCGGCGCCGACCTGGTCGGCAAGGTCGAGGCGGGCATTCCCGAGGACGACCCCCGCAACCCCGCGACCATCGCGGACAACGTGGGCGATAACGTCGGGGACGTCGCCGGCATGGGCGCGGACCTCTACGAGAGCTACTGCGGCTCGATCCTGGCGACGGCGGCGCTTGGCGTAGCCGCGGCCGAGCGGCTGCTGCATGGCGACCTCGGCGCGCAGGCCCGCCTGCTGGCCGCGCCGATGGTCCTGGCGGGCGTGGGCATTCTGCTGAGCATTCTGGGCGTGTACTTCGTGCGGACGAAGGAAGACGCCACGATGAAGACGCTGATGAAGGCGCTGGGCCTGGGCCTGTGGGGCGCGACGGCCCTGGTGGCCCTGGCGGCGGGCGGCGTCTGCGGGCTGCTGCTGAGCGGCATTCACGAGGCGATCAACTGGTGGGGCATCTGGATTGCCATCGTCGCCGGCCTGGGCGCCGGGGCGGTGATCGGCTGGGCGACGGAATACTACACCAGCTACGACTACAAGCCGACGCAGCGCGTCGCCGAGAGCGCCGAAACGGGCCCGGCGACGGTGATCATCTCCGGGTTGGCGTTGGGCATGAAGTCCACGTGGATGGCGCTGGCGACGGTGATCGTGGCGATCCTCGTGGCCTATAGCGCCGCCGGCGGCTTCACCGAGATGCTGCTGGGCCTCTACGGCGTGGGCATCGCGGCGGTGGGCATGCTGGCGACGTTGGGCATCTCCCTGGCGACGGACGCCTACGGGCCGATCGCCGACAACGCGGGCGGCAACGCCGAGATGACCGGGCAGGACCCCGAGGTCCGCAAGCGCACCGACGCGCTGGACTCGGTGGGCAACACGACGGCGGCGGTGGGCAAGGGCTTCGCGATCGGCTCGGCCGCCCTGACGGCGCTGGCGCTGCTGGCGGCGTACGTCGAGGAGGTCCGCATCGGGCAGGTCCGCGAGGGCCACGCGGCGGTGGTCTCCCGGCTGGGCAAGGAGCCGAAGCTCGGCGAGGCGGTGTTCATCGGCTCGGGCAAGTTCGCCGTCGCCGAGAACGTCCCCACGCACGACGACCCGAACAAGACCGAGGTCGACGCCGTGACGTACATGGCGCTGACGGACGTGCCGGCGGGTCTCAAGGCCGGCGTGGTCCAGTTGGCCATCCCCCCGGCGACGGGTCAGGAGAAAGACGACGTACGCACGGCCGTGCTGAGCTACGCCGATGCCAACACCGCGACGATCCAGATGGTCCGCTCGCAGAAGGCGTCCCTGCTGCAGTTCATGTCGTTCTACAACGTCACGCTGATGAACCCGAAGGTGCTCTGCGGCATGTTCGCGGGCGTCCTGCTGGTGTTCCTGTTCAGCTCGATGACGATGGAGGCCGTCGGGCGGGCCGCGGGCGACATGGTCAACGAGGTCCGCAGGCAGTTCAGGGAGATCCCCGGCATCATGGAGGGCACGGGCCAGCCGGACTACGCCCGGTGCGTGGCGATCTCGACGGCCGGGGCGCAGAAGGCGATGATCGTCCCGTCGCTGCTGGCGCTGCTCGTGCCGATTGTCGTGGGACTGCTGCTGGACGTCAGCGGCGTGCTGGGCCTGCTGGCCGGCGGCCTGTCGTGCGGGTTTGCGATGGCGATCTTCATGGCCAACGCCGGCGGGGCGTGGGACAACGCCAAGAAGTACATCGAGACCGGCGAGCTCGGCGGCAAGGGCAGCGACAACCACAAGGCGACGGTCACGGGCGACACGGTCGGCGACCCGTTCAAGGATACCTCGGGCCCGAGCCTGAACATCCTCATCAAGCTGATAAGCATGGTGTCGGTCGTCTTCGCCGGGCTGATCGTCAAGTACGCCCCGGTGATCGGCGAGCTGCTGGGCCTGGAGTGACAGGCCCGTAGCGGACAGGCATGGAATCCCCGTTGACTCGAACGAAGGCTAAACCGGACGCGGCCCGAACGCTGGCCGTCGAGGCGGCACGGATCGCGTCCGACGACAACTGCGAGGACGTGGTCGTGCTCGACTTGCGGTCCGTCAGCCCCGTGACCGATTACTTCGTGATCGCCACGGGCACGAGCGACCGGCAGTTGCGGTCCGTCGCCGACGAGATCGCCCGGCACGGCAAGTCGATCGGGCAGAAGGTCTGGCACGTCGCGGGGCTGGACTCGGCGGACTGGGTCTGCATGGACTTCGTCGACGTCGTCGTCCACCTGTTCGACAAGGACCACCGGCGGTACTACGATCTGGAGCTGATCTGGGGCGAGGCCCCGCAGGTGGACTGGCGGCCGCGGGACCGCGCCCGGCCCGGCGCCGCCCGCACGTGACCCGAGAGCAGCAGCAGGCAAACACGTACGCGGCGGCGTCCCGGAAGGCGCCGCCGCTTTTCTTGCAGGGCCGAACTGGCCGGCAGTACGGAGACCACAGAGACGCAGAGATCTCAGAGATAGAGCTGGCGACAGACCACAACCGGCAACCAAGGGCTGGAAGCCCATGGCGGTGTGGTCCTGACAAATCATCGGGGCCGAGACGCTGGGCTGTCTGCTGTTGGCTGCTGAATACGGCGTTTCCTCTCTGAGATCTCTGAGCCTCTGTGGTGGACCATCCGGCCTTTCGCATGAATCGCGGGAGCAGGCAGATGAACCTCCGAGCGGAATTGGAACGGCGGCTTTCGGCGGCGTTTGTCAAGGCCGGGGCGCCGGAAGGCGCCGACGCCCTCGTCGCGCCGTCGGGCAATCCGAAGTTCGGCGACTACCAGGCGAACGGCGCGATGGCCGCCGCCAAGCGCGTCCAGACCAACCCGCGTGAGCTGGCCGGGAAGGTCGTCGAGGCCGCGGACCTCGCCGACCTCGCCGCCGCCGTCGAGATCGCCGGCCCCGGCTTCATCAATGTCCGTCTGCGCGACGACTGGCTGGCCGGCGAGCTGACCGCCCGCCAGGCCGACGCCCGCCTCGGCGTCCCCGCCCTCGCCGACGACCAGAAGCAGACCGTCGTGGTGGACTACTCGCACCCGAACCTCGCCAAGGAGATGCACGTCGGCCACCTGCGCAGCACGATCATCGGCGACGCCCTCTGCCGGACGCTGGAGTTCCTCGGCCACGAGGTCGTCCGCCACAACCACGTCGGCGACTGGGGCACGCAGTTCGGAATGCTGACGGCGGCCTGGGAGGAGAGCTTCGACACCCTCGTGACCCGGGAAACGCCCTTGGCCAGGATCACAGTCCGACATGCTGAGATCGAGGACATGGAGGAGTTCTACAGACAAGCGAAGGGGAGATTCGATGCGGATGAACGCTTCGCGTCGAAGGCAAAAGAGTATGTGGTTAGGCTGCAGGGAGGAGACCAAGTTGTCTTGGAGCTCTGGGGGCATGTCGTAGAGCAGTCTACCGAGCACGCCGAAAGGGTCTACAGACGACTGGGCGTGACATTACGGCGGAAACATGTCCGTGGGGAAAGCGCCTACAACGACGACTTGCCGCGGGTGATCGAGGGACTCCGCGCCGCCGGTTTGCTGACGGAGAGCGACGGCGCGCAATGTGTTTTCCTGGATGAGTTCCGTAACAAAGACGGCGAGATCATCCCGTGCATTGTGCAGAAGTCCGACGGCGGATACCTGTACGCGACGACGGACCTGGCGGCCCTTCGTTACCGCACGGGCACGCTTCCGGAAGGGGAAGAACAGCTTCACGCCGACCGGGCGGTCTACGTCGTTGATGCCCGCCAGACGCTGCACTTGCGGCAGGTGTTTGCCGTTGCGCGCGCGGCGGGCTTCGCGGCGGAACGGTGTTCGCTGGAGCACGTGGCCTTCGGCACGATGATGGGGGACGACGGCAAGCCGTTCAAGACGCGGACGGGCGGGACGGTGAAGCTCACGTCCCTCCTGGACGAGGCCGAGCAGCGGGCGTTCGACCTGGTCAGCGACAAGAGCCCGGACCTGGCGGAGGATCGCCGGCGGGAGATCGCCCGGGTGGTGGGGATCGGCGCGGTGAAGTACGCGGACCTCTGCCAGAACCGCACGAGCGACTACGTCTTCTCGTGGGACAAGATGCTCTCACTGGAGGGCAACACCGCGCCGTACATGCAGTACGCCTACGCCCGGGTGCAGAGCATCTTCGGCAAGGGGGGCGTGGACGAGGCCGCGGCGGGCGGGCCGATCGCCCTCGCCGAGCCCGCCGAGCGGGCGCTGGGGCTGAAGCTCGTGCAGTTCCCCGAGACCGTCGACGCCGTCGCGCGGGAGTGCCTGCCCAACCGCCTGTGCGAGTACCTCTACGACCTGGCCGGGGCGTTCATGGGCTTCTACGAGGCCTGCCCCGTTCTGAAGGCCGACGAGCCTGTCCGCACCAGCCGCCTGGCCCTGTGCCGCCTGACGGCCAAGACGATCAAGACCGGCCTCGGGCTGCTGGGGATCGAGACGATCGAGCGGATGTAGGCGGGTCCCGGCGCATTGGATCCCATTGACCGCCTCGACGGTCAGGACGATAATGGAAACATGACCGGCGCGAACGTGAAAGAGACACTGATTGACATCGCTCACCGTCTTCCGGAGACCGCTTCGTTCGAAGACGCCATGTATGAGTTGTACGTTCGCATGAAGGTCATGCAGGGAAGGCAGGCTGCGGAAGAGGGGCGGGTCACTCCTCACGAAGAGGTCGAACGCAGGTTTGCGAAGTGAGCCGAGTCTTCTGGACCGACCCCGCGCTTGCCGCTCTGAACAGCATTCACGCCTACATCTCCCTTGACAGCGAGGCGTACGCCGACGCCGTAGTGCAATCGATCTTCCATGCCGTTCGTAGACTCGAGCAGTTTCCGCTCTCCGGCAGGCATGTCCCCGAGGTGCCGGACCGTCAAGAGAGGTCATCGCCAAGGCGTATCGGGTGATGTATGAGGTCAGAGGGGATGCTGTGCGGATAGTTGCTGTCGTGCATGCAGCGCAAGCCTTCCCTCCCCAAGGACGCGATTGACCTGCATGGTGCGCCTGGGGTGGGCCCTGTCGAAGCCCTGGCGTACGATCCCGTGCGCAATTTTGGCTTGCCCCGTTGCGTCGAGTGGGCGGATAGGGATGGTCTCCATTGTCGAAGTAATCAGCCGGCCCATGGTGGGCCGGCGTGGAAGGAGACCACCCC
>Ga0272441_10000620_pt1 | contig 79729 bp, 76 predicted proteins | sample SSMProp6N_FD_193582 | JGI IMG/M metagenome (GOLD analysis project Ga0272441, IMG submission 193582) | Marine sediment archaeal communities from Little Sippewissett salt marsh, Falmouth, MA, United States - SSM-Prop-6N | ecosystem: Environmental > Aquatic > Marine > Wetlands > Sediment ...
TTAGTGATTTCAAAGAGCTGGATAAGTTTATTTCAAAAAGAATCAACTATTACAACCGGAAACGACTTCATACCAGTACCGGCTTAAAAACACCTTTAAATTTTACAAAATCATTTATTAACCTTTCATTAACTCGAACTAAAAAGTGGTTTAGTATTTCTAGGGATTGACATTCACCTTTTGGGCAAAGTGTGAACTTTTTGCTTGTTTGACAGGGGATTTACATATATATTATGATACAAAAGTGAACTAAAGTGCACACTTTTTTAGTAAGGTGAACCACGAAATAAAGGATTTTTCTATGCCTAAACAACAACTTACCCCATCTGCCTACAATTTAAAACTGATTAAATTTTCCAATTATAATATAATATTAGAAATATAGCTGGTTGATAATTTGATTTTTTATTATGTAGTAGTACAAAATAGTAATATTTTCGTTTAAAAAAATTTTTTTTATAATCTTATAATATTCTTACTCCTTAGTTCTGGTTTTCTCTTTAATTCAAAATATTTTTGAAAAGGTAGTATCTAAAAAATCTCTTAATACTAATTTTATTCGTTTATATTATATTGACCAATAATAAGAATAGTGTAATATAAAAAATAATCAAAATTTATTAATCAAGAGGAGGAATTTACAAATGAAAGATAAAAATACCAAAGTCATCAAACCAGATTTTACAGAAAAAGCTTTGAATCCAGGACACCCTCATTGTAATTACAATGAAATTCAAGAGTTTATTCGTTCATGTGATTGGGGTAATACAAAATACAAACCATTACTCGATCATGTGAGTAAATGCCCTGAATGCAAAAAAATCTTCCTGAAGCAAATAATGTTTGAGCCAGTATTTACCACTAAAAAAGAATATGATGACCACTGGAAAAAAGTTTGGGAAAACGTTTCTTAGGTGACCCTTAATAAAAAATTTCAAAAATTAAAAAGTTCGCGATAATAAAATAATAAATGCGAACTTTTTTATTAACCAAAAACCCCTATAAATAATAAATAGGGGTTGAAGATAAAATTACGCCCAGTCCCGATTAGTATCAAGACGACCTTGTGCTTAGTTTGAAAGATCCAGTGAATCTCTCAAACCACCTGCTCTGCTACTGTAAAATAAATAATATATCAACCTGTTCAACCATTACGCCCAGTAGGATTCGAACCTACGACCTTGTGCTTAAGAGGCACCTGCTCTACCAGCTGAGCTATGGGCGCGTATTGCATTTAAAAGTTATTTACCCCTGGAGGGACTCGAACCCCCTATAAGGCGTCCGAAGCGCCTCGTGTTATCCAATTACACTACAGGGGCAAGTAAATTATCAACCCTATATAAAACAAACTCAAAACAAAAAGAGCCAAAAAAATAGCCCGCGTTATTAAAAACAAAACACGCTATATAAAAATTTATCCTAAACCTGAACCCCAGCTTCACTAGCACTATAACCTTCATTACTATCGCTTTGACTGTGCTTTAAGGCATCTTTCAAGGTCTTGCCAGCCCTAAATTTAGGCACTGTCACTGCCGGAACCTTTATGCGCTCGCTTGGATTCTGGGGATTAACCCCCATTCTAGAAGAACGAAACTTGGCAACAAAAGTGCCAAAACCAGTCAGGGTTACTTCTTCGCCTTTTTTCAAATAATCTATTACCAACTGCTCAAAACCTTCTAATACTTTGGTGACATCTTTTTTATCCATCTCTAATCTTTCGGCTAATTTTTCAATTAATTCTATTTTATTCATATAACTATAAAATTAATTTGACCTTTATTTAATTAAAATAAATATCTTTATTTTATTTCTACTTCATCATCAACTCTATATATTTTCTTAACTTGATTTGAATTATTTTTTACCTCTACCAAAACAGCATTTACCTGCACCATACCCGATTTGGGAATTTCAAACCTTTGACTAAGTTGGGTTTGAAACATTTTCAATGGTCCTGTCTTTTCCACTCCAATAACAGAGTCTCTAGCGCCAACCATGCCCACGTCAGTAACATAAGCCGTGCCTTTGGATAAAATTTTAACATCTGCTGTAGGCACATGGGTATGGGTGCCTAAAACTGCTGTTACTCTACCATCTACATACCACCCAAAAGCATTCTTCTCGCTACTAGCTTCAGCGTGAAAATCCACTAATACTATATCATTTTTAGCTTTTTTAAGCAATTTTTCTACCCGATCAAAACCAATAAAGGGATCTTCTAAATTTTCCTGCAAAAAAACTCTACCATTTAAATTTATTATATAAATCCGCCTATCTTCAACCTTCAAAAACTCATAACCACTACCCGTCAAACCAGGCGGATAATTAGCCGGCCTGATTATCTGGCCTTTATAATCAATCATAACCTGTTCCCACCCTGCTTTAGCTCCAAAATGATTACCAGTAGTAATAAAATCTACTCCAGCAGATATCATCTCCTCAACTGTTGTGCCAGTAATGCCAACTCCATGAGCTAAATTCTCCCCGTTAATAATCACCAAATCCGGCTTATACTTTTTCTTGTATTTAGGTAAAATTTTTACCATTGCCTGACGCCCAATTTTACCGACTACATCACCAAAAAATAATATTTTCATGTATATGTAAATAAATTAATATATTATTAAACTAAAATTAATAATCACCTTTATCCCTTATATGCTTTCCCTGTCCTTTATACTTATCGCGCATATTCCTCAACCCTATTTTCCCTAATAACTGTTACTTTTATTTCTCCTGGATACTTCAATTCAGCCTCGATCCTATTTGCTATCTCCCGGGCAAGCTTCTGGCATCCCCAGTCATCGACTATTTTCGGCTGCACAAATACACGCAACTCTCTACCAGCCTGAATAGCATATACTTTATCTACTCCTTCAGCTATTTTAGCGGTTGCTTCCAAATCTTCCAACCTTTGCACAAACTGCTCATAAGTATCTTTTCTTGCCCCTGGCCTTGCGCCTGAAACAGCGTCAGCCGTCTTAGCTATCACTCCTTCTAAAGTTTCTGGGTGATCCATATGATGCTCTAAAGAAATCCTGGCGATATTATCCGGCAAGCCGAATTTTTTCATAATATCATAGCCTATCTCCGGATGACCGCCTTTAACTTCATGATCAACCGCCTTTCCAATATCATGGAGTAACCCTCCTTTTTTAGCCACTGCTACATCAGCTCCAAGCTCTTCAGCTAAAAGCCCTGATATAAGTGCGACCTCGATTGAATGTTGCAACACGTTATGTCCGTAACTAGTTCTGTATTTTAATCTGCCCAAAATTTGAATCAACTTTGGATCAAGTCCGCCCACCCCAACAGTATACATCGCATCTTCTCCTGCTTTTTTAATCTCAATTGCAATATCCTTTTTAGCGTTCTCAATTGCATCTTCAATCCTGCCCGGATGTATCCTACCATCAGCCATCAATTTTTCTAAAGCTACTTTAGCCACTTGTCTCCTAATCGGGCTAAATCCCGACACCCAAATTGTATTTGGAGTCTCGTCAATAATAAGTTCTGTGCCTGTAAGCTGTTCAATTGTTTTTATATTTCTGCCTTCTTTACCTATGATTCTGCCTTTCATTTCGTCATCCCTTAAATTAATAGTAGTGGTGGTGGTGTCCACTGCATGGTTAGAAGCACATCTCTCAATTACCCGAGATAAAATCTGTTTCGATTTCTCCTCTAACTCTTCAGTGTTTTCTTTTTCAAGTTTACGCACCCTTGAATAAAGCTCCTCTTTAACTTCAGACTCGACATTATTCATCAATGCTTTTTTAGCTTCTTCTTGAGACAAATTTGATATTTTTTCCAACTTCTCCATCCCTTTCTCCTTTATTTTCTGTAGCCCCTGGCGGAGATCTTCAAGCCCTTTTTCTTTATCTGCTAACCGTTGTCTTTTATCCTCAAATTCTAATAATTTTTTATCAAACACACCGGCTCTCTTTTCTAATCTGCGCTGTGTATCTGAAATATCCTTTCTGCGCTCATTTTCTTCCTTTTTGGCTTTATCAATAATCTCAATCGCCTTATCTTTTGCCTCTAAAATTATTTCTTTTTGTTTTTCTTTAGCATCGCTAATTAATTTTTGCACTTTTGACTCCGCGCTTTGAGCTTCACGTTGAGCCATGGTACGACGAAAATAGTAACCAGCTACAACGCCGGCACTCAACACAATTAAAAATATTAATATTTCCATATATTTCTTGCTTTAAACAGCAAGGAAAAGAAGCATTCTATTTTTAACAATATAAATTGCTAAAAAATGGGAATTAAAAAATCCCTGGAGAAAAAATAAATAAATTAACCTGCTTTAACACTGGTTTATTTAAATATATATAAATATTAGTCTTAAAATTCATTATTATTAAAATATTCTAATATAAATCCGCGCAAACAGCCAATCGATCAATTAAAAATTAACTAATAATTTAATCCAAACTCTCTTTTCCTTTACCTTAAAATTAAATAATATAAAAAATCGACTATTTATATCCTATCACAATTATACTTTTTTGGCAACCGATTTAAAAAAATAGTTAATCCAAAAATATACACGCAAAAAGGGAGTTATATAAACAAACTCCCTTATAAAAAACATAACTATATCACCCAATAATAACTAGCCACCTGTAATTTCCATACAGAAGACTAATATTGCAAAAAGTTGGCATCCCATCCTCATCTATAATAGGAATATATTCTCTATTATAACAATCCATCCAAAACGGGTCAATGATTCCAATAGGGCAATCAGCATCATTATCATATTTTTCCATAAATGGGAACAACCACTGACTTGACGGCATCAGGTAATATTTTTCTAAGTCATAACGCACCTCATTAATGGAATCATACTGAACAAATATTTCGATTATTTTAAATGATAGTGTAATATTATTATTAAGGTAATAATATTCCTCTCCGACATATTCTTTAAAATCATAATCTTCCGCATTAAACATATTAACAAAATTATCTATATTCGTCTTTTTACTTTGAATTAAATTTAAAGAGAATATTTTACCAACCCTTGGATAAAAATTCGTATCCATAACCATCCTCCTTTTATTTATTGTTTTATATATAATTAAAAATTTTAATTAAACTTCCTATTATTAAAACTCCTACTTCCTCTTGGTTTGTTGTGGTTATTAAAACCATGGCTTGCTGTTTGAGGTCGCTTAAATTTAGAATAATCAAAATCAGTTTGCTTTAAAGATAGATTTACTCTATCCTGCTCATCAATACCAACCACTTTTACTGGAATTTCATCTCCAATTTTCACTATATCACCGGGAGTATTAACCCTAAAAGGCGCCATCTCTGACACATGTATTAATCCTTCTTGTTTGGGTAAAAACTCAACCATAGCTCCAAAATCAAACATTCTGGTAACTTTTCCTTGATATACTTTACCAACTTCAGCTTCAGCTGATAATAATTCCACCCATTGCTTTGCTTTTTCAGCATCAGCTTCAGGTCCAGCAGTAATCATTACTAAACCATCATCTTCAATATCAATCGCTACTCCAGTCTCATCTATAATCTTATTAATCATCTTGCCTCCGGGCCCGATTACGTCCCTAATTTTTTCTGGATTAATTCTTAAGCTGGTAATCCTAGGAGCGTATGGCGACAGTTCTTTCCTTGGCGCCTCAATCGCGCTGGACATATTTCTAATTATTTCCAACCTGGCCTTTTTCGCCTGCTCTAAACAATCTTTAATCATTGATTCAGTCAACCCGTCTATTTTTGTATCCATCTGAATCGCGGTTATACCCTGATCTGTGCCCGCTACTTTAAAATCCATATCACCAGAATGATCCTCTAAGCCCTGGATATCAGTCAATATCCTATAATCACTCATTTCCTCTTTATCAGTCACTAATCCAATCGCCACCCCGGCCACTGGCCTTTTAATCGGCACCCCGGCATCCATTAAAGATAAGCTCGATCCACAAATAGAAGCCTGGGAAGATGAACCATTGGAGGATAATACCTCTGACACCACTCTGATTGTATACGGAAAATCATCTTTGGACGGTAAAACCGGCAATAATGCCTTTTCTGCCAAAGCTCCGTGTCCAACCTCTCTCCTACCCGGGCCTCTCATTGGCGCCACTTCGCCGACTGAAAACGCTGGAAAATTATAATGATGCATATACCTTTTTTTGCTAGACTCTTCCATAGTGTCCAAAGTTTGTTCATCAGAAGGCGCTCCTAAAGTTACTACTGACAATACTTGAGTTTCTCCTCGTTTAAATAACCCGGATCCGTGTGTTCTTGGCAACACTCCTACTTCGGAGCTAAGTGGTCTAATCTCATCAACTCTTCTACCATCAGGCCTTTTACCTTGCTCTAATATCAATTTCCTCATCTTATCATCAATAAAATTATCTACCAAACCGACCCCATACTTCCTAGCCTCTTTTGATATTTCATTATCTTGTTTTAATATCTCGTCAAGTTCTTGTTTTAGTTTATCAATATTTGAGCTAACCTCCTCTTTTTTTTGAGCTGAAAATATAGATTCCACTTTTTCTGGAGTCACAAAATCATTTACTTTATTTTCTACTTTTTCCCTGGCTTTATTTTCATCTGAATCCAAATCAACATTAATAATCATTTTTTGTTTGCCAACCTGCGAAACTGCCTGTTCAATTAAATCTATAATTTTCCTAATATGCTTTTGCCCAAATTTAACCGCCTCAACCAACACGTCTTCTTCAACTTCACTAGCCCCGGCCTCAAGCATAACCACCCTGTCTTTATTAGCAGCTACCACTAAATCAAGTTCGCTCTTTTGTCTGGCTTCATAAGATGGGTTTAAAACCCATTCATTATTTATACGGCCTACCCTGACTGCGGCAATCGGGCCTTGCCAAGGTATATCTGATATAGACAAAGCTGCTGATGCCCCAATTAAGCTCAAAACATCGGAATCATTTTCACCATCAAAAGAAAGTGTGCTAGCTACCACCTGAACATCATTTTTAATTGACTTTGGAAATAATGGCCTAATCGACCGATCGATCAACCTGCCAGCCAACACGGCTTCATCTGTTGGCCGCCCTTCTCTTTTAATAAACCTTGATCCTTTTATTTTACCAGCTGCATACAATTTTTCGTCAAAATCAACCATCAATGGAAAATAGTCAATTCCCTCTCTTATACCAGAACTAAAACACACTGTGGTTAAAACCACAGTATCGCCATACCTAACTGTACAGGCTCCATTTGTCTGCCCGGCCAATTTGCCAGTTTCTATTATTAATTCCTTCCCTCCTATATTAGCGCTAAAGCGCTCAACTTTATTATCCATAATATTCACTTTTACTTTTGGCCGCCAAACTCCAAGCTTGAATTAAAGCCTGTTTGTTTAACGGCCAAAAATTATTAATAAAACTGCGGCGCTAAAGCGCCGCAAATACATAAATTAATTTTTTTCATTATTATCAACAACCCCTGACTCACTTTTACTATCATTCTCTTGTTTTTTATTATCACTCAATTTGTTATCATCTTCTATTGATATCTTTTTTATTTTCAATCTAGTAACTAATTTTTGATATAATTTCGGCTCCTCTTTTTCCATATACTTAAGTAATTTACGCCTTAAATTAACCTTTCTCAATAATCCTCTCCTGGAAGAAAAATCTTTTTTATGAGTTTTTAGATGGTTAGTTAACTCTTTTATTTCCTCTGTTAATATTGCTATTTGCACTTGAGAGGAACCGGTGTCGCCATCATGGGTTTTAAACTTGTTTATAACTTGTTGTTTTTTATTCTTATCAAGCATATAAGCCTTGTTCGATAATCCTAGTAAACGGTTGCTTAAAACCGCCAACCAAGACCAACGTTAATAATAATTAAAACTATCATAGCATAAAACTATTTTTCTGGCAAATCGACTCCCCTGCTTTTACTGAAAAAATTTTAAATGATAAGATTAAATTATGAAAAAAATAATCATCATTATTACAACATTAATTCTAGTCATTATTTTATTAATACTCTTAATTAATTATAAACCATTAAATAATATCAAATATATGGATACCCAAAATGCAATTAAAAACAGAATTATACGCCCGCCTTATTTTGCTGGTAAATTCTATCCTGAAAATAAAGATGTATTAAATAATTTAATAAACAGTTTTATTCAAAAAACAGAGCCGAGTCAAAATAATTTAAAACCACAAATCATAATATCACCCCATGCCGGCTATGTTTTTTCGGGCCAAACAGCTATTAGCAGTTTTATCTTACTACAAAATTTTGATTATAATAATATTATTATCATCGGACCCAGCCATCAACAAATAGCTGATAATTTACTTATTTATACCGGCAATGCGATTTCCACTCCATTGGGTCAGATAAATACCAATCCAGATATAAACCAAGTGCTTTTATCTAACAAATATTGCCAAGCTGACAACCAAGCGCACCAAAACGAACATTCAATTGAAGTCCAAATTCCTTTATTACAAAAAACAATTAAAACCAATTGGAGGATAAATATGGGGTTAATTAACACCAACGATCAAACCACTCTCACTGAAATCACTGAAACTATTACCCGAATAATCAGCCAAACTCCAAACACTCTATTAGTTATAAGCTCTGATCTATCGCATTATCCAAATTATCAAAATGCAAACTTATACGATAAAAAAATCATCGATGCAATTCTATCTAAAAATACAGAGAAACTCGATCAGGAAATAAATTTAATTAAAACCCAAAATATACCCGGGCTTGAAACCTGCGCTTGCGGCTTGAGTCCAATAAAAATAGCAATGGCTATTGCTTCCAAATTAAACTTAACTGGCAAATTAGTCCATTACTCCAACTCAGGCGACTCTGATTATGGAGATAAAAATAATGTAGTTGGCTATGGATCAATTGTATTTTTCAAAACAGAACTTGATTCACAACAATTACTAAATCAAACTGAACAAAAAATAGCCATGGATATGGCCATAAACGCAATTAAACAAAAATTAAATTTAACTACTAAAAAAAATAATTCAATTGAATATAAAAATCACCCTATTTTTATGGAACCAAGGGGTTTATTTATTACCTTATATAAAAATAACCAATTAAGAGGTTGTATTGGTTTAATTGAACCAGTAAAAAAACTGTATCAAGCTATTCCTGAAATGGCAGCTTCAGCTGCTTTTAATGATCCTAGATTTAAACCGCTTTCCGCTGATGAACTGGATCAAATTAAAATAGAAATATCTGTCTTAAGCCCATTGGAAAAAATAGATGATATTAATCAAATTAAATTAGGACAACATGGTGTGGTCATAAAAAGCAACCAAAATTCAGGAGTATTCCTTCCCCAAGTAGCAGTTGAAACCAACTGGACTAAACAACAATTTCTAGAACATTTATGTAGTGATAAAGCTGGTCTAAATAAAAATTGTTATTTAGAGCCTGAAACTGATATTTATATTTTCAGCACCCAATCATTTAAATAAAGATTCTTAGGATAAAATCTAATATTGACAACACAATCAATAAATGCTATAATTACACTGTAATAAAGTTGTAAATCTTCCCAAAATGGGAAGATTTTTAAAATTAAATTAAACTTAAATATACTACATAAAACATATGCCCTTGGGTAATAAAGACCTAAAATTAGCCAAAAAAATACTATTTATTGTTTGTTTAATTACTATATCAAATCTACAATTGCCTCACGCCGCCATTGCTGCTAAACAAGTTGAAATTAACCATGGTCGCGGTCCAGTTAATACTGAATTAAAAAATCACCCCCAAAATACAACCCTTAAGGAAATAATAGCAATAAACCCAAAAATAACTAACTTACCCCAAAACAAAGAATTGCCTTATTACACTATGTATACCACTGCCACTGCCTATACCTCAAGAGTTGAAGAATGTGATGATGATCCTTTTACCGCTGCTTGGGGTAGTCATGTTTATTGGGGTATGATTGCTAGTAATTATTTTCCACGTGGAACCAAAATAAGCTTACCCGACATACCTGGGTTCGAACAACACTTTAACAATAAAATGTTTTCAATTGAAGATACTATGAATAAACGTTATTTTAATAGAATTGATATTTGGATGCCTGATCTTGAAATGGCAAAAAAATTCGGAACCAGATATATTGAAATTAAAGTATATCAGTAAATCAGATTAAAATTAGAAAGCTCTTTAAAAAAATAAATTAAAATAAAAACAAAAAAGCACGCCATTTAAGCGTGGTTTTTTTATTGATTAAAATTTAATTTATCTATTGCCTGATTGGCATAATTAAATACATATAATCATCACTGCCTACTGGTTTTAAAATTGCCGGGATTTCTGGCGAAGTAATTTGAAGCTCTACTTTACTACTGCCCATATGCTGCAAACCATCAACTAAATATTTATAATTAAACACGATTTTATTTTTTTCACCTTTTATATCAGCTTTCATACTGGATTTATTTTCACCTAATTGTGTGTTTATAGCTGATATCTTTACCTCGCCCTTGGGTTCAAATTCTATTAAAATATCATTAATCCCGGTTTTAGTAAACAAACTAGCTGCCTTTACTAATTTTAATAAATCATTTTTATTAAATTCTGCTTTAGTTTTACTCCCATCAGGTATAATCTGCTTATAATCAGGGTAATTACCTTCTATTAATCTAGATATAATTATAGTTTCGTCCATTTTAAATACTACCTGATTATCACTAAAATAAATCTTAATATCACCCTTGTCCCCCAATACTCGCAATACCTCCTGCAATACTCTCAATGGTATTATTTTATCAATATGATCATATTCAGAACTTGAAACCTCTAATTGTTTTTCCGCTAAGCGATAACTATCCGTCGCAACTAGGAACATTTTATTATTATCAACTATTATATATACTCCTGATATCTCCGGCCTAGTATCATCATATGAGGCACTGAAAATAACTTGATCTAAAGCTTGCTTAAAATCAGCTTTGGATATTAAAACCCCATCAGTTTCATTAACCTCCGGTATAATTGGATATTCATCCGCTGGTTGGCCTTTAATAACTGTATTTTGTTCGTTAGTTTGGATTTGGATATCATTATCTTTTTTAATTAGGGTTATATTTTGGCTACTAAGTAGGTTTATATATTCTGTCAACAACCTTGCTTGCACGGTTAATTCTCCATCACTTTCTATCTTCCCTCTAATTTTAGTTTTAATCCCAATATCAAGATTAGTCCCGACTAAAGTCAAAAAACCATCTCTTGCTTTTATTAATATATTATTTAATATCGGCAAACTTATATTCTTACCAGCTATATGAGAAACTATTGCCAATCCTTTATTTAAATTTTCTTGAGTGCATACAGCTTTCATATATTTGAAATTAATTAATTAATTTTTTCCACTTTTTAATTCTTTAATAATATTTATTTTTTATATATATAATTAATTATATTATTATAGTTTGTGTATAAATAATCAAAATATTAATTTTATCCTTTATTTACTTATAGATATTGATTGTATAACTTATTTATATATAGTTTATAAGTATGTGGTTTTATTAACACTATTAACAATTAAAATTTTTTATAAATTTCGTATTATGGATAATTAATTTTTTATCAACTATTTATCCAAAATAAAAAATATTACTTTCACCAAGTTATTAAATTAATATTAACAGCTTACAAACATATAATTTTCGAGTTTGACACTAAAGATACTCTACTGCTGTCATTTTCCGACTAGGTCGGTGAATCTAGAATTTACTAAATTTACATTTATAAGATCCCTGGTTCGCATGCCCGAGCCTGCCTGCTACCTACCTGTCCGATAGTCAAGGCGAAGCAGGGATGACAAACGCGAAAACCCTAAAATAATTAAAAATTATTCCGCTCCACTAAAGATTTTTTGCTTTAAAAGAGTTAAATCTTGTTTTAATTTATCATCCTCTATTAATTGATTTTTTATCTTTGAGTAAGCATGCATGGCCGTAGTATGATCTCTTCCTCCTAATTCTTGGCCAATATTAGGGAAAGAGTAATCAAGCTCCTCTCTTAATAAATACATAATTACTTGCCTGGGCCCAACTAATTCTTTTTTTCTAGACGAGCCGACAATATCTCCAATTGATATTTGAAAGTATTCAGATACTATTTGTATGATTAATTTAGGTGAAATTGAGCCTTTTCTGGGTAATGTAGTTAAGGTGGATACGATTTCACGGACTGACTCCATACTTGGATCTTGCTTTTTTAATGAGTGGTGGGCTACAATTCTATTTAAAGCCCCTTCTAATTCCCTGATATTAGTTTGAATTGCTGATGCAATAAAATTTATCATTTCAGCTGAAAGCTCAAACTGTTTTTCAGCTAATTTAGCGTCAATTATAGCCATTCTAGTCTCTAAATCAGGTTCATTAATATCAGCTATCATTCCACACTCAAATCTAGTTCTAAGCCGGTCTTGTAGTGTTGGGATTGCTTTGGGAGGCCGGTCCGAAGATAATATTAATTGTTTGTTTTTTTGAAATAAATCATTAAAAGTATGAAAAAATTGCTCTTGAGTTTCCTGTTTGCCTTCAATGAATTGGACATCATCAACTATCAATAAATCAACATTCCTGTATTTTTCCTGAAAATCTTTATTTTTACCGCTTCTAATTGAATTTACGAAGTCATTAGTAAATTTTTCGCAAGTAGTATATAAAATTTTTGAAGCTTGATTGCTTTTTAAAAATAAATGGCCCACAGCTTGAAGTAAATGGGTTTTACCTAAACCAACCCCGCCATAAATAAATAATGGGTTATATACCTCACCCGGCTTTTCCGCCACTGCTCTCGCAGCTGCATGTGCTAGTTCATTGTTTTTTCCGACAATAAATTTATCAAAAGTGTATTTTGGATTTAAACTATGGGCTGTTTTAATTCCATTATTATTATCAATATTTTTAGGCAACTCCGAGCTAAAACCAACCTCGTTAATTTTATTTTGTATTTTTTTAGCTAATATTGGCTCATTTTTTCTAATTTCAATCTTATAAATAACATCTTTAATTCTATTATTAGTAATTTTTTTCAATGTTTTTATGATCAGATCATGATATTTTTTTTCAAACCAAGCTTGGGTAAACATATTAGGCACTCCGATAATTACCTTATTATTTTCCTCCTCAACAATAAATGTGTTTTGGCACCAAGTGACAAAACTTGCTTTAGATATTATTAATTCAAGCTCCCCTAATACAGCTTGCCAAAGCTCATCTTTATCCATATATTTATTTACTTTAAATTAATTTTAATAAATATTAAAACAGATTTAAACTTTAAAACTCCAGCCTTGATTACTTTGTATTTTATCACAGCTTAAATTTATAAACAACCGAACATCTTATTTGTTAATAAAAATAATATAATGTGCATAATATGTTGATATTTATGGGTATAATGTGTATAAATAACTAAGCGCTTTACTAATACTTAAAATTAAAATATAATTAATATAAATCTAATTATTTATTTAAAAAATATTATTTTTATTTATGCCTAAACAAACTTATCAACCTAAGCGCAAAAAACGAGCTCGAACCCATGGTTTTAGGGTTAGATCTAAATCAAAATCAGGAAAAAGAGTCCTTCAAGCTCGTAGACGCAAGCAAAGGGCTAAATTGACAGTATAAATCTAGTATTATAGAAATCACGCCATTAAAAAATCAATATTTAGCATCCACCCAAATCAATTTTATTTAGGGCTTTCGCATTTGTCATCCCTGCCTGGCCCTGTCTATCGGACAGGCATAGGTAGCAAGCCGGCCCATGATTATAACTTGGGGATCCAAGCAATGTAAATTTAGTAAATTCTGGATTTCCCGGCCTGGTCGGAAAATGACAGTAGCAGAGTATCTTTGGCGATAAACGCAAAAGTCCTATTATTATTCAATATAATCCTTTTTTTGCCAGAATTATTTTTAAAAGTTTTTATTAGCAAAAAATAATTAGTTTTTGGGTGGTAAAAATTTTTAGCAAGTAATAATTAATTTTTATTATTTTTTGACTTTATGTTAGCCAAAAAATATCGGATTACAACCACTAAAGATTTTCAGAATATATTTAAAAAGGGTGGCATCTTGTTTAACCCTTTTTTAAACATTAAATTTTTGCCAACCCAATTATCAAATTCACGTTTTGGCATCATAGTTTCCACTAAGATTAGCAAAAAAGCCACAGTCCGTAATAAAATTAAACGCCAGTTAAGAGCTATAATTTATAAAAATTTAGCTAATATAAAACAAAATTATGATATTATTATTTTAACCAAACCAGCTATAACTACCCAAACCATTACTAAAATTGAATCCAATTTAATATATTTATTAAAAAAAGCTGGTTTATTAAAATAATTATCTAATATTAGCTAAAAATAAAATTATTTTAAACTTTAAAATTCAACTATAACCATAATTTTGCTATAATAAATTAAACTTCAAACCATTCTATTTTATTTTTATGCTTAAGTTAGTCGATATTATTTTTAAAACAATTAGTTTATCTATAATCAAGCTATATCAGCATACCTTATCACCTGATCACGGCTTTTTAAAGTATTTAAAGCCATTTGGTTGCTGCCGTTTTTATCCCACCTGTTCTGAATATAGCTATCAAGCTATTAAAAAATATGGTTTTTTTAAAGGCAGTTATCTTGGGATTAAGCGCTTATGTAAATGTAATCCATTCCATCCCGGCGGTTATGATCCAGTTAAATAAATTAATCAAAATTAATCTAAAATTCATATTACGCGACTAAATTTAACTGTTAAAAATATAAAATACGTGTAATATAAGTAAATAATATAATTTAAAAATTTTTAATAATTTTAATCAAAACCTATGCTAGAGTTATATAATGTTCTTCTTTATCGACCTATATTTAATCTATTAGTATTTTTATACAACACAGTTTCATTTCAGGATATTGGTATTGCTATTATTTTAGTAACTATCATCATAAAATTAATTTTATATCCACTATCAGTCAAATCAATTAAATCCCAAAAAGCGCTTCAAGAGCTCCAGCCTAAAATGGAGGCCTTAAAACAAAAGTATAAAAACAACAAAGAAGCTTTAGGCCGAGCCATGATGGATTTGTATAAAAAAGAAAAAATATCCCCCGTATCATCTTGTCTGCCTTTATTAATCCAATTTCCGTTTTTAATCGCTGTTTATCGGGTATTTAGGGCTGGATTTAAACCCGAAAGTCTGGATATGCTATATAGTTTTATCCATAATCCAGGCGCAATCAACCCAATTGGTTTTGGCTTTTTAAATTTAGCTGAAAAAAATATTTTTTTAGCTTTTTTAGCTGGCGCCGCCCAATTCTGGTCCAGTAAAATGCTGATTACTAAACGCCAGCCCAAAGTAGCCGGTGCTAAAGACGAGGGGATGACTGCCGCTATGAATAAACAAATGTTATATATTATGCCAGCAATCACAGTATTTATTGGTAGTGGCCTTCCAGCCGGACTTACTTTTTATTGGTTTTTAACCACTATTTTAACCGCCTTGCAGCAGTTATATATTTTCAAGCGCTATCATAAACAAGACGGCAATAGTAAAACAGTGGAGGTGCCAGCTGATGCTAAAAAAGTAAGTTCAGATTATAAAGAAAATAATAATATTGAACACAATAAAGCCGAAGATTAAACCAATTTAGTGCTCTGTATCTTGCCTGCTATCATCGTAATTTTACATCAAAAAGCATTGCAACCAGATATTTTGTATTCTGATTATTTTATCATTATGCTTATCAATACTCAAAAATTAATTAATCTGCCCGTAATCACTAAATCAGGTCATCATATTGGCACTGTAGTTGATATTAATATCAATACTGATTATCAAAACATTGTCAGCTATATTGTTCGCCCCACTACCTTAATCCAAGGTTTGTTTAAAGGTAATTTAACCATCGATCGGGGACAAATAATAGATATTACCACTAAAAATATTATTGTTTATGATAATTTTTGCACTAAAAAAAGTATGATGGATATTTTAAAGCAAAAATTTAACCACAAAAAAGCAGTTGTTATTAATAAGGGTTAAATTAAATTCTATTTAATAAAACAGACTTAGCCAGTCTGTTTTATCATAAATTATTTATTTAAATCCCTTTACCCCGAATTATTCATGAATAATGTTATTTGCCTTTGTAGATTGATTTGGCTTAATTTTGTATTTTCACCCATTAGGTGAAATACAAAAATTAGTATTAACGGCTAAATATTATAATAAGTTTTATACTAATTACTATTTATGAATAAAACGGGTTTACTCAAACATCCTATCTCTACCCACAATTATTTTTAACTTTTGTTTCAACACTTCAATCTCCACTGGCGTTTTTATTTTCCGAGCCCGGTCTATTATAAGCATTACTGGTTTTCTATTATGTTTAATATCTACTTTTGTGATTGGAAATACGCTTTTATTGTTAGTTGGCTTACTCTTAGGCTTAAACCAGCTAAACCAACTTGATTTTAATCGCGGAGAAAATACAGCTTCCATCTTACCGTCACTTGGATTTGATGTAAATTCTTGTTTATCAATATTTATGTTATAAATCCCGGCTGACTGATTGTTTTGTCGCGGGCTAATTTTGTATTTATCAAATTTAAGCGCGATTTCATTTGTAGGCGACTCAACCGAAAACAAAAAATATTGCCCATTTATTTTACCTACGTCAATTTTAGCTATTTTACGTTTTGATATTATCTCGCAGGCAGATTCATAGTTGTCTATCCCAAATATACTTGCGATCACGCTATTTGGTTCAATTGGAATATAACCCAAGACTAAATTTTTATCTATTAGCAGGCTGGAAATTTTACTCACAGTTTGATCATTCCCAACTGCTATGATATTTTTTATATTATTAGCTTCAATTTCTTCTAAAATATTGTTTAGATTCTTAAGCACGTTCAATTTACACACCCTGCCTTGGATACCAAGATCAGCCAGTTTAGACTCTATCTTCTGCAGGTTGCGTTCATATTTTTTCTGATTGGTAAAAATATCGTAGATATAATAATACATCTCTATTTAAAATAAATTTTTATATATCTATATAAAATTGCGCAATAGCAATTGAAAATCAACCTAAACTTAATTATCTTTTTCCTCTTTATCGTCGTTATCTTGAGCTAGTTCTGCCATTTTTGGAGTTTTCATTTTAAGATTACCATTTATAATCGCGCCTGACGCCACCGATATATTATCAGCATCAATATCTCCCTGGATTTGTGCGCTTTCTTTTATAATTAAATTTTCTTTCACTTTAATATTGCCAATCACTTGTCCTGCTAATTCGGCGCTTCCAGCTGATATATTAGCCAGCACCACTGATGACTCTGTTGCTTTTAAAAATCCTTTTGTTTTTAAGCTTCCCTTGACTTCTCCTTCAATAATTATATTACCTTCGCCTTTAAAATCACCCTCAACGCTTACTGAAGGTCCTATAATAGTATCCACGCTTTCCGGATTGTTTTGTTGTTCTCCTTTAAACATATTAATCCTTTAATAATAACTGAAAGCCGTATTCAGTTACTAATTTAATAATAATTTAAATTTTAAACCTAATTATAACATACTCATAGCTTAGCATTTTAATCATGTTTGTAAAGCTGTTTTAGTTGCTTTTTTTAATAAAATTAATTATGATTATATTAAATAAGCGTTTTAAATTTGATGTCATATAAATATAGTGCCCCTGTAGTTCAATGGATAGAATAAGGGCTTCCTAAGCCCCAGATGTAGGTTCGATTCCTACCGGGGGTAATTACAACCAATAACAACCTGTGACTAACAAGAAAAATAATTTGGATTTAGGGTAATTATTAAACCCAATTAATTTTGTCAAGGAAATTGTTGACAAATTGTGAATAATGTCAAGGGAATTGTTGACAACTTTAAATCTCAATTAAGCAGTGTTATATCGAAGCGCTCCAGCAAGAGGTCGCGATGTTTAAAATCCATAAATTAGACTAATGGGCCAGTAACTCAGTGGTAGAGTGTCACTTTCGCATAGTGGAAGTCAGGGGTTCGACTCCCCTCTGGTCCAAATTAATCCTTTACCATCTATTATTTATTGTATATTATTAATACAGTTGGGCCTGTAGCTCAGTTGATTAGAGTGTCTGGCTGGCAGCCAGAAGGTCGGGGGTTTGAATCCCCCCAGGTCCACCACCCTTCACATAATTATTTTAAGAAATTAAAACAATTATGTGAAGGGTTTTTGGTTTTCAGAAAAAATAACTTTTTTTGGGCAAAATGGCACTTTTAGCTAATATTAAATAAAAACACTAAAAAACACACTTTTTTCAGAAAAAATAACTTTTTTTAAAAAATGTGTATAAAATGTGGATTTTCCCTAGTTTTAGTGGAAAACACTAAAATTACCAAAAAAAGTTATTTTTTTTAAAAACAACTAAATAACAAATTTTAATCAATTTTGCTTAATAAAACCATGGGAATGCAATTTATTATACCCGAAACATTAACCCCAAATTATTCATGAATAATGTTACTTGCCTTTGTAGATTAATTTGGCTTAATTTTGTATTTTCACCCATTAGGTGAAATACAAAAATTAGTATTAACGGCTAAATATTATAATAAGCTTTATACTAGTTACTATTCATGAATAAAACGTTTAAATCCACATAGATGACGAGGAGTTAACCCACCTTATAATAGGGAATTAAGGCTTTAGCCTTTTATCCATAAAATCCTAAAAGGTTAATTTCGTTAAATGTTCCACGTGGAACATTTTTAAAATAATAAAAATGTCAACGGAATTGTGGACAAAATGGGGAATACATACTAAGAATGTTAATAAAAATGTAAATAACGCGCTATTTAGGCGAGGCACTACCTTGTCTAAATAAAACTCTGAAGAGTTAATTCCTTAATAGGGAACTAAGATTTTAGCCTTTTATCCATAAAACCCTAAAGGGTTAATTCCATCTGAATATTTTACTTAAATGTTCCACGTGGAACATTATTAAAACCCCTTACTTTAGCGCAAAAGTAAGGGGTTTAGTGCAGATTATTTGATTTGAGCAATAAAATTGCTCAAATCAGTTAGCACGATCAACCCAAATAGAGTTGATGTGGTTTTGTATGATAAACTCTTAATTGAGCTTGTCTCACAGTTTACGCCTATTTTAGCGCAAATTACAAAGTCGTTGATTTGTGCAATTTTTGGCGTCAGGACGACGCTATAAAACGCGCCCTGACCATTAGTGAGGTGAAATCCTTTACTAACATTAATATATTCCCAGCTAATATCAGCTGAAAACACGTCACCAGTATAGTAATTTATACTAGCGGCAAAGCCATTTGTAAGCGGTTTTGCGATGAATATGTTGCTGGCGACAGCATTCTGGGCCATAATATGCCCAGATCCGCCAATGATGATTTGCGCGTCGGCAGGAACAGCGCCGACAACCAGAAATACCGCTATAAAGGTAAATAATTTTTTTTTCATCATATTTTCCTTTCTTCCTTTGATTTAAATTAATTAATGTACTATTTTACCCCGAATTATTCATGAATAATGTTATTTGCCTTTGTAGATTGATTTGGTTTAATTTTGTATTTCACCCATTAGGTGAAATACAAAAATTAGTATTAACGGCTAAATATTATAATAAGCTTTATACTAATTACTATTTATGAATAAAACGGGTTTACTTGTTTTTTTTATCAATTTATGATATACTAGATACAAAGAGTGGCCAATAACACCATATGGTGATAGTTATCACCCCAGCACTTTTAATTCAACCTAGGTTATTTTAAAATCGATGCAAAATAGAGCGGCTTCGCCTTAATTTCTACAGCATAAATCATTGGCGCGCCAAAAGTGCGGGGCAGGCCACAAAATCAACCCAAAATCGTCGTCTCAAAACAAAAATTAAACCTGCATTTTATATAGTGCAGGGCAAATTGCTCGTCAAAACAGTTTAAATTCACAATTTGAAATTTTTTCGGGCGCTCGTATATCAAAAAAATATGTATATAGATATTTTTCAAGAATTAGGTCTGACTCCCAACGAAGCTAAGATTTATCAAACTTTGATTGAAACGGGGGAGACCACTGTAGGTGAAATTGCCCTCAAAGGCAAAATCCATCGCCGAAATGTTTACGACGCCATCAATCGTTTGATTGAAAAGGGTTTAGTTTTTCAGATTCTAACCAAAGGCGAAAATATTTATAAAGCAGTTGACCCATCCAAATTACTTGAAATTATTAAAGAAAAAGAAGATAAACTAAAAAAAGTTTTACCCGAATTAATCAACCAATACAAGAACACCCCTCGCGGCCAAGAAGCTTTTGTTTATCGCGGAGTTGAAGGCATGAAAAATTATTTACGAGACATTCTACGATTAAAGCAGGATGTTTTTTTTATTGGAGCTAAGGGCCTTTGGTTTGACCCTAAACTTAAGACATTTTTAACTAGCTTTTTACTGGAAGCTGATAGGCTTAAAATTAAATATAAACATATTTTCGACGCTGAAATGAAAAATAAGGACAATATTGTAAATCAAGTCGGCTATCCCTATAAGTTTTTGCCGGCTAAATATTCAACCCAGTCTTGTATTGATATTTTTGGCGATCATGTGGTAACCTTTACTGGCCTGGGGCCGGGTGAAATTGATGAAGATATTACCATATATGTTTTAGTTGATGAAATCCTGGCTGATGGTTATCGCGCCTGGTTCCAGTTTATGTGGGATATGTTGCCAGAAGCAAGCGAGAGCACTGCTAATAAAGCGAGCGTAAAGAGCAGCACCAAATTTGCATAATAGAATATAATTTTAGAATTAGTGATCTTGGTTAGTTTAAGCGCTTTTTGTTGGTCCAGTTCCCTGATCCGAAGTAGTAATTTAGTCAACAGTGTCTATTGCATTAATTCGTCGAAATTAAAATTTACAAACATCTAGCTCAAGTCAGAGACTTGAACTAACCAAGTGAGAATAATCAAGATGAACACAATATAAAACTTGCCTAGTTATTTTTAATTTAAATTAATATGCCAGCAAAAAATCAATGGATATATCAAGGCAGATGGCAGCAACCGGTTATATCCGGTTGCTTATGGGCTAATTGGTATTATAATAAAAAAATAAATCTTAAAATCAAAGGCTCAATGCTGATTTTAGACGGCCATTGTTTTGAGCTCAAGTCAGACATTGGTTTGTTAAAAAAATTTCTAAAATCAAATATTAATAATTACGATTTTTTAGACAATATTGACAGTTGGTTTTTAGCCGCACACAGACAAGCAATTGAGATGAATAGAAAAAGTTTAGACCACATCAACTCATTACAGAATTTAAAATTAATTTTTAAACTTATTCTACCACCATGGGAGCTATGTCATATTTTAGATCAATTACTGCTAAATTTTTTATATCAGGAATGTGTTAAAGATAATATTGACATTAATAAGTTATTGGTATTAATAAAGCCAATTCGACCCACCATTACTATTGATGAAAAAAATCAAGCTGATAAAATTTATAAAAAAATTGATAGTTTAAAACTTTCCAGTTTATCAGCCCAAAGTATAAAAAATAAATCAGCTTTTATTTATAATACAATCAAAAACCATGTTAATAAATATAAATTTTTAGGTGTTCATCATTTTATCGGCCAGCCTTATACCATAGTTGATTTTTTAAAAAATTATAGCAATAAAAAAACAGCCGTTAATTCAAAACCAATTAATAAAAATACCAAGTTGCCTACTAACTATAATTGGTTTATAAAATTAGGTTCTATTTTAAGCTGGGGCAGGCTTTGTTTGGCTGAAACAGCAGCTATAATCGAATTTAATTATAGAAAAAAATTACAACAAATAAACAAAAGTTTAAATTTAAAGCCAGATCAATATCTATGGCTTAGCCTAGATGAATTAATATCAGCAATTAAAAATAAAAAACCAATATCTAATAAAGAAATACTAGCAAGGCGGCAATGTTATGGGGTTATTCCACAAAAAAATAGAATAAAAATAATCACCGGGAAAAAAGTAGATAGTTTATTAAAAAAATTATTAAATCAGCAACCAAAGCGCAAAACGATCTTAACAGGAATTCCGGTCTCACCCGGAAAGGTTATTGCTCCAGCTTGTCTTATGTCAGAACTTAATGATGTTAAAAAGTTTAAACCCAACCAAATAATTATTGCCCCCGAACTCCCACTTGAGTTTTTAAATATAATCAAACAATCGAGCGGTGTAGTGACTGAATTTGGTGGGCTTACCTCTCACATTTTTACATTAGCAAGAGAATTCAATCTTCCCAGTTTAGTAAAAGTCGCTCATGCCACTAAAATTATTAAAGACGGAGATTTAGTGGAATTAGATGCTGACAAAGGGGTGGTGAGGAAAATAAAATAAATCAAATTAGAATTAATTCCTAAGATATGCGAACAGAAACAAATAATAAAATTGATCTAACAACTACAGCCTCAAAAGATGCTGAAGGTATTTATATTGAGCCAGTAGAAAAAAAAATTGAATGGGACCCCAAAAATCAGGTAGAAAAAGTCGGAGTTGAAATTGTTCATATTTTAAATAAAGCCGACGGGCAGGCATATTTTGCTGGCGGTTATGCTCGCGACCTTGCTATTGATCGTTTTTATCAGAATAAATATGAAGGAGTAAAATTTGAGCCCCATGATATTGATATTGCGACCAATTTAAAATATAACCAGGTTAAGCAAATATTAAAGGAATCAAAATTTAGCCAAGATATAAAATTTAAGGAAACTGGAACCCATATGCCAGTTTTAAATATCAAAATTAAAATTAAAAAACAAAATATTGGGTTTGAAATCGCCAGTTTTAGAAAAGATGTTGAGTATGACAAAAATTCTCGTCAAGCAAAAACAGAACACACTTCAGAAATAAAAGAAGATGCCCAACGCCGCGATTTTAAAATTAATGGCATGTATTTTGATCCTGAGAATAAAAAAATAATTGATTACGTTGGTGGTTTAGAAGATTTAAATAACAGAGAAATCAATTTTATCGGCGATGCTAATGAGAGAATTAAAGAAGATCCCTTGCGGATGTATCGCTATGTCAGGTTTAGGCATAAATTTAATTTGAAGCGTAATAAATCAGCTGAAAAAGCAATTCAAGATAATATAGAAAGTGATGATATTATATCCGCTGAAAGGTTAGCAGGCGAAGACAGGGGAGAACTTAATAAAATATTTCAATCACCCCGAGTCGTCCATGCTTTAATTGATTTAACCAGATTAGGACTACTAAAAAAAAGATTGCCAGAAGTTTATAGTTTGATTTACTTAAAACACACACCAAAGGGAAAAGAATCCGAAATACACCAGGAGGGAGACGTTTTTCGGCATACTTTAGAAGTCATCAGGGCTGTTAGTCGGCCGGAGTTTATAGAGCTCTTAAAAAATAAATTAGATTTAGATCAAAACTTAAACAAAAACCAGGTAATTGAAAAGTTTTATCATAAATATGGATTTGGTTTTAACTGGGCTTGTATTTTACATGATATTGGTAAACAAAAAACACAAAAAAAATCTAGTGATGAAAAAAGATATACATTTTATGGACACGCAAAAAAGTCATTAGAATTAATCACTGGCCAAGAAAAAAAAGAAGACAAAAAGGGTGAGGTAATAAAAAAAGATGAAGAAGCACAACAGGAAGAAGAAATAAGAGGGATTGCCAGTAAAGAAAGACTGAATTTTTCCAAAAAATTAAGTGAACAGATAAAATTCCTAGTTAAAAATCATATGATGATTTATAGTATTATTGATAATATTGATACAATTACCACCAGGGGCATGGGCACTAAACAAAGAAATACTTTTGCATCGGCTAAAGTAAGTCAAATTGAAAGTTTATTATGGCTGGGATTGGCCGACAGATTTGGTAATATTCGCACAAACTCAAATAAAAATGAAGAAATAAAAAAATTTAATCAAGCATGGGATTATTTACATCAGTTTAAAGAAAAAGAAGGCGATGCCGATAAACAGAGGCTTAATAAAAAGACAGTAAATCGGCTAACACAACAGATATTTGATGTAAATTCAGGTATTATTATTGGGATTGTAAACAAGGCTGTAGAATATTTATTAGGTAAAAATAAAATAGATTATGATGACGAGGGGTTTATTATTGAAAATCAAGTTAAGCCAATAGTAGAAAAAATAAAAAAAATTATTGATCAGCAAAATATTGAAATTAAACAAATAAACATTGATGATTTAAATCAAATATTGGAAAAAGTTAAACAAGGATTATCAGATTATTAAAATTTTTATATGACCAAAAATATTATTATCACCGGATCAATTGTTTATGACCGGATTATGGACTTCCCCGGGTTTTTTCGCGACCATATTATGCCCGATAAGATTCATAATTTGAGTGTTTCTTTTGTGGTTAATAAACAAAAAATTAATTTTGGCGGCACTGCCGGCAATATTGGTTATAATTTAAAATTATTAGGCGAAAACCCGATTATTTTTTCCCAAGCCGGGGATGATTTTAGTGATTACAAAAAATGGCTGGCAAATAATAAAATTAGTGATAAAGAGATTAAAATTATCAAAAATAAAAATACAGCTACTGCCTATATTATGACTGATAAAAGCGATAGCCAGATTACTGCTCTTTATCTTGAAACTATGGGCGTGCCAGCCAAAGTTAGTTCAGCCAAAATTAAATCATATAATCCCGCTTCAGTTATAATTTCACCCGGAAATGTTCAAGATATGGTTGAAACAGCCCGTGCCTGTAAAAAATTAGGCATTCCATATATTGCCGACCCAGGCCAGCAAATCCCAGCTTTATCTGCTCGGCAGCTTTTGTTTTTAATCAAAGGTGCTCAAGTCTTGATGTGTAATGATTATGAATTGGAATTAATCAATAAATCACTTAAACCTGCCTCGCTGGCAGGCAGGCATAGAAGCATAGAAGCATTAAAGTGCTTAGTTGAAATTTTAGTGGTTACCTATGGAGCTAAGGGGTCTGTTATATATAATGGAAGCAAGAGTATTAAAATAAAGGCAAATAAGCCAAAGCGTATTATTGACCCAACCGGAGCAGGCGATGCTTACCGGGCCGGATTTATCAAAGGTTTAATTAATGGATGGGATTTAAAAAAATGCGGAGAGCTAGCAGCACAAATCGCCAAATATCCGGTTGAGCATTATGGCACTCAAGAACATAAGTTTAAATTTTAATTCATACGTCTATCTCAAATCTTATATTGAGAACCCGTTAACTCCGAATTATTCATGAATAATGTTATTCGCCTTTGTAGATTGATTTGGCTTAATTTTGTATTTTCACCCATTAGGTGAAATACAAAAATTAGTATTAATGGCTAAATATTATAATAAGCTTTATACTAGTTACTATTCATGAATAAAACGGGTTAAAATTAATTTTTATATATGCAGTTTAGGTCTGATTTTTATTACCCAACTATTAATTACTGCGAACATAATATTACCGGATTAATTGCCCAGCCAGCTAATTCATGGTCAAATTTAGCTTATGTTTTAATTGGTCTATATTTAATCTTAAATATTAAAAAAAGCAGCTCAAAACTGCTTTATATTTTTCCATTATTTCCTATTTTGATTGGGATATGCTCTTTTATCTATCATGCCAGCTATAGTTTCTGGGGTCAGTTTTTAGATTTAACTTCAATGTTTTTATTTTCCTCGTATCTGATTATTTTAAACTTAAGCCGGTTAAAATTTAACCTTAGAAAATTGTTTTTTATTTACTTTTTAATAAATTTGGTTAGTTTGGGTTGGCTATATTTTCACCCAACTATGTTTTCATTTAATAGCGGTATTATTATTTTTAGTCTGCATATTTTTAGTTTATTTTTACTTGAATATTATATCTATAAAAAAATGCATAATTATTCATTGCGTCCAGCCATGCGCGCATTAATTATAATGGCAGTCGCTTTTATGTTTTGGATATTTGATTTATCCCGATTGTGGTGTCATCCGATTAGTTTTCACTATATCAACGGCCATGCCTTATGGCACATAATAAACAGTTTTGTTTTCATTTACCTTTATAAATTTTATCAACAGTTTAAGTTTGGAATATGATATCAAAAATCAAACAGGAAATTGATAAATTAAAAAATAAAAAGCAGGCTGAAATTTTACAGAAATTTTTTAAAACCAAACCAGGCCAGTATGGCGAAGGTGATATTTTTTTAGGTCTTAAAGTAGGGGACCAGCGTAAAATTGCTAAAAAATATTTAGATCTAGGATTTAAAAATTTACAAATATTACTGAATTCTAAGATTCACGAATATAGATTAGTGGCTTTATTGATTTTAGTGGAAAAATTAGAGTCAATTGATAATATTAAAGCAGAAACGCAATCAACCTCACCCCTAAAAAAACAAATTTATAAGTTTTATTTAAAAAACACAAAAAATATCAATAACTGGGATTTAGTTGATTTGACCGCCCCTAAAATTATGGGACAATATTTACTAAACCAAAAACAAAAAAATAAGCAGGGCGAAATTTTAGTTAAATTAGCCCATTCAAAAAATTTGTGGGAGCGGCGAATTGCGATTGTAACCACCCTTGCTTTTATAAAACAAGATTATTTTAAACCCACCATTCAAATATCAGAAATGTTACTTAAAGATAAACATGATTTAATCCACAAAGCCAGCGGCTGGATGCTGCGTGAAGTTGGCAAGCGCAATCAAAACGAACTAATTAAATTCTTAGATAAATTTAATTCAAACATGCCGCGAGCAATGCTTAGGTATGCGATTGAGAAATTCAACCCTCAACAAAGAAAATATTATTTAAAATTAAAACAATGAAAAAACCGCGCTTATTATCCCCAATTCAAGATTTTACTTCCCTTAAAGCCGCTATTAATGCCGGAGCAGATGAAGTCTATTTTGGGGTTAAAAAATTAAACATGCGCTCTCATGGCGCTCGTAATTTTGAGCTTAGAGATTTAAAAAAAATAGTCGATACATGCAGCCAAAAAAATATAAAAACATGCCTGACAGTCAATACTATTGTTTATCAAAACGAGCTTAGATTAGTTGAACGGTTGCTTACAAAAGCTAAATCAAGCGGTATTGACGCTATCATCTGCTGGGATATGGCAGTATTAAAGCTGGCTAAAAAAATAGGATTAGAAATTCATTTGAGCACTCAAGCCAGTGTGTCAAACTCAATTGCAGCCAGATTTTATCAAAAATTAGGAGTTAGCAGAATAGTTTTGGCTAGGGAATGTTCTTTAGTTGATATTAAAAAAATGAAAGCAGATACTAATATAGAATTAGAAGCTTTTATCCACGGAGCTATGTGCGTATCCATTTCCGGCCGCTGTTTTATGTCCCAGTTTTTATATGGTTTGTCCGCTAATAGAGGCCAATGCCTCCAGCCTTGCAGGCGGGAGTATAAAATTATTGATGCCGAACAAGGACAAAAAAATGAATTAATTATTGGTGCTGATTATGTTTTAAGCCCTAAAGATTTATGCACTTTGCCTTTTATAGAAAAATTGATTAGAGCCGGAATAAATGTGTTTAAGATCGAAGGCCGTAATCGCAGTCCAGAATACGTCTATACAGTTACCAAAATCTATCGACAAGTAATTGATTTTTATAGTTTAAACGCAGAAGCGTTTAAGCACTTAAACATTAAATCAAATAAATTATTGAATAAAAAATTTGAAGAAATAAAACGAACGGGGTTAAAAGAATTAAAGACAGTTTATAATCGCGGGTTTAGTGATGGGTTTTATTTAGGCAAACCAATTAATCAGTGGTGCCATAATTATGGCAGCCAAGCCAGTGTTAAAAAAATTCATTTAGGTAAAGTAGCGCATTATTATGATAAAATTAAAGTAGCTGAAATTAAAATTGAAGCCAAGGCAAAATTAAAATTGGGTGAAAATATCATTATTCAAGGCCCCTCAACCGGTCATTATTGCCAAAAGATAGAGTCAATTGAAATTAATCATAAAAAAATAAAACAAGCCACTCAAGGTCAAATGGTTGCGGTTAAATTAAAGCACAAAGTAAAATCAAATGATAAAGTATATAAACAAATTAAAAATAAAGCGAGTTGAATTAGTGAATAAAAAAAACAGCTAGATTGCTGTTTGGTTCAAAATTCGCGTCTATTTACTCCAAGAGAAGAAAATCTACCATAGGAAAATTCGAGTCAAAAGACCAGAATTATCCTGCGGCGAGATCCCCATGCTCGTCGTCTCTTGGAGAAAATAATCGCCAATTTAAATATTTAACTAATATTAGGTAAAAAAAATAATTAAATAACTAAAAAACAGGAAAGCAAACCTGTTTTTCCCCAATATATTTAGTTGTTATTTTTATTTATCTAAACATAATAACACTTGAAATCGATGTTGTCAAGTTAAATAATACTGTGCTAAAGTGAATTAATCAGATTAATTTATAAATTATTCCAATCTTATGCCCACAAAAAAAACATCAAACCATAAAAAATTATTATTTGAACAATCTCTTTTTTGGGACACTGCTTCAAAACAAGATCAGGCGAATGCGTTTAAATTTAGCCATAATTATATCCAGTTCCTTAATTTATGCCGCACTGAAAAGGAAACTATATCTGAATGTTTAGGCCAAGCCAAAGATAAGGGGTTTAAGCCAGTTGATTTAGGGCAGAACTTGGATATTAAAAATAAAAAAATATTTTTTAACAACAAAGGCAAAAGTGCAGTTCTGATAAGTTTTGGCAACGGTTATTTAAACAAAGGAGCTAAATTTTTATTGGCTCATGTTGATTCTCCTCGGCTGGATTTGAAAGTAAAACCTTTATACGAAGACAGTGGCATTGCCTATTTTAAACCTCATTATTATGGCGGTATTAAAAAATATCATTGGCCTACTATACCTTTAAGTTTAATCGGCACGATATCATTATCAGGTGGCCGCGAGTTAAAAATAAATATTGGCTCAAATCCAAATGATCCAGTTTTTTTAATATCTGATTTATTGCCCCATATTGATTCTGAAAGAATGGATAAACCACTTAAAAAAGCAATTGACGCTGAAGAGCTTAATGTCATTGTAGGTTCAATTCCACTTAAAGATAAAAAAATTAAAGACAGGGTAAAGGCTGCAGTCCTCGATTGGTTATATGAAAATTATAAAATAAAAGAAATTGATTTATTCACCGCCGATTTGAGATTTGTTCCCAGTTTTCCCGCTCGCGATATCGGATTTGACCAGTCTATGATTGGGGCTTATGGGCATGACGACAAAGTGTGTGTTTACACTGGTTTGAAATCATTTTTAGATTCAAATAATCGCAATACAAAAATACTATATTTAATCGATAAAGAGGAAATAGGTAGCGTTGGCACTACTGGAGCTGAATCACTTTTTCTGGAAAACGTGTTGGATTATGTAATCAAGCAGACTAAATCAGATTTAAGTATTTATGATTTTTACCGTTTGTCTAAAGCTATTTCAGCTGATGTAACTGCTGCCTTTGATCCGGATTACAAGCAGTCTTACGACAAAAACAATGCGCCTATGCTCGGCGGCGGCGTTGTAGTTGAAAAACACTTAGTTTACAAAGGTAAAGCAATGGCAGTTGATACTGATCCGGCTTTTTTGCGTCAAATTATAGATAATTTTGATAAAAATAAAGTAGTATGGCAGACAGGCCATTTAGGTAAAGTTGACCTCGGCGGCGGTGGCACAGTGGCGGTTTATTTAGCTAATCGAAACTTAGAAACAGTTGATATTGGAGTTCCTTTGCTTAATATGCATGCTCCTTACGAACTAGCCTCTAAAGCTGATATTTATTCAACTTACAAAGGATACCATGCTTTTTTTGAAAACTAATTTTACGGTTAAAATTTTAAATTTTAAACAAGCCGCTTATCTGGGCGGCTTTTAAATTGCCAAAAATAAATAGAAAAGGTAAGATTAAAATAGAAATTAAATTATTTATCTTATGGCAGAAAACATTACTACTCCAATTGAAAAAGATGAAGATAAAAGTTTTGATGTTAATTTGCGCCCCAAAACATTAAATGAGTTTGTGGGCCAAGAACAATTGAAAAAAAATTTAAATATTTTTATTACTGCCGCCAAACAGCGGCAAGAAGTTTTAGAGCATGTTTTATTTTATGGCGCTCCCGGCTTGGGTAAAACTACCTTATCTCATATTATTGCATCTGAAATGAGATCAAATATCAAAGTGACTTCAGGCCCGGCCATAGAAAAAGCCGGTGACCTAGCTGCTATTTTAACCAATCTAGATCAAGGAGATGTTTTATTTATTGATGAGATCCACCGCTTAAATAAAACCATTGAAGAGATTCTTTATCCAGCCATGGAAGACTATTGCCTTGATATTATTATTGGCAAAGGTCCTTCTGCCAGGACGTTAAAACTTGATTTGCCCAAATTTACTTTAGTCGGAGCTACCACTCGCTTAAGTTTGCTTTCATCTCCTTTGCGTGATCGGTTTGGCAATGTGTTTAGAATCGATTTTTATAAGCCGGAAGAGCTTAAAGATATAGTCAACCGTTCAGCTAAAATTTTAAACATAGAGCTTGGCGAAAATACTTCTATGGAAATTGCCAAGCGGGCCCGAAGAACGCCCCGGATTGCTAATCGGCTTTTAAAACGGGTGAGGGATTTTGTTCAGGTTGAGAGCAGTGGTATAATTAATATAGATAATTGTTCGAAGGCACTGTCAATGCTTGATATTGACCATCTTGGTTTAGATGAGATTGATCGCCGAATATTGAGAGTTATTATTGAGAAATTTTCCGGAGGGCCGGTCGGGCTTGGAACTATTGCTGCCGCTGTCAATGAAGAAGTGGCCACTATCGAGGAAATATATGAACCGTTTTTACTGCAAGAAGGTTTGATTGCGCGCACTCCTAGGGGTAGAACCGTAACTGAAAGCGCTTATAATCATTTAGGGATTAATATTCCGGATAATAAATTATTTTAAATTTTTATATGCAGTTTCCAATTATAGCCATTTTAATAATTTATTTTATATTACTGTTATTTTTTATACTATTTTCAGGTTTTTTAGTTTACCATTCACTTAGGTTTGGAGTCGCCAATCTGGTTAATATTTTTACCCTGGGCCTTTATCTGGCAGTGTCAGCGTTTATATTAGGCAGTTCCTATCTATATATTATTAGTATTGACTGGAGTCAGAAAGTTCCTATATTTTAGTCATTAAAACACGAAAACACTAGAGCATTAAAGCAAAGTTTATTAAATATAATTTGGTTGTATATAATATGTTCTAATGTTATAACGTTTTAATATTTTATGTTTAGCCTAAAATATTTACCCCATCGAAAACCAAATGAAAAAATAATTTACCTTTTGCATCGGCATTGGTTTGTGTTAGCTCGCATAATATTCAGCTATATTATTTTAGCTTTAATACCGTTGGCCGCTTATTTTTTTATCCGCAAAGAGCTTAATGGTATTTTAGAAAACGAAGCCGCCGCTATTTTCTTGAACTTATTAGTATTTTCTTTTTATCTTTTCTGGTGGTTATTATTCTATCATTCATTTTTAGACTATTTTCTCGATATCTGGATTGTAACTAATCATCGGGTGATCAATATTGAACAGCGCAGTATGTTCAATCGTGTCGTGGCCGAACATCGGCTTTTTAGAATTCAAGATGTAGTCTCCCATCAAAAAGGGATATTAGCTACTTTTTTCAATTATGGCGAAATACATATCCAGACTGCTGGTTCTGAAAAAGTGGTTGTATTTGAACAAGTATCCAATCCACATTATATTGCCCGGGAAATTCACCGTTTAATTGAGAATCATAAAGATATGATGGAAAGGATGATGAAAAAAAATAGGCCAGGCACGAATAATGAGTAAAAGGTTATGAAATTATCTCAATTTGATTATTATCTACCGCCCAATTTAATCGCTCAAAAACAAATTAAACCGCGGGATCACTCGCGGCTTTTAGTTTTGGATCGTTCTGTTTCCCCACCGGAGTCTCCTAATAAGTGGCTCCAGCAGATGGATGGATATTCCGCTGGAGTCTCCTCCGAGAGACTCCAGCGAGAGAGGAAAAGACCCCAATGGGGTATGATTACACATGATTATTTTTACAACCTAGATAAATATTTAACTAAAAACGACGTATTAGTGTTTAATAATTCCAAAGTAATACCAGCTAGAATAAGGCTTGATAATGGAGGTGAAATTTTTTTATTAAAAGATTTAAAATACGGCCAGTGGGAAGTAATTGGTAGGAAATTAAGAAATTCACCTTATGAAATCCCCGACGAAAAGTCAGGATGCCACATAGCTACAATTTCACAAACTGAAGAAATTAAAAAATTAAGGAAGGGATTAAGGTGTGAGATTGTTAAGCGGTTAGACAATGGCAATTGGGTGGTTAAGTTTAATTACACTGGCAAAAAATTTAGTGATATTTTAGAAAAAATAGGAGAAACGCCGTTACCGCCATATATTAAAACTAAAGATTCAAACCGAATCCGCCAGGATTACCAGACTTTGTATGCAAAACACAAAGGTTCAGTAGCAGCTCCAACTGCTGGTTTGCATTTTACTCCCCGGGTATTTAAAAAGTTAAAGAAAAAGGGTATTAAAACCGAATTCGTTACTTTACATGTAGGTTTGGGCACATTCCAGCCAGTAAAAACTGACGAAATTGAATGTCACCATATGCACGCCGAGTATGCCACATTAAATTTTGCTACAGCCAAGCGATTAAATAATTATAGAAAACAAGGGAAAAGAATTATTGCCGTAGGCACGACTAGTTGCCGTGTTCTAGAAAGTTTTAGTAATCAAAAAAACCAGCTTAAAGCTGGTAGTAAATGGGTGGATATTTTTATTTACCCACCTTATAAATTTAAGTTTGTTGACAGCATCATTACTAATTTTCACTTGCCCAAATCAACTTTACTGATGCTGGTATCAGCTCTAGCTGGCAGGAAATTTATTCTCCAGGCCTACCAAGAGGCGATTAAAAGGAAATATCAGTTTTATAGTTTTGGAGATGGGATGTTAATCAAATAATTCATGTTACGCAAAATAAAATCCATTTCAAAATTATTCAAATAAATTCTGGCAAATTCGCTTAATTCTGGTAATTCGTGTTCTATTAAGATTAATCATTAATGGCCCGCGAATTACCAGAATTACCAGAATAATCCAGAATTATTAAATTTGCGTAAGATGAGTCAAGTAATAAATTCCAGATAATTTTCAGAATTAATTACTTCAAATTCAGAATTTTTATAAGTCTCAAGCCAAGTTTTTGGGGCTTTTATTTTTTTATTTCCATATTTAAATTCAAATCCTTTCAGCTTGCCCCTATCTTCTTCAATATAATCTATCTCAGCACCGGTATAAGTACGCCAAAAATAACTACTTGGCACATCAATTAGATATTCATTTCTTTTTTTTCTCTCAATCATTAAAAAATTTTCCCATAATTTACCAACATCATTTCTAGTTTCGAGATCATTTAAATTATCAATTAAAATATTTCTAATACCTAAATCATAAAAATATATTTTATCATTTTTGGTAATTTCTTTGCGTAAATTTCTGCTAAAGCCCCTCAATCTAAAAACCACAAAAAATTTTTCGAGTAAATCAATATAATGAGCCACAGTTTTTTTATCCATATCTAAGTTATCTCCCAATTCACTTAAAGAAACAGTGGAACCGATTTGATGAGCAAGTAATTGCAATAACTTTCGAATTTTGTTAGAATTTTTTATACCTGTCATCTGCAACATGTCTTTATATAAATAATCACTACTCAATTCGGTTAAATATTGTTTTTTATCTTTATAATTATTAAAGCCAAATATATCGGGATACGAACCCCAAGTCAATCTTTCTTCTAGCTGGTCGTTAAGTTCAAATTTAGTATGTATATCATCTAATTCAAGGTAACTAATAGGATATAATAAGTATGTCCATTTTCTGCCTGTTAGGGGTTCAGACAAGGTATTTGCCAAATCAAAAGATGATGATCCAGTGGCAATGATTTTTACATTAAGATGATCAATAATTAATTTTAAATTTACACCAATATTTTTTATCTTTTGTGCTTCATCTATAAAAAGTAACTCCGCGTCACCTATTAACCCAGATAATTTTTTGAGGTTTCTACTAGACAATATATCATTGAATCTCTCATCTTCTGCATCTATTTCAAGTGTTTTATAAGATAATTCATCAATTATTTCTTTAATTAATGTTGTTTTTCCCACTTGTCTTGGACCATAAAGCACGATAGCTTTGTTGCTATTTTCTATTTTATTAATTATTTCTTTTTTTAATAATCTCGGAATATTCATAGTTTAATTATAGCATATTCTCTGAATTAACGCAAATTCAGTGAATATACTCCCCGTATTCACGCTAATTTGGTCAATAAAATCCCCGAATTAACGCAAATTCAGCGGATAAAATTATGAAAAATAAAAAATTTTTACTAAAATTAGCAAAAATTTAAAAAATTAACTATTTCAATTTCCTGACTACCCCCTTACCAGCATCCACTTCCACTAAGTCACCATCTTTTAAAACTTTGGTGGGGATTTTCGTGCCGATGATACAGGGGATTTTTAGTTCATGGGGAATAATGGCGGCGTGGCAGGTGATTCCACCTTCATCAGTAACAATTGCTTTAGCTCTTTTCAAATAAAAACTAAATTAAGGAATAGTCATTGGGGAAACGATAATTTTGTCTTTATAGTCTTTTTTGAAGTCAGTTAGTCTTTTGATGATTACTACCTTACCTTGAACTCTCTTTTTATATGCAGTAAAACCTGTTAATTCTTCCACATTATCTATTTTCTTTTTGCTAAATTTTTCTTTCTCTAGAATGTTTAGAGACTGTTTCCCAGTATAAATTTTTTGATAATTTTTTTTAGCAATCATTACATAGAAATTTTTTCTCTTAGCTATTTCAGCTCTATTAATTTTTTTGTTATTAATTAACTCATCAATGAGATAATAATCAATTTTTTTATCCAAATATTTTTTCTTTAGATATTCATAAGTTTTTTTATAATAACCGAAATCTTGAATTGTAACCAATTTATCTATTAAGCCACTATTTTATTTGATTAACCTTCTTAAACGAAATTTTTTTTGTTTATTTAATTTACCTATTTCTTGATTTTCTTCTGTTAAAACCCTCTCCAAATAATGAGAATAAATAATTATGGGACTAAATTTCTGGTGCCCTTCAATTCCTTGTTTAAGTGGATTTTTATTTCTGAACTTAAGACTTCTAATAGTATTTCTGAATTTCCTTAAATATTTTTCTACCTGCCTATTTTGATAATCATTCCTAATTTGTAAATAATTTTTTTGATCTTCCTTTTTATTTAAATACATTTCTGATACCCCGTTTTTACTGATTACTAACACTTTACTGATTATCAAATTATAAATTTTATTGAGCCAAAGATAAGGCATATTTCTCAGTTGCCTTTTAATAACAGGCGTGGGTCTAGTGACGAAAAATTTCCATTTTGGACTAAAAAATTTTTCTATATTTTTTATCCTTTCCCCAGAAACTTCAATGCTAATTTTATTTTGTCTTCCATCTTTTCGGCTGTGTCGGGAAGTTGCCTCAAGGCATCACGCACATCACGCTCGCCATAACCGAGTGCCACCAATGCGTCAAAAGTTTCGGTATCAATATCGCTCAAGTTAATATCTTTCTCTCCCACCGGCATCTGGTCTAGTTTATTTTTAAGCTCTACCACTATTCTTTCAGCTGTTTTTTTACCCACCCCAGATACTTTATATAAAATAGAAGCGTCATCCCGAAGAATTGCCTTTTTAATATTTTCCAGCTTGGCTACCTCCAATACTCCCAAAGCAGATTTTGGGCCCACGCCGGAGATTGATATTAATAATTCAAAAAATTTAAGTTCAGCCTCTTGTTCAAATCCATACAAACTCATATTATCTTCAGAATGTTTTAGATAAGTGTATAGCTCTATTAACTGTTCTGTTTTTATTTTTTCGAGCATTGTTTTTGTTAAAAAAATTTTATAGCCAATATCATTATTTAAAACCACTGCTGATTTATTATTTTTTGATATTATTTTACCTTTTATATAATACAGCATAAAATTGGATTTTATTTACCTAATTAATTTAATTTTACCTGATATCAGCTAAATATTCAATTTTTATATTTATTTTTATAAGCTTGACATCTTTTTTATTTACAGTTATAATAATAAAAGAATAATAAATATCCACAATATCTGGAGAATTAGCTGATATTAGCCAAGATCTCTTGGGATAACTCATTAGATGAATATATTTATGCAGACACAATTATTATTAAACCAACTAAGCGGCTGAAACTGACTGTTTTTTTGCCCAACCGCCGCTTAGCCATAAGCGGTTTTTTAATTCTTTAAAAATATATTTATTGACATCCAAAAATATTTTTATAAATCCAAATATAATTAAATACTAATACTGAAATTAAAAATTTAGGATTTTAAAAAATTAAAATTCTAAACCAGTAATTTCAGAAAACATTCCGGCACATTGACAATTAAATATTTTAATTTAATCCTGCTAAAATTATTTTTAGCGGGAGATAAATATAAGCAATTTCGTTGTGTAAAATTTAAATTACACTAATAATAATTCCTAGAAAAATCCCGCACCTTTTAGTTGATTAAGTATTGAGCGCTCTTGCGCTTGTCAACTAAAAGGTGCGGGAAAAATGTAAGCTTCTAGGAATCCGTAACATCAGGCGTATGGTGGATGCCTTGACTCGAAAAAGCGATGAAGGACGTAGCAATCTGCGATAAGCCTCGGCGAGCTGATAAGCAAGCTTTGACCCGGGGATTTCCGAATGGGAAAACCCAATGCGGTGAAGCCGCATTATCTCGACTTTGCGTCGGGAAGCGCACCCGCTGAAGTGAAACATCTCAGTAAGCGGAGGAACAAAAATCAATAATAGCTTTTTAGCTTGTGGCTGGTAGCTTGTAGGATTATTTCTAATAAGCTAATAAGCTAACAAGCCAAGAAGCTCGATATTCCCTTAGTAGTGGCGAACGAACCGGGATCAGCCTAAACCTTTATTTTTTAATTCTATAAGTTTTGTTTTTTTCTTTAATTAGGATAATTCAATCTTTTGAATAACGGGTGCAAGCCTAATAAAAAATAATAGGTGTTGTAAGAAATTTATGTTTTAGCTACTTGCAGAGCTAAAGGCAAGTTACAAAAATTATTTTTAACCAAATTCCTTTGGAAAAGGGAAACCAAAGAAGGTGATAGTCCTGTCGGTGAAAAAAATAATTCTTGTCAGTAAATTTTCTTAAGTAGGGCAAGACACGTGAAATCTTGTCTGAACCAGGGTCGACTATGATCCAAGGCTAAATATTTTTCGAGATCGATAGTGAACTAGTACCGTGAGGGAAAGGTGAAAAGCACCCCGGTGAGGGGGATGAAATAGTATCTGAAACCATATGCTTACAAAGAGTAGAAGCACTTCGTTTCGTTTTGAGTTTTTTAAAATTAAAAATAAACTTTATTAAATAAGGAGGAAGATTATCATGTCTGATACCTGTTCAAGATGTAATAAAAGAGAAGCCAAATATATGGCGTATCCAACTGGATATGGCGAGTTGACTGTTGATGGTATTCGTGCAAAAAGAGTTTGTGAGAAGTGTAAAGAGGAGCTTGGGCATTTTTTACCTTATTGTTATATATTTTCTAAATTACCATGTACCATGACTTAGACTTATTGTTTTTTGGGGCGAAAAATAAAATTTAAAAAAGATATTTTTTGCCCTATTTAATTAAAAAATTTAAAACGAAGCGAGGTGTGACTGCGTGCCTATTGAAGAATGAGCCAACGAGTTTGTGTGTGTTACTGGTTTAATCCCGATTATTCGGGAGTAAGCAAAGGGAAACCAAGTCTTAACCAGGCAATTCCGATATTTTTATATCGGCCGCAAATAATCGCGGACAGAACGCGGACATTTATGTCAGCGTTAAGTCCGTGTTATTTGTCGGTATGGTAGCACATGCAATACCCGAAACCAGGTGAGCTAACCATGGCCAGGATGAGATCCCGATAATATCGGGAAGGAGGTCCGAACCCAAGCGCCGTACAACACGCTGGGATGAGCTGTGGTTAGAGGTGAAATGCTAATCGAACTTGGTAATAGCTGGTTCTCCTCGAAATAGCTTTAGGGCTAGCGCTGGTGATGAGTCTAGGGGTAGAGCACTGGCAGGGAATTGAGCTCGCAAGAGTATCTTTCCCTATCAAACTCCGAATACTAGATTTACCCCGCCTTTTAACTGTTTTATTTTTAAATTCTAAATTTAGCAGTTAAAAGGCGGGGATATAACATCAGCAGTTAGACTATGGGGGCTAAGCTCCATTAGTCAAAAGGGAAACAGCCCAGATCCTTAGTTAAGGTCCCTAAATCTGCATTAAGTGTTAAAGGTTGTGGATTTTCTAATACAACTAGGAGGTTGGCTTAGAAGCAGCCATCCTTTAAAGAAAGCGTAACAGCTCACTAGTCAAGAGTTTCTGCGCCGAAAATTTACCGGGGCTAAATGCAGTACCGAAACTAGGAAATATACTGTTTTTACAGTGTATTGGTAGAGGAGTATTTTTTATTCGTTGAAGTCTACGACGTGAGTCGGGATGGAGGATAAAGAAGAAAGAATGTTGGCATAAGTAGCAAAAATCCCGATGAGAAATCGGGACACCGAAAGCCTAAGGTTTCCTGGGCAACGAACATCGTCTCAGGGTTAGGCGGGCCTTAGTTTGTCACCGAAAGGTGCCAAGCGATGGAACAGCAGGTTAATATTCCTGCCCTGCTATATATTTATCTTGCGAGTGACGCATTATTTAGGTTTGAGCACGTTTTGGCTATATGTGTTTCCGATGGCGCTTGCGCTTATCGGGACGAAGTGAAACCCCCGGGTGGATCAAAGTCAAGCTGATATAGTGCCAAGAAAAACTTGCAAGTTATGATATATAGTATCCGTACCGTAAACCGACACAGGTAGGCAAGGCGAGAAGCCTAAGGTGAACGAGAGAACCTTTGTTAAGGAACTCGGCAAAACAGCGGGCGTAACTTCGGGATAAGCCCTCCCCGATGACTTATTTATTTTTATAAATATGAAATCGGGGCGCAGCGAAAGACCCCAAACGACTGTTTACCAAAAACATAGGTCCCTGCTCAAGTCGAAAGACTATGTATAGGGGCTGATGCCTGGCCAGTGTCTGAACGTTAAGGTGATGGGTGACTACGTTTTGTGAAAGCAAAACGTGCAGCCTTGACCCCAAGCGCGGATGAACGCCGGCGATAACTATAATCGTTGACTTGGTGCCATCTCGCCACGGCGAGATATAAAAGTTGGGCGATTATAAAATCCGACTATATGCTGGAACACCCTAAAACTTATAATACCCAAACAGTAACTCGAAAGAGTAAGCTGTGTGGTTTGAAAAATTATAGGATAAATGGACAATCAGCAGGAAAGACTCCTAAATTTTTTAAAAACATGGAGAATCCTCAGAGGCCATACGTCGGATCCCGATTATTAGGGAATGATATGGTCCATACTATATAGAGATATATAGAATATATGCCTAAGGTACCGAAATTCCTTGACGGGTGAGTTCCGTCCTGCAGGAATGGCATAACGATTTGGGGACTGTCTTAACAAAGGACTCGGCGAAATTGCAATGCCGGTAAAGATGCCGGCTACTCACAGTTAGACGAAAAGACCCCGTGAAGCTTTACTACAACTTGATATTGGTATATATGATATTCATGTTCAGAATAGGTGGGAGCCCACTGCTATGCAGCGGGCATCAGTGAGATACCACCCTTGGTATTTTGTATATCTAATCCCGATTACTCGGGAGACAGTATCTGGTGGGTAGTTTGAGTGGGGCGCTCTTCTCCTAAAAAGTAACGGAGAAGTTTAAAGGTTGGCTAGTATCGGATGGAAACCGATATAATAGGGTAAACCCACAAGCCAGCTTTACTGCAAGACATACAAGTCGCGCAGTTGCGAAAGCATAAGTTAGTGAACCGACCACCTCATATAGGAGAGTGGAAGATCACCGAATAAAAGTTACTCCGGGGATAACAGGCTAGTCGCGCCCAAGCGTCCACAGCGACGGCGCGGTTCGGCACCTCGATGTCGGCTCATCGCATCCTGGGGGTGAACAAGCTCCCAAGGGTTTGGCTGTTCGCCAATTAAAGCGGTACGCGAGCTGGGTTCAGAACGTCGTAAGACAGTGGAATGTACCACCCGTTCTGTAAATTTTTCTTTTCGTCTATTAAATTGAAGTTTTAATTAAAACTTTTCGACCGTGCTGTCTATAAATTTGGCTATATGCTGGAAACTCTGGTTAACCCTCACGGAGACTTTAGAGGGTTGAAGTATCTCACACTACTATGGTATTAATGTAAGTATATGAATAAATACCACAGTAACAATGTGTTGAGTGCAGACAATCAGCAGGAAAGGCTAAAGAAGATAAATCCGTGGTATTATAAAGAAGATTTGTTTCTTTAGAATCCTCAACGACTATACGCCAAAATCCGACTTAACATCGGATAAGATATAGTCTGAACTGCATGGCGACATGCAGACCCCGACTTTACGTCGGGGCACCACAGAGCATTGATTTCAAATAGATGTGGTTAGCAAAGTAACAGAATTGTCGGTCTCCTATCTACTGTGAGCGCGTAAAAATCTTGAGGGGCCCCTTCTCTAGTACGAGAGGACCGAGAAGGACGAACCTCTGGTGAGCCAGCTGTGGTTGCCTACTGCATGCTGGGTAGCTAAGTTCGGGTTGGATAAGCGCTGAAAGCATCTAAGCGCGAAGCTGTTCCCAAGATTAGGATTTTTTGACCGCCTGGAAGACTACCAGGTTGATAGGTAGCCGAGTGTAAGTGCAGTAATGTATTTAGCTCAGGCTATACTAATCGGTCTAGCGGATTCCTAAAAGCTTATATTTATTTGGCTATTAGCTGGTAGCTTGTAGTGATTTACATTTATAAATGGATTGTATAATCCTGGTGGTTTTAGCGAAGGGGGTACACCCGTTACCATCTCGAACACGGTAGTTAAGCCCTTCAGCGCCGATGATACTTTTATAGGGAAAGTAGGTCATCGCCAGGATTATGCAATCCATTTTTTGATATTCAAAAATAGTCCCAAGTGATTCGGGACTATTTTTATTATCTAAAATAAAGGAGGTATTTTGATACCTATTTTATTAAAGATTCCCAGTATGACAGGGCATGGCCCTGCCCTACTGGGGTTAATTTTTATCATTAGTCTCATTTCATTATATATCCGAGCAAGCAAAATAAAGTAACTAATGTTGATGATAGATGCCATTGCCAGTCATCTTTTTTTCTATAACTTAGATAATATAAACCAACTATTACAAAAAACAGCGCTATTGTAAAATAGGGCTGTTCGAATTTAGACCAATAACACAAACATAGATTGTATCCAATTACCAAACAGGCAAACATCTTGTCAACTAATCCATATTTTTGCTCGCCAGACAAATGATAAAGAGTAGAGAATATTGCAGCTAGAGATATTAAAGCACCGTAAACATATAATTCAGAAATTAAAGCTATTGAAACTGGTATTATAAACAAGAAATTACTCCAAACCTTAGATTTTAAAATCATATATCTACGGAGTTTTATTAAATCGTCCCAATAAATTGAAATTACACTTGCCACTGCTATTGTAATAGTTTAGGTTGCAATATTTTTGTTTGGCTCTTTATTATTAATACTTTCTTCTGCTTGTTCTAGATTTATACTGATAAGTTTTGATATTCCGTCATCGCCCATAGTAACCCCATACAATATATTAGCTTTTTCCATCGTAGCTCTATTATGGGTAATTACAACAAACTGTGTTTTTTTAGATAATTCTTCTAGAATAGCGGCAAACCTGATTGAATTAGCTTCGTCTAAGGCAGCATCGACTTCATCCAGAACCACAAAAGGGGACGGGTTAGTCGAAATAATCGCGCAGATAAGAGCGATGCTAGTTAAGGCGCGTTCGCCACCGGAAAGAGAATTAATTGATTTCAGTCTTTTACCCGGAGGAGTAGCTTGGACTTCAATCCCAGCGTATGCAGCTTGTTTACTTTTTTCTTGAAAAAAATTAATAGCAGTTTTCTCATTTTCCTCATCTTCATCTGTTATTGTAGGGGCGACACTTGCGGTCGCCTTTCCATGGGCAGGGGCAAGCTCTGCTCCTACATCTTCTTCTCCCATCTCTGTAGACTTTTTTTTAATCTCTTTTTCTTTAATCAGCACCAGCTCTGCTTTGCCACCATTAAACAAAGTTTTAAAATATTTTTTAAAGTAAGAATTTATCCCCTTAAATGAAGCTTCCATTTTTGACTTGATAGTTTTATCTAGCCGATCTATTATTTTTTTTAAAGATTTTATTGTTTGCTCTAAGTCTTCAGTTTGATTCTTCAGAAAATTGTATCTCTGATTCACGGTTTCATATTCGGCTTCTGTTTCCGGATCTATTCCCCCAATTATATCCAACTGGCTTTTAAATTTTTTTATTTTAATAAAAATTGCATTTTTTTCTTCATCGCTTATTTTATCTATTTTAAATTTATTAATATTTTCAAAATCCCCTATCTCGGTTTCTATTTCTTTTTTTAGGTCAAATCTTTTGGTTTCTACCCGCGCTAAATCAATGCGTTTTTCGCTTATAAGATTATTAATTTTATTTAGTTCAGTCTGGGCTTGTTGGTATTTTTTTTGTATTTGGATTAGACTAGATCGGCTTTGATCATCTTCTATGTTTAGTTGGTTTATTTTGAGTTGAATGTTCTCAATTTCTTTTTCTAATTTGATTACATTTTGCTCTTTCTTTTTAATCTGCACATCTTGCTTAAGTGGTTCTATTTCCGTTTTCGCACTTGATACTTGTTTTATGTATGGATGTATTTTTTTTATTATTTGTTCTATTTTTTGATTAATATTACTAATTTCAACTTTAATTAGGTCGATTTCAGCTCCTGCTTCGATTTGTTGTATTATTTTTTGATGCAGTAGCGAAATTTGTTTAAATTCACCCGATATCAAAATTAATTCATCCCTGGAAATATTTTTTATTTTCTCAATTTTAGTTTTATATGGGTTTATTGCCGACACTCTAGACTGAATAATTTCTTCTCTTAATTTCATTTTTTGATCCATTAAGCTACGTTGTGTTTGGCGTAAATTTTCTATATCACGATTTGGGTTATTTTTAGATGCAATACTGTTTATCTGTTTTTCGCTGTCCAAATAGATACTTTCAGCTGAATTTTTTTTATCCATCAAAACGTCAATATCATTTTTATTTTCTAGATATTTTTGGTTTATTTCCCGCCACCAAGATCCATAAAATTTTAATTTCAATTGCCCTAGGCTAGCTTCAATCTCTTTTCTTTTTTTGAGTTTTTTAACCTGTCTGGTTAGCAGTTTTAACTGCGGTTCCATTTCCTGTATCTTTATTTTAACAGTAACCAAATTTTGCCATACTGCTTCCAGTTTTTTCAGGGATTGGTTTTTTTTGATTTGATATTGTTTAACCCCGCTAGCCTCGTCAAAAAATTCTTTGCGCTCCTGTGGAGTTGCAATTAAGAAATTATCTATCATTCCCTGACCAATAACAGAATATGTCCGATGGCCAAAATTAGCCTTGGTTAAAAGTAAGTTTATTTCACCAAGTTTACTTTTGTTATTATTTATTAAATAATCACTGTCTCCGCTACGATAAATTTTTCTTGTAATTTCAAGCTCACTATAGTCAACTGGCACTTTTTTATCGCTATTATCAAGCCCCAAACTGACTTCAGCTAGACCCAGTCTGGCCTTTTTATCCGAACCAGAAAAAATAACATCTTCAGATTTTTTCCCCCGCAGTGTTTTTATACTTTGCTCCCCCATTACCCAGCGAATAGCGTCAGCTACGTTTGATTTTCCCGATCCATTTGGACCTACAATAGCAGTGATCCCGGGCGTAAACTCAAGCCTGGTTTTACGAGCAAATGATTTAAAACCAGAAATTTGTAATGTTTTTAAGTGCATAGATTAATGCTTATAAACAAAAAGTTAAAAATTAGGTAAAAAAATAAGTGACTTCTAGTCGTCATTATAATTATAGCAGAAATTATTAAAATAAGTAACCAGTAAAGCGTGCCCGGCGAAGCGAGTTTTATATAATAGATGATAGGTTATTTGCGCCTTCTGTTTAATTCATACAATCCTATCCCAGCAGCTACACCCACATTTAGAGAGTCTTTTTTACCACGAACAGGTATGGATATAATTTTATCCGCCAGTTTTAATATGGTTTTAGTAATTCCTTTAATTTCATTCCCAACTATCAAAGCGCAAGGAAAGCTCGGTTTAAAGTTTTCCAAGTTTTTTGTTTCTTTACCTGTTTCCAAAGCATAAATTTTAAACCCTTGCTGTTTTAATTTTGGGATTAATAAATGGGTATGACGATATTTTTCCCAAGCTATCCATTTTTCTGCTCCTAAAGCTACCTTGGCGATTTCTCTTTTTTGGCGTGATGTTTTGATATCACCTTTGGGCGCAGCTGTATATCCGGTTAGATAAATCTTATCCACTTGAAACACATCAGCACATCTAAAAAGAGCACCAATATTAAACAAACTGCGAATATTTTGGGCAATTAGAAAAATTTTATTGTTTTTTTTCATCAAATTTAAATTAAAATAAAAAACGGTTTTAAATCTTGTAACCGTTTATGTTAGTTAGCATATTATTTTACCCTTTCTACATACTCTCCAGTTTCAGTATTAATCTTAACTATATCACCATCTTTAATAAATATAGGTGCTTGAACTTCAGCTCCAGTTTCAAGTTTAATCAATTTAGTTACGCTACCTTGGGCTGTATCTCCGCGGACTGCTGGTGGGGCTTCTACTACCTTAAGTTCTACTTTAGGCGGGAGCTCTACTCCTATAGGAGAACCTGAAAAATATATTATATCTACAGCCGAAGATTCCTTAATAAATTCCAATTCATCTTGGATTAGTTCTGCACTTAAAAAAAATTGCTCATATTCTTCATCCATAAAGTAGCATTTATCCCCGTCGCGGTATAAATAGTCAGCTTTTTTCTTTTCAATATCAGCCGATTCGAATTTTTCAGATGATTTGAAATTTTTTTCTAAATTATTTCCTGTTTTAAGGTTTTTAATTTTTGTTTGCAATACTGCCGAGCCTCGTCCCATTTTCAAATGAGATGCCTTGAGCACTTGATATGGGGCATCTTCATATTTGAATATCGTTCCTACCTTTAAATCATTTATTGATAACATATTTATGTTCTTATAAATGGCAACAAACCCATTTCTCGAGCACGCTTAATCGCTTTGGTAACTTTTCTTTGGTGTTTAGCGCACAGGCCGGTCCTTCTTCCCGGGACTATGCGACAGTAATGGGACATGAATCTTTGTAAAGTAGGTATATCTTTCCAGTCCACCTCATCTATTTGGTTGACACAGAAAAAACAATGCTTTTCATCTTTTTTATTGTTAGTCATATATTATGTTTATAAATTAAATTTTAATATTTTTAAAACGGAACTTCTTCTACATTTACTTCTTGGCTATTCCCTTGGGTAGGTTCATCAACTTGGATTGTTGGAGGTTCTTGCTCTGATGGCTGGCCGGGATTATCATTTGTTTTTTGTTGCGGCTGATTTTGTTGTGCTCCCGGCTGATAAGAACCTTTGCTGTCCAGCATAATCATATTTTCAGCCACTATTTCTGTCATATATCTTTTATTTCCACTTTGATCGTCCCAGCTTCTGGTCTGTAACCGGCCTTCGATGTATACTTTAGATCCCTTATGTAAATATTGGCCGCATATTTCAGCTAGCCTTCTCCATGCAACCACATTGTGATATTCAACCCTTTCTTGTTTATTCCCATTGGCATCATTCCAGATAAAATTAGTCGCTACCCCGAATGAAGTTACATTAGTGCCATTAGGAGTAGTGCGCAATTCAGGATCTCGAGTCAGGTTGCCTATAATCATAGCTTTATTTAAATTCATATTTTTTATAATTAATTATTAAATTAATAGTTATCAATATTTTTTATAATTCATTTTCAGTTTCAGACAGTAATTTATCTATTTTAAGATCAAGTTCATCTAAATCAACTTTAACTGGTTTTTCTTCTTCTTTAGGGATAGTTTTCTTCTCTTCAGTTTTAATTTTCGGCTTTAATTCATCTTTTTTTAATTTGTCATCATTGCTATATTCCGCCTTGTCCTGGCTCAAGTCAATTTTTCTGGCATAACTTTCATTATAAAGCATTATTTTATGCCTTAGAATTTCCGGAATTAATTTTATTTCATGGTTTACCTGGTTTAATTTTTCCGGCAGCATATTAAATCTCATCCATATGAAATAACCATGTCTAGTTTGGCCTACCATATAGGCCAATTTTTTCTTACCGACCTCTTCTTCAGCTTTTATCTCCCCCTCATTTTTAGTAATTATTTCGCTAACCTCTTTTTTAATCCTGGAAATATCTTCAGACTCCATTGTAATCGAGGTAAAATAAAAAATTTCGTATTCTCTATAGTTATCTTGGTTCATATTTTTAATAATATTATTTGTTATATTTTAAGTTAAGTTATCATATATATATTAAAAAAGCAAGGGCTGATGTCATTCCTTTGATAAATGCAATGTTTGGGTCGGATAAGCCATATTGATTTTTTCTTGCTCAAATAATTCTCTGATTTTAAAGTTAATATCTTGCTGTGTGTTCATATAGTCTAAATATTCAGCCGATTCGAGGTAGTAAACAACTTCAAAATTAAGACTAAAATCACCAAAATTTTTAAAATGAGCCCGGTCAAAAATGACGTTATCAATTGGGTCTATAATTTGTTGCATTAATTGTGGTATCTTTTTAAGTTTCTGGTTCGAAGTTTCATAAGTAACACCAAATTCAAATGATATTCTTCTCTGTTCCATCTTTTTAAAATTTTGAATTTGAGCTGAAGTTAGTTCTTTGTTGGAAAAAACTATTTCTTCCCCTTGGAGCGCTTGTATTCTTGTAGTTTTAATTCCTATTTTTTTGACTTCACCCATTTTATCTCCAACAATTATAAAGTCACCGACTACAAAGGGTTTGTCAAAATATATTGCCAGTGAACTAAATAAATCGCTTAATATATTTTGTATTGCAAGTGCAATGGCAATCCCGCCAATACCAAGGCCTGCCACCAGAGACGTTATATCTACCCCCAGGTTTGACAATACCAACAATATACCCAAAGACCATAGTATTATTTTTGCTACCAAACTGATTATATTAGTAGCGCTTTTCGCACCGCTGTCTTCATTCTTTTCTATTCCTTTTTGGGCTATATAATCAATTAGTATTTGCACTGCCTTTATAACCATATAAACAACCGACACAATCAATATTGCTTCGATTATTTTCTGCGCTATATGGTTGATAGTTATTATTCTGATAGCTATATAAAAAGCAACTAAAAAATAAAACTGGGGTCGGATTGATTTAATTATAACAATAAAAGTATCGTCAATATCAGTTTTTGTTTTTTGAGCTAGTTTTTCCAATCGGTGTATTAAAATATTTTGGAACATTTTCAACACAAAAATCATTACAAAAAAAGCCACCAAGGCTATCAAATATATTCTTACCGTATTTCCCCAAAAACTGTATTCTAAAACATCTTGATTAATAAATTGATCTAACATAAATTTTTAGTTATTAGGCTGGTCGGCTCTGCTGGACGATTTCAGAACCTTAAATTATGTGGAGATATTCAAATATCCTGAAGTAATCTTAGCACAAGTTAAAGAGTTATTGCAACCGTTGGAGTTAAATCCTATAAGGATTTGAAATAAAAAAACACCCAACAAAATGTTAGGTGACCACCAGAGTGGATTTAATTTGAGTGCAAATTTGTTATTTGGTCATTCCGTTCGACCATCAACCATACAATGTGAGTAGAAATCAAACGATTTTCCTGTAATGGTTGTTTTGTTTTTTGACGAGTTGTAAGTAGCAGGATAGACACGAGAGGGTTTATTTTTCCATTGGTGATAAAATTTTACTAATTTACCTAAGATATCTTTTGGATGAACCCACGCTTCTTCGGGCTTTTTGTGTCCATACCAATACAATCCCTCTGCCAAAAAATCACCATTTTGCGATTGAACAACATATCCAACGACTTCCATTGGCTTCTCCTTTATTTTGACCTTATTTTAACTTAATTTTTTGTCTTTTTAACAATTGTATTTCCCGATTGTGTTTATTAATAATAGCATACTTTAATTTAAAAGTCAAGGTTTTGGACTAAAAAATTGCTAAAATTAGCCAATTTAATTATTAATTATCTTTACATGTAGGCTATTATTTCAATATTTTAGCCAATTATTGATTTTTTTGCAACAGTCATTTATTTCGTCTGGTATTTTATCCTCATCCATATTTTCTATTACTTCTAAAATTTTATTTAGCTTGTCTTTCCTGATTACCTTTTCAAAAGATTGTTCAAATGAAAATATTTTATTGCTATCACCAAATGCCTTGATTGTTTGGTCTTTACTTTCGCTGTCTCCACCCTTGTCAAAATCATAAACCACAAAATAATCAACTCCAAAAACCAAACAAAGCATTTGATAATATGGAATGTTGCCTTTGCCCAGACAATTTATAACGGACAACTGATTAGGTCTTTTGCAACCTAATTTTTCTAAAAGATATAATAATCCGTATTTATCATTAGCCCCTTCAACCAATAAACTTTTATCAGAAAAGAATAATTCATTGTGCTCTCTCAAAAACACTGTTTTGTCGTGGCAACATTTTTTAATCTCGTCTAAATGCTCTTTGAGTGGCTGTGTTTCTTGAGTGGTGCTGTTTTTTATAAATTCTTTCTTTAAAATATTTTGTTTAGGAAAAATTCCACTTTCTGAAAATCTTTTGATTGACTGCCAGTTATTCATATCAATAAAACTCTCTGAATGAGTAGTAAATATGTGTTGATAGTCTGATGATTTAATTTCGTCAAAAAGTCTAAATTGTAATTGCGGATGCAGGTGTAGCTCTGGTTCATCTATTAAAAATATTATTGCCTCTTTTGATAACTCACTGGTTATTTTTAGTAAAAAATATGTGACAATCATTAACTCACCAGAACCCATATTTGCCAGAGTTATTATTTTCTCCCCATCCCTTAATGAGAAAAAAGCCTGATTAAACGGATTTTTCAAATTGATTAAAGAAATTTCAAATTTATCAAATTTATCCCCTAAAATATCTCTGACTTTGTCGTGTAATGGTTGAACGATTTTCTTTTGCTTCGGCTCTTCAACCTTACTCAAGATGTAATTATAAAATTTTTCCCATTTTGAAATATAGTCATTTGATTCTTCTTTCTTGTGCTTATTTAAAAATCTCCAATTTAGCTCATTAACTATTTTTTGGAAAGTGGTTGAGAATCCTTGTTTTAAATCTTTTTCTCTGTTTTTCGAGAAATAGAAAACATTGGGGAATCCTTCAAGGTCATCAGTTTGTTTGTATAAAATTTCAGTGATATCAACTCTTGCACCATCATTGTCCTCATAATTTAAGATTGTTTTTCTTTGTCCGTCTGACTCGGTTATTGATTCTTCAAATACTCTACTGGCAACATTTCTTTTGTCTGGTAAATTCAACTCATTAACTGAATTATATTTCTCTGGAATGATATGGTGATAAGTTCTGAATGGGTTTGAAAATGCCTTGCCAGAATCAGCCCGTTCTGTGTGCTTAGCTACAAATTTTATTTTCCGACTCGGAAACTTTATATCTTCTTTGTTTGAGTCGGTTGTTTTGATTAAAAATAATTCATCAAATTCAACAATAACCTCAATATTTTTCTTGTCATCATTAAAATCATCTTCCTTAATTTTGTTTTCGATAAAATAAAAACCAGTTGCTAAATTGATAGCCTCTAAAATAGCTGTTTTGCCAGTTCCGTTTTTGCCTACTAATGAGGTGACTTTTTCATCAAAATCAATTACTGTCTTGTTTTTAAACAACCTAAAATTAGTAATTGTGACTTTTTTAATCTGCATATAATTTAATCTTCATCACTTTCATTCTTTCATTTTAGCAGGGCTTTGTCAAAGTAAAATCCCCTCGTTAGTATAAGGGGATTTAATTGGTTTTGGTTTATTTCTTGCTGGTTGTATTCGCCAAATAAAATAATACTACCACAACTAAAAATGGTAAAAGATGAATCCAGTTATATTTCCAAAACGAACCGAGCGAAAACACCAGCCACAAAGCAAAACCCACTGTCGCAATAATGGCCAGCCAGTTAACTGCCCTAAAAAATCTTTTCAGATTTTCTATATTCCCTCCTTTCCTTTTACGAATCAAATAAATCAATCCAAGCGGTAAATAAAAGACAAGGGTAATGACAAAAAACAAGACAAAGAAATATTCGTAAATGATATTTAAAGAATCATTGTCCAACAATTGTGCGTAACCCACATAGCCAAGCCCAAAACAAACTAATAAAGTGATGATTGTAAAAATTTTTGTGCTCATATTTTTTAAAGTTAGTTGATTATATTTTGTGTCTAATAAAAGTTGCTAATAGTTTCGATTTTTTCTTGTTTAATTCGTTTATGCCTTTCAGAAAATTTGTAATGTCATATTGCCGAAAATGCACAGTCGGCATTGATAAATCTGGGCATAGTTCAATAAAATAAATTTTGTCATTATGAAAATAAAATCCTTTGTGTCTTTTGTTCCAAACCTGCCCAGCCTTGTTTGTTGTTTCAGCTACTTGTGAGGTCTCCTCGACTTGTGAATCTTTCTTTGTCGGTTTTAACTCCTCGTATATTTTATTGAATTCATCAAACACAACATTGTTCCAAAGTTCCTTTTTGGTCTGTTCTTGGGTCTCAATGTTATTTATTTTATCATATAAAATTGTGATTTTATTCTTCATATTGTTGGTATTTTGCCAATCAAAAAAGGCGACGGATTGTCGCCAATCAGATATACCCCGAAGGATACAGAGCCTTTTGGTTTCCGCCGCCATCTCTAAAACCAAAAGGTCAGAGATGGCAACTTATACCATCAATCGGGGTAAATATTACATCTAATTGGCGACATATTTATTATACATTAAAAAGGGTGGAAGTAAAATAACGGTTGGGGGTAGTGGTTGCGATTTTGAAGTTAAGCAAAGCAGACACCCGTGTTCTCGTGAACCTGTTTGTGTGCGGGACTCCAAAGCTCACAGACCACCCTTTGCTTGTTAAAAAAATTATTACAACTTGTGAACTTGTCATATAATAAAAGTATATGGCTGAACAAATACCACAATCCAAATGCACAGTTGAAAGGTGCTATAAAATAAGCCTTAAAGATTTTGGCAAAGGCCTGCTGGCTGGCAAGACAGGTAAATTTGAGATTTATCGTGGGCTATACAACAAAAGAAAGTGTGCTTTTCGCTCAATTCCTTATGAGCCAATTCGGGTGCAAATAGCTTATGAGTTTGGTGACAGAATTTACAAACAAAACATCTATTTAGAGACAGAAGACATAACTTTTGGCAAAAGACCATATTTGCTGTGTGGTTGTGGCCACAGAGCTAATACTTTGTATTTAAGGCCTGATTTTCCGCTGTATTTCGCTTGTAGAGACTGTTTGCACCTTGATTATGAGTTAAGCCACATTAATAGAAATATTTTGGGTGGAGAGTTGATTTATCGCAATAACAGGCTACTAAAGATTGAGGAAGCTAAAATGAAAATGAAGAAGACTAATTGGCGAGGAAAGATTACTAAAGATATGATTAGAATAGGTAAAATGTATGGTAAATGGTGTTTTGATAAAGGTGCTTTGGAAAAAGTGCAATTCCAGTTAAGTAAAATAAAAAATACACAAAAGCAAAAATTAAATCAATCTTTTTAGACAAGCTGGGCTAATTTTGAGTATATGGTTAGTAAATTACCCCAGTTTTGTGCTCGTGGGGAATGATTTTGAAAATATGACCAGACAACCATTGCCATCAAAAATTAAAGAAATTTTGGCCTACACCGACCTCTGTCCTGCCTGCAAAGCTGACAATTATCAACTCGATATGCGGGTTAAGAAAAAGGCCAAAACAAAAACCAACTGCCGATTATTGCGTTGGTCTAAATTGGGTGTGGTTTTAGAGTGCCGTCGCTGTCGGTTACGATTCTCAATATCTTGGAAATCGCTTTTAAATTCCTTGCAATATCACGCAGAAAAAGCAATAATTGGTGAAGATAAAATTAAAAAAATGAACTCTTGGCTAGAGACGATTAAAATTTGGATTGACTGTAATTTTGATGTTAATTATTTTAACAGCCAAATGGTTGGCAAGCCGAGTTTATATGAGAGTGATTTAATGTTAAAATGATAGTGAGGGACAATATTAAGATTTAGATTAAAATTATATGACAATTATAGAGGAAAAATATAAATGCGTTTTAGATTTAATCAAAACTAAACTTTTTGGTGTCGGCAAAGATAGGAAAGTTTATTTTAGATTAGATGATTTTGATAATTGCAAAATAACAAGAGAAAGCTGTTATAATTTTTTGAAAAGAGCAGAAAAAGATGGCTTTGTTAATTCTGTTAAAATAACCGACAGCGATAAATATGGGGAAGATAGTAAGAGCGGATTTTTAAGTTATCACGATTACCCTGAACTGTGTAGTGGAATTTTTGAGATAGTTGTTTCTAAAAATTTTAGTAAGCTACTTAAATCCTCTAAACAAAAAGGTGGTGCTGGCGGTGAAGGCGAGACAAATAATAAATTCCTAATTGAATTTATTGGTAATCAGGGTAAAGCAGGTAATAGTTGTAGGTTGGGTATTGAAGGATTTGAACCTATACAATTTCACGATTTTAGGTGTGCGTTGATTGGCTTTTTCTACAATGCAGACGACAGAAAGAATTGGAAGTCTTATGATGATATTAAATCTGAAATAGCAGACCACGACACCGAATCAATTAGAAAATCAATTGATAAAATTAACCAAAGGGTAAGTAAACTCACAAAAAATAAAATCACCACAATAATTGAATCAAAAGAAAAGAGACAAGTTTTCAACAGCCCAAGACAATACAGATGGAAATTTTAATTTAGTAAAAGCAGGTCGGGTCTTTAACGGGTGTTAATAATTATTACTAACAGGCTAAAGTCAGCCTGTTTTTTAGTTTAAAAATTCCGTTAGCGTTCCCCTTACAGACCCGTAGTCGCACCTTATACAATTAAGGCAGGATAAAAAATTATATGACACAAAGATTAAACCAGAATGAATATTTTAAAAGCTCAGACTTAGCATTATGTGCCACGCTTTGTTATTTTGGTTATTCTATTGAATCAATCGATAAAACCAATCCAGCAAAGTCTCTCTTTCTAATCAAGCGGGATGACAAACTGGATGATTTAATTAAAGGCTTTTGGTCTCACCAGCTTAAAGTTGAACCAAGTGCCTTTTTTAATTGTATTAAAGAATTGAAAAACAGAATTTTCAATGCCTAACAAATATGCCAATCAGCGAATCCACAATCAAAGAAATTCAGTCAGCACTTAAGGAAGAATATGGGCAGGATTTAGATTTTAAAGAGACGATTGAATTTACTCAAAGCTGGGTTAATTATTTTGACTGGCTGATTGAGGCTGAAAGCGAACAAGGCAACAATCAATTAAATTAAAAAAAACAAAACTATAAAAACTAATATTTTAATATGAAGTTCAACAAACTGACATAAATCTGTTAGGTAAAACTCTGCGATGTCCCTAACAGTTGTCATATTATCTTATTTTGAAAGTATACTGGGCAGTAGTTAGTGGGTAACCATACCCCAAATCTTCAATACATTTGTCGTGGAAAAGAAGACGACATTAAAGCGAGACTAAGCGTGATAGCAAAACGGAGAGCCTGCTATTACACCGCTTTTAAAACTTAATCTCACAACCCGCTCTAACATTAGAAACTTCCACTTGGTCAATGCGGATAAAAAGCCAAGTCCTCTAACGGTTTTGTCTGGGGCTACACCGCCTCTAAATAGGTGTCGAGCTCAAGGAAAGCAAGTCTCCTTAGGAAGACCGAAGAAAAGTCCAGTATAATGAGTATATAATCCAGTTGACTCAAGCTGGCAAGGCTTCCTTTTGGCTACAACGAGCTAAGGAAAGCAAGTCAAAATAAAATGTCTCTGGAATCAAAAAAAATACCTTAAATCCATTTACTTTTAACATCAAAAGGGGTATAATAACTGTGGACACAATCAATGCACAAGAAGGTTTTTATTAAGGGGCGATTCCCTGCAATCAATCTTCTTGTGAGATTGTGTCCAAACGCAGGGGCGTCCCTTTTTGAATTCTAAAATTATATGACAACAACAAAACAACAAAAAGCTGTAATTTCAGCTCGTGTGTCATCACGAGAACAGCAAGAAGAAGGTTTTTCACTTGACTCTCAAGTTAAAACTGACAAAGATTATGCGTGCAAAAAGGATTATAAAATATCCAAAATTTTTGCTGTGCCCGAATCAGCCAAAAGCAGTGAGGAAAGAAAAACCTTTCAAGCAATGATGAAATATGTCCGTGAGAAAAACATTAAAATAATTATTTGTGAAAAGGTTGACCGTATTACCAGAAATTTTAAAGACGCTGTTACTATTGATGACTGGTTGGAGGAGGACGAAGAACGAGAAATGCACTTTGTTAAAGATAATATCACCTTAAATAAACTCTCAAGGTCAAACGACAAACTTAATTGGGGTGTTAGAATTTTATTTGCTAAAAACTACATTGACCAGTTAAAAGAAGATGTCCGCAAGGGTTATGATGAGAAAGCCCAGCAGGGCTGGTTTCCTTGCTCTAAGAAACGAGGTTATTTATCTATCCGTCCTGAAGGTCAAAAACGAGCCTTTTGGATTAAAGACGAAACCAAAAAATCAGAACTGCCGTTTATTCAAAAAGCATTTGAATTTTACGCTAACACGGAATACTCACTAAAAGAACTGCGACAGAATTTATATGACGAGGGCTGGCACACTAAAGATGGCAAGCCAATTCCTAAAAGCACTTTGGCTAAAATTCTGAATGATTGTTTTTACTGTGGCAAGTTTAAATACAAAGGAAAGGTCTATCAAGGGAATCACCCGTCTATCATTTCAGAAGAATTATATCAGCGAGTGCAGGACAAACTTAATGGCAGACATACTAAACAAAGAAAACATAATCATTTGTTCAAAGGTGTAATGGTTTGTGAGGAATGTGGCTGTGCTGTGACGGCAGAAATTCAAAAAGGACACACATATTATCACTGCACCCGACATCGACCCTGTTCCCAGAAAAAATTTGTGCGAGAGGAAACAATTGAAGAGCAGATATTAAAAGAAATTAAATTAGTTAAAATCAAAAACAAAAAACTTCTTGCTGGTTTGCAAAAAGCCTTAATAGAATCACATCAAGATAAAGTCGATTATCACAATCAGATTATGAGCCATTTGGACGCCAAAGAAAAACAATTAGAAAATCGTTTAGACCAGATTTATCTTGATAAGCTGGACAATAGAATCAGCTTGAAAAAGCACGACGAGTTGCACGGAAAATTCAGCAAAGAAATGGAAGATATACAAGACCAGCGACAGAAACACCAGTCATCTAATTTAAAGTATTTCGAACTTGGGGCAAACTTGCTGGAATTGGCTAATAAAGGCGAAAAAGTTTATTTAAAAGCCTCGCCAGAGAAAAAAAGAATAATGCTTAATATTTTATTCTCGAACCTGTCTCTTGAGGGTGAAAATCTGCTAATTATAAAGCAAAAGCCCTTCGGGCTTATCGCCCAAAGAGCCAAAAATCAAAACTGGTCGGAGTGCCGGGACTCGAACCCGGGATCTCATGCTCCCAAAGCATGCGCCTTAGCCAACTAGGCCACACTCCGACTATAAAACAATTAGCAAAAGGGCAGTTAACAATAAACAAGGGTTTATTTGAATCATTCTTGTTGCTTGTTAATTGCCCCTTGCATTTTAATTACAATTGCTGGGAGAGAGAATCGAACTCTCGACACCAGGATTTTCAGTCCTGTGCTCTACCACTGAGCTACCCCAGCAAATTATTAAATCAGAAATCCCAAATTCAAATTCTTAAAAATTTGGATTTATTTTGAATTTAAAATTTCTGATTTATTGGCTGGTGGGCATGGGAGGACTCGAACCTCCGACCTTTTCATTATCAGTGAAACGCTCTAACCACCTGAGCTACATGCCCAAATAAAACTCGATAATTAAATAAAAAAAGAACCAAGATTAGAGCAAATATCTTGATTATATTATACATTTTTTACATTATTAGTCAATTTTTTAATGTATAAAAGCTAGTTAACTTTAAATTTTTTCCCATGTCCCGGAATTATATAATCAGCTTGCTTTAAAAGTTTTTTACGGCTGTTAATTAATTTTTTAGTATCCATATCAACAGCCTGGTTGTAGTCCATTTGCCTTAAATTAAACTTTTGAATTTGGCCTTTAGGCCACCAGATGGCATCTCCAGCAATAGCTATTTTTCCTTGTTCAGTATTTACTATTAATGATAAATGTTCATTTACATGGCCAGGGGTTTTGATTATTTTTATTTCGTCGCCGAGAATATTATTTTTAAATTTATTTAAATTATCCTTGTCATATAATAACCCCTGGTCAAAAGTGATATATTTTGCTTTTTCAAATAAGCTGGCTAATAAGATATGATCCGGATGCCGGTGCGACAAAAATACATAATCAATCTGGCTGGTTTTTATATTTTCATCATCAAGCGCTTGTAATAACTTTTTTCTATTACAACCCGGATCAGTAATTATTTTTTTACCTTTTGACCTAATCAAGCAAACAGTTGAGCTTGCTCTCCATCCGTTTTTTATTTTTTTAGCATATCCATTAACTAAAATTTTTACTGTCGCCATATAGTTAATTCTTTATAGATAAAATCAACTAAATTATATCATTGATATAATAATCTACTGGAGCTAAGTTATCGGTCAGAATAGGCATATCCATATTAATATATTCAATCCAGCGATGTTTTAAATATTCAGTTAATTCGTCATCATTGGTTTTAAATTCAGGCACTTGTTTTGTTTTCAAAGCCACTAATATTATATTTTGAACCATATTTTCATCATCAGGATCTCTGACTGGGAATAAATACACTTGAGGAAATACGGCTTTGTAAGTGCTATATTCAGCTCTTAAAAATTTACCTTTTTGCCCATTTATAGAAGAAATAATATTTAAAATTACCACTCCGTCATTTTCGAGAATATCAAATTTTTTTTGAACTGCTTCCAGTGTCGTTATTTGGTAGGGGATAGAATATCGAGAGCTAAAAGCATCACTAAAAATAACATCATATTTATTGTCGGTTTTATTTAGATAAACCCTGGCATCTTGGTGGTAAATATTAATTTTGGGATCTAGTTTTAAATTAAAATATTTTTGAGCCAATTCAGTTAATTTAGGGTCTATTTCAACCACGTCAATACTGGCATTTTCATAAGTGGATAAAAAATTTTTAGGGTAAGAATAACCAGCACCGCCAATCATTAATGTTTTTTCAAATCCGGGCTTAAAATACCTGGCTAAATGGTAATATTTGGTATATTCATTCACTAATTCATCACTGTCCATAAACATTGAAGAATGATTTTCATTGTTAATACCCATTATCCGAGCTTTTTTCTGGGTTTTAGGGTCAATGTAGTCATAAATCCATATTCTATTGTATAAACTATCAATATCAATAAAACCTTGCCGACCTGAAAACAGATTAAATTGGTTTATTCCCAAGTAGGAAAATATTATTGTAGTTAGTAAAAAAATTTTTATTTTAAATTTATCATTGGTCGAAATTAAAATAGATATACCTACCAAAGCAGCCGCCAATATTAATAACAATTTGTTTGTTCCAAAAAACGGAATTAGATAAAAACAAGACAAAAAAGTGCCTACTATACTACCTGCAGTTGAGATTGCGTATAAATTTCCCACAGTGCGACCGCTACTATCTAAGTTTTTAAGTTTAAGTCTAGCAGCATAGGGGGATATCATTCCAAGTAAAATACTAGCTGGTGCAAAAAGAGTAATAGATGATATAATAGATCCTATTTTTATATCAACATCGCCGCCCGCTAAACCCTGGAGTATAAAATTTTTAATAAAAAAGGTAATTAATATCAATATTCCAGCCGTCAGGATAATAATGGACAGCATCTTTTTTTCAGGTTTATTGTCCGCCATTTTACCGCCAATATAATAACCCAAACTCAAACTAGCCAGTATTACTCCGATTAGACTGGTCCACACGAAGATAGAAGTTCCCAAATAAGGCCCCAGCACTCTGGAGCCTACCAGTTCGAATATCATCACTATAGCACCGCAGCTAAACACTGCTATTTCTAGTTTATATTTATTCATGTAAATTATAAAAAATTATTTTTTATATAATAATTAAAATTAAATTATATTAGTGCTTTCGCGTTTGTCATCCCTGCCTCAACCTGCCTACCGGACAGGCAGGCTCGGGCCCATAACTTGGGAATCCAAGCAATGTAAATTTAGCAAATTCTGGATTCCCCGACCTGGTCGGGGGAAGGACAGTAGTAGATTATGTTTAGTGGCAAACGCGAAAATCCTAATAACTTAATTTTAACCCAAGGTATAAGTAAAAGCAAATAATTTGTTTTAAGTCAAAAGGCATTGATTGGCATATGTTTTAATGTTAAAATAAAACTATTCTACCAGATATTTAATGATTTGGCTTTTTAGTCAAATTTAATCTAAAATTATTACAAACAACAGTCTAAATTAACAAAAATATGGGACGCAGAAGAAAATCAAGATTTAATTTTTATCCTAATTTACCGGAGATTGATCCCCCGATAAAACGCGGTATTTTTATAGTAATTTTATTTTTAATTGCCATAATCAGTCTTTTTTCCATTTTTGACTTAGCTGGCGTATTGGGTCGTTACATATATCAAATATTAAATCTTGTTTTCGGCTGGGGTTTTTGGATTTTCCCTTTAGTATTATTAGTCGCAGACTATCTTTACTATTTGGATAATGATAAGTATTATTTTAGCCACAGCAATTGGCTTGGTATGTTTCTACTTATTATAGGTTATTCTGGTTTTTTCCATTTAACTCAAAATCCAGACACATTTAAACAGACAGTCCATGATGGTATTGGCGGTGGTTATATTGGGTTTGCTGTTAGCTATCCTTTATTTAAATTAATGGGCCAATGGGCGTCAATAGCAGTAGTGATAGCTCTATTTTTCATCGGTATTATGCTGATGTTTAATACCAGTTTAAATACTATCCTGAATAATTTGAGTTTAAAATCTTTTCGGGACTGGATAAAACAAAAACGGGATTCAAAATTCGAAGATTATGATCATGAAGAGGATGAATATAGTGACGAAGACGATGAATCAGTCGAATTTGAGCATAAAGAGATAGAGCAAACCGACGATGAAGTTCAGGAAGAATCCGAAGAATTAAACGAACCGGGAAATATTGACGGGATTGAACGCCCTAAACGAAGAAGAAAATACCCAGTTATAAATATACCGATCGACCTTTTGAGCGCTAATGCTGGCAAGCCCACTTCAGGTGATATTGAATTTTGCCAAGAAAAAATTAAAAGCACTTTAGCCCATTTTGGAATTGAAGTTGAAATGGGGCAGTATTCAGTCGGCCCTACGGTAACGCAATATACTTTCCGTCCGGCCGAAGGAGTTAAATTGTCTCGGATAATAGGATTGAGCAATGACCTTGCATTAGCCCTGGCGGCTCATCCAATCAGAATAGAGGCTCCTATACCAGGCAAGGCTTTGGTCGGGGTTGAGGTGCCAAATAAAAAAATCGCTGTAGTGCCACTTAGAAGCATCCTGGAGTCAAAAGAATTCAAAAAACGTAGCTCTAATATAAATATTTGCATGGGCCAGGATGTTGCCGGTAAACCTTGGATTGCAGATTTATCAAAATTACCCCACCTTTTAGTGGCTGGAGCCACTAATTCAGGTAAAACAGTCTGTCTAAACTCAATTATTATTTCTCTGCTGTATCAAAACCAACCGGATGATTTAAAATTAATTTTAGTTGATCCTAAAAGAGTAGAAATGCCGGGCTATAATGGCATTCCTCATCTGATGGCGCCGGTAATTACTGATATTAAAAAAACAGTCAATGCTTTAAAATGGACTATAAACGAAATGGAGCGCAGGTTTCACGTTTTATCAAATGCAGGCAAGCGAAATATATACAGCTATAATATCACTCACCCTAAAAACAAGCTGCCTTATTTAGTTTTTATTATTGATGAGCTGGCCGATTTAATGTCAGTAGCTTCCGCCGAAGTCGAGGCTGCTATTATCAGGCTGGCGCAGATGTCACGCGCAGTTGGTATTCATCTTATTTTAGCTACCCAAAGGCCTTCAGTTGACATTATCACTGGTTTAATTAAGGCTAATATTCCCGGTAGGATTGCCTTTTCAGTCGCTTCGCTGACAGATTCACGCACCATATTAGATGTGGCTGGAGCTGAAAAGTTGCTTGGCCGTGGAGATATGCTTTACAGTTCAGCTGAAGTTTCTAAACCCAAAAGGTTACAGGGGGCTTTTTGCAGCGATCAGGATATTGAAAATGTAGTTTCTTATCTGCGCTCCCAAGCAGAGCCTGATTATGATGACGCAGTTACAGATAGAACCATAGCCAGAGAAAATGGTGTTATTACTCCTGGCATTATCCCGAGCGAAGATGATAGTGATGAATTTTTAGATGAAGCTCGGGAACTAGTTGTCCGCGCTGGTAAAGCATCGGCTTCATACCTGCAACGGCGCTTGCGTATTGGTTATGCCAGAGCTGCCAGAATATTAGATTTACTCGAAGACGAAGGCACTATCGGGCCGGCAGATGGCTCTAAGCCCAGAGAAATTTTGATAAAAAAAGATGATAATGAAATCAAATTTGAAAATAATAGTTATTCAGATATAAATATAAATGAAGTAGATTCAGATGATAACTATAACCGAGGAAAAGTCAGCGATTTGGAGGATGAAGAAGATGAAGAAGACAATGAGGATGAAGAGGAAGATTATACCTAAATTTTTATTTCCCCATGGTCACTATTCGAAAAAAAAATATAATTTCAAGCAAGTCACTCGGCGAGGAGTTGGAAGCAGCTCGCCGCTTGTTTAATTTGAGTTTATTGGCAGTAGAGAAAAAAATAGGCTTGGACATCAGGTATTTACAGGCTCTGGAAAACAATGAATATGAATTAATCCCCGGAGAAATATATGTTAGGAATTTTTTGAAAAAATATGCAGAATTTTTAGGTTTTAATTGGGACAAGGTAAAAAATAGATATGAGCAGGAGGCAAAATACAAAAAACTAAAATCAGAAAACGAAAAATCCCGTTTTGGACTGTCTCAAAAAAAATTTATTGTTTTTACTAAAATTACAAAAAATATTATTTTCGTTTTAATAGTCGCCTTGATTATTTTGTATCTAAGTTATAATCTATGGTCTTTATTGCGCCCGCCAAAGTTATCTATCTTATATCCAGCCGATAATTCAACCTTAGGCAGTCAATTTGTAAAAATATTAGGGAAAGCAGAACCAGAATCAAAATTAAGTTTAAATGATCAGGATATTTTTGTTGCTGAAGACGGGTTTTTCAGGGTTGACATTAATCTCAATAAAGGATTAAATGTAATCAAGCTAGAGGCTTCTAAAAGATATGGGAGAACTAATACACAATATATAAATCTCATTGCTCCTTAGCAATTAATTTATATATACATCTAATTATTAAATTAAAATATATGGCTAAAAAACAAACTGACAATAATGAAAATGAGAGATTTAAAGCCGCTGAAATAGCAGTCGAAGAGATAAAACAAAAATATGGCGAAGGTGCTATTATGCGATTTGGCGAAATTAAAAAACAAAAAGTGCCTGTTATTCCAACAGGCTGCTTGTCTCTTGATCTAGCTCTTGGGGTCGGCGGTTTACCCAAAGGTAGGATAGTTGAAATATATGGTGCTGAAGCTTCAGGCAAAACTACAGTATCCCAGCACGCTATTGCCACAGTTCAACGACTTGGGGGAGTGGCTGCTTTTGTGGATGCTGAACATGCACTTGATCCAGATTATGCTAAAAAAATCGGGGTTAAGACTCAAGATTTATTAATATCACAGCCAGACCATGGAGAACAGGCTCTTGAAATTGTAGAAACTTTAGTTCGTTCTGGCGGAGTAGATCTGATCGTGGTTGATTCTGTAGCTGCCCTTACTCCTAAAGTTGAGATTGAGGGTGAAATGGGGCAGTCTCATATGGGCCTTCAAGCCCGGCTTATGAGCCAGGCATTACGCAAATTAACCGCTATTATCAATAAGACTAACACTACTGTTATTTTTTTAAACCAAACCAGACAAAAAATCGGAGTTGTATTCGGTAATCCGGAGACCACTACAGGAGGTATGGCTTTAAAATTTTATTCTTCAGTCAGGATTGAACTTAGGCGGTCAGCTCAAATAAAAATGGCAGACAAAATAATTGGGAATAGGGTTAAAGCTAAAATTGTCAAGAACAAAGTGGCACCTCCGTTTAAAACCTGCGAATTTGATATCATGTATAATGAAGGCATTTCTTTGTCTGGGGATATACTCGATCGCGGCGTAGAAAATAATATTATTAATAAATCAGGCAATTCTTATTCCTATGGCGATACCAAAATGGGGGTCGGTCGCGAAAATGCCAAAAGATTTTTAAAGCAAAATCCAAAACTGATAAAAGAGATTGGTGCTAAAATTTGGGATAAAATAAAGCAAGAGGAAAATTTAGATTAAAATTAACTCAATTTTAAATTAGGATTAGCACTAATTTTTTTCCAATTAGTAATATTTTTTTCTCTGACTTTATAATATCCAGCCATGGCTATCATCGCCCCGTTATCCCCGCTAAATTTTAATTTAGGCATGATAAATTTTACCTGGGGCAAGTTATTTTTTAAGTTTAATTTTAATTCATCCCTTAGTTTTTTGTTCGCGGCCACTCCGCCGCCAATAACCACTGTATTTGCATTATACTCTTGAGCCGCCTCGGCTGTTTTTTTTACCAAAATATCGACACTGGCTTGCTCAAAACAAGCACAAATATCAGCTATTTGTTTTTTTGTTAATTTTTTATCTTTTTTTATTTTATTTACTAAATAAAGCACCGCGGTTTTCAGGCCAGAGAAAGAAAAATTATAATCACCCGAATTAAGCATCGGTCGAGGAAGGTTAAATTTGGTAGCATCACCTTTTCTGGCTATATCTGATATTATCGGACCTCCCGGATAACCTAAACCTAAAATTTTAGCTGTTTTATCAAAAGCTTCGCCAACAGCATCATCTAATGTTTCGCCAATAATTTTATACTTCAAATAGTCTTTTACCATCACCAGCTGTGTATGCCCGCCAGAAACAATTAAGCTCAATACAGGAAATTTCCATTTTGGGATTTTATGTTTGATTGTTGGTATTTTTTTATGTCTTATGTCTTGATTATTTAATATTGCACTTGCGTAAATATGGCCTTCAAGATGGTTTACTTCTATCAATGGTATTTGCCACGCATAACTCAAAGTTTTAGCGGCCTCTAGCCCCACCCTTAAAGAAGTAATCAGTCCCGGCCCGTTAGTAACAGCAATATAATCAGGTGAATGTTTTCTGGTATAATTAATTTTACTATTATATTTTAATGCTTTATTGATTACAGGTATAATATATTCAACCTGTTTTCGCGCTGCTATTTCAGGCACAACCCCGCCGTATTCAGCCTGCAATTCAACTGATGAAGCCACGATGTTATTTAAAATTTTAAAACTACCGCCCTTAATTTCCAAAAGGGCAGCCGCAGTTTCATCACAAGAAGTCTCTATTCCCAGGATTTTCATACGGTTTTAAAATAACATTATCTAAAAATTAATACAAATTTTTTAAAATTTAAAATTCTAATATCGAAATTCGAAACAAATCCAAATATTTTAAACCCGAATGTTAAAAACATAAGTTTCAAACATTTGGAAATTGGTATTTTGAATTTGTTTGTAGTCTCGGATTTAGGATTTCAGATTTAAAGCTATTGGCTTTAAAGATTGACAACGCATTATATTATAGGTATAATAATTATACAATCTGTCAAAAGCACTATTATCCTGACTGTCATCAGGAGAGCTGCCTGAAGAAAATCTTTATAATTATTTTAGATGAGTAGACCAGGCCGGGGTTAGCCCGTTATAGCTGTAATTAAGAGCGCTTTACTAATTTCGAGGAATTAAAAAATTAGTAAAGGGAATCAAGGTGGTACCGCGAGAGGGTTAAAATCTCGTCCTTGGGAATAAAGAATTAATGTTTTTATTTTCAAGGACGAGATTTTTAATTTATCTATTTAAAAAATATTTTCTATGCAATTGCCCAAAGCCTATATTCCACAAGAATATGAAGATAAAATTTATCAACAATGGGAAAAATCAGGCTATTTTAATCCTGATAATTTTCCAAAACCCAAAAAAACTAATTTAGCGAATGAATTTGCTAAAGCTAATTTTTCTATTTCAATGCCCCCGCCCAATGCTACTGGAGTTCTCCATGTTGGTCACGCTCTTGGGATTGCCATTCAGGACATATTAATTCGTTATCATCGTATGAAAGGTGATCGTTCGCTTTGGGTTCCCGGAGTTGATCACGCTTCTATTGCTACCCAAAATGTAGTTGAAAAGATATTAAGAAAGCAAGGCACCAGCCGCCACAAGCTTGGCAGAAAAGAATTTTTAATCAGAACCAAAAAGTATGTCGCTGATAGCAAAGCCACTATAGAGAATCAGACCCGTAAAATCGGCGCTAGTTGTGATTGGTCGCGTCAAGCTTACACTTTGAGTGGCCGCTTGTCTAGGGCAGTTACTTTTCAATTCTGCCGCATGTATGAAGACGGCCTGCTTTATCGCGGCAACCGGATAGTTAACTGGTGTCCTAGATGCGGATCTACTTTAGCTGACGATGAAGTTGACCACGAAACCAGAAAAACAAAATTATATACTTTTAAATACAGCCATAATTTTCCTTTTGCTATTGCCACCACCAGACCAGAAACAAAACTAGGTGATACTGGCGTAGCAGTCCATCCAGAAGACAAAAGGTATTTACAATATATTGATAATGATTATTGTGTAGATTTTTTAGGAATTCCGCTTGATTTAAAGGTAGTAGCTTACTATGACATTGACCCCGAGTTCGGCACCGGCGCTTTGGGGTTAACCCCAGCTCATTCCGTGACTGACTGGAAAATAGGTATTAATAAAGATTTAAATATAAAAAATGTTATTGGAATGGACGGGAAAATTTTACCTGGACTAGGGCAGTTTTCAGGCATGAAAACTGTTGAAGCCCGAGCCAAGATAGTTGAATTATTAAAACAGCAAAATTTATTACAAGCGGAGGAAGAGATTGAGCATAATTTATCTATTTGTTATCGATGTAAAAATCCGATAGAACCGCTTCCTTCCAATCAGTGGTTTGTAGCAGTTGACAAGCCCTTTAAAATTAGAAACAAACAGCTCAAAGCACGACTAGGCCAGGAAAAAGCAAGTTTAAAACAAATAGCTAAGTGGGCGGTTGAATCAGGTGAGGTTAAGATTATTCCCGAAAGATTTGAAAAAATATATTTTCACTGGATGGATAACTTACATGACTGGTGTGTTTCGCGTCAACTTTGGTTTGGGCACCGAATACCAGCTTACTATAAGAAAACACGTAATCACTTAGTCACTAAAGCACCAGAGCAGAAACAGCAAGTTGAAATAATATACTTTGTGCATGGGAGCACTCCTGATAATGAAAATGATATCAGGACTGGTTGGGCTGATGACAAAGGATTGTCCGAGCTGGGCAAACAACAAGTTCGAGACTTAAAACAAGCTATTGCGGACCAGATTAAGTCATTTGACGTTGTTTATAGTTCTGATTTTAACCGAGCTAGGCAAACCGCTGAATTAGTTTTTGGCGATACTCATAAAATAATTTATGATCAAAGACTAAGGGAATGTGATTATGGTGCTTTAAACGGCTTAGGTCAATCTAAATTTAATCCAGACGAAAAATATTATATTGATCAAAATTTTCCTGACGGTGAAAACTGCTATGATATAGAAAAAAGAATAAAAAATTTTATTGAAGAAGTTAAACAAAAATATATTGGCAAAAAAATTGCAGTAATTAGTCATAAATACCCTCAACTTGCATTTGAAGTGATAACCAATAATAAAACCTGGCCACAAGCATTCAATCAAGATTGGCGTCATCAAAAAGACTGGCAACCGGGTTGGAGATACACTTTGGAATACGACGGCAGTAATAAGGATAATAATGAACTCGAATACAAAACCAAATATATTGAAATAAATTTTAGAGATTATGAGATATTTGACTTAATTAAATCAAATCAAAAAACAATTGAAACCAGAGCACTAAACCCAGAAGAACCCGACCGTTATTTTGGCAACATCAAGTCAGGAGATAATATAGTTTTTAATTATAAACAAGGAGATGAAATCAGCCAAAGTTTAATAGTTACTGTAAAACAGGTTAAAATATTTAGAAACGAAAAAGAAATGCTTAATCACTGTGATATAAATAAAATATACCCCGGAGGATCTAAGCTAAAGTTGATTGATTTATGGAAGAATAATGCTGGTTATAGTGAAAAGATCAGAAAGAACGGAATAATCGCTTTTTATTTGGATCGCCCCCGACCGTATAATAAAAATATTACCATTAAAGTATGCCCTGATAATCCAGATCAAGACAATTGGCGCCAGGACGAGGATACATTAGATACTTGGTTTTCTTCTGCGTTATGGACTTTCTCAACCTTGCTTAATAAAGACTATGAAAAATATCACAGCTTTGATGATTGGGTTAAAAACAGCCCTGATTTGCAGACTTTTCATCCAACCAGCGTGATGGAGACTATGCATGATATTTTATTTTTTTGGGTGGCTAGGATGGTGATGATGACCTTATACACACTGAATCAGGTGCCATTTAAAACTGTTTATCTTCATGGCATGGTATGTGATAAGAATGGCAAAAAAATGTCAAAATCACATCCAGAAACATGCATTGAGCCCATAGAAGTAGCTGAAAAATATGGGACTGACGCCCTGCGCTTGAGCCTAATTATCGGCAATACTGCCGGTAATAATCTAAAATTATCCGAACCCAAAATAGCTAGTTTTAGAAATTTTGCCAACAAACTTTGGAATATCGGACGCTTTATTCAGTTATCAACTGGCGATTATCAGTTATCAACTGGCAATTTTAAGACTATAACATTGGCAGACAGATGGATTGCGAGCAGGATGAATAATTTAATTAAAGAAGTATCAATTGATCTGGAAAGTTTCCGTTTTTCTTTGGCCGGCGAAAAGCTGTATAATTTTACCTGGCATGAACTGGCTGATTGGTATGTTGAAATAGCTAAATTTCAAAATAATACCAATAGCTATAATCTGTTATTTAATATTTATAATTTATTATTAAAATTACTCCACCCATTTACTCCATTTGTGACTGAAGCCATCTGGCGATTTTTTAATCCGACTACCATGCTGATGATAGAAAAATGGCCTCAAAGCGACGCCAATTATATCAATACGCAAGCAGAGCAGGATTTTGGTTTAATCCAAGAGCTGGTTACTTCTATCCGCTCCTGGCGCAAAGACAAAGGCTTATTCCCCAAAGATGTGGTCAAACTCCAAATCGCCGGAGCCAGTGATATACTCCAATCTCAAAAATTATTGATTGAATATTTAGCGAAAATTAAATTTGAACTATTACCCGACCTGGCAAACAGTGATTTTACTATTGAAAATTTAAAGATTAAATTTTTATAGCGCTATTCCTCCCCCAGCCTATCCCAAACAGATCGTGCCATTATTGAATCAAACCTCAAAAAATATTAAAAACACCCCGATAAAATTCGGGGTGTCTTTTAAATTATTTATTTAATTAATTAATTTAGTTTCATTTTATTAATTTCTCTTAACAGAGAATTTTCAAGTTTTTTAGTCGGCTCCCCAGTAATTTTATTAAAAAAAGTTTCAACTCCATTACCATTATACACAATTTCAATCGCAAGTTTAGTCCCACCCGACATCAAGTTCACGTTAACATATTCTTGACCACTACCACCTTTCGTTAACTGAACTCCAAACATAAGTTCTTTTCCATGCCCCCCCCGATAAATTAAATCTATATCTTCTAAATCTTCATCAACGGTAGAATGTTCAATTTTTGTTATTTTTTTTTGTAAAACAGTCTTAACGGCTTTTTCCGCCAGAAGACCGTTGATAATGTTTTGCATTTCTGACTTTTCGGTATTTATTTTATTTAGCTCTTTCCATAATTTAACGTAAAGTTTTTGTTTTTCAGTACTAACGTTATCAAATAAATCCAAGAGCTCAAGGATTTTATGATTTAGTTCGCACCAACGCCTTTTATTATTACCTGATTGGAATTGTTTATCTCCCAAAATACTTTTCGCTTCCTTTTCTATTTTATTAATTTCTATATCGATATCATTAGTTTGATTTTTGTTTTCTGTAAGTTTATTAATTTCTTTTTGTTCCATATATTTAAATATAATATTAATTATTATATATTATATAATATCATTTTTCAGCTCGTTGTCAAAATTTTTACCATGGTGCGCTTGCACACCGTGGACTGTATTAGTGTAAATTTATCAAGAGTTAATATTTTTACAGGGCTTACTTCAGCCCCAGTTGTTTGTCTAGTGGTGGATGGGAAAAATAAACTCTCACATTGAATGTTGGGTCGGTCAGCTCAATCATCTCAAAATCCTCCCGCTCAATCAGTTTAAATCCCGGTTTTAGTAAGTAAGTATTTTTGAAAGCGAGATAGTCCGCAACAGTGAAATCGGCATCGCCCCATTCGGGTCTTGTGGCATCGGGTTTACGAATTTTTAATAGTCGCAACGTTCCAGAACCCGTGTCTATTCCTTCAATTTCAAACAAGTCGCCTGTAGGCGTATTTTGAGCAACCTTGCCAATTTGTTTTACTAATTCGTAAATTTCATTGTATTCCTTTTCGCTTTGCGAAAATATTGCCGCATAGTTTACTTGGGCATTTTTTTCCGTAGTGTGCTTATTTTTTAGCTCACAGGATTTTTGCACGATGCCTTGGATAAGTGTTTTTAAAGTTTCCTTAGTCATAAATTAATGTAGATACGCGTAGTTTGTTATGAATTGGTGCCCTTAAGAGGAATCGAACCTCTATCCCAGGTTCCGGAAACCTGTGCTCTATCCGTTGAGCTATAAGGGCGTTTTTAGGTGTTAGCTACCGACTATTTATTCCACTCTCGGCCTATATTGCAACGCCTCGGCTATATGCTGTTTTTCAATTTTTTCTGATTGTCCCAAATCGGCAATAGTCCGGCTTAATTTTAATATTCGATGATAAGCTCTGGGAGATAAATGTAGTTGCTCGACCGCATTTTTTAACATATCTCGGCTGTGACTGTCTATTAGGCATATATTACGCACTTCGTTAGAAGACATTTCAGAATTGTTTACCAGTTTCATATTCTTAAATCTATTGGTTTGCCTCGATCTAGCCTGGTTTACTCTCTGCCTGATTTTAGCTGATTTCTCGCCCGCATCTTCTCCAGACAGTTTTTCAAAATTAATCCGAGGCACTTGAATATGGATGTCAATCCGATCCATTAGCGGGCCTGAAATTTTTCTTTGATAATTATTAATCTGCATTTGAGTGCAACTGCAGTCCCTGTCCGGATCATTATAAAAGCCGCATGGGCATGGGTTCATTGAGGCCAGTAATATAAATTTGGCTGGAAATTGCAATGTGCCTGCAGCCCTTGATATGTTTATAATCCCGTCTTCTAAAGGCTGTCTCAAGCTATCCAGAACGCTTCTCGGGAATTCCGGGAATTCATCCAGAAATAAAACTCCTCTATGAGCCAGTGATATTTCCCCCGGCTTGGGCCAAGTGCCGCCCCCGACAAGCGACACTCCAGAAGCAGTGTGGTGTGGCGACCGAAACGGCCTTTCATCCATCAATGGTTTATTTCCGGGCAATATGCCGGCTACAGAATAAATTCTGGTAACTTCAAGCGATTCTTCAATCGTCATCTGTGGCAATATGGTCGGCATTGTGCGGGCCAGTAATGTTTTTCCGCTGCCCGGCGGTCCTGTCATCAGAATATTATGCTGGCCGGCAGCGGCTATCTCCAATGCTCTCTTAACATGTTCCTGGCCTTTTATAAAAGCCATATCATATTTTGAATTCCATTTATTTTTATTCTCGAATTGATCTAGGTTAAAACCATCTTTATAATTATCGATTAATTTCTCTTGCCTTAAATGTAAAAATATTTGGGATAAAGAATCAATAGGATATACTTCTATACCTTGGATCAAACTAGCTTCAGGCGCATTTTGTTTAGGCAAGAATATTTTTTTTATTTTTTTATCTCGCGCCATAATAGCAATAGACAATATTCCATTTATTGGCCTCAAGTGACCGTCAAGCCCTAGCTCACCTACAAAAATTGACCGATCGTCTTCAGGGTTTAATTTTAATTTACTGTCAGCTATTAATATAGATAATGCTATCGGCAGGTCATAAGCTGGCCCGGCTTTTTTTAAGTCAGCTGGAGCCAAATTTACATTTATTTGTCCTCGTGGCCATGTTAATCCAGAATTTTTAATAGCACTCCTAACTCTCTGTTTTGATTCTTTAACCGCAACATCAGGCAGTCCGACGATATAAAATTTAGGCAAATTCGGCACCACGTCAGCTTCCACTTCTACCAATTCGCAACTTAGGCCGATAACCGCCGCCGAGTAAATCTTAGTTGACATAGATTACAATTTTTAGATTAAGTTAAAAATTAAACAAAATTTATTTATTCACAAATTGTAAGATTTTATGAATTTTATTCCGGCCTTCTTCATACAAATCCATTAATTTTGATTTATTCGTTGTATAGGGCATAATTTTACTATTAATTGAAGGCGAAACAATAAGTATATCTCTATTATTTTTAACTAAGTTAATATTTTTTAATCTACTTTGACGCTTAAAAGATATTTTAGATAGTTGGCCACTGAGCATTGATTTAGTCATAAAATTTTCCAAAAAATTTTTAAAATACTCTATGCGTTTATTCCTATATTCAGTTAAAGTTAAAATCGAAACAATTAAACAGTTCGGATATTTTTTTATTAGATATTCTAGGCCTACGGGCTCTTTAATGCAAGCATCAATATATAATTTGCCATTAATTTTTTGCTTAGAAAAATAATACGGTAAAATATTTGCGGCTATCTCAAGCAGCTTAAAAACATTATACTTTCTAATATCAAAATATTTTATTTTATTTGTTTTCAAGTCCAGAAGTTTTACATATAAAGGGATTTTTTGTTTCTTCAATTTTGTTTTATCAAGTTTCTTTTTGACCATTCCGATTAAGTAATTTATATCAATAGCATTGCTGTTAATTCTTTTATTTTTTTTGAAAATTTTTTTATAACAAATACATTGCAATATTCGCGGTAAAATGTTTACAGGATTAATAAATCTACTCGTTAATTTTTCGTAGTAAATTCTTGCGCCCAATTTAGTTTGTTTTGTTAAAAAAAAGGCGGCATTAAACGCACCCGCAGAAGCGGTGTAAACAGCTTTAATCCTAGAATATAGATCAGCCTCTTCCAAAGCGTTTGCAACCCCTGCACCAAAAATACCGGCCATACCACCACCACCTAAATATAAAATAATTTTTTTATTATTGTCTTTCATTTTGCTAAATAGCTTAATAAATCTTTTAAATATTATTCATAAATTATTTTCGAAAACCACCTTGTTTAGATGATTTTAAATATTGAATCATAATCATAATACAGCCTGCTACTATCATTATATCAGCTAAATTAAACACTGGCCAAAACCAGATATCAATAAAGTCAACCACAAATCCATATTTAATCCGGTCGATTATATTGCTAGCAGCTCCAAATAAAATCAATGATAAGTAAAAACAATTTTTATATTTTTTATCCCTAAAGTGTGATATTAATTGCCAGCTCAATAGTATAATTATGATGAATATTATTATATAAAATATATTATTTTTTAACTGGATACCAAATGCAATTCCTCTATTCTCCATGATATTTATAAACCAAATTCTTTGCCCCCAGTGATAAAAATAAAATAGGTATTTTAGAATTCGATCTAAAACAAAAAACAGCAGCGTAACAGCCGCCATTATTATATTTTTATTACTGATTCTCATAATATATATTTTGAAGACACAAAATCAAGTGTATAAAAAATTTATACTTCACCTGAAAACTTTTTTTTACAGTTGATACAAGACGAAGATGTCGGTCTAGCTTTGAGTCTTTGCGGGTTTATTGGTTGTTTGCAATATTTACAGACTCCAAAAGTGCCGTTAGCAATTCTTTTAAGAGTATCTCTAATGTCTTTTAGGTCGGACTCCAGCACTCTTTTTAAAGAAACATCATTATTGTAAGCCGCTACTTCAGTTGCATTTTCACCGCTTTTATCGCCATACTGGGGAAAGTCAGCATCATATTCATCTACGCCCCTGCCTGATTTCACAGTAAAGTCCGACAGCTCTTCCTTAAGCTGTTTTTCTTTTTCTTCTAATTCTTTTTTTATCTGCTCGATAAAGTCTTTGTCTAATGCCATATAATTTAGAGATAATTTATTTATGTAATCGATAATACACTTGTTCGATTATAATCACAGTTTAGCATTATATCTAAAAATAATCAAGATTTTTTTAGGCAAACAAAAAGGGGCGACTAGCCCCTATTAAAATTAATTTATGAGCTGCGCCCCAGACCCTTAACGGGACTTGGGACACACCGTCATTTAGGCTCTAAATTAAAATAAAGCTTAAATGGCGGTGTGCATCCAAGATTTTCCCTGTATTAAGGGTAATCTGCTTTTTGGGCCGAATTTTCAAAAAGCTTTTTTAATTCCTTACCACTCTTTCGGCAATGCCTCCATCTTTAATTTTAGATTAAATAATGAAAACTTGCCTTTTTGTTTTTGTTTTTGTCTTTTTTTACAGCTCTCGATCTCCACGAGCCGGAATTAAAAGAACAGTAAAGAATGGTTGTCAAAAAATTTTGTTTTTATTTCTGTTTTTATCCAGAGTATCCCGATTGTGAGTCTTAAGCAGATTTTTAACAACCACTCTTCACCCTGTATATAACCATTATAGCATAATTTTATGCTAGTGTCAAAGAAAACTGTTGATAAATATAATTTATTTTTTTGTCCTTTTATTTATTATATTATATAAGTTTTATTTATATATTTTTAAAATTTATATATATTTCAGGTTAATTATTTAGGATATTATGCACCCGCATTCCGAATACTTTTATGCCAAGATGTTAATTAATTTTTTGTTATCCACAGCGTGAGCTCTAAATTGTTAATATAATATCTGATTTAGGGGCTCTACTACTTAAATATTATTTCACCTTTTATATTAATACCACTAATATCAGTCCCGTTTTTTTTGTAAGTCAAGAAATCGGCATATATGAAATCAAATATGTTATTTTCGGGTTTTGTGAATATGTCAGAGTCAATTATGATATTGTATTTTTTCTCGGCGCCGAACAACCCCATACTGTTAATGATATTTTTATTTAGTCCAATAGAATTTGCCATTATGATAATATTCTCGTTCATAAAATAACTAAATTCAACTTTATTATTTTTTACAACACGCATACCATCCATTTCAGGGTCGGGCATAAAAATAAAATTATCTGGTTCGGCTATCAACTCAATTCCAGAACTATTGTCAGGAAGTATTTTCTTCCTCCTTTCCGGATATTTAAATGCAAAATAATTGGTGATAAAATTTTCTAATTCAATTGTATTAAAAGCTTTTTCTTGATTGTCTAATACTTTAATTACAATTGCGTATTGATAACTATTATTATCAAGCAAATTATTTTTATATTCCATGTTATTTTTGGGCCGAATAACCAAACTAGAACGTTGTTTAAAAAATGTATTCAAGTCATTCCATTGAACTTGATATTTAATTTCGAGATACTTAATCAATTTTTCCCAACTCTGAGGTTGATCTTTATCCAGTTCTTGTTCAAGTTGATTTATTAGATATTGGGCATCAAGGTTATTTATTACTATTCCATTATTTATTATCCCGATTAAGTTTGAGTTATCGGTATCAGTAATCAAGCCAACTTCATTATTTAATTTAATTTTAATATCAAATAATAATTTATCAACATCCACTTCTCTTGATTCAGCTTCAAAATATATAATGTCTTCGACTTGCGATGATAAATATTTTTCAAACAGATTATAATTTTGATAATTTTTATTTTTTTGTTTAAAATGTTCAATGTATTTTTCTTTAGACACAAATCCGATTATTAATTTTTTATCATATTTATCTATATTATTTTTTATGTTACTGGAAATATACTGGTTGGATTTTTGTTCAATTGATTTAACTGCGCCGATTGATTTTGAGAAACCACCGATATTGTTATCATAGGCTTCAAAATAATAATTCCCCAAATTTAATCGTGCTAAATCTTTTATATTTCCGTTAGATCTAATTAGCCATAATTTTTCTAATTTACCCTCATTATTTTTTTTTGGCTTTAAAAAAACAATTGCCAGCTGATCTATATCTGGGTGTTGCCACAAAGCGGATGGCATCCCGCTGCTACTGATGTAGTTTTCTATCTGCTGATGCAGTTTATGCTTTGGGTTAATATTATTTTTTAATTCCCAATTAAACTGTATTAAACCGATTGCGTTTTCAGGCACAAAATTTATCAACGAATTTTTATAATCTGATTTATGGTTCAGCATCCATATTCCGCTTATTAAAAAAAATAAAACCAACAGCGGTATTAATATTATAGTGATTAATTCTTTTTTCATACTGTTATATTAACAAAAACAATCTTAAGGTCAAATTTATTGGGTTGAAAAATAATCTCATAATGATAATATGTTAATAATAGTTTGTTTAAATCCCCTATCAAAGGATTTTAGAAATTAATTAAAAAAATAACAAATATTATGAACATTAAAACCCAAGCAAATAAACAAACAGAAATCGTATTTACTATTGAAATTGAACCGTCTGAATATAAAACATTTTTAAGACAAACCGCCCAAAAAATGTCACAAAATATTAATATAGATGGTTTTAGGCCCGGTAAAGCCCCTTATGATGTAGTCAAGAGAACTATTGGGGAGGGCGAGATCATGAAAACAGCCAGTAGCGATATCATATCCCACAGCTTAGCTGAAGCAGTAAAAAAAGAAAAAATAGAGTTTATTGGCCGGCCTGAAATAAAAATAGAGAAAATGTCCCCGAATGATAATTTCGTTTATCAGGCAATAATATTAACTTTACCTAAAGTAGAAATCGGAGATATTAATTCCATTAACATTAGAAGGCCTGATATTAAAATAGAGCCCGAATATATAGACCAAGCCCTAAAACAGTTAGTTCGCTCACGCGCTAAGGAAATTTTGGAGCCAAGACCGGCTCAAGAAAAAGACTTGGTCAAACTTGATTATAATATTTATATAAATAATATCCCTCAAGAAGGGGGCCAGCAAAAAGATTTTGATGTTTATCTGGGCGAAAAGCATATGGTGCCCGGATTTGAACAGCAGATTATAGGATTAAAAGCTGGCGATAAAAAAGAATTTGAAATTACATTTCCCCATGATTATTTTCAGAAAAATTTTGCTAATAAAAAATGTTTGTTTAAAGTAAATATAAAAGGAGTATATAAATTGGATATCCCTGAAATAAATGATGATTTTGCGCGTTCGGTCGGTAAGTTTAAAAACCTTGAAGATCTTAAACAAAAAATAAAACAAAATTTAAAAGCCGAAAGAAAAGAAAATCAAGAAAAAAAACTTGAAAACGATATGTTTGATGCTATTGTAAAGGTTTCTAAATTTGATCCTTTACCGGATAAGATGATAGAAAGTGAGACTGAAGCAATGATATCCGAGCTTGAAGCAGATCTCAAAATGAGAGGTCTTGATTTAAAAACATGGCTTGGAAATATCAAAAAAACAGAACAGCAGCTCAAGCAGGATTTTAAACCCCAGGCATTGAGGCGGGTTAAAAGTGCGCTCATTGTCCGCCAGATAGCAAAAAAAGAAAACATAACTGTGGCTGAAGCAGATATAAAAGATGAAATTAAAAAAATTGCTGAAATATATAAAGACAATCAGGATATCAAGCAAAGGATTGAGTCAGATGAATATTATAATTATACTGCCAATAGCCTTACTACTAAAAAAGTAGTTGATTGGCTGAAAGAAAAAATTATTAAGTAAAACATATAGACAGCGAAACGATAAAGAAATAAAGCACTTAATCGCTAACACACAATGCAATTTTTTACTTAATGTGTTTTAGTGTTTCAGTGTTTCAGTGTTTCAGTGTCATAGCGATTAAATGATTTTATGTTAATTGGTTCTCATATTTCCGCTGCCGGCGGAGTCCATAATGCACCTAAAAATTCGGCTGATATCGGCGGAGAGGTTTTTCAGTTTTTTTCAAGAAGCCCCAGAGGTGGTCCAGCGCCAAAATTAACAGCCGGAATAATTGCCGAATTCAAATCAAACATGAAGAAATATAAGCAAAAAGAATGCTATATTCATGCTCCCTATTATATTAACCTAGCTTCCAGTAAAAAAAATATTTATCACGGATCAATCGCAGTGCTTCGTCAAGAACTAGAGCGTGGCTCGAAACTGGGAGTTAAATACATGATGGTTCATTTGGGTTCAGCTAAAGACCTAGGTGAAGAAAAAGCAATTAGACAAGTCATCGAAGGGATTAACAAAATATTAACTGGCTATAAAGGACAAACTAAATTTTTGATTGAAATTTCAGCCGGTTCCGGGCAAATTATTGGTGACAATTTTAAGGAAATTTCACTTATAACTAAAAATTTAAAATTTAAAATTAAAAATTATATTGGTATTTGTTTTGATACTGCTCATGCATTTGAGTCCGGCTATGATTTAAGGGATAAAAAATCAGTAAAAAAAACATTTGATGAATTTAACCGATTTTTAGGGATAAAAAATTTAAAATTAATCCACGCCAATGATTCTAAGACAGGTTTAGGCTCTCGAGTTGACCGTCATGAAAATATTGGCCAGGGTAAAATTGGACTCAAAGGCTTTAAGGCTATTCTATCAGATCAGAGATTAAAAAATGTAAACTTAATTACTGAAACTCCAGATAAAGAGCTGGATAGAAAAAATATTGATATTTTAAAAAAAATGAGGGGATGAATTATCAATTGCCCGGATTATTTTCTAATTCATTAAAATTTAAATAAAATAATCAAATTATATAATTTTATTTAAACCCAGCACTATTAAATTTTTATAAATATAGAATATGAAATTAACAATTTTAGGATCAGGCACTTGCGTCCCTTCTGTAAAAAGAGCCAGCCCCGGTTTATTTCTTGAGGAAAATAAATTAAAAATATTAATAGATTGTGGCCCTGGCGCTTTAAGGCAGATAGTTAAGGCTGGTAAAGACTACAAGGATATTGATCTGGTATTATTAAACCATTTACACACTGATCATGTGTCCGACTTATTTGCTTTGATTCAGGCCTTAAGCTGGACCCCCGATTTAGGCAGTAAAGATAATTATTTTCATAGAAAAGAAGATTTATATATTTATGCAGCCAAAGGTTTTAAAAAATGGTTTAACTCAATTCAGAAAATAAACAAGGTTTATCCTCGATTTAATACTTTTAATATCAAGGTAAGCGAGTTTAAATTCGAACAAAAATTTAAAAACATTAAGATTGAAACTATAAAAGGCAATCATAATATTTACAGCCGGCCAATGAAAATTTTTTACAGAAATAAAAATTTTGTTTATTCTGGCGATACTGATTATGACCCTAAACTTATTAAACTGGCGCAAAACACGGATTTATTAATTTTAGAATGTAGCTGGCCGGATAAATATAAATGCAGTGGTCATCTAACCCCGGATGAATGCGGCCAGATTGCCGCTGCCGCCAATGCTAAAAAATTATTATTAATCCATTTATATCCCCCAATGGATAGTTATATTAATACTATTAAATTTTCGATCAGGAAGCATTATAAAGGCCCGGTTATTTTGGCTAAAGACTTAATGCAGATTAAGATTTAATATTAGGCAATTATTATGCCGAATTATATTAGATATTATCAGGAATTTTCGCCTTACTTTGTTACAACCAATACATTTAATAATATTCCTGTATTCAAAATAGACAAACATTGCCAAATTTTATTAAACAACATTGATTATTATAGAGCAGAAATGGGATTTAGATTTTTAGGATATGTAATTATTCCATGGCATTTGCATGCCATATTTGTGCCAAAGGGTAAATATACCATTTCAGATATTATGAGAAATATTAAATACCGGACTGGGGAGAGGTGGCGGCAGAATAAGTCGTGGGAAGATCTGGCAAGATCGTTTTTTCGATAAAATAATCAGATCAGACACTCAACTTGAACAAGTCCTTAATTATATCCACTGGAATCCAGAAAAACATAATTTAACCAAAGATTACACCACATGGAAATATTCATCATATGAAAATTATTTTTTAAATAATCATTCTTTAATTAAAATAGATAATTTATGACCAAGCAATCAGAGCAAAAAATTAATCAAATCAAAAAAATAATTCAGCAAGAATGCAAAAATTCTAAAGATAACTTCATTCGTGATTATTTTTTTGCCAAGCATCTCCTCGCAGTTGAAAAATTTGCCAAGAAATTACTGCGCCATTTTCCCCAAGCCAATGATGAAATTGTTATGCTTGGTGTCTGGTTGCACGATTTGCAACGTATTAGAAGTATAAAGGGAGATCACCAAAAAATGGGCGCCAAGGAGGCAGAAAAAGTAATGAGGGAGTTTAAATATGACAAAAAAATAATTAATAAAGTAAAAAATATTATTTTAACCCACAACGCCTATGGAGGAAACATACCAAAAACTCTTGAGGGGAAGATACTTGCCTGCGCCGATGCTATGACTCACTATTATAATGATTTTTTCCTTGATTACTTTAAGAATAAAAATGTAAGTTTATCTGAATTTAAAAACTGGTCTCTAGAAAAACTTAATAGAAACTATAGTAAAAAAATTGTCAATCCCTAGAAATACTAAACCACTTTTTAGTTCGAGTTAATGAAAGGTTAATAAATGATTTTGTAAAATTTAAAGGTGTTTTTAAGCCGGTACTGG
>Ga0272441_10000621_pt1 | contig 79714 bp, 71 predicted proteins | sample SSMProp6N_FD_193582 | JGI IMG/M metagenome (GOLD analysis project Ga0272441, IMG submission 193582) | Marine sediment archaeal communities from Little Sippewissett salt marsh, Falmouth, MA, United States - SSM-Prop-6N | ecosystem: Environmental > Aquatic > Marine > Wetlands > Sediment ...
CCCATCAATCAGGGGGAATGAGGTCGGTGATCCAGCGCTCGTAGCTGACGATGACCTCGGAGGGGAACAGCGGGTCGAACTCCTGGTTCACGAAGACGATGGTGTTGGCGCTGGAGCGGTAGTCGAAGCCGTCGAGGCGGCTGCGCTCCAGGGCCAGGCCGTCCTTGGCGGCGGCCACGCTGACCGAGATGGGGTAGTGCTGCAGCACCACGGGCGAGGAGTTGGCCACGATGTCCTCGATGATGATCTGCAACGTGGAGCCCAGGTCCGACTGGCACACCGAGGCGATCTGGCCGCCGGTGGCGGTGGCGATCTCCACGTAGCCCCCACCCAGGTCCGCCGTGGAGCAACCCGAGGGGGGTGGCCCCACGATGGCGTGGGCCGTTCCCAGACCCTCGGGGTTGGAAATGCCCCCCAGGAGGTTGAGCGTCGGCTGGATCTCTGTCTGCATGCAGGCCGGGTCCCAGGGCGGGGAGTAGCCGCAGGCGGTTTGCACCTCCTGGGCCGCCTCGTCGGAGACGTAGATGATCACGAGCTGCGCCTCGGGCCGGATGCGGTTGGGGGCGAAGGCCCGGGGCAGGTGGTTCACGATGGCGTTGTAGCCCTGGGTGATGCCGTGCTCGGTGCCGCCCGTGGACTGCCCAGCGCCCCAGGGCTCCAGGGCGCAGGCCTGGAACTGCGACAGGTTCTGCGGCGTGAGGAAGAAGTCGCCGGACTGCCCCTGGCCCGTACAGAACACGCCCTCGTTGGCGATGTGCACGTTCACGACGCCCATTCGGAAGTCCAGGCCGTAGGCGATGGCGCGGTTGAAGAAGTTCACCGCGTTGGCCGCCACCGACTGCTGCTCCTGGCTCATGGAGCCCGACTCGTCGATGACCCAGATGATGTCCGCCACCGGCTGCGTGGCCACCAGGTACGTCTCGCACTCGGCCTCGTGCTGGTCCCACGGCGACGCCAGGCCGCTGCAGTTGGCCGCGTCGTCGACGTTGAAGCCCGTGGACTTCGTGGAGTCGCTGTAGTCCAGGTTCGTGCCGATGGCTCCCATCACCACGATGTAGGGGTCCCCCAGCTCTGGCGTGCGCAGCTGGACCGAGAACGACAGCACGAAGTTCGACGTGTCAGGCCCGAACGCCTCGGGCAGGTTCTGGTACTCGTTGGTCAGCTTGCCCATGAGGATCGACATCACCTCATTGCGCAGCTCCGACGTCGTGGTCGCCGACATCCCCGTCAGGTCCACCATGGCCCGCACCACCGTCGGGAACTCGTCCAGCAGGATCTTCGACGAGCCCGAGGCCCGCATGACCACGTTCGCGCTGCCCAGGGACGTGACCAGCTCGTTGATGATCAGCGTGTTCTCGGCCTCCACGGTCGCGGCCAGCGGCTTGCGCGTGAACGCGAACCCCGCCGTGTTGGAGGTCTCGTCCTCCAGGTCGAAGGTCACGCTCACCCCGCCGCAGTCGCTGGTGTTGTAGCAGTCCTCGTCCTCGCAGTCCGTCTTGCTGTCCCCGTCGTCATCGACGGAGTTGCTGCAGTCCTCGTCCGAGCGGTTGGTGATGATCTGCTCCCGGATGGTCGCCGTCTCCTCCACGCCGATCTGGAACATGCCGTCGGTGGGCGTAAAGTACTGCACCGCCCGCCGGCCCGCCGGGTTGGACTCCGACCGCGGATTGCAGATGAAGGAGCCCTCCTGGGCGTCGGGGATGCCGTCGCCGTCGGTGTCGGAGTTCAGCGGGTCCGTCTCCCCCTGGGCGCACTCGAAGGTCACCGGCGGGTCGCACAGCCCCGTGGCCAGGCACGCCTGACCCGGGCCGCACTCCTCGGGGTCCAGGTTCGGGCAGTACACCCCGCACTGGCCCACCAGGCCGTTGTGATCGCGGTCCTCGTCGCCGTCGGACACGCCGTCGTTGTCCGAGTCCCAGTCCCGGAAGTCCGGGATGCCGTCGCCGTCGTAGTCCGTGGGCGGCGTGTTGATGGCAGAGTCCCCCGACTCCATCTCGTCGGGGAGCCCGTCGTTGTCCGAGTCCAGGTCCATATAGTCGAAGATGCCGTCACCGTCGGTGTCTATGCCGTACATGCACCCTTCGTGGTGGTTGAGGATTCCGTCTGAGTCGTCGTCCCCGTACAGATCGCATTCGTTGGTCCAGGCGGCGTCCGGCACATAGTTGTTGTTGAGCTGGACCTCCGACGGACAACCCGCGGTGAGGATCGACGAGCACCCCACCACGACCACGGCAAACAACACACGTCTCATGAATTGACCTCGCGGCTAATGGCCTCGACCCCTGGGCTTGGGCGGGCGATTCACTTATAGAAATAGTACATCCAGACGAGCTTGTGAACCCCCCACGGAAAAGACAGGGAAAACAGCGGACCGCTCTGCGTGGCCGGGGCCCGGGCATCCCGAGGACTTCTTTGGTGAGCCCAAGGCTCCGGCGCTGGTATAGTTCGTTGCGCGGATGGAGCGAACGTTGGGCAGACGAACAGTCGCGCTGAGCGCGGTGGTGGCGACGATGGCCGTGGCAGCGGTCGTCGGCGGAGTCGCCCACGCGCGTCCTCTGCCGACGAGGCCGCGGCTCCGGTTGCCTTCGCTCGGGAGCCAGGGCCCAGGACAGACGCCTGGCTCGGGAGTGTGGGCACCTGGCCGGCTCCTCTGCGCGAGCCGCTGCGCCATGCCCCCGCTGGGTCGTCCGCCCTGTGTGCGACCTGCCGTGTCCTGTCCGCTCCGGCTGTGGTTGGGCTGTACCCGGCTGTTCGGCCTGCCGCGGCTCTTTGCCCTGGCTGCCAAACGTCGACTGGCGCTGCAGGTCGACCGTCACCTCCGACGGCTCCTGCGAAAGTCACGGCACCCGCTGACCGGAGTCCCGGACCGATCGCTGCTTCGCCTGGCCGGGCTGCGGCAGGAGCTCGACGTCAGCCTGTCCTTGCAGTCTCAGCGTTTCGCCGACAGCCTGGTCAATACCTACGACAGGAACCACCCCACCCAGGGGCAGTTCGTGGTCACCTATCGCCACGCGCTCTTTCCACGAACGGCGTCCTGGCTGGAGCAGCGCATGGCGCTGGTGGTCTACGCCTACAAGATCGGCGTGGACACGCCGCTGCTGCGCCAGCTGTTCACCGGTGGCTGGCTGGCCCTGGAGCTCAGCCTCTTTTCCTACCACCGGCGGCTCCCTGGGCGGCTCCTGGTGCGCCTGGCGTCCCTGGGCTGGCACACTGAGCTGGCCCGGGACAACATCTCGGGGAAGAAGCGTGTCGTCTTGTTCCTCAACGCGGCGGTGTCGGTGGAGGCCTCCTACCGCCTGGGGCCCTTCACGGCCGTGCTCAGCTCCACCGCCATGCCGCGCTACGACGAGAAGAGCTTCGGCACGCGGGTGGAGTCCTCTTTCGCCCTGCGGGTCCTGCTGATGCGACGCACGGTGGCCCACGCCTGGCTCTCTGAGATCACGCTGGAGCCCAAGGTGACGCACCACTACCATTCCTACCCGCTCCTGCAGGAGATCCGATCCGCAGAGCTGACCGAGGAGCTCCAACAGAGGGTGCGGACCTTCGGCTGGTCGGACCTTCGCCACATCCTCACAGCCTACTGCAACATCCTGTTTCGTTTGCGGCTGTAACCCCTCATAGTGGGGACACCCACCTGTGGGGTTCCAAGGGGATGCGATCACGCCCTGCCCTGGTGGGGCGAGGACCAGCCAGGCGTCAAAACCGGACGGGCATGATGCGCTGGGCGTAGCGCACGACGTGCTCGCCGTGCTTCTCCTTCACGCGGGGCTTGCCCGTTCCCTTTGACACGACCAACGTGGCCCGCTCCCCGGCGATGCGCGAAAAGAACACCTGGTGCTCCTCGGCGCCCCGCGTCATGCGCAGCTCGCACAGCTCTTCGAGCTCTCCGGTTACGAGGTTCTCCCGGCACACCGGGCAGAAAAAGTCCCAGTGGTCTCCCTCGCTCAGGGTCACGTGCGGCGGCAGGAAGAGCTCGTAGTTCCCAGGCTCGGGGTGAAACCCGATGAGCACCCGATCCTCGCCCCGGGCGGCCGTCAGGATGATCGTCTTGTCGGGGTTCAGCATCGACCCGCACCACGGACAGCTGTAGCTCCAGCTCATGGCGTCTCCTTTTGTGTGCTGCCACAGTAGCGGACTGTGCCCTGGGCTGTCAAAACGGCCGGACGCACGGTTGTAATTCGCTCCGGTCGAGGCTACCTTGGAGCGAGATTCCACTTTGGAGATGATGCACATGAACGGACAGCAGCCGCCCCCCGGCGGCCCTCCTGGCTCGGGCTATCCCCCCGGCCCGCCCCAGAACCCTTACGCAGCGCCCCAGACCCCGTCGGGCTATCCCCCCGGCCCGCCCCCCGGGCAGTACGGATACGCGCCGGCCATGAAACCCCACCGCGGGGGATCCATCCTGGCCTTGGGTATCGTCGGGCTGGTGTGCTGCGGCATCTGCGGCATCATCGCCTGGGTGATGGGCAACAGCGACCTCGCTGAGATGGACGCCGGCGTCATGGATCCTTCGGGGCGCGGGCTCACCAAGGCCGGGCGCATCATGGGCATCATCTCCGTGGTGCTGAGCATCATCGGCATCATCGCCAGCGTGCTCATCAACCTCCTGGCGCCCAGCCAGAGACACTACGGGTCGACCAGCAGCGACTGGGACCTCCTGGGCCGAGCGCGACCTGCCATTGAGCGCAAGGTCGGCGGCAGAGAGGACCCCCTGGCCCTCCAGAGAGGAGCGCGCCCGCTCCTGTGTCGAGCCGCCGCCGCGACCCGAGTCGCGAATCTTGGGCAAATTCGATGTCTTCAAGAGCGCAAGTAATTTCTCAGGGATACCAATACAACCACCTGGTAACACATAGAAACCGCACGGAAGTACCGTCATGCGACGTATCGGGAAACTCGTGGTGGGATTGGCCCTGACACTCTGTGTGCCCTTGGCGGCCGTGTTGGTGACTGCCTGCGCCAAGGGCGTGCCTGACGTCATCGATACCTGCGGGAACGGGGCGCTCGATGAGGGAGAGGATTGCGACGACGGCAACCGGCTGGACGGCGACGGGTGCAGCACCCACTGCCACGTGGAGTCGATCTACCCGGGGTTCGCCCGGGTGGCGGACGACCGGGTCTGGGTGTGGGACGAGCCCAAGCTCCTCATCGGCGCAGTCGGGTTGCCGGCGGACGCTGAGGACGTGGATGCCCTGAGCGTGGGCTTCAACTTCCTGCTGGGATCGGGCACTGGCGGGCTCCGTGGGCGGTACCTCGAGCAGTCGGGCAGCGACCTGGCCGGGTTCGTCGGCAACTACATCGAGGAGGCAAACCTGATCTTCTGGGTGGGCCCGGACGAGCCGCTGTGGAACGGGATCCCGGCCGGGGACGTGGAGGCGGAGTACCTGGTTCCCCTGGTCGAGGCCGATCCCTACGGCCGGCTGTTCTGGCTGAACCACGCGCCTCGTGGGTCCCAGTCCCAGCCCGAAGACCTGGGGCTCCTGGCGCCGTACCTGGACCTCGCCGATGTGGCGTCCATGGACATCTACCCCGTGCCGGAGGGCAACGGGCACTCGAACCTGCCCGACCATCCGGGGCTCAGCGCGGTGGGAGCCTACACCCAGGCGCTCAGAGACCTGGCGGCCGCGAGCAATCGCGATCAGGCGATCGTGATGGTGCTCCAGGGCGCCGGAATGGGGCACATCCCGGGCGAGCGCTGGGAGATGGTGGAACAGTGGCAAACGGACGAGGACCTGGCCGCGGCGGACGTTCGATTCGGCGCCGTCGGCGACTTCGACGGAGACGGCGTGGACGAGGTGGTGCTGGGCGTGGCAGGGGCCGGCGGACCGAGCCGCCTCGTGATGTACGACTTCGTCGACTCCCCCTGGGGCGGTCGAGCACGGGACCAGGACCTGCCAATGGACATGGACCTGTCGGCGCTGTGGAGGGTGACCTCCGGCGACTACGACGGCAATGGTACCGACGACCTGTTTTTGGCGCTGGATCTGGGGCCGAATCAGCAGGATCTGTGGAGCATCACCGCCGACGCCAGCGGCTTTCGGACTCCGTCGCTGGTCTTGTCCTTTGACGCCTCCACGGTCGATCTGTCGGTGATGCATCACACGGCGTCAGCGGACTTCACCGGAGACGGATGCGACGACGTGTCGTTCAGCTACGACTACCCCGGCGATGACGACCAGGCGTGGTTCGTGATGGCCTCCGAATGCTCGGGCTACCCGACCGGGTACGACGGGGACATCGTCAGGTGGCTGACGACCACCACGGCGGAGCTCGACCTGGAGCGGGTTCGCCACGCTGCCGCCGCCGACGTGGACCAGGATGGGATCGGGGACCTCGTGGTCGCATACGATTCGCCGACCGGCCCGCAGCAGGTGCTCGTGATGGTCACCGACGGCACGACCTTTGCGCCCGCGGAGGTGGCCTACGAGGACTCGGCCACGGCCCTCCCGCTGGCAGAGGTGGTCCACTTCGGCGTGGCAGATTTCGACGGCGACGGCACGCCGGAGATGGTCCTGACCCACGCCCCCGGCGGTGCCTCCAGCCGGATGTTGGTCGGATCGCTCGACGGCACGTCCCTGGCCGCGGTCGATCTGGACGCCTGGCTCACCCTGGGCGCGCAGACCGCTCTCGGCGCCGTCGCCGGCGTCGGCGACCTCGACGGTGAAGGGTCGGCCGATCTGGTCCTGGCGCGGAGCTCCACGGGCGCGGAAGTGGACCTGACCGTAGCCTTCTCCACCGAACGCTTCTTCGGGGCGCGGGACCCGCTGCCCGCAGAGCTGCGGTTCATGGCCTTCGACGCCCTGATCCGAGGCGCCGCGGGCGTGGTCTTCTGGGGGCAAGGCTTCGTGAGCGTCGACCACGTCGCCTGGCAGCGGCTCGCCACAGTCGTCGGCGAGCTGAGCCTGTTGCACCGAATCTTCGAGGGCGAGCCCCTCGCCCGTCAGAACCAGGGCGACTTCGCGTGGTGGTGGATTGACGGCACCACCACGGGCTACCTCGTGGCTGCCCACGAGTCCCGTGATCCGACCGCGACCCTACCCGGCATCCCGGTACCCGCCGAGGTGGCCGGCGCCCTGGCCTATCGATGGAACGGTGTGGAGTTCGTGGCCGCGCCGGGCATCTCCGCCGCCGGGTCCATCCTCGACCCCGAGCCCTTCGGTCCCTACGAGGTCCGCATCTACGAGGTCCGGGAGTGAGGCCAAGGGGCTAGAAACGCCAGCCGTAGGTGAAGGATGCGCGGGGTGGGGCAGGGCGGTGTCGGGCGGTCCAGGCTCGGTGGTGATGTGGGTCCCCCACCGCTCGGGACGGCGGGGCGGCGTCGGCCCGGGGGCCGCCGCCGGTTCCTTTGCGGACGGCTTCCACCCACATGGGCAGCCCGATGCAAAGGGCCACGAAGGCGCCGAGAGGGGCGGTGACGACCCCTGTCCAGCGGAGCGTGGCGAGGCGACCTGGGTCGAATGCGCTGGCACCGAGGAGGGCGCCGCCCACAGCGGTCAGGCCGGCGCCGGTGAAGGTGAGGCCCATACCCCAGGCCCGGAACCGGCGGCGGGAGCGGTCGGCGGCCGGGCCGACGCGACCGTGGACCTTCTGGCGTACGGCGCCGGCGATCCAGAGGGGCACGCCGGCCGCCAGGGCCGACGCGGACAGGGCGGTGACCAAAATGGCCGCCGTTGTGGCCGGTGGGACGCAGTCGAGGATCCCCGGGCACTGGTGGCGGTCACCCACGACGAAGAGCGGCGGGGCGGCCGAGCCGCCGAGGATCAGCCCGCCGAGGGTGAGGCCCAGGCCCAGGTAGGCGAAGAGCTTGCCCGATTCGGCGGCGTCCTGCGTGGCCAAGGGCTCGAAGCGCGGCCCCAGGTAGGTGACGCTGCGGATGCGGTGCCGGGGCACCGCGCCCGCCCGGCCGTCGGCGAAGGTCACCCGCAGGACCCCCGGCCAGGCCGAGAGGATTCGTGCCTGGAGCTGCTTGCCGCCGTTCAGGGTGACGCGGACCACCCGGCCCACCAGGGGTCGGAGCTGGGCCAGGGACGGGCGCAGCAGGACCACACCGGGGCTCAGCGGGGCAGGGGACCGGGCCGGGGGTCGGACGCGGGTCCCGGGCGGGGCCGGTGTCGCAGAGTTTGGCTGGGCGTGGGCCGGTGTCGGCGCGAGCCCCCAGACGAGGAGCGCCAGCAGGAACATCGCTCGGCGGGATCCCATTGGCGCAACCTCGGGAAGGCCTACCAGTCGCTCATGCAGGTGTTCATCTCGAATTGACAGTTGTTCAGAATGCAGCTCTCGCAGGCGGTCGGGTCACCCGCCGGGTCGCAGAGGGCTCCGCACTGGCTGCCGATGCACTGCATCCACGCCGAGTAGATGACCTCGGCCTGGGGGTCGCCGCTCTGGTAGCAGGTGTTGTAGCAGTCCACGGCCGAGCTGCCGGTGCACGTGGCCGCGCTCCCGTTGGTGGGGATGGCCCCACAGTTGCCGGTGCAGCTCATCATGCCGGCGCAGCCGTCCCAACCCTGCGCGCCGTAGTGGCAGATGCCCGGGCAGTTGTCCCAGCCGCACATGAGGCAGTCGATGTCCATGCCCGTGGTGCACTGGGCGGCACAAACGCTGGCCTGGCAGGTCCTGAAGCTCTGGTACTCGGCCTGGGCCGTGGTGCCACCCTCCTGGGAGCAAGCGGACTCACAGGCGAAGTCCCCGGGGGCGCAGCAGTAGGAGCACAGCACGATGGACTGGCATCCCCAGCCCGTGGTGCCGCCGCAGTCCTGGGGACAGGACCACTGGTCCTCCCAGGGTCCGCAGTAGCCATCGCCGCAGTAGCCGCAGTCCTGGGGGCAGCTCCACTCATCTTCCCAGGGTCCGCAGTAGCCATCGCCGCAGTAGCCACAGTCCTCGGGACAGGACCACTCGTCCTCCCAGGGTCCGCAGTACCCGTCCCCGCAGTAGCCGCAGTCCTCGGGGCAGGACCACTGGTCCTCACCCGGGCCGCAGTAGCCGTCTCCGCACCAGCCGCCGCCGCAGTCCTGGGGACAGTTCCACTGGTCCTCGCCCGGCTCGCAGAGTCCGTTTCCACACCAGCCGCCGCCGCAGTCCTGGGGACAGTTCCACTGGTCCTCGCCCGGCTCGCAGAGTCCGTTTCCACACCAGCCGCCGCCGCAGTCCTGGGGACAGCTCCACTGGTCCTCCCAGGGCCCACAGTAGCCGTCGCCACACCAGGAGCAATCCTCGGGGCAGCTGAATGCGTCCTCACCCGGGCTGCACCAGCCGTCGCCACAGACATAGCCGCAGTCCTGGGGGCAGTTCCAGGAGTCCTCACCCGGGTCGCAGAAGCCGTTGCCGCAGGTGGGCACGCAGTCCTGGGGACAGTTGTTGTAGTCCTCGCCCGGTCCGCAGAGCCCGTCGCCGCAGTAACTGCAGTCGCCGGGGCAGGTCCAGGCGTCCTCAAAGGGCGGCACACACATGCCGTCGCCGCAGTAGCCGCAGTCCTCGGGGCACATCCACTCGTCCTCGTCCGGTCCGCAGATGCCGTCTCCACACCAGCCGCCGCCGCAGTCCTGGGGACAGGACCACTGATCCTCCCAAGGCCCGCAGTAGCCGTCGCCGCAGTAGCCGCAGTCCTCGGGACAAGACCACTGGTCCTCCCAGGGTCCGCAGTAGCCGTCGCCGCAGTAGCCGCAGTCGACAGGACAGGTCCAGGGATCCTCTTCCTCGCTGCAGTAGCCGTCCCCGCAGCCCGGCCGGCAGTCCTGCGGGCAGGACCACTCGTCCTCACCGGCCTCGCAGATGGCGTTGCCGCAGTAGCCGCCGCAGTCGGATGGGCAGTTCACCTGGTCCTCCGGCGGCTCACAGAAGCCGTCGCCGCAATCTGGGCCACCCTCGCAGTCGGACAAGTCCAGCTGACAGTAGGCTTGACAGCGGAGCGTGCCTCCGTTGTAGCCGATGTTCTCGCAGGTCAGACCGCCGAGGTTGTTGCCATCGCAGGCCTCGCCCGCATCGATGACCGCATCTCCGCAGCTCGGCAGCCGGCAGTTGGTGCGGCAGGCGTTCGGCTCGGTGTCGGAGTTGGCGGATCCGTTGTCGCACTGCTCGTCGGAGTCGAGCACCCCGTCGTTGCAGTTCGGTGGAATGGTCTGCCACCACAGGCTCGGCGCGGAGCGCCCGCCGCAGGCAGAAGAGACCAGGGCGATCGCCAAGATGAAAGCTGAGTAGGTATAGCGCATGGTTATGTCCTCCCTTTTCCCAGTGGCATTCACCGCGGGATTTGGACGGACCAATACGATACCACAGGCTCTGTCCCCCCAGGTACCCCGCTGTTCATCGGGGTCCGACGACGACGAAAAAGCGCGACAATCCTGAAGTTTTTCTTGAAAGGTCCGGGGAGCCATGGCGTAGTCGAGAGGTGCAACGTTTTGTGCCATGGGTCCTGGTCGTCGCCCTGACGGCGACGACATTCGTCCGTTGTGGTGACGACACGGACGTCGGGGATTCCGACGGCGCCGCGGCGGACGCAGGGGGTGACGCCGGGGTCCTGGGCGACGCCGGGGCGGGTGACGACGGCGGCGGTGCAGATTGCGCGGACCACTCCCTCGAGGATGTGAATATCCCCATGTCCGACGGGCAGGTCCTCGCTGGGTTCGTGCGACGGCCGGTAAACGCAGCGTGTCGTCTTCCGACGATCCTCATCCAGACGCCCTACAACAAGGACCACATCCGCACCGGCTGGTTCTCTTCGCCGGATCCGGGGCCGCTCTTCGACAGCCCCGCGTACGCTTTCGTGGTGCTGGACTGGCGGGGTTTCTACGGCTCGGCCGCCGCGGCGGTGGCGCAGCCCGACCACGGCCAGGACGGGAGCGACGCCGTGGCATGGATCGCCGAGCAGGCCTGGTCTGATGGTCAGGTGGGCACCTGGGGCGTGTCGGCCCTGGGGCGCGTCCAGCTGTGGACGGCCACCCGCCGCCCGCCGGCCCTCAAGGCCATCGTGCCCATCTTCAGCCCGCTGAACAGCGAGTACCAGGAGTACTACCCCGGCGGCGTGCTGCGTCGGGAGTACGTCGACACCCTGGGCCTTCTCTACGGCGGCAGCGTGGTGGAGCAGCACCCCTTCGAGGACGCCGTGTGGCTCTGGTACGGCGACCTGTACGACGCCGCCGATGTGGAGGTCCCCGCGCTGGTCGTGGCGGGTTGGTACGACCTGGACAACGCGCGGTCCTTTGCGACCTGGGATGATCTTCTTGGCGTGGGCGGCGTCCTTTCGTCGGAGCATCGCATGGTCGTGGGGGCCTGGCACCACTTCGCCACCAGCGCCGGGGCCGCGGGCGCGGGGCGGCCCCTCACCACCCAGGAGCTGCTGTACCACGACGGCGACCACCGTATCCAGACCGACAGCCTGGCCTGGTTCGACGCCCACCTGCGGGGCCTCACAGGGCCCGTGGACGCCTGGGAGCGGGTGCGCTACGAGCGTGACGGCGAGTCCGTCTGGGAGGGCACGGACGAGTGGCCGCCGGCCAACGCGACGGGCCAGGTGGCGCTGTACCTCGACGGGCTGGGCGACCTCACCGATGTGGCCCCGTCGCCGGGGGAGGTGAGCTACGTCTTCGATCCCGACGACCCGGCGCCCTCCATCGGCGGGCAGACCCTGCACTACGAGCTACTGCACGGGCCCCACGACCAGCAGGAGGTCATCGGTCGTAGCGACGTGGTGGTCTTCGAGAGCGCGACCCTGCCGGCGGCCCTGCGGGTGCGGGGCGGCCTGGAGGCCGTGCTGGCGGTCTCCACCTCGGGCGTGGACACGGACTTCGTCGTGCTGGTCACCGACGTCGACGAGTCAGGCGCCCACCTGCTGCTGGCTGACGGCGTGCGGCGGCTGAGCCTCCGCGACAGCCTCACCACGCCGTCGACCGTTTCGGCCGGCCAGCGCTACGACCTGGTCGTCGAGATCATCAACCACCTCGCCTACACCTTCGCGGCCGGCCACCGGGTGGGGCTGATCGTCTCTTCGGGCAGCTACCCGCGGTTTGCCCGGAACCCGGGCAACGGAGCCACCTTCTACACGGACCCCGCCTCGTCCATCGCCGTCACCAACACGGTCTTCACCGACGGCGTCAGCCGCCTGATTCTGCCCGTGGACTAGTCCCGTGGGGAAGCTCCACCAGGCGGTGTCTTGCTTGGGGGTGCCGTCCCTCGAGTGCGTGTAGGTGAGGGTGAAGGGGGAGAGGTCGAGGTGACAGCCCGCGGACCGCGGGAGATTGCCGGGGAATGTGATACAACGGTCGCACCCATGCGTCCCGACCCTCCACGCAAACCACTGCTCACGCCCCGGTTGTCCGGAGCGGCCGGCCTCGCCGCCGTGGTGGTTGTCCTTGGCGGCAGCATCGCCGCCATGGTCATGCACCCGGGATACTCGCCGTTGCGCCACTACGTTTCGCAGCTCGCCACGCGCGCCAACCCCGGGCACTGGTTCTTCGACGGGGGCCTGATGGTCGGGGGCGTGCTGGTATCGCTCTTTTCAAAGGGGCTCGGCACGCTGGTGTCCGACCCCAACGGCACCCGAGCGTCCTGGCTCGGCGTGACGGCGGGGGGGGCCATGGTGCTGGTGGCGATCTTCCCGTTGACCCTGCCCGTGGCCCACTTTGGTTGCGCCTTCGTCCTCTTCGCGGCGGCCATCTTCGCCACCCTCTTCGTGGGGCTGGGCCTTGGGGGCATGGCGCGCTCGTCCGACCGGCCTCGACCGCTGCGCGTCGGGGGGCGCGTCCTGGTGGGGGTTTTCGGGTTCATGGTTCTGATGTCCGTCGCCGGTTTCGTGCACACCGGCATTGCCTACCGGCACGTGACCTCCAAGACCCCGGCGGCGGTGCTCAAGGAGCTGCCTCTACACCAGTCGGTAGCTCTGGGCGGTGTCACCATCAACCCCGTGGCCATGCAGGAGTGGGTCTTTTTGTTCCTCGCCATGGGGCTGGTGCTCGCGGGCAGCATCCTGTGTCTGCGCCGACGGCCGCACCGTCGAGAAACTCGTTGACAGCGCACCACGACCGACTCCTACTATTGCGCGTATCCAACCGTCTCGAACCACAGGAGAGGACAATGATGAACATTCGACCGGCTATGGGAATCGTCGTCGTCGCGCTGGTGTTTGGCGTGGTCGGCTGCAAGAAGAAGCCCGCGGACAAGGCGACTGGCGGCGCGGACATGACGTCCATGAAGCAAGCCACGCCCGCTGCCATGGACGAGGGAATGGACCCGACGTCGGGCACGAAGCCGGTGGCACGAAAATCGCCGGTCGCGAGCCTCGCGGCGTCGAGCCCCGAGGCCGTCAAGATCCTGGACGCAGCCCTCAAGGCCCATGGCGGGTCGGAGGCGCTGAAGCAGAAGACCGCCGCCTCGGTCGTCGAGGCCAAGGGCAAGTACTACGGCCAGCCCTACACCAGCAAGGTTCACTGGAAGGCGCCCGACAAGATGCTCATGGACATCGTGAGCATGAAGGCCACCATGGGCTACATCGGCAAGGCCTGCTGGACCAAGCTCCACGAGGTGGTGGTCGACTGCCAGGCCGAGGAGTCGAAGGTGGCACGGGAAATGCTGCTCGCACAGCACTGGTCCATGCTGTATCCGCTCAAGGAAAAGGGCGTGTCCCTCCAGCCGGCCAAAACCGCCAAGGTGGACGGCAAGGAGACCGTGGGGATCACCGCGGCCAAGGCGGGCGCGGGACCGAAGATCACGCTGGCCTTCTACAAAAAGACCCACCTGTTGGCCGCCATCACCTATCGCGGCCACTGGTCCGGCGGCAAGCAGGGCCTGGTGACCAACCTGATGCTCGGCTACAAGAAGGTCGAGGGGCTGAACTTGCCCGCGAAGACCGTGATGAGCTTCAACGGAAAGATGATCATCGAGGAGGAGGTCACCAGGGTCAGCCTGGGCAAGGTGGACGAGAAAAGCTTCGAGCGCCCCAAGCAGGTGGAGATGGGCAAGGGCATCGTGCGCAAGGTCCACGCCCACACCGCGGCCTTCACCGTGCACAAGGGGGACTACGAAAAGATGGGCGCCGTCGTTGGTGCCCTGGTGGGCTTCATCACCAAGGCCAAGCTCAGCCCCATGGGCCCGCCGGTCTTCGTGTACCTCAAGATGGGCAAGGATGCTGCCAAGAATGTCACCGAGATCCGCATGGCCGTGGCGCCCTTCAAGGGTGACGCTCCCAAGGCCAAGGGCTTTGCCGTCAAGAAGATCCCCGACACCCTCCATGTCTTGAGCTACGTGAAGGGTCCCTACACGGCCGTGGGCCCCAAGTACAAGCAGCTCAGCGCCTTCGCGAAGAAGGGTGGCTACAAGATCGTTGGGCCGGCCATGATGATGGGCCTGTCAAACCCGGCCACCACCAAGCCTGCCGACCTGCTGAACCGCATCAGCTTCCCGGTCAAGAAGTAGGCTGAGGGCCCAGGGCCCCGCCGCCGCCTCGCCGCCTCGCCGCCTCGCCGCCTCGCCGCCTCGCCGCCTCGCCGCCGCTCCGCCACTCCGCCACTCCGCCGCTCCGCCACTCCGCCGCTCCGCCACTCCGCCGAATGCCTAACGGAAGTGCAAAAAAGCGAAGGACACCATGATCATGTGGGTCTTGAAGATCACGCCGCTGGGCGTCTCCAACCCACCGACCTGGGCGGTCGTGTCCTCGCGGTAGCGGAGCTGCTGCCTGCAGTAGCCGAGGCGGAGCTCCACCCAGTGCCGCTTGTCGATGCGGTAGGCCCCGCCGACGCCCAACTCGAGGTGCAAGCCTATGCCGGTGTGGTCCTTGTCCAGGCCGGAGGTCACCAGCAATCGATAGGCATTGAAGACCAGCAGCTCGAACCGGCCGAACCTGTGGATCCGGATCCCCGCGCCCAGGCCGAAGTCGCTGCCCCACAAGGCTCGCCGGCCACCCACGGGGATCAGGTTGCTGAGCCCCACCCCGAAGCGCACGTCCATGGCGCCGTTCATGATGCGCAGTCCCTGAATGAACCGCAGGGAGCTGCCGTGCACCTGCCGGATGGCAACGGTGTTCGGCATGGTCTCCTCACCGATGCCGTGGATCTCCCGGCTGGTGGATGCGCCCGGGAAGAAGCTCAGATCGGCGCCCAGGTAGAACCTGGCCACGTGGGTCTTCGGCTTCTTCGGCTTCTTCGGCTTCTCGCTCTTCTTCGGCTTTTTCGGCTTCTCGCTCTTCTTCGGCGTTTGGGCCCTGCGCGGAGGCGCTGCCCGCTTCACCGGCGCGGCCGTCGCCTTCGGTGTCGCCCGGCGCGGAGGGGCTGTCCGCCTTGCCGGCGCGGCTGTCCGTCTTGCCGGCGCGGCCCGTTTTTTTGTCTTGGGTGGGGCCTTGCGGGGGCCGGTCTCGGGTGTGGCCCGCCGCCCGATATCGCTGGGGTCGGGTGCCTGGGCGTCGGCCTGCGACGGCAGGGCAACCAGCAGCAGCGGCGTCATCGCCAGCAGAATCATCGCGATTGGTGTGCGCTTCATGGTGCGGCCAATTATCCGTGCCGAGCCCGGGTCTGCAAGCTAAATTCTCGGTGGACCGCGCCTGGGCCTCCCTGGTAACATCCGTTGCTCTCTTGCGTATTGCGCAGCGTGGGCTGGTGGCGCGCGATCTTGGGATACGGGATGACAGACGGCGACGACAAGGGTGAATTCGAAGACGGCCTCCGGTACGACCCCGGCACCGGAGAGTATCAGGCCGTGGATCGCGTCAACCAGCGGCATCTCAAAAACATCCAGATCCCGGGCGCCGAGTACGGCGTGGATCGTCCCCGCTCGCCCTCCGGGACGCTCCCACCGCCCCAGGCGGCGCGCGGCGATGAGACCGTGGATCTGGCGAAGATCTCCGCGGAGCAGGGTCGCGCGCCCCAGGCGGCCGGTCCGCTACGCATTCTGGATCCAGAGGCGGCCATCCGGATTCTCACCCAGGCCCACGAGGGCTTCTTCGCCAAGGACCTCGATGCGTCGGGCCAGTCCTTCATCAAGCTGCGCTACCACATAGGCACCCGAGGCCAGGCTTGGGAGTTCTACTCGAGCTCCTACCCGGTGGCGGTGGACAGCTGGGCCGAGATCCGTGAGCAGCTCGCAGAGCACATCCGGGAGTCCTTCGGCGAGCTGGAGCCGGAGGTGGTGGACCAGGTCAAGGTCCGGGTGGTCTTCTTCCACGAGCCCGCCGCCTATGCCCAGAAGAGCAGCGACCCCAACGTGTGCCGGGCCCCGCTGGACTTCGCCACATCCTTCTCCCTGTCGGTGGGCGAGTTCGGGCGGTACCTGGAGACCGGCGCGGTCCCGTCGGAGTTTCGCCTCCGCTTCGATGCGAGCTACCTCTGGCTCGGGGTAGGCACCCTGGATCCCTTCGTCTACACGCGGCACTGGCGCTTCTTTGCCGGGTTGCTCTACTCTTTCGCCGAGCTCATCGAACGGCCCATGATGCGCTCGGACCTGCCCATCCGCATTCTGGAGGAGCACACCTCCGAGGACCTGCCCAACCTCGTGACGAGCATCGGCATGACCGACAAGAAGACCTACGAGGCCCAGGAGCGGGTGTACCGCCCGAGCTTCGAGATCGAGTTCGCCGAGGACACCACGCGGATCATGATGCAGGACCACACGGGCATCCTTCGCGGCTTCTCCAGCTTCTTCAAGGCAGGGGACTTCAAGCGCACCACAGACAAGAACGTCGTGACCCTGGTCAAGTCGTACACCGCCTGATTCGAATCCGATGTCGGGAGGACGGCGCGGCTACTTGATGTGGCGGGTGATGCAGGTCGCGAACTTCTTGCAGTCTGCGAGCTCGAGGCACGCGGTGGCCGCCTTGCCATCGCTGAATTGACCATCCTTGGCTCGACAGCCCTTCAGACATTCGTCGTGACCTTGCTTCCGGACCCTCTCGAGCAGGCCCAGCTTCTTGAACAGGGCCAGCTTCTTTTGGCCCATCTTGCCGCTGGCCAGCAGCACCTCGGACACGCAGGTCCCGAAGGTCTTGTCGCAGAGCTGGTTGCAGTCCACCTTCTTGGCCTTGGCGCCGTCGCCCTTCTTGGAGCAGCCCGAGCCCACCAGGAGGCCGGCGACCAGGATCCCGACCAGGGCCGCAAGGATACCCTTCGTCGCAAGGACACCCTTGTTGGGGAGGCCGATCATGCCCTCACTGTCCCTGTGCCAATGCGATCTGGCGTTCATCGATTCCCTTCTTTCTCGTACTCGTCGGCACTAGATACAGACCCCGTTGGAGGAGCCGATGGACATGGGCTGGAGGCACCAGTCCCCGGCCGTGTCCGTGTCGTTGTGGCTCATGCGCCCGAGGCTGAAGCTGTTGGTGGGTGTGGGCGCCGCCGACGGCTGATCCGTGAACTGATCCGGCGCCCAGGGCATGGCGGAGCTGTTGCTCCAGCGCACGAAGTCCCGACCGGTCCCCGCCGGGTCCACCAGCCCGCACCCGCCCGGGTCGGGCGGGGTCCAGGCCATGTTGTTTACATAGATCACGTCGCCCGACACATAGGGCGGTGTCGGAGTGGGGTTGTCGCGCAGCTCCACGTAGTCCCCGACGTCGAGCACGTAGGAGGGGAGGGACGTGCCACCCAGCTCCGGCCCGTTGTCGTCGTAGAAGTAGAGGGTCCAGCCCCGGAGGTCCAAGGCCAGGGGCCCGGCGTTGTAGAGCTCCACGCGATCCGGGGAGCCGATGTCAATCTCGCTGATGAGCACCGTGGTCCCGGCGCCAGGGTCCAGGCACGCCCCGTTGGCCAGGCCGTCGGTGGCCAGGGTCACGCAGAAGTCGGCGGCGGTGTCGGTGTCCACGCCGTCTGGGACCCGGCTGAGGCTGATGCCGTCACCAGCCTGGCCCAGGAGCAGGCCGGGCGTGTCCGCCCATGTCGTGCCCGGAGGCGGGCCGAAGGTCATGTCACCCCACCGAGCGAAGTCCAGGACCACGCCGCCGTTGTTCGACAGGATAGCGGAGCCGGGGCTCAGGCCTCCGCCCCAGAAAACGTTGTCGTGATACTGGATGGTGGCGGAGCCGATGTCCACGGTGGGCGGCGTGCCGTTGCCATTGGTCTGGTCACGGAGGAGGACCCGCTGACCCGCGTCCAGCAGGAAGTAGGGGATGTCCAGGGGCACGAGGATGGGGTTGCCGTTCTGATCGATGCCGTGGGTGTCGAGGGTCCACCCCTGGAGGTTCACCTCCACGACCGACAGGTTCACAAGCTCCACGGTGTCTGGCCAGCCGTGGGTGATCTCGTTGATCACGACCTTGGGAACCAGGTGGCAGCCCGTCTCGTCAAAGGTGCAGGTCGACCGGCAGGCCAGCGCGCCCCCGTAGTGACCGAGATCCACGCAGTTGGTGCCGTCCAGATCCGCGTCGTCGCAGTCCTCGGACCCGTTGGTCACACCGTCGCCGCATTCGCCGCTGCAGCCCGACGTGTCAAAGGACAGGCAAGACGGCGCGCAACCTAGAGTTCCCACGTAGTAGCCATGGTCCGTGCAGTCCGAGCCGTCCAGATCCGCGCCGTCGCACACCTCCGGGCCGTTCACCACCCCGTCACCGCACTGGCCGCTGCACCCCGACAGATCGAAGCCCGTGCAGTCCTGCCGACAGGCCAGGGTGCCGCCGTAGTAGCCCTGGTCCAAGCAGTCTTCTCCGCCCAGGCTCAAGCCGTCGCATTTCTCGGGGAACTCGATGGTGGCGTTGCCGCAGGTCGCCGAGCCGCTGCAGTCGCTCACGTCGTAGTCACATCCTGCGCTGCAGCGCAGGGTGCCACTCCCCAGCCCCAGACCTTCGCACGTCGTGCCCGCCAGGTCTTCACCATCGCAGTCCTCGGGATCCTCGGCCACCCCATCGCCGCACTGGGCGAGGTGCACACAGGCCAACGTGTCGAAGGCGCAGCCCGGCGTGCAGGCGAGGTCACCCGCCTCGAAGCCCAGGTCCGCGCAGGTCTGGCCGGCCAGGTCATCGCCGTCGCAGTCCTCGGGGTATTCCCTGGCGTCGTTCCCGCACACGGCCTGGAGCTCGCACCCGGACGTGTCGAAGACGCACCCGGGAGCGCAGGCGAGAACGCCGGCCCCCAGGCCCAACTGGGCACAGGTCAGGCTGCGCACGTCCGCCCCATCACAGGCCTCGGTTCCTCGCGCCACCCCATCGCCGCACTCCGTCTCGCAGACGCTTGGCTCCCCCGCGCAGGTCCAGCCGTCCTCCACCTGACAGGAACCGCCGCAGCCGTCCCCAGAGACGGAGTTGCCGTCATCGCAGGTCTCGTCGCCCTGGATCAGGCCGTCGCCGCAGTCGCTCCCCGGCCCCGCGAAATCCACGGTGCACCCGGCAGACACCCCTCCCGCCAGAAACAGCGCCAGGGTCAGCCACCAGGCCTTCACGTTTTTCGTCGATTCGTTTTTCGCGAACATCAACGATTCCAATAGACAACTGCGTATAGGAGTATCACCCGCGTTCCACGCACGGGTCAAGCGCTCCAGCGAGCCCAGCGCGACCAGCGAGCCCAGCTCTGAGCCCGCGCCGTACGGGAATCTGTAACCATGGGTGTTCGCATCCCGGGGATGTACTAGAAGAGCACCCCGAGGCTGAGGCTCAAGCGGAAGGCAACCGGGGGGACGCTGGCGGCGTCCTTGGGGTCGGTGGTGACGGTTTCTCCAAAATCGTCGACAACGCTGAACTTGGCAACGATCGGCACTCCCACCGCGCCGTGCAGCGTGACGAAAAAGCGATTTCGGAAATCCCAGCGCTGCCCCACCTCGACCCCGAGGATGATCATGTCCACGGTCTGGATTTCGGCCGGGCTGTAGGTGAGGTTGCGTCCGTTCTCGAACTTGTATCGGAAGTACTCCACCAGCCCACCGAAGAAGAAGCCGGCCAACCGGTGGTAACGGCCACCGAAGGGGTAGTAGCGGAAGGTCGTTCCGACCTGATAGCTCCCGAGCAGCCGGCCCTCGCCCGGGTACAGGTCCGGTATGTAGTGCGAGAAGGCTCCGCCGCCGGTGAGCCGTCCGGACAGGCCGACGGACATCCCGGGCGCCACCGTGAGCTCGAGATCCAGCGACGGGCCCAGTTGAGCCACACCGAGGACATCGACGCCGATGGTGCCGCGGCTCGGCTGCAGCTGCCTGCCGCGATTCTGCCGTTTCCGCTGTGGGGCGCAGCGCGCGGCCGGAGCGCTCCGCTGCCGAGAGTCTGTAGGCACCGGCGCAGCGCGGTGGCCGCTCTCGTCTCGGCACGCCGCATCCGCGGCCCTGTCGTTGGGGGGTCGGGCGCTCCGCGCGCGAACGAAGCAACCCCCGGCAGACAGGAGCGCCACCGAACAACAAATGCCACCCAGGACCATCGCCACACGCCTCATGTCTGCCGACCTCCTTCCGACCTCCACCTAGAATCACAGCACAATCCCAGATGCGGCACAAGCAGTCGGTGTCACCGGTGATGCAAAAAGCGTCCCTGGTGTACGGAATCGGCGGCGGCGACATCGAGGAGCACATCGTCGACTAGCGTGTCACGTCACTCGTTCATCGACTCGTTCATCGACCTGGTGAAACGAAGATGCCGTCGGGAAACTCGGTCAGGTCCATCTGCCCGTCCAGGCACACCAGGTCCACCTTGGCCTCGGTGACCACCTCGCCGTCCCGCTCGATGTTCTGCTGGAGCTTGCGCCGGAAGTCCGTGCCGCCGACGTTGGTGGTCACGACCGTGAGCGTGTCGCCCAAGCGCGCGGGCTTGAGGAAACGGATCCGCACCTCGAATACCGCGAAGTTGAACCCCTCGGCGTTCCACTGCCCGATGTCCTTGCCCTCGCCGGCCACCAGCTCGGTCCGCGCCCGCTCCAGGTACCTCAGGTAGTTGGCGTAGTACACCACCCCCAGGCTGTCGGTGTCCTCGTAGTAGACCTTTACGTCGAAGCGGTGCTCCATGGCTCGGCTCCCTTCGGCCGGCGACACTACCAGGGCTCCGCGCTCCGGGCAATCCGGCGCCGCTGTGGGGCAATCCGGCGCCGCTGTGGGGCAATCCGGCGCCGCTGTGGGGCAATCCGGCGCCGCTGTGGGGCAGTCCGGCGCCGCTGTGGGGCAGTCCGGCGCCGCTGTGGGGCAATCCGGCGTTGCAATCCGGCGTTGCTTGACGCGTGAGTGAGGGGCGCGAGATACTTGCCGCCAGATTCAGGAGGAGCCATGGAACGTCGTGATTTTCTGGTGCAGGCGGGGGTGAGCGGGCTCGCGGGGGTGAGCAGGCTCGCGGGGGTGAGCGGGCTCGCGGGGGTGGTGGGCGGGGGGTGCTCGAAGTCCCACAGGGCGGCCCGGTCGCGGGCAGAGGCGGGGGCTAGGGCGGGGGAGGCGAGGCGGCGGAGACCTGCCGCAGGGGCGTTTCGGGTGGTGGAGGCCCGTGGGACGCCCTTCGAGGTGGGCGGGGCCATGGGGGCAGCGGCGCGGGGACGGATCCACAAGTTGATCGAGCGCCGCGGCAAGTGGTTCGCGGGGTTGAAGAGGTTCGCGCTGAAGGACCGGGCCCAGCGGGTGGACGGGTTCGTGGCGGCCACGAAGAGGCACCACCCGGATCTCTGGGCCGAGGTGAAGGGCATCGCCAAGGGGGCCCAGCGGCCCTTGGACGACATCCTGGTGCTGAACCTCCAGCCGGAGCTTTCGGGCCTGCGACACCAGTGCGGCTGTGGCAACTGCTCCACGCTCCACCTGGTGGACGGCAAGCGGATCTTTCTGGCGCACAACGAGGATGACCACGACGCCAGCCGGGATCTGATGCTCCTGGTGCGGGCGCGTCCCAATGGGAAGCCGTCCTTTGTTTCGCTGGCCTATCCCGGGATCGTGCCGGGGAACGTGCCTGCCATGACCTCCGCGGGGCTGGTGCAGACCACGAACTACATCGGGGCGGCCAAGGTGGAGGTGGGCGTTCCCCGGTACGTGGTGGGGCGGAGCATCCTGGCGGCCCGGACCCTGGACGAGGCCCTTCGCCTGGCGCGCACGGCCCACGGGGCCTACTCCTTCCACGTCAACCTCGGCTCTCGTCGGGAGGGGCGGCTGGTCTCCCTGGAGCTGGGTCCTGGCGGGGTGTCCGACCTGCGGGAGACCCGGGGCGAGGTGTACGTGCACACGAACCACTATGTGCTGCCCAAGACCCGGGCCGAGGTCCCCCAGATCCGGGTGGAGCCGGGTGGGTCTTCTGACTCGCGGTACCGGATCCTGAGGCGCGCGGTGGCGAACCTGCCGGCCCTGGGGAGGGTGGGGCCAGGGACCCTGGTGCGGCTGCTTTCCAGCCACGAGGCCATCCGACAGCCCTACGCACCCTGCCGGCACCCCAAGGGGGCGGTGCAGGGACGCACCGTGGCCACGGCTCTGTTTGACGTGACCGCCGGGACGTTCAGCCTGTACGAAGGAAACCCCTGCGAGGGTCGGCGACGACAGATCCGGTTGCCTTGACCCGGGTGGATTGAACCGGCTGCGACGTCTCTTTTGGCACCCGCAATTGCGATTCGATCGCTTCGGGGCTATTCTCCACCGCTACAGGAGTCGACCATGGCCAACGAAGCGCATCTATCGGCAGGGATGTTCAAGTTCCTCAAGGACCTGGCAGCAAACAACGATCGCGACTGGTTCAAGGCCAACAAGGCGCGGTACGAAAAGGACGTGAAGAACCCAGCCCTGGCGTTCATCAACGCCTTCGGTCCGAAGCTGGCGAAGATCAGCCCCCACTTCCGGGCGGACGCCCGCGCCCAGGGGGGCTCCCTGTTCCGCATCTACCGAGACACCCGTTTTTCGAAGGACAAGAGCCCGTACAAGACCCACACGGGCATCCAGTTCAGGCACGAGGCAGGCAAGGACGCCCACTGCCCGGGCTTCTACCTGCACCTGGAGCCCGGGCGCGTGTTCGTGGGCCTGGGCATCTGGCACCCGGACTCCCAGACGGCGCGCCTGATACGAGAGCGCATCGCCGACCATCCGGCCGAATGGAAGAAGGCCGTGTACGGCAAGTCTTTCACCGGGACCTTCAAGCTGGAGGGGGACTCCCTGAAGCGGCCGCCCCGGGGATTCGATCCGGAGCACAAGTACATCGATGATCTGAAGCGCAAGGACTTCATCGCGGGCGCCAAGATCTCCCAGAAGATGGTGACCTCACCGGAGTTCTTGAACGAGTTCTACGGCTTCTGCAAGCGAGGCGCTCCCATGGTTCGTTTCCTCAGCGTGGCGGTGGGCGTGCCCTTCTGATTCTCCCGACCTCCCGACCTCCCGACCTCTCGACCTCCCGACCTCTCGACCTCCCGAGCTACTTTGGCTTTGCGTAGCCCTCGAGGGCGTGGTCCCTGTGCAGGGGATCCTGGTCCAGCCGCGAGAGATCCCGCTTCTCGATGAGCCAGAGCCGCTTGGATCGCGCGACGCGGCGCATGTTGAACAGCTCGATGGCCAGGGCGAAGCCCATGGCGAAGTACACGTAGCCCCGGGGCACGTGCTGTCCGAAGCCCTCGGCCATCAGCAAGGTACCGATGAGCAGCAGGAACGCCAGGGCGAGGACCCGCACGCTGGCGTGGGTCTGCACGAAGTCCCCCACTGGGCCAGCGCCGGCGATCATGACGATGACCGCGATGATCATGGCGATGGCCATGATGGAGATGTGGGGCACCATGCCCACGGCGGTGATGACCGAGTCGAGGGAGAAGACGAGGTCCAGAAACATGATCTGGACCAGGATCATGCCGAAGGTGCTGGCGGCGGCCTTGCCCTCACCGGTGGCAGCCCCTACGGGGTGCTCCTCGTGGTGACCAGGGGTCTCCACCTCGTGGTAGACCTCGTGGCTGGCCTTGCCCAGCAGAAAGAGCCCGCCGAGGATCAGGATGAGGTCCCGGCCGGAGATCGGGTGCCCGAAGATGGAGAAGAGCTCTGCCTTGAGCCCCATGACCCAGCCGAGGGCAAAGAGCAGACCCAAGCGGGAGATGAGGGCGAGGCCGAGACCGATCCGACGCGCCTTGGGCTGCTTCTGGGGTGGAAGCCGCCCACAGAGGATCGTGATGAAGACGATGTTGTCGATGCCCAGCACGATCTCCAGCCCGGCCAGGGTCGCCAGCATCACGTAGGTCTCCGGTTTCGAAAAGAGCTCAAGGAATCCCATTGGTGCCTCCCGCGAGAGTCCAATGACCCTACCCGCAGCCAGTGGCGTTGCCAAGTCGTTGGGTGACCGGGTCGAACCCCTACAGTACCGATAGCCATTCATGGAAAACGTGATTATTGTAGCATAATGCCGTCAGGTTCAGAATTGTGGATTTGCTGGACGGGTATTCGTCTAAACGCACCAATTCCAAATGGCGATGGTTTCTTGGGAGGAGCGCAGCGTTACTGGTGGAAATATCCATGACCAACAATCCCATAACCATTAAAATATACACACGTAAGTACGATTTTTGGCGTTCCAATGGGCAGTCCGGGTACTTTGGTCTTGACTTCGTAATACAGGTAATTCAAAATACAAATGGTGCTGGGCGTTGTAGCGGCGTGACAGGGCGGCGGCGGCGGGATGGGGGTCAACAATCCGCTGGCCGATTGGTTTCTAGCGACGCCAGCAGGTCGGCGGTTCGGGCAGACCGCCTAGGATAGTCTTTCGGGCGAGCAGGACACCCCAGGGTGTCCTGTTCCTTTTGTGCCCTATAAACGGTTCATGACCTCGACCCTACTGCAGAACGCTCGGAGCATCGACGGCACCGGTTCGGGCTGTCGGATCGGGGGCGCATCGCGGTGGGCATGGCGGCGGACCTGGTGGTCTTCGACGCAGCCCGGGTGGACGACGCCGTCTCCCTCGGCGCCGCGGCGGGCGGCTCGCCCCGGGGCATCGACCGCGTCTTCGTCAACGGCGTCCAGGTCGTGCGCGAGGGCGCCTACCTGGACGGCGCACGCGTGGGGAGGGTGCTCAGGGTGTAGCGCCAGAGGCGCGCGGAGAGAGGGAGGAGATCAGTCGGCGATCTGGGGCGCCACGATGTCGGCGCGGAACTCCAGGTGGGTGGCGATCTTGTCACGTTGCTCCTGGCTGAAGATCGGGAGGATGAGCTTGCCCATCTTCAGGATCTTGCCCAGCTTCTCGAGACCTGGGCCATGGGGCTTGTCCAGGAAGGGCAGGGTGGCGGCGTCGAAGTCGTCCGACTGAAAGGACTTCATCGCGGCGCGGATCTTCTCGTGGCGCTTCTGCCGTTGGGCCTGGGGGGGCTCCTGGCCCTCGTGCATGGCCGCGATACCCCGGTGGATCACGTCTTTGATGCGACCCTTCTGGCCCTTGGAGAGACCGAGCTTCTCGGCGATGCGTCGCATCCTGTGATGACCTCGCTTCATGTGCCCGTGTCCATGGCCATGCCCGTGGAAGCCCGGGTGGTCGGCGTCGGCACCGAGCCGCTCGGCCATGCGTGCCCGGTGCTTGGCGCGCAGGGTGGCCACCAGCTGCTCCCGCTGGGCCTGGTCGAGGGTCTTGTGGACCGTGTTCAGCGTGGCGATGACGAAGGGGCGCGCCTTGTGGAACTCGCCCTTGAGGTTCTCCGCCAGGACACGGAGGCGATCCTCGTTGACCTTGCCCTTGCGGATCCCCCGGGCGGCCTCCCGCATGAGGTCGGCCACGGCCTGCTTGGCCGACAGCAGCTTGGCCTGGGCGTCGGTCACCAGGCCGTCCAGGGTCCGGCGTTGATCGGGACGCAGGTCCAGGGAGTAGAGCGCCTCGATGAGGTGCTGCTCGGGGCCGGAGTGCTGGGCCTTGACCTGCTGGGTGGCGGTCTCGATGCTCGTGTCGCCGGCCTGGTGGCAGCCCAGGGTCAGGGCCAACGCGGCCAGGAGCGCCAAGCTCGTTTGGATTGTTTTCATGGCCATTCCTTTCATGCCTCGGTTCGTGCCCTTGTCGGCGAGGCGGTTGTTTGGACGATCCACTTGGCATTGTGGGTCGAAGAGGCTGCCGAGTCAGTCGCTTTTGGGTTTCTCTTTGTATCCTCTCGTATCACCGGTCGCGGCGGTCGCCTCCGAGGGCCAGCGCGTTTCGAATCTGGCGCCGCCGCCTTCGGCTGTCTCCACCTGCACGTCGCCCCCATGGGCCTCCAGGATGCGCTGCACGATGGCCAGGCCCAGGCCCGCGCCTCCGGACTCCCGGCTCCGGCTGGCGTCCACCCGCGAGAAGGGTTCGAAGATGCGCTCCCGGTCCTCTTCGGGCACACCGGGGCCGTCGTCGGACACGGCCACCACCACCGCGTCGGCCTCCCGCCGCAGGTCGAGGGCCACCTGGGACCTGGCGTGCCGTAGGGCGTTGTCAAGCAGGTTCCGCAGGGCGCGTCGAAGGAGCTGACGGTCGGCGCTGACGGTCAGATCGTCGTCAGCCCGCAGGACGCAGTCGATCTCGGGCCACAGCTCGCCCTGGCGTTTCAGCAGATCCCGCATTTCCTCGGACACCACCACCTCGCGCCGCTTCAGCCGCAGGGCCCGGTCGCCGCTCTTGATGTAGCCGAACAGATCGCCGACCAGCAGGTCCAGCTCATCGAGATCCTCATCGATGGCGTCGATCCGGCGGGTCCGCTCCTCCTCGCTCCCGGCGGTCTGGAGCATCTCCAGACCAAACCGGATCCGCGCGGCGGGCGTGCGGAGCTCGTGGGAGACGCCCTGGATCAGCTGGTGCTGCTTCTCCAGGAGGACCTGGACCCGGTCCGCCATGGCGTTGAAGCGCCGGGCCAGCCGACCCACAGCGTCCTTGGACGAGACGTTCGCCCGGGCCTCCAGATCCCCGGCGCTGATACGGTCAGCGACGCGCTCGAGCTTGCGCAGCCGCCGCGCCAGGGGCCAAGCGAGCGCGAAGCCCGTCAGCACCACCACCAGAAACACCGCCACCACCACCTTGACCAGGGGGGCGTGGTCCCAGTGTATCGGACGACGTCCCACGGCCAGCAGCCGGGTCCTGTTCCGGATGGGAAGCCACACCGTGGCGCCGGCATGCCTGCGAAAGGTCACCCGGGGCTCGTTTTTTCGCCAGGCCCGGCGCACCTCATCGGGGATCTTCTCCCGGGCGGGATCCACCAGACGGATGGAGTGCTTCGAGCCCTTCCGGAGGGCGGCGACCTCGCTCTCCAGTTGGTCCGGTGTGGCTTTGTTCAACCGATACTGGGCCCTGGCCACGGCGTTGACGTGGGATTTGAACTCGGCGTGCACCTCGTCCCGTGAGGCCTCGATGACCCCCCAGCGCACGATGAAGAACGACGCCACGAGCACGAAGATCACGCCCAGGGTGATGCGGAGGACGAGGCGGCTCACGGCGCGCCCACCACGAGCAGGTAGCCGGCGCCGCGCACGGACTTGATCAGCCGGGGCTGCTTGCCGTCGTCTCTGAGCTTCTTTCGGAGGCGGGCCACCCGCAGATCCATGGACCGGTCCAGGCCGTCGTACTCCATGCCACGCAGCTCCCGGTAGATGTGGTCTCGGCTCAGGACCTCGCCGGCGTGGGACGCCAGCAGCCACAGCAGGTCGAACTCCGCAGTGGTCAAGGCGACGACCTCGTCGTCCATGGTGGCCTGGCGGTTGCCGGCGTCCACCACCAGGCGGCCCACGGTGAGGCGGCGGACGGCGGAGTCGCCGACGGCGGACCGCGGGCCAGCCGTGCGATCCACCCGCCGGAGCAGGGTGTTGACGCGAGCCAGGAGGCGCCTCGGGCGCACCGGTTTGGCCAGGTAGTCGTCCGCGCCGAGCTCCAGGCCCACGATCTCGTCGGTCTCCTCACCGCGGGCGGTGAGCATCAGGATGGCACCGTCGAAGCGGGGACGCACCTGTCTGCAAATCGCCAGCCCATCGAGCCCCGGCAGCATGAGGTCCAGGATCACCAGGTCCGGCTGGTCGTCGAGGATCCGACCTGGAGCGCGATCGCCGCGGTGCTCCACGTCCACGTCGAAACCGCTCGACTCCAGGAACTCCCGCACCAGGGCGGCGAGCTTGGCGTCATCCTCCACGAGGAGCACGCGGGCGGTGGGGGGCAGGGGCTCGGTCATTGCGCAATCATACAACATCACCCTCAATGATGGTGCATGCGGTCCCTTGGGGATGTGGTCTTTTCGTACCGCTGTGTAACCATCGGTATCCGGTGTATATTCTACAATCGAGTCATGAAGCCCGTTCTTCGCATAGACGCCTCCCTGGACCCCTGTCCTTGCCGACCGGCGCTGATCTGGGCGGAGGAGATCACCGAGCCGGTCGCATCCGACTCCTTGCCCGGGCCCCTGACGGACCTGGTGCGCCGCGCGGCCCAGGAGGGCGACACGTTCTGGGCGCCCGACGTCAAGGGACGCGTGCGTCGGATGCTGCGGCACGGCAAGTACAAGCCCAACGGGCGCGCCAAGCCGGCGAGTGAGTTCCTGCTCAAGGCTGCCCTGAGCGGTCGTTTCCCGGCCGTCAACCCGCCGGTGGACGCCAACAATGCCGTCAGCCTCGAGTCCGGGCTGCCCGGGTCCATCTTCGATACGACGCTGTCAGGCGAGCGGCTGGTCCTGCGCCGCGGGCGGACCGGCGAGAGGTACGTTTTCAACCCCACGGGGCAGGAGATCGACCTCACCGACCTGCTGCTCGTGGCCCGGGAGGAGTCGGCCGACGGCCGCCCTTGCGGAAACCCGGTCAAAGACAGCATGGCGACCAAGATCCAGCCCGACACCCGCCGTCTGGTGGCGGTGGTCTACGCGCCCGCGGACGAGCCCGTCGAGCGGCTGGAGGGCTGGGCCCGCCGGTACGAGGAGCTGTTGGTGGACTGGTGTCGCGCCAAGGAGTCCGGCTTCGAGATCCTCGATCCCGGACCGTGATTCGTGGTGTTTTCGGGGAAGAACAGGACGGTGGTCCTACAGCGCCCGGCGGCGGATGGTCACGTCCTTGAGGTGTCGGGTGATGATGGCCACGAACCCCTCCACTGACATGTCCCGCAGGTTGTCGTCCTTTCGGCAGTACTTGCGGTTGCCGTCGACGTTCTTCTCCTCGATGAGGGCTTCGAGGCTCGTGTGCTCGGCTTGCTGGTTGCGAGTGTCCGTGGTGGAGACTGTGTCCTTCCCCACTCCCCGACCGCCCCGGATGGTCCGCAGGAACTCCACGTCCACGTCCACGGGCACGTTGTCTCGCTCGTAGCGGCCGCGGATGTGGACCAGCATCTCCTTTTGCACCGTGGCGTCCAGGGTCATGATGAGCTTGGTCCAGCCCTCGCTCGCGTAGTTCTCCGGGTAGGTGGCCGGGAAGGTGAGCCCCAGGCGGCCCTTGGGCACCGCCTGGTTGAAGGTGAAGACGAAGGACTGTTTCCCGTCGATGAACGCGTACCGCATCTGACACGAGTCGACGTTGCAGGCTTGGAGCGCCGTGACGTTGGACTTCCACAGCTCGATCGTGGAGGGGGCAACTCTACGGCGCTCTGTCCAGTTGATGCCGCCTGGGGCGCCGCTGCTTGGGGTTGTGCCGCCGGATGAGACCATTTGCGCGTGACCTCCAGAGTAGATTCTAGCGGTTTCTGGACCGGGTGCGAGATATTAACTCACGATAAATATGTAATATCAGTAACGCGTATTATGCAAGGAGTTTTTCCGCTGTCCCTGCATGAAGGCATCGTCATTCTGACTGCACGAGGCGAATTTACAAGGGCCGAATACTGCGATGGCTACTTGTTCTGCTGGAAGAGCCTCCACTCGAGCTGGTCCGACTCGGACCAGGGAGTCAACCTGGCGTTTATTTCCACGGAAAGACGCGTCTCGGGCCGTTTGAACACTGCCCGGGTGACCTTGATCAGCGCCTCGTCTCCGATCAGCCGCGCCACGACCCAGTCCCGGAACGAAGGGCGCCTCGCGACGGTCTGGGCCCGCGCGGCGAGCACCTGCCTGAGCTCGGGCCGCGCCGCGAGCCGACGCACCATCCCTGTGGCGGTCTTGTCCGCGATCAGGCGATGCAAGAAGGTCCCCAGACCGTAGATCCTGGACGCCCGCTTCCACCGCTTCTCGAGCGCCGGCAGCTTCTCCGCCTCCTCCAGGATCGCCACGTAGACCTGCGCCCAGAGGACGTGGTCCCGGGCGCCCAGGGCCGGCCAGGCCTTGTCGGCCTTCCGGAAGGCCGCCACGGCGCGTCGGGCGTCGTCGGCGGAGCGCACCAGGCTCGACCGCGTAAAGTAGCTCGTGCCCAGCAGCAGCAGGGCCGCGGCTTGAACGGCCTTGCCCTTGCCCGCCAGATCGGCCACCAGCTTCCGACGCTGCTTGATCTGCAGCGTGTACTCCTTCACCAGCCGCTTGTCGAACTTGCCCGCCCGGTACTCCCGGGCGCTGCGAGCGGCCTGTCCGGTCTGCAGCTGCTTGATCTGGACGAGCCTCGCCTTGAGCTTCCGGAGATCGGTGACGCTTCGCATCACGACGTACAGCCGCAGCTCACGGCGGTAGCCCGAAAGTCGCTCGGGCGCGAGCACCTCCTCCTGGTTGGTCAGGTCCAAGCAACGGCGCAGCTTGGGGCTGGTCTGTAGACCCTTGACGATTCGGTCGCGCAGCGGACCGTCGGACAGGGCTCCCAGGAGGGTCCAGACATCTGCGGAGGCCAGACGCAAGCGATGTACCGGGAACAGGCCTCCCAGGGAGGTGAGCCCGCCGAGGAAAAATGAGTGCGCCGCCAGGTTCGACACGATGACCATGTTGTCCGGAAGGAGCCGGTGGGCGGCGTCCAGGTACCTGTAGCCACGGGCCAGGTGCTTGGGGTTGCCGGTGCACTGGTACCTCGTCTGGCAGGTGATGGCCGCGTTGTTCGCCGCTGCGGAGCTGTGGGCGGCCTGCTTGGCGTTGGCCTTCTCCGCCTGGGCGAAGAGCGCGTCCGCCCGGGCGAGCTTGCCCTGGCTCATGAGGCGCCGGGCCTGGACCTCCAGGAGCCGGGTTCGGACGTAGTCCAGGGTGGTGTCCGCCCGCTTGAGCCACTTCTCCTCATCGTCCAGATGGTCCGCCATAACGGCCATCAGCGTCGCGCCAGCCGACCGCGCCTCCTTCTTGTGGGAGGCATTTTTCCACACCTTGCGTGCGATCTGCCGGGCCCGATCCACCATGCCGAGCTGTCGGTAGGCCTTGGCCACCTCGACGTGTTGGAGGGGGTTCGCTCCGGCGAGCAGCCCCTGGAGCTCTTTTTCGCCCTGGGGTTTTTTGCCCAAGCGGTAGTAGACCTGCCCCAGGGCCAGGTGATAGCTGGCCACACCCTGGGCCTCGGCGCGGATTCCGAGGAAGAGCCGCTCCGCGTCGGCGAGCAGCCCCTCCCGGCGCTTGCCACCGGCGGCGCGCGCCAGCCGCAGCTTGACCATGCCCAGGGTCAGACAGGCGGGCACGACCGTCGAGAAGGACTGGTACGCCTCACGAAGCCGCTTGAGCTGCTGGTTCTCCCGGAACCGCTTGGACATCCACTCCCCAAAGGCCTTCCGCTGGTCCGCTTCGGTGAGTCCGCTCAGGCGACGCTTGAACGCCTCGGGCAGATTCCCGGCCCGGGCCTGCGCCACGAGGGACTTTTGGAATCGTGATGCGGCCTGTTGGTAGGCACGCTGGGCCTTCTGGAAGCGACCCATGCGTCCCGCGAGGTGGGCCTCGAGGAGGGCGGACGCATCGGACGGGCGGCCCAGATCCGAGTAGATGGAGGCGAGGGTGAGCCGCGCGGGGGCGATGAGGATCCCGGGCGGCCCGAGCCGCTTAAGCGTGGCGTGGGCCTCGGGGGAGGCGCCGCGCTGGCGCTGGAGTCGAGCGACGGCGTTGGCGATCTGCTGGTCGGTGGGGTGAGCCTTCAGGTAGGCCACCAGGCGCTTCTCGTTGGGCTTGCGCACCAGGGCCTGGCGGTCCTTGTCTCGCGTCAGGTCCTGGGCGGTCTTGAGCGCAGCGCGTACCTTGGTGCGCAGCGCGAGGAGCCCCGATTTACCCCGGGTGTGACGCAGCCAGAGGCGGACGAGCTTCTCCTCGGACAGCAAGAGGAAGGGGTGGGCGACGAGCCTCTCGAGCACCTTGGCCGAGGCGCTCAGCGCCCGCTGGTGGGTCGGATAGGTGAGATAGGTTGCCAGGGCCCGCAGGGGCCACTTGCTGGCCGCGGCCTCGGCCCGGGCCAGGAGGCGCTTCCGTCGCGTGGAGCGCACGCGGCTGAGGTCCTCGCCCCGGGCCACGCGCTCGGCAAGGGCCAGCAGCTCCAGCCCGGCCTCGGTGTCCCGGTTCGTCTTCTTGCCGATGGCGGTGACCCACCCCTCCAGCAGGCGGGTCAGGACCCCGGCGGCCGGCCCCTCCCTGGCGCGCCGTGGGAGGTTGCCGAAGCGCTGCACCAATAGCTCCACCTGGCTCACCGAGGCGAAGGTGAGGGGCTTTTTCACGTCGCCGCCATAGAGGCTCACCAGGCGCTTGGCCGCGCCGTTCACCACGGTGGCGTCCGCGTCGTCGGCGTAGTCGCCGAGCAGCTTCTCGTAGGCCCTCCGGGCGGCCTTGGTCTTGCCGTCCCGATCCAGCCTCCGCGCGTCGGCGTAGGCCTGCTTGGCCTTGTACCGGTTCGAATCATAGTAGTCCGACAGCAACCCCCACGCGATTGCCGCGGCGATACCGAGCGGGACCAGCAGCTGCCATACGCGAGCCGCCGTGGTCAACCGCTGCTTCGCATAGAAAGTAAACGTGGAATCACCGTGATCGTGTACCCGGTACGATGCCAGGGGAAACAGTGGGACGAACAGGGCCGTGATGTAGGTGGTCTTGACGTGGGTGCCGTCGTCCCAACGGTCCCTGTCTCCATAGAGGCTGATGCCGAAGCCGTTGAGCGTCCACAGGGTGGGCGCGCCCCCGCGCATGGGTCGGGGGGCGTCGAGGCCCTCCTGGGCGGCGTCCTTGTAGACCTGGAGCCCCGTGCCGGCCTTGAGCTGTTTGAAGACCTGGTTGGCGTCGTCGAACCTCCCCTGCTTGAGCAGCCACCGTCCCCTCACCAGATGGGAAAAGGCGTCCGGGTCCGAGGTGGAGGCGTCCACCTCGGGATCTCCGGCACCCATGCGGCGCGCCTCCTGTAGCAGCGGCAGGCCATCGTGCAGGCTCGAGGCCTGGAGCAGCACGGCCACCTCACCGACGAGATAGCCCACGGCCAGCGCGACCTGGCCCCGCTCCTCGGGGTCGTGGATAGATCCCAACGCCTCGTCGAAGGGATCCACCAGCGACGACTTCGTGACCTCGGCCAGGGTGGAAATCTGCCGCTCCACCTCCCGCCAGTCCGTTCGACCAGGGTCTGGCTCGAGCTCCGGCTCGCCAACGGCTTCGGACACCTGCTCCAGGCCCTGCACCAGTCGATCCAGCGGCTCCATGGGGACAACTCCTTTGGCGGCTCCCTCGGGGCCGCGCGTTTGGGTGGGGCGGTGACTGATTTGGCGAATCTTACAGTGGGCCTCCACTCGTGTCACCCGCCCGGGGAGGATTTCCCGCAGGTGGGTCCTCCGTGGTATGGTCGGCTCTTCATCCGAAGGAGCTTTGCGATGAGAAAAGGGAGCAGTTTTGCGAGTATCCTCGCGGTTGTCCTGGCCGCCGGCCTTGTCGTGCCGGGGTGCGGCCCGCGCGTGAGCAACAACAAGCAACCGCGCAAGACGCGGTACTCCAAGACCGGCAAGGGGATCTACAACGCCGATCCGCAGACGCGCATCGACGCGGTCCTGGTCCTCGCCGAGATGCGGGACAACCGAAGCCTCGCCCTGCTCACGGTGGCGCTCAAGGACGCCGACGCCCGGGTGCGGGTGACCGCCGTCCAGGCCCTGGCCCAGCGCGCCGATCTGAGCGTCCTGGGAGCCTTGGCCATGGCGGTCAAGGACACCGACGAGAAGGTCCGCCTGGCCGCGGTGGCGGCGCTGCAGAAGCTCAGCGGCGCCCAGGCCGTGTCCCTGGTGCTGCACCGGCTGGGCGTCGGCAGCGCCCAGGAGCGGCAGGCCGTGGTGGCCTGTCTGGCCAAGCAGCTCCGTCAGTCGAAACCGGCCGATCGCATCCCGGCCATAAAGCGGCTGGTGATCATGGTGAAGGCGGAGCGCGCCCAGACCACCAGGGACGCGGCGGCGGTCCTCGCGAAGATTGGGGCGATGGCGGCTGACGCCGTGCTGGACGCCCTGGCGGCGGCGCGCCCGGGCAGCCGCGGCGCCTGGATGGGACGGCTGGAGAAGGTCCTGCTGCACGCGGGGAAGGGAGCCCTCAAGACGCTGCTGCTGTCCATCAAGTACGCCTCCGACAGCGAGACCCGGGCCCGGGCGGCCCTGGCGCCCCTGGCACGAATCGGCAAAGACGCGGCGCCGGCCGTGGTGGCGCTGCTGGACTGGCGCAAGAAAAACTCCCCCCGGGCGGGGAGGCTCGCCGGGCGGGTGCTGGTGCGCATGGGCGGCGCCGCGGTTCCGGCCCTGACGCCGCTGCTCGAGGACCCGCGGGATGACCGGCGCCTGGTTGCTGCGGCGCTCCTACGCCGGATCCGGAGCCCCCGGGCCACCGTCGCCCTGGCGACCTTCGTGGGGAAGGAGAAGAAGCGCGTGGTGCGCGCCGCCGGGTTGCGAGCCTTGGGCGCCACCCGGGACAAGCGGGCGGTGAAGCCCATCCTCGACGCGCTCCGCGTCGACACCGGCAAGGTGACCAAGGCGGAGGCGTCCCGCTGGGCGCCCTACCGGGAAGCCCTGGTGGAGCTCAGGCCGTCGGCCCAAACCCTGGCGGCGGCCCTGAAGGACGACAAGGGCCAGGTGCGACTGGTGGCCGCGCAGGTCGTCGCGCGGCTCAAGCCTCCCCTCGCCGCGGAGGTGGCGGCGGCCCTGCGGGACCGCAACCCTGCGGTCCTCCGGGCCGTGGCCCTGGCGGCGGGCGCGCTGCGGGCCAAGGCGGCGGTGAAGCGGCTCGCTCGCCTGGCCAGGCACAAGGACCTCACCGTGCGCGTGAATGCCATCACCGCCCTGGGCCTGATAGGCGACAAGAAGGGCCTGCACGCCATCGAGCTCGGCGGGAAGAAACGCAACCCATCCCAGCGGGTGGCGGTGGCGTTGGCCCTGGGGCGGCTGGGGGAGAAGCGTGGCCTCAAGACGGCCCGCAAGATGGGCTTCAAGGTGGAGCCCGTGGTGCGGGCGGCGGGGCGCTGGGCCGTCAAGAAGATCCAATCCAAGCCCACGACCCTGACCCGCCCGACCCTCTGTGGATTGCTGGTGGCCCAGCAGCAGCGGTGTGCCGACCCGGCCGCCAAGCTGCGTCGGAAGACGGACGTGTTGGGAGTCGACTTGGCTCAGGTGTGCCGGTACGAGGACGCCAAGAAGTGGGAGCACTTGCTGGGCAAACGCAGGTGCAAGGACCTGCAGGCCGCCCTGCGGCGCATGGCCACCAGGCTCGCCGGAGACCGGATCGTCACCTACTGGGGCGGGCGTAAGCGCTACGAGTCGGCCACCTACTACGGTGGTATTCGCCACGGCGCGGTGGAGCGGCGCTATCCCGGCGGCAAGGTCATGAGCCGGGGCAGCTTCTACAATGGCCGACGCCACGGAACCTGGGTCACCTACTTCGCCAATGGCAAGCAGCGGTCGGAAGTCACCCTCGTGCTGGGTCGCAAGATGGGCCCCTACAAGCGATGGTACGACGACGGCAGCCGCCACCAGGAGGGCACCTACAAAAACGGCGCTCGTCACGGCCCCTGGACCCAGTGGCACGAGAACGGCCAGAAGTCCATCGCCTACAGCTACGTCGGAGGTCGCCTGGAAGGGAAGCAGGTCTCCTTCTACACCAACGGAAAGCAGAGCGGCGAGGCCCTGTACAAGGGAGGGCGCCGAGAGGGTGCCTGGAAGACCTGGTACGACACCGGCGCCAAGCGCTCCGAGGGCCAATACAAGGCCGGCAAGAAAGACGGCGCCTGGACCTGGTACCACAAGAGCGGACGCCAGCGGGAAAACGGCACCTTCACGGCCGGGCGGAAGACCGGCACCTGGTCGACCTTCGACGCCGAGTCCAATCTCATCGAAAAGTGCGAGTACACCGGATCGGGCGCGCCCAAGTGCACGCACTGATCCAGCCCACTCGATCGACGTGTCACCCCGATCTCACGAAGTGATGAGCCGAAGTGGGTCGCGTGCGGTGTCACACCGCCCGCTTGTGCTTGATGATCCATACGTTGAGCGCCATGAACGAAACAGCGCACGCGGCGAGAACCACGAGATCCACCCAGATCTGCGCCAACCCCGAGCCGCGGATCATCACGCTGCGCATGGCGTGGGCGCCGTAGGTCAGGGGCAACACCTTGCCCACCACTTGGAGCCACCCAGGCATGGTCTCGAGCTGGAAAAGGCCGGAAAAGAAGATCTGCGGCACGATGACGAGAGGAACGAACTGGAAGAGCTGGAACTCGCTGCGGGCATAGGCCGACAGGAACATACCCAGAGTCATGGCCGAGACGGCCAGCATCAGGGTGATGGTCAGTAGCCAGAACAGGGAACCGACCAGCATCATGTCCAGCAGGTAGACCGAGAACAGGGTCATCAGGGCGATTTGGGCGAGCACGACCACGGAAAAGCCCGTGGCGTAGCCGGTGACGAGCTCCCAGCTACGGATGGGGCTGGCGAGCATGCGCTCCAGGGTGCCGGTGGTGCGCTCGCGGACGAAGCTGACGCCCGAGACGATGAACGTGAAGAAGAAGACAAGGAATCCCAAGAGCACGGGGCCGAAGCTGTCGAAGTGGGTCATCTTCTTGCCACCATGGAGGCGATCGAACCGGGGCGGCTGTGTTACGATGCACGCCTCCCGCGGCAGAACGCGGCGAACCTTCTCCAGCAGGGGGCGAAATCGGGCCGCCCGCTCGCGCATGACGCCCACGAAGAGCATCCGGACGCTCATGTCGACCGAGGGGTCGCTGCCCTCGAGAAGCGCAACGATCTGGCCCTTCTCGAACCGGATCACGGCGTCGATCTCACCAGCCTTCAGCTGGCGGTCTGCCGTGGCTTGATCCAGCCGCCGTACCCGGGCGCCCTGGTTCTTCAAAGCGACCACCATGGTCTCGGGTAAGTCCACCGCGGCAACCTTGGGGTGGTAGGTGTCGCTGTGGAAGATGAACCACAGCAGCGACAAAACCAGCACCGGCGCGATCATCATCAATACCAGGGTTCGCTTGTCGCGCCCGAAGCCGCGGAGCACTCGGCGGAAGACGGCCAGCACCCTCATGACGGCACCCTGGAGCAGAAGTGCAGGAAAGCCTCTTCGAGCGTATCAACCCCAGCAGTACGGCGAAGCCCCTCGGGGGTGTCCTGGGCGATGAGCAGCCCGTCCCGCATCATGGCGACCCGATCGCAGTGGTTGGCCTCATCCATGACGTGGGTCGTGATCAGGATCGAGGCGCCGTCGTCGGCGTAGGCGCGGAGCCGATCCCAAACGTCGTGTCTCAGGACCGGGTCGATCCCCACCGTGGGCTCGTCCAGAATGAGCACGCCGGGCTCGTGTAGCAGGGCGGTCGCCAGGCTCAGGCGCCGCTTCATGCCCCCTGAGTAGTCCTGCACCTGCCGGTGCAGGTGCTCGCCGAGATCCACCAACCCGGCGCAGGTGTGGATGCGTTCATCCAGCGCCGCGCCGTGGAGCCCGTAGAGCGCCCCGAAGAACTCCATGTTCTCGCGACCGCTCAGCTCGCGATACAGGGCATCACCCTGGGCCACGTAGCCGATCCTTTCCATGAGCTCAAAGCTGGGCATGAGCTCGCCGCTCACGTGAACCGTACCGCTGCGCTGGCGGTCCACCCCGGCGATGAGCTTGACCAGGGTGGTCTTGCCGGCGCCCGACGGCCCCAGGAGCCCGATGATGCGTCCCGACTCCACCTCTATGGAGATGCCGTGCAGCACCTCCACGGGGCCAAAGCCATGGATGACGTCTCGCACGACGACGCCTGGTAGGGACTTGCTCACGGGGTCACCTCGCTCATGCGGAGCCCTCCGCCAGGGGGAGTTCGATCACGACGCGCAGGCCGCCGCTGGCCGCGTTCTGGGCGCTCAATTCGCCACCATGGAGGAGCACGGCACGGCGGCTGATGGCGAGGCCGATGCCGCTGCCGCCGCTTTGACGGCCGCGATCATCGGCCACGCGGAAGAAGGGGCGAAAGATGTCGCCGAGGGCGTCGTCGGGCACCCCGGGGCCGTGATCCCGGATGGTGATACGGGCCACGGGCTGGCCGCTTGTCTCTGCGCGCTCGAGACGAACCTCGACCTCGGTGGACGCGGCGGTGTATTGGAGGCCGTTGCGGACGACGTTCTCCACGGCGCGAAGGAGCAGCTCCCGGGAGCCATGAACGGTGAGCGGCTCGGACGCGGTTACCACCGCGGTGCGGTCGCGCGGGCGACCTTCGAAGCTCGTGTCCCGGCAGATGTCCTCCACGAGCGTCGACAGATCGATGGGCTCGCGAGCCACCGGGTCGGCGCCGCTCTCCATCCGGGTGAGCGTCGTGAGATGACCGATGAGCTCGTTGAGACGATCGGCCTCCTTCTCGATGCGGTCCAGGGTGCTGACGGCCTCGGGGCCGGTCTTCTGTCGCGCCAAGCCGAGCGCCACGTTGAGGCGGGCGAGTGGGGATCGGAGCTCGTGGGAGATGTCTCTCAACAGGCGGTCCTGGGCCTTGAGGAGGGCCTGGATGCGGTCGGCCATCCCGTTGAAGTCCCGGCCGAGGTCACCGGTCTCGTCCCTGCGGCGGCGAATGGCATCTCCGACTCGCGCGTCCAGGTTCCCCTTGGCCAGCTTCTGAGTGGCGCGCTGCAGGTGTCGGATGGGCTTGGAGATGTACCGCGCCAGGAGGTAGCAGATCAGCCCTGAAACTAGGAAGATCACCAGGATGCGCAGCGGGAGGGTCTCGGGTTGCAGGTAGCGCATCAGCCGCGGTCGTTGGGGGAGCTCCCCCACGATCACCCAGCCGTCGAGACCCTCGCCGCGGAGGGGCACCGCGTACCGCTCCTGGGTGGAGAGGACGCGGTGAACGGTCCTGCCCTCGCGCAGGGCCCGCGCCGCAAGGCTCCGTATCTCGGCCGAAGGCTTCCAAGGCCCGGTCCGGGACGCACCCCGGAAAAAGAGGTGGACCCGGACACCCAGGCGCTTGTGGAGGTCGCTGTTCCAGCTGTCGGCTGCGCGCGGGCCGTTCGACCGACGGCGCCTCACCGCCTCGACTCCGTGCGCATGCAAGGCCTGGCTGATGAACGCCAGCTTGCGCTTGTGCACCCAGGGGGGCGTGGTGGAAACGTAGATCACGGCGAAGGCCGCGCCGATGAGCGTCATGGCCAGCCAGAAGAAGAGGAAGATCCTCAGGAACAGGCTCCGTGGCTTGGACCTGGTGCGTCTCACGCGTCGTCCTCTACCGGCCCAGCGGTGCGTGCGTACTGGTACCCGACCCCCCGGATGGTCCGGATCCGCTCGGTGTCATCCTCGGCTCTCCCCAGCTTGCGGCGCAGGTTGCTCACGTGGACGTCAACGCTCCGGTCGTAGGGGGACAGGTCCCTCCCGAGCACCTCCCGGCACAGATCCTCCCTGCTGACGATCTGACCGGCCGCGTTCAGCAGCGCCTCCAGCAGTGAGAACTCCACGGAGGTCAGGGGGATGGGCTCGCCTGATCGCTCCACCTGGCGGGCGTCGGCGTCGAGAACGAGGTCGCCCACGGTGAGGGGCGCCGAGCCCCTTTCGTCCCGCCCCCGACGCTCGGTGCGGCGCAGGATCGCTCGGATGCGCGCCACCATCTCACGTGCGTTGAAGGGCTTGGCGAGGTAGTCGTCGGCGCCCATCTCCAGGCCGACGATGCGGTCCACGTCATCGCCGCGGGCGGTGAGCATCAGCACGGGGATGGAGGAATGGGCGCGGATCCGACGCAGCACCTCGAACCCACTCAAGCTCGGGAGCATCACGTCCAGCAGGATCAAGCCGTGTTCGTGAGAGAGCGCCCGTTGGAGCCCCAGAGTCCCATCATTCACCGCCTCGAGCTCGAACCCTTCCTGGGAGAGGTAGTCAGCGAGCAGCTCACAGAGCTCCACGTCGTCGTCCACGATCAGTATCCGGCGAGCGGTCATCGAGGGATTCTCCTCACGCGCGGTCGCGGGGTCCATTCTAACGGACCCGGGAGCGGGTGGCGCGTGAAGAAATGTGAACGAGTCGCGGCGTGTTCTTTACAGAACTTTACATCGAATTTACATGTCATTACACCTCGGCGCTCACCTGTCGACTACATTTGATCACGACGAAGAACCCGGTTTTGGAGCCTCCCATGAACCCGACGGCCAGGCCCCGCTCCTGTGCTACAGCGATGGCCTTTCTGGCGGCGGTGATCGCGGCATCCCAGGTGGAATGCGTACCGCGGGTCGTCGCGCAAAGCCACGCCGTTACCGTTCCATCCAGGTTCACCCGCGCAGGACACACGGACCTCCCGCTTCGCTGGTGGCGCGCCTTCGCGGATCTCGAGCTGAATCGCCTCGTGAGCCTTGCCCTGTCCGGGAACCAGGATCTACGCGCTGCCTGGGCGCGGCTCGATCAGTCGCGCGCCCTGGCGCGCAAGGCCGGAGCCAGTCTCTTGCCCCAGGTGAACGCGGACGCCGGCTTGACTGGGACCGTGAGCAAGGAGAGCAAGTCCGTCAGCCTGGTGCTGGGGGTGGCCGCGAGCTACGAGATCGATCTCTGGGGGCGCGTGCGCTCTACCCGTGACGCGGCGCGGATGGAGGTGCATGCCACCCGGGAGGCCCTGCGTGCCGCGGGGATCAGTCTCTCGGCCGAGGTGGCGAACGCCTGGTACCAGCTCGTGGAGCGACAGGGGCAGGTCGCGCTGCTCGGCCGCCAGATCGAGCTCAATGATCAGGTGCTCACGTTGGTCGCTTTCAAGTTTGGTCAGGGGCAGGCCCGGGTCGCGGACGTCCTGCAGCAAAGACAGCTCATCGAGTCGCTCCGGGGGGATCGGTCCCTGGTGAAGAGCCAGGCGCAGGTCCTGCGGCACCAGTTGGCCGTCCTGGCAGGGCGCCCCCCCGGGAAGGTGGTCCCCAGGCGGGTGAAGCGGCTCCCGCCGCTTCCGCCATTGCCTCGAACGGGGGTGCCGACCCGGCTTCTCGAACGCCGGCCGGATGTTCGGAGCGCCTACTACAAGGTCAGGGCGGCGGACCGTAGGGTCGCGGCCGCCCTGGCCGATCGCTTTCCGCGGCTGAGCATCAGCGCCAGCGCGAGCGTGACCGGGGGCTTCAACCCCTCCGCGTTCTACACATGGCTCACGAACCTGGCGGCCAACCTGGTGGCGCCCATCTTCGACGGCGGCGCCCGCAAGGCCGAGGTGGCCCGGACCCGGGCCGCGGCATCCGAGTCCGTCGCCGCGTATGGCCAGGTCATCCTGATCGCCCTTCGCGAGGTGGAGGACGCGCTGAACCGCGAAAGGCAGCAGATCAAGTACCTGGCGAGCTTGGACCGACAGCTGCGGCTCTCCAGGACGGTCATCGACCAGACGCGGCACAGCTACCTCAATGGAGAGGAGGAGTACCTGCGTGTGCTGGATGCGTTGATCAAGCACCAGACACTCGAGCGCGCGAGGCTGGTGACCCGGCGGGACCTGCTGCTGAACCGGGTTGCCCTGTGCCGCGCCCTGGCCGGCGGATGGAAGCTCCAGCGGGGCAAGGCCTCAGCCGACAACCCGAAGGCGCCCCGCGCACGGCGGCGGTGACCACGATGTCGAAAGGCGAACACAGCGACGCGGCTTTGCCCGACGGTCCGCGCCAGGGCTCGGGGCATTCGCCCGCCTGGCGGGGGGTTCTTCGGGGCCTGCAGATCCTGCTGCCGATCCTGGTCCTGCTGGGAGCTGGCCTCGGCATGCGCTGGATGCTGCAGCACCGGGTGCGCGCAAAGCGCCGCAAACCCAAGCAGCGCGCAGTAATGGTGGAGGTGACCCCGGTCAAGCTCGGCAGTCATCGGGTGGTGGTCAAGGCGATGGGCAAGATCCGACCGGCCCGGGAGGTCAGCCTCCATCCCCGGGTCAAGGGCGAGGTCCTCTCCATCAGCGGCGACCTTCTCCCCGGCGGGCTGGTGGACCGGGGACACGTCCTGGTTCGCATCGATTCGGCCGACTACCGGGTCGCCGTCCGCCAAGGCGCCAGTGCCGTCAAGCAGCTCGAGGCGGATCTTCGCCTCGAGCTGGGCAGACAGGCCATCGCCCGCAAGGCGTTCGGGCTCCTGGGTGACATCGCCAAGAAAAGCAGCCGTGACCTGGTGCTCCGGGGGCCGCAGCTCCGCAAGGCGAAGGCCAGCCTCGAGGCCGCCCGCGCCGCCCTTCGCAGGGCCGAGCTCGACCTGAAGCGCACGGTGGTCCGCGCGCCCATCAACGCCGTCGTGCTGTCGAGGGACATCGACGTCGGTACCCGCGTGACCGAGACGACTCGCCTGGCCCGGATCGTCGGGACCGACGCCTTCTGGGTGGAGCTGGTGGTCCCAGTGAGCCAGCTCCGATGGATTCGAATCCCGGCATTGGCCGGCGCGCCGGGGGCCCGGGTCCGCATCCGTGATCCGGCGGCCTGGGGGAAGGGGAGGACCCGCACTGGCCGGGTGATCCGACTGGCGCCGGAGCTCGAGGAGAAAGGCCGGATGGCCCGGATTATCGCAAGGGTCGACGACCCGCTGGCCGTCACAGACAGCCACCGCGGGCAGCCGCGTCTGCTCATCGGATCCTGGGTCGAGGCCCAAATCGAGGGTAGCGACCTGGAGTCGGTGGCCGTGCTGCCGCGCAGCCTGATCCGCGATGGGGACAGGGTGTGGAGGGTCGACGACAGGGGGCGGCTGGACATCCGCAGGGTGACGCTGACCTACCGGGGCCGCAACCACGTGGTGGTCTCGAAGGGGGTTTCCTCAGGAGACCGTATCGTCGCCAGCGACATCGCGACGCCGGTCCAGGGCATGTTGTTGCGCGTCCTGAAGAAGCGGGCGCCCTTCGGCAAGGGCAAGGCGCCTTGAGCGACGACACGAAGCCCGCCGACACGAAGCCCGCCGACACGCGTGGGCCCATCGCTTGGATGGTGCACAACCGGGTGACGCCGAACCTGCTCATGATCATCCTGATCGGCGGTGGGCTGTTCTTGTCCACGCGCATCAAGCAGGAGGTCTTCCCCGAGTTCGAGCTGGATCTCGTCCGGATCACGGTCGTCTACCCCGGCGCCAGCCCCGAGGAGGTGGAGAAAGGGATCCTGCTCTCCGTTGAGAACGAGCTCCGAGGAATGGACGGAATCAAGATCCTGCGCGCGACGGCGAACGAAGGCGTGGGTGTGGTGGTGGCCGAGCTGTACGAAGACGAGGATCGCCAGAAGGTCTACCAGGACATCAAGCAATCGGTGGACCGGATCACGACGTTCCCAAAGGACATCGAGCGTCCGGAGGTCACGTTGGTCGCCCGGCGCAGGGAGGTGATTGACCTCGCGGTTTACGGAGACGTGGACGAGCGCGTGCTGCGCGAGACGGCGGAGCGAGTCCGTGAGCGGCTGCTGCAGGACGACACCATCAGCCAGGTAGATGTCAGGGGGGCCCGCCCGCATCGTATCCTCGTCGAGATTCCGGAGACGCGGCTGCGCAAGTTCGGCCTGACCCTGCAGGAGGTCGCCAACCGGATCAAGGACGCGTCGGTGGAGCTCCCCGGCGGCAAGCTGGAGACCCGCGCCGGGCAGCTTCTGCTGCGGGTGAAGGACCGCCGCGATTGGGCCCGTCAGTTCGCGCAAATCCCGGTCGTGGTCAGTGACCGGGGTGCGGTGGTTCACCTGCAGGACCTCGCCACGGTGAAGGAAGGCTTCGAGGACACGAACCAGTACGCCACCTTCGAAAACGAGCGAAGCATGATCCTGGAGATCTTCCGGGTCGGCTCCCAGACGCCGATTGCTGTGTCCGCCGCCGTGCGGAAGATCATCCACGAGATTCGGGGCGACATGCCCCCGGGCATCCGCTGCCGGATCATGCGCGACCGCACAGAGATCTACCGCCAGCGCCTCGAGCTCCTGCTGCGAAACGCATTCCTGGGTCTGGTGCTGGTGCTCGTCCTGCTGGGGCTGTTTCTCGAGGTACGGCTGGCCTTCTGGGTCACCATGGGGATCCCCATCTCCTTTCTGGGCGCGCTGCTGTTTCTCCCCGGCATGTCCGTGTCCATCAACGTCATCTCCATGTTCGCCTTCATCGTGGCTCTGGGCATCGTGGTCGACGACGCCATCGTGGCCGGCGAGAACATCTACGAGTACCGCGCCCAGGGAATGAGCCTGACTCAGGCCGCCATCCGAGGAGCCCGGGATGTGTCGATCCCGATCACCTTCAGCATCCTCACGAACATCGTGGCCTTTCTGCCGATCTACTACATGGAAGGGATCATGGGGAAGGTCTGGCGAGTCATCCCCATGGTCGTGATCACGGTGTTCATCATCTCCTGGGTCGAGGCCCTGTTCATCCTTCCGGCGCACCTGGCCCACCTCCGCGAACGAAATGGCGCCCCCGGACGATTTGTCCGCGTGAAGCGGCGCATTGCCGGAGGGCTCGACTGGCTCATCAGGCGGGTGTATGCGCCTTTTCTGAACCGGGTCCTGCGCTGGCGCGCGCTCTCTCTGGCGGTCGGGGCTGCGGTGCTTCTCGCGGTGCTCGGCTACATCGGCAGCGGCCGGATCGGCGTAATACTCATGCCGCGCGTGGAGTCGGATCGGGCCGTGGTCACCGCGGTGCTGCCCTACGGGTCCCCGGCTGAACGGGTCGATGAGGTCCGCGATCGCCTGGTCCGTGCGGCCCACCGCGTGGCTCAGAACAACGGCGGGGACCGGCTCATGAGGGGCGTCGCCGCCCTGGTGGAGGAGAACGAGATCGAGGTCATCGCCTACCTGCAGAAACCCGACGTCCGGAACCTCCCCACCCGGACGGTGACCCGGCAGTGGCGCCGTGAGGTGGGCCTCATCCCCGGTCTCGAGTCCCTGCGCTACGAGTCGGATCGAGGTGGGCCAGGCTCCGGCGCAGCCCTGACCGTCGAGCTGAGCCACCGGGACATCTCGACCCTACGCGCGGCGTCCGAGGAGCTCGCCGCCCGCCTGGCCGAGTTCCCTGCGGTCAAGGACATCAATGACGGGTACACCCCCGGCAAGCAGCAGCTCAACATCCGAATCAACGAGTCCGGGCAGAGCCTGGGCCTCTCCTCCCGTGAGGTGGGACGGCAGGTGCGCAACGCCTTCTACGGGGCAGAGGCCGTCCGGCAGCAGCGCAACCGCGATGAGGTCCGGGTGCTCGTGCGTTACCCCGAGGCGCGGCGCCGACGCGAGTTCGACGTGGAGACCTTGCTCGTCACCACACCGTCCGGCACCCGGGTGCCCCTCCGGCAGGTTGCCACGGTGAAGCGCGGCAGGGCCTACACGGCCATCAATCGGCGGGATGGTCGACGCACGGTCACCGTCACGGCCGACGTCCAGCCCATCGGCAAGTCCGCCGAGATCCTGGGGACCACGAACCAGACCCTCCTGCCGGGTCTGATGGCCAAGTACGCGGGCCTCGCCTTTAGCTACGAGGGGCGACAGGCGAGCATGCGCGAGAGCGTCCAGAGCCTGGTGCGCGGCTTTGTCGTCTCGCTGTTCGCCATGTACTTTCTGCTCGCGATCCCCTTCCGCAGCTACACGCAGCCCCTCATCGTGATGGTCGCCATCCCCTTCGGCGTCGTCGGTGCCACCCTCGGCCACCTGGCCCTGGGCTACAACCTGAGCCTCATGTCGATGATGGGCGCGGTCGCTCTCTCCGGTGTGGTGGTCAACGACTCTCTCGTGCTCATCGACTTCGCCAACCGCCAACGGAAGGCGGGCCTGTCTCCTGGCGAGGCGATTCGTCAGGCCGGAAGGCGTCGCTTCCGTCCCATCCTGCTCACCACCCTGACCACCTTTGGCGGCCTGGCTCCCATGATCTTCGAGACCTCCCGCCAGGCCCGTTTCATGATCCCCATGGCCATCTCCCTGGGCTTCGGCATTCTGTTTGCCACGGTGATCACCCTGGTGATCGTTCCCTGCCTCTACATGACGATCGAGGATCTCACTGCCGGGGCCCAACGCCTCTGGAATCGCCTGAGCCCATCTTCGCCGCCCCCCTCCGAAACCCAACCAGGCTCCTGATGTCCCCTAACCGTCTTTGGGAACCTCACTCACGGGGATGCCCAGGGCCGAGGCCACCCCCTCGCCGTAGGCCGGGTCGGCCTTGAGGCAGTTGCCGATGTGGCGAATCTTGATCTCCGGGGGGGCGTCGCCCATGGCCCTGCCGGTGTTCTCGAACAGCGCCCTCTGCTGGTCGGGGCTCATCGCCCGAAACAGCGCGCGGGGCTGGGAGTAGTAGTCATCGTCGTCCTCGCGGTGGCTCCAGTGATCGGCCGCGCCGTCGAGGTCGAGCGGGGGCTCGCGGAGGTCGGGTTGGTCCTGCCACTCCCCATAGCTGTTGGGCTCGTAGCCGAGCGTGTCGCCGTAGTTGTCGTCCACCCGCATGGCGCCGTCGCGATGGTAGCCGTGTACCGGGCAGCGGGCCGCGTTGACCGGGATCAGGTGGTGATTCACACCCAGCCGGTAGCGTTGAGCGTCACCGTAGGAGAAGAGACGCCCCTGGAGCATCTTGTCGGGTGAGAACCCGATGCCGGGTACGATGTTGGCGGGATTGAAGGCGGACTGCTCCACCTCGGCGAAGTAGTTCTGCGGGTTCTTGTTGAGCTCGACCACTCCAAGATCCTGGAGCGGGTAGTCCTTGTGAGGCCAGACCTTGGTCAGATCGAAGGGGTTGAAGGGGAACTTGGCCGCGTCCGCCTCCGGCACCACCTGGATCTTCACGTTCCACTTGGGGAAGTCCCCTTTCTCGATGGCCTCGAAGAGATCGCGCTGGTGGCTCTCCCGATCCTTGCCGACGAGGACCTCGGCCTCCTGGTCGGTGAGGTTTCTGATTCCCTGGGCCGTCTTCAGGTGGAACTTGACCCAGAACCGCTCGTTCTGGGCGTTGATCAGGCTGTAGGTGTGACTGCCATAGCCGTTCATGTGGCGATAGGAGTACGGGATGCCCCGGTCGCTCATGGTGATGGTGACCTGGTGCAGCGCCTCGGGCAGGTGGGTCCAGAAGTCCCAGTTGTTGCGAGCGCTGCGCAGGTTGGTCTTGGGGTCGCGCTTCACGGCGTGGTTGAGGTCCGGGAACTTGAGCGGATCCCGCAAAAAGAACACCGGCGTGTTGTTGCCCACCAGGTCCCAGTTACCTTCCTCGGTGTAGAGCTTGATCGCGAAGCCACGGATGTCGCGCTCGGCGTCGGCCGCTCCGCGCTCGCCGGCCACCGTGGAGAAGCGCACAAAGAGGTCGGTCTTTTTCCCCACCGCCGAGAAGACCTTGGCCTTGGAGAACCGGGTGATGTCGTGAGTGACCTCGAAGGTGCCGTAGGCGCCAGAGCCCTTGGCGTGCATGCGCCGCTCGGGGATCACCTCCCGGTCGAAGTGCGCCAGCTTCTCCAAAAACCACGCGTCCTGGAGCAGCATCGGACCACGCGGTCCAGCGGTCACTACGTTCTGGTTGTCGGCGACTGGCGCACCGACGTTGTGGGTCAGCTTTTTGCTCATGACTGTACCTCCTCCTCCCTCGAAGTTCTGCGTCTACGTGTCACATTGCCGGTCATATATTGCTTGCGTCTGCGCTGATGTCCAGAGAAACCAAGAGGTGTCGAACGATTCCTCCCAGGTGACGAGGTCTGCGTTTGCGATCATCCAGAGGTCTGCGTTTGCGATCATCCGGAGGTCTGCGGGGGTGAGAGCCTCTCGCCCACCACCGTTCGGATCGTCCGGTCGAGCAGCGTGCGCTCGACCGGCTTGGTGATCAGCATCAGCGGCGCGTATTGGCTTGCTTTCGTCATCAGATCGCTGTCGGGATATCCAGTGACGATGACCACGGGCAGATCCGGGTGGGTCTTGCGCAGGTCTTCCAGAAACTGCGGACCGTTCATATCGGGCATCACCAGATCGAGCAGGATGAGGTCGGGCGCCTCCTGGGCGACGAGCTCCAGCCCAAGGCTGGCGCTCATTGCCGGTCGCGCCCGACAGCCGATCCGTTCGACCATCTTGGTGAGTGTGGAGGAGACCTGTTCCTCATCGTCGACGATGAGGACCGTGCAGCCGTCGTGGTCGTGGCCACCGGTCTGTGGCTGCTCTTCTGACCACCGCAACAGCGCTTCTTTCCTGAAGCGCCAGTCCCTGCCGACCTTGAAGGCGGGGATCTTCCTCTTTCTCGCCAGCTTGCGAAGCGTCTGTACGTGGACCCCGAGGAACGCCGCGGCGTCGAACACGTTCATGAGCTCGGTGTCACCTTTCATTTCTCATACTCCCAAACGTTGACACGACAGGCTACAGCCTTGCCTCCAGAGCTGAGCCGATCGAGGGGACCCGTAGTGATCGAGGGGTCCCGTAGTGATCGAGGGGTCCCGTAGTGATCGAGGGGTCCCGTAGTCAACACGGCAAGAGCCCAAACATGTCGGCCGAGCCTTACTGAGCCTTGCCGAGCTTTGCTGTTCTTTGCTGATCTTTGCTGAGTTGACCGCAGCCAAATGCGAAAGTCAAGCCACCCTGAAGCCTTTGCCGCGAGACAGGCTCGCCAGAACCCCTCTCAATCAATCCTGCTTTCACGATGCACGCAAGGTCGGGGACTCGTCTCATCAAGTGTAAGTGTAGATATTGATTGGTGTTGGGGTCCGAGGAATGGAGGTTGAGTCGGCACCGGTCAATACGAGTGACTCTGCCCGTTGCCTCAGCCAAGTAGGTTGCCCCGGGGTAGTTGTCGCTGACCACCAACGGCGTGGTTCGTCAACGGCGTGATTCGAATCGGCTGTCCTCCACCCCCATCGGACAGATCTGCAAAGTGGCCAGCACAGGCCCTCGTTCGTACCGTGGAGCAGCTCGTCAAGCGCTGGGTCGTCGGGGGATCAAGGCCATTTGGTGAAATCCACCACCGCTTCACTCGCGGAAAACACCAGCCGATTTGCATAACCTTCCGGATTGCCGTCCCCCCGGTAGATCATCCTATCATTGTGAGATAGGAAAGCGACTCGATGCGCGCATTACCATTGGCAGGGTGCCAAACGGTGATGACTTCGGACAGCTCTTGGAGCTCGGATACAAGACGGTGGTGGACGTCAGGGAGGAGTCGGAGAAGTTCACCGGCGCAGTGGAGAGAAGAGCAAAAGAGCAGGACATGCGATACGTCAACATCCCGGTCAGTCGGGAAACGATTCGCATCGAGGACGTAATCGGATTCTATCGGAATGTCTACGAAAAGTTGAGTGCACCCTTGTATGTCTTTTCACGGCTCGGTAGAAAGCCCCTCGCCTTTTTGCTGCTCTTCGAAGCGGTGGCTCAGTCCCGGCCGTTGGTTTGGATTTTTCAGCGAGCAAGTCGGATCGGGATCGATCTTCGTGGCGACATGGTCCTCCAGTCGTTTCTCATCAACTTCTACAATGCCGGCAGTGTCGAGGAGGTGGTGGCGGAGATCCAAAAACTACGCCCCGATCTGATCGCCAGACGGCTGGGCGAGGATTCGGAAGGGGGCGGCCCATCCACCACGACCGTGGAGAGAGCAACGCGGGCCGATCGTTTGGAGGTGCTTCCGCAGACCCGTCGAAGGTGTCATGGCATCGTTGCGCTCTTCTCCGCTGCGAAGAGACCTGGCGGATCGTACTCGAGCTCCGTGAGTTCCCAGCGATAGAAGGCGAAATCGCCTTCTGCCAGTTTCCAGCGGACATCACCGCGCACGGGCACGAGGCAACCGTCCATCGCCTTCCACTCCTTCGCCTCGATCTCCCACCGTTCTGTCTTCGCATCGGGGCCACCACCAAAGTAGCGGTCAGCGATGAGACCAATGAACCGCCCACGGTCGTCGAATGAGAACACTGCGGTACCGCTCACTCCGCCGCGGGTCATCGTAGCCTTCGCCGATGTCGCATCCATCGGTTCCCAGTGGATATACGGGCTGAGTGCCGCCGCTGGAAACCAGACAATCTCACCCAGGAATCTGAGCAGCGCACCCTGGTCTATCTTCTCGTCTGCGGCGTCGACCACGGGAACGACCGAGCCCAGCTTGATCAACATGCGGCCCCGACCATCGACGTAGGAATCGCGGCCGGCAACGGGGAGAACGTGCATCATCTGCACACGGACGCGCCAGATGAACTCGGGATCGAGCACTCGAAAGTACTGCTGTGCTGCGGCTTCCACCTCATCCTTGTCCGGAGACAACCGCATCTGCCCACGCTGCTTGAGGCGCACGGTGCGTGGAATTCGCTTGCCGACCACGCCTGCATTTTCAAGCCAGCGTCGGACCGGGGGTGGGAGTGGATCGAGTGCCTCGGATGTGATGAGCCGGGAGTCATCACTGGTTGCGCGAGCAAACAAGGCACGGACCTGCTCATCCGTGCCATTCTGAAATCGGGCGTCTGCCCAAGCGAAAAGCACCGGGACGAGAAGAACGATATTGACGAGGGTCCCGGCCTTGGCGTCCGGCCAGGCGTAGATCACGAGGAGCTGGGAGACGAGGATTCCGACACCAGCCACGAGCCACCACGGCCCGTATCGAAACAGTGCTGCCGAGGCGGCTCCGATGAAAGCCAGGCAGGCCCCCAGCCATATCAAGCCGACTACCCGCGGGAGGGGCTCGGGCAGTGCGAACAAAGTGGCCCCGGTGAGCTGGGGAACCTCGGCGAGCTTCCAAACCTTGAGGAAGCCAAGGAGGTGGATGAAGCCATGAATAGCAAGCAGGACTGCGAGAACTATCCGCATCTCACACCTTCTGATTGATCGAGAACATGAAATCGATCCTTTCCCGGTGACAATCCCAAGTCTGCGCTGGGCTGTAAACCAGCCATCCGCGAGCCCGAGTTGTGTTAACCAACGGGCCGTGCTCTGTCCCCGCTCTCAGCCGCAGAGAGCACGATCGGGGTCTGGAAGGGTGCCGAGCACCCCGGTGCGTGATCTCTGGGGTCGAACCACGAGAGCCAGGAGAGCGGTGCTCTCGTGAGGCGGTGAGCGCAAAAGGCCGCGATTCCTGGCCCTTATAAGCGAAAGCCCCGGAGGGGATACCTCCAGGGCTTTCTGTGAACCAAACAGGGCATCGGTTCGCCCTGGTTTTTTTGGCTCCGGCAGACGGACTTGAACCGCCGACCCAGTGGTTAACAGCCACTTGCTCTACCGACTGAGCTATGCCGGATCGCGAGAAAGTGAGATAGTCCAGTCCCTTAGTTGTGTCAAGAGGTTTTGCCGGGTTACAAAGGGGCATTGGGGCACGTACGGCCCCCGGAGAAACAGATGGTACACGGATCGTCGCACGGAGCGTTACACGGATCGCTGGTTGCGCTGGTGACGCCCTTTGTGGAGGGGGCGGTGGACGAGGAGGGGCTGCGTGGGCTGGTGCGGTTCCACCTGGACAATGGCACGGACGGGCTGGTGCCCTGCGGCACCACGGGAGAGGCCGCCACGCTGACCGTCGAGGAGTTCGACCTCGTGGTGGGAATCGTGGTCAAGGAGGTGGGTGGGCGGATCCCCGTGGTGGCGGGGACGGGCACGAACAGCACGGCGACCACGGTGGAGCGGACCCTGCGGTCCAAGGCGCTCGGCGTGGACGCCGCCCTGGTGGTGACGCCCTATTACAACAAGCCCACCCAGGAGGGGCTGTACCAGCACTACAAGGCGGTCGCCGAGGCGGCGCGAATGCCCCTGGTGGTCTACAACGTGCCGGGGCGGACCAGCGGGAACATCCTGCCGAAGACCGTGGAGAGGCTGACCGACCTGGAGGAGATCGTGGCCGTGAAGGAGGCGTCGGGGGATCTGGGTCAGATCACCGAGGTCCTGGGGCGGGTGGGGGATCGCGTGGCCGTCCTGTCAGGGGACGACGGGCTGAACTTCCCGATCGCGTGTTTGGGCGGGGCAGGGTGCATCTCCGTGCTGGGCAACCTCGTCCCCGCCGACAACGCGCGGCTCTTCGCCGCCGTGAGGGAGGGGAGGCTGGAGGAGGCCCGGGCGCTGCACCACAAGTACCACGAGCTCGTCGCCATGCTCTTCGTGGAGACCAACCCGTTGCCGGTCAAGACCGCCCTGTCCATGATGGGGAAGGTGCGCCCGGAGTTCCGGCTGCCCCTGTGTCCCATGGGCGATGACACCCGGGCGCGGCTCCTCCAGACCCTGGTGCGCTACGGCCTGGTGGATGCCTGAGGGCCGTTCCGGAAAGGGCGGCGGGGCAGGGGATGGCGCGTCCCCCCTCGCGCTGTTCGACGCCTATCCCCACCTGCGGGAACGGGTGGCCTACGAGCCCTTGGGCACCTATCCAACGCCGGTGACCCCAATGCCCGACCTCGCCCGCGCCCTGGGGGGCGGCGAGATCTGGATCAAGCGGGACGACCGGTCCGCCGGGCTCTACGGCGGTAACAAGGTCCGGAAGCTGGAGCTCGTTCTGGCTGACGCGCTCCGCCGGGGGCACCGGCGGGTCTGGACCGTGGGCGGGTTCGGCTCGCACCAGGTCCTGGCCAACTCCCTGTACGCGCGCGCCCTGGGGCTCGACTGCGCGGCGGTGGTTTTTCCCCAGCCGGTGACGGACCACGTGCGGCGGGTGCTCCACGAGATCGCCGAAACCGACTGCGACCTGGTGCCGGCCTACCGCATGGTGACCGTGCCCGTGGCCGCGGCGCGGCTGGTGGCGCGGTATGCGCTGCGCGATGGGCGGGTGCCCCTGCAGGTCCCGCCCGGGGCCTCGTCGGCCCTGGGTGCCCTGGGCTACGTGTCCGCCGCGCTGGAGCTGGTGGAGCAGATCCGCCGGGGTGAATGTCCACGGCCCGAGGTTGTGTTCACGGCCATGGGCTCCATGGGCACGGCGGCGGGGCTCATCGTCGGGTTCCGCCTGGCGGGGTTGGACCTCCCGGTGCGGTGCGTCCGGGTGGTGGTGGCGGCCCTGGCGCCGGTCTCCCGGTTGGCGGCGCTGTGCAGGGCCACGGCCGGTCTGCTCGGACGACACGGCGTGGAGGTGCCCGGGACGTTCCGATCGTCGGACATGATCGTGGAGCCCGACTGTGTGGGCGAGGGATATGGCTACGTCACGCCCGCCGGCCAGGTCGCCGTGGCCGCGGCCCGCGCGGACGGCATTCAGCTGGAGACCACCTACACGGGCAAGGCGATGGCCGGCCTCATGGCGCACGTCCGGCAGCGTAGGGTCGGGTGGCACAATGTGCTGTTCTGGAACACGTTCAACTCCATGGACCATGCGCCGCGAATGAGCGGCGCGGAAGCGGCGGCGCGGCTCCCGGCGGCGCTGCGGCCGGTGCTGCTGCGGCCGGTGTTGCCTGGAGCTTCGGGCGAAAAAAAAGCCCGCCAGTAAAAACTGACGGGCTCTGGGAGAGTTGGTGCGCTCCGGGGGATGTCGCGCACCCAGGGTTACCATAGTGTGACGCCGAATTCGGGTCGGTGCAACGACGTCTCACAGTTAAGGTCATACGCACGGTCACGCGAAAGGTTGCATTTGTTTGGCGCTTGTTTGGCGCCTGTCTGGCGCCTGTCTGGCGCTGGCTACCCGAAAAGCTTCTCGTAGGCGGTGGCCAGGACGAAGGCGAACAAGCCCAGGGCCACCAGGCCGAGGAAGGTCCAGTGGTTGAGGGGGATGCCGAGGGAGGAGAGCAAAGGGGCCAGGGTGTACAGGGCGGCGGCCAGGGCGACGACTCCGGCGATGAGGTCGTTTTTTCGGCCGGGCTCGGACAGGCCCCCGGCGGGCAGGGAGACCGTGCGATACACGGCCCAGGTGGCCAGGACCAGGGCCAGAGCCGCCAGGGTCACGGGGACGCCGATGAGGATCTCCCGATGCATGACGACGGGCACGGGCCCCTCGGCTTTCTTGGGCACCGTGGACAGGAGGTAGATGCGCACGCCAGCGGCCACGGCTGCCACCAGGGCGGTGATCGGGCCGAGCACACCGGGTCGCCAGAGGTGGCGACCCGCCGCGCGCGCGACGAGGGCTCCCACCATGAGCCCGATGCCGACACCCACCACCACCAGGCCCATGAGGAATCCCTTGTCCGTGGCCTCCCGGGCGTAGAGCATCCCGCCCATGGAGACGAGCCCGGCGACCAGCATCAGCGCCGCGGGCCAGCGAGGCGGGGCGGTCCCGCCGGGCGGGGCGCGCTTGCTGGAATGGGCGCGCTTGCTGGACGGAGCTGGTTTGCTCTTTTTTTGACTCTGCGCGGACATGGGCCGGTTCCCCGGGCGCCCGGGCGGTCAGTCCACCATGGGCAGGGTGAAGACGTTGAAGCTCTGGTCCGCGGCGACCAGGGTCTTGGGCTCCAGCCGGGTCAGGTCGCTCAGATCGGTCTCCTCGGGCGGATCGAAGATGATGAGCGCGAGCTTGAGGTTCTCGTGATCCCGAACCAGGGGTGCCTTGTTCCAGGTGTCTGAGGGTCGGTGACACACGCCGCAGTCGAGCATCCCGTCCACGCGCCCGTAGTACACCGGCGCGCTGTCGGCGGCCATGACCATCACGCGGCCGTTGGTCACCAACAGGTTCAGCTGGGTCTCGCCGCCCCCGACGTCGTTGACGAACCGCTCCACCGTTCGGAAGGTGTCCCGCATGGCCTTGGCGAGGACCTCTGCCGGCAGGTCGTGGGTGTCCAGGTACCCCACGTCGTACAGAAACGCCAAAAACAGATGGAACAGGTGCTCGGAGTCTGTGACGCCCTTGATGTTCCGCCGCAGAAAGTCTGGAATGGAGTTGACGATCCAGGGGCGGATCTGATCGAACCGCGAAACATAGCCTCGGTGCGCGCAGGACCAGGTGCGGAACCGGAAGGGCTGGGTGTTTTCCGGCACCGTCGGGCCCAGCTTCAGCGAGCGAACACTGCCCACGATGGCGTTGGCCTGGATGTTCTCGGCCCGCTTGTAGAAATCCAGCGGCCCGATGTGCCGGGGGCGCCGCTTGCTCAGGACGTCCATCTGCAGATGGTACGCCATGCCCCACCCGAAGGGGCTCTCGGTCTCGGACACCCGAAGCAGGTCCCGGTAGGGATACAGGGCGTGGGAGACGAGTTGGGCTTCGTTGATCAAGCAGCCGAAGAGCTTGCTCATGGTACTCCGGATTCAGATCGTCATCGAGCGTCGGGCTCGCGGTCGGAATGGGTGGCCCGCGGGTTGTCGGCGGGCGGCGGCGACTTGGGATCTTCGTCCTCCATGGCCTCGAGGATGATGCGTCTGGTCTTCTGATCAGCCACTCGTTTTACGACCACCCGGAGGACGATGACGAGCGCGAGGAAGACGAAGATGACCACGAACAGCGCCGTCCAGAAACCGGATCCCTTTGCCACCCCCTCGCGCAGGCCTGTGTCCAGATCCATGTATTGGACCACGTCCCGCATTCCCTGACCGGCCTTCATTACTTCTTCCAAGCCACAGCTCCCTTCGCCTCCGAGACGACATCCGCCGCAGGGTGCCAGTTCATCGCGCAGTGTCGCTCTGTACTGTATAAGCCTACACAAGTGGCACGTCAACCTGAGCCCAGAGCCATGGCGGACCGCGAGAGGTCGCGTTGAAAAACCACGTAAAAGAGGCTATCTTCCTTTGGTTGGCGTGGCCGCCGCCACGGCGGGACGACCTGAGCCACAACCGCTGGGTGACAGGACCGTAGAAGCTTTCTCGTCCGCCGGCGTCCAAGTCAGTACAATGACCAACGCCAGGCGGCAGCGGATCAGGAGGTAGCTGGTGACTAGAACAAAGGTACTGTTGGGCGCCCTGGTCCTCGCCGGGGTCTTCGCGGTCTCGACCCCGGCCCAGGCTCGCAAGGTGTTCCTCAACGGCGTGGACCTCAAGGCCGTGGATCTCCCTGCCGTCTCCCTCAAGGGCTGCGACGTGCACATCGACGCCAAGGGCAACATCCACATCACGGCCAAGGGATACAAGATCCAGGTCTCTGGGGCGAGCGCCAGGCGGCGGTCGGTGGGCACCTCCTCGAAGTACAAGACCATGGGCAGCAACAGGAGTCGATATTACCTGGTCAGCTTCTTCAACAAGAAGGCTGCAACCCAGTATGATATCGAGGTTTTCATCAACGGGAAGATGATCCGTCGCATCCGGGCGAGAAACGACCAGGTGGCCATCGAGATCACCCGTCACATCAAGCGCGGCAGGAAGAACGAGATCATCTTCGTCTCGCGGAAGAACTATGGCAGCGGAGGGCGCACCAGCTCTTCGACGATGGACTACTTCCGGGTCGTCATCGGCTCAGGTTTCGAGTCCCGGGGGCAGATCGTGCTCAAGCACTCCTTGCTCGAAACCCGGCGGACCGCTGCCCAGACCAGGTCCGTGATTACCGAGAAACACCGCGTTATCCTGCGCTGATCCCATCTGCCGCCAGGGCTCACCTCCCCGCCGATCCTGCGACCAGTACCTACATTGTCACCCCAGGGGTGCTTTCTCTATTGACACACGCACCCAACACCTGGTACTCGTCTGCAACCATTGGGGTTTTCATGAGAGATCGCATGTTCGCCAGGACCCTCATCGCCGCCGGTATCGTGGTGTCGCTGACCGCCTGTCCCAACACGCCGAAGCGGAACCCCAAGGCATCCATGACCTACTTCAAGCTGGGGCACGACTACTTCAACCGGGCGTTGAAGTCTGGCAACGGCGCGGCGCGGGACCGGTTTCTGAACGTGGCCCTGGTGGAGCTGCGCAAGTCCATCGAGAACAACGACAAGAATGACCACGCCCAGTTCCTCATCGCCCTCATCTACATGTACAAGGGCCAGAGGTCCATCGAGGAGATGGAGGTCCTGCAGTGCGTCAAGGGCCCGGAGGCCATCCGCTATCGCAAGGAGGCGAACCGGCTGATGGGCAAGGCCCTCGTCCATTTCCAGCGGTCCTTCAAGCTGCGCAAGGAGAAGGACTCGCGTATCGCCTTGAACCTGAGCACGGTCCACCTCTATTTCAAGCGCTACGACAAGGCCGAAGCCCTGGCCCGGAGAGCCCTGTCGGACATTGCCTACCAGACCCCCTACATGGCTCGGAGCAATATCGGCCGGGCCCAGTTCCACCGCGGCCGGCTCGTGGGAGCCCTCGGAAACCTCAAGCAGGCGGTGTTTCGGGAGCCGCGATTTTGCCCTGGTCATTACTGGCTCGGGCGAGTAGTATTCGCGCAGAAAAAATACGCATCAGCGGCGAAGAATTTCGGCAAAGCCCTGGAGTGCTGTGTCAAGGAGAAGATCGCCCCGATCCAGGCCGCATTGCTGTACCACGGCATGTCCCTGGCCAGGATCGGCAAGCGACAACAAGCTCTTGCAGCCCTCGAGAAATGTGTCAAACAGGCACCCAAGAGCTGTGTGGCCGAGCGGTGTAGCCGCAATCTGAGCACTGCATCAGGGAGCAAGCCTTGAAAGAGCAGGATAAAAAAGAGCCTGTCGCGACCCTCGGGCAGCACCTCCGGAAGGAGCGGGACCTGCGGGGGATTGATCTAGACGAGGTGTCCAGGGTCACGCGGGTCAGGCTCGCCTACCTCCAATATCTGGAGGACGACCGCCTCTCAGACCTGCCCGGGGATGTCTACACCCGCGGGTACATCAGGGCCTACGCGCGGTTTCTCGGCATCGACGGGGACCACCTCATCGAGCTGTGCCGTAACCAGTCACCAGCGCGCGGGTTGGCGCCGGTGGCGACCTTCGACGGGAGGTTCGGCATGGGCCTCGACGGGAAGGCTGATGGTCCGCTTCCCGTGTTGAACGAGGGCCGATCCGAGCCCGCCGCGACGGCGACCTCTACGGGGGGGATGCCTGTCGGCAGCGCGAGGCCCCGACGGAGCCGCATCGGCCTGGCGCTGGTCATCGTGATGCTCTTCTGCGCCGCCCTCCTCATTACCGGGGTCTACTACGTGAACCGCGCCGGTGACCAGAGCCCGGATTCGAACAAGAAAACCCCAGCGGCCCAAAACGACAAGAACGCCGGTTTCTTCCCGGACAGCTGACCAGGCACGGCTCGCCGGCGCAGTGATCCGACAACCGAATCTGAGCACGCGCCGCACCGCCGGCTCGTAGGGACAAGGCCATGTTGAGCCCGAAGCTACAACTACTGGTCTCCACGGTTGCTCGCCTCCTGAGGCGAGGGGCCGGGCAGTCCCTCGAGAAGGTGCTCGGCAAGCAGCGCTCCGAGGACGTAGCCGTGATCCTGCGTCACGTCACCTCTGGGCAGTGGCGGCCCATCTTCGATGCCTGCCCCGACGACGAGTTTCGCGCAGAGGTCCTCGCCGAGGTGGACGAGCAGGTGGCCGTGGAGCTGGTCTCCAACATGGCCGTGAGCCGGGTGATCGAGCTGTTCAAGCTCATGGGGCCCGATGACCAGGCCGACATCCTGGGGGAGCTCAACGACGAGAAGCAGGCCGAAATCCTCGCCGCCATGGAGCAGGACCATGGCGAGGAGGTCGAGGGGCTGCTCAACTACAACGAGCAGACCGCCGGCGGCATCATGAACCCGGTCTTCTTCGCGCTGCCGCAGGAGACCACCGCCGAGGAAGCCATCCGCCAGCTCCGCGCGGCCGACCGCGTGGAGATGGCATTTTACATCTACGTGGTCAATGACGACGAGCAGCTCGTGGGAGTTGCGTCCTTGCGGCAGCTCGTGACCACCAGCCCCGAGACCCCTCTGGACGATTTCATGACCGTCGACGTGGTGGCCGTGAACCCGGAGATGGACCAGGAGGAGGTGGCGCGGCTGGCCTCGCGGTACGGCTTTTTGGCCATCCCCGTGCTGGACGAGTCCAGGCGGCTGCTGGGAATCGTCACCATCGACGACGTCATCGACGTCATCAAGGAGGAGGCCACCGAGGACATCCTACGCATGGCCGGCGCCGACGGCGATCTTCTGGAGACGGGATCTTCCATTGGCCGGCACGTTCGGAGCAGGGTGGTCTGGCTCGTGGCCTCGGCCGCCGGTGGGCTGGTGGCCGCCATGCTCATGGGGATCTTCGAGATGGAGCTGACGAAGATCCTGCCCCTGGCCTTCTTCGTGCCGGTGGTCATCGGTATGGGCGGCAACGTGGGCACGCAGTCATCCACCATCGTGGTGCGTGGGCTCGCCATGGGCCGCATCGACGTGAAGCGGCTCTGGATGGTCATCGGACGGGAGTCCGTGGTCGGGGCGATGCTGGGGCTCATCTACGGCGCCGTCGTGGGGCTCTTCGGCATGGCCGTATATTCCTCCGGCGGTGACAACTGGTCCGCCCTCCAGCTCGGCGGCGTGGTGGCCCTCGCCGTCCTCGGATCCATGACGCTGGCTGCCTTTGTGGGGTCGCTCATCCCGCTGATCATGGAGCGACTCCACATCGATCCCGCGGTGGCCACCGGCCCCTTCGTGACCACCGCTGTCGACATGCTCGGCATCCTGATATACTTCAGTATCGCAAAGAGCATCATCCCGTTGTAGACGGACCGCGGCTCCAACGGTGGTGATCCTCAGGAGGTTCGGGTCATGATCAGGCTACGTTGTGGGGTTCGCGTCTGGGGTTTCGTCGCTCTACTGGTGTGGGTCGGACCCGGGTGGGCTTGCGGCGGCGATTCGGGCAACGCCACCGACGCGTCGAGCCACAGCGGCGACACCGGGTGGCCGGACAGCGCTACGCTCGACGCGGCCCCGTCCGATGGCGCGGTGGTGCCCGACGCCGCCGTGGACGCCTGGGTGCGCCCCCCGGGCGACGCCTACGTCCTCCCCGAGAATCCCTACGACGCCTTCGTGCATCCAGGTGGCACCTTCGGCCCTGCCATGGTGCTCGACTCACTCGAGCTCCAGACCGCGGCGGGCGGGCTGGGCCCCTTTGCAGGCGTGGTGAACCCGGACATCGAGGACTCCCTCGACCTGGGCACGCTGCTGCTCGTCGTCGAGTTCCTCGATCTGGCCTCCACCACGGGGGTCATCAACGATCCCGACTTGACGCTGGTCCTGTACCGGGCGGCAGACGCCGACGGCGATCTCACCAACAACTTCACTGGCGCGGGGCAGTTCCTGGTGGAGATGGACACCGCCACGGTGATCCCCGGCGCCTCCATCGTCAATGGGGCCCTGTTGGTTCCGGCGGGCACCTTCGCGTACCTGGCCGTAAACATCCCGGGGCTCGGCGAGCTCGTGATCATGAACCCGGACCTCTCCTTCCAGGTGACGAACGACTTTGCCGGCCTCACCGACGGCGAGATCCTGGGCGCCGTGCCCTCACGGACCCTCGATCTGCTGCCGAACCAGACCGGCTTCGGCAACCCAGCGGGGTCGGTCCTCGACCTCCTCGCGGCGTCGGTCTTCGGGGTCCAACCCGACGTGGACGTGGACGGGGACGGGGAGCTCGAGACCTATGAGGACCAGTCACCGAATAGCCCGGCCATCGACGAGTCCATCTCAATCTGCCATGACTACTTCGGCGTCTTCGATGACGATGACTGCCCCCAGTATCCAGAGATCTGGGACGGATACTCCATCGGCCTGGACTTCACCGCCGTGCCTTGCACCATCACCGGCACGGCGCCCTAGCTGACCCATTGCCATGGAACCAGTGCACACCCGGGCCCTGGTGCTCAAGCAGGTAGACACGGGCGAGTCCGACCGCGTGGTGACGCTTTTGACCGAAGACCTGGGGAAGGTCTCCGCCATTGCCCGCGGCGCCCGCCGCAGCCGGAAGCGCTTCGGCGCGGCCCTGTCCCTGTTCGTGCTGGCCGAGGCGGAGCTGCGGAGCCGCACCACCAGCTCCCTTCACGTGCTATCGGGATACCAGGCACTGGAGATCCACCCCGGCATCGGCAAGGACATCGCGGCCATCGCCCACGCCAGCTATGCCACGGACCTGGTGGAGGCGCTCAGCCCGAAGGGCCAACCAGAGCCCGTGATCTTCGAGCTGCTCCTGGAGATGTACGGTTTGCTGTCGCGAGAGCCACCCACGAGCGAGCGGTTGCGGGTGTTCGAGCTGCGGCTGCTCACGGAGGCGGGCCTGGCGCCCCAGCTGAGCGCCTGCGTGAGGTGCGGTCGAGACGTGGTTGCCGAGTCGGAGCGTCTCGGCATGGACATCGGGCGGGGCGGCGTCGTCTGCGGTGAGTGTCGGAGGCCCGATCAGGCCATCGAGGCCGAAACCTACGGCGCGCTGTTCGAGCTTACACAAATTGGTCTGGCGGCCTCGGGTGACCTGACCTTGCCCGTGAGCGTTCGCCGGGAGGTGCGCAACGCGCTGGCGGTCTATATCGAGCACGTCATCGGCCGTCCCCTCAAGAGCGTGCAGTTCATCCGTAAGTTGTCTCGATAGGGATCAGCCAGGTATAAACTGCAAAACGCGGCGAACGCCGGTCTGGGGCCGGGCCAGGGGAGGGGACGGTGGATCGGACGTCTACTGGACCTCTTCGACGCCCTTGATCTCGGGCACGCTCGCCTTGATCTCGCGCTCGATCCAGTTGTGCAGCGTCACCTTCGACATGGGGCAGCCGCTGCAAGCTCCCTTGAGGCGTAGCTTGACGATGCCGTCGTCGGTGATGTCCACCAGCTCCACGTCGCCGCCATCGGCACGCAGGCCCGGGCGGGTCTTCTCGAGGACCTCCTCGATCTTGTCTCGCATGTCGCTCTCCTTGTCCTTCTGCCGTGGGGCTGTGACCGGACCGTCCGATTGCCTGGGGCCCACGTGAATCCTTCCAGGCAGTTACGTAATTGCTACCATCGAATTGCTCGGAGTCAAAGTGGAATGCGGTCGGGAACGGGGAATCGTTCTGGAGGTCGACGCTGGCGTCGTGGCGATGAAAAGAGTATGTTTTGGGCGATGAAGAGCTGCCAGGCCTGCTCGGCCCTCTGTCATGACAAAGCGCGCTTCTGTCCGTCCTGCGGGGAGAGCGTGGAGGAGGCGCCGCTCGCCGACGCGGACCCCTATCTGGGGCTGACGCTGGTGGAGAAGTACCAGCTGAAGCAGCTGCTGGGGGAAGGGGGCATGGGTCGGGTCTATCGGGCGGAGCACCTCGCCCTGGAAAAGCCCGTGGCCGTGAAGATCCTGCACCAGCACCTGGTCGGGGACGAGAGGGCTGTGGCGCGGTTCGTGGCCGAAGCCCGGGAGGCCAGCCGGCTCAACCACCCCAACGTAGTCACCGTGATGGAGTTCGGCGAGACCGACTATGGCGTGATGTTCCTGGTCATGGAGTACCTCCGCGGGAGGCCCCTGTCGGACGTCATCACCAACGAGTATCCCATCTCGCTCGATCAAGTGGTGTCCATCTTTCGGCAGGTCCTCCTGGCGGTGGGCGAGGCGCATCGGCTTGGCGTCTTGCACCGGGATCTCAAACCCGACAACGTCTTCATCGAGTCCCTCGCCGATGGCACCGAGCTGGTGAAGGTGATCGATTTCGGCATCGCCAAGCGTTTCGACCAGGAAGGGGCGGGGCTCACCTCGCCCGGGATGGTCTGCGGAACGCCGGAGTACATGTCGCCGGAGCAGGTTCAGGGTGAGGCCCTGGATCAGCGCTCGGACGTATACGCCCTGGGGATCCTGCTGTACGAGATGATCGTCGGATCGCCTCCTTTCTTCGGAGGCGGCCCGGCGGAGATCATGATCCAGCACGCCGAGGACGATCCCATCCCGCCGTCGGAGGCGGCTCTGGAACAGTCCATCCCTCCGTCGCTGGATGCCGTCGTGCTCTGGGCGCTGTCCAAGAGGCGCTCCGACCGGATCGAGTCGGCAGAGGAGTTTCGGCGCGTCCTGGACTCGTGGCTGCTGGTGTCCTGCCAGCCCGAGACCGAGGAGGGCGAGCTCACGGGTAGCATCTGCCCCTCGTGCAACACCTTCCATCGGGAACAAATGGACGTGTGCCCGGCCTGCGGATTCCAGCTCCCCCTGAACCAGCCGCAGGAGGGCACCCAGTATCTCATCGAGTCCCTGGGCGCCGAGCAGGTCGCGAGCCTGCGCAGCCAGCGCCTGACCCAGGCCACAGCGACCATGGACGGCCTGCGGTTTTCCTTCGGCGGGTCCTCTGCCGAGACCCTGGCCGTCTGCGCCGAGTCCATCGTGAGGTACCTGCCCCTCGTGGGGCGCGAGCAGGATGTGGCGCCGCTGCTCAAGAGCCTCGAGACAGGCGGCCCCATGCGTCTGGTTGGCGAGGCCGGCCTAGGCAAGTCCCGGCTCCTCGACGAGCTGGCCAGCCGAGCTCGAGACGCTGAGTACGACATCATCCGCGTGGCGCCCCGGGACGAGCGCTACTGGCCGAGCCCCCTGTGGCCGATCAAGCATCTCGTCGCCGAGCTCCTCGGCTGCACCCTGGAGGAGATCGACTCGCGGGAGAAGCTGTCCAAGCGGTTGCGGAACGCCGAGGTCACTCCGGGGGCCGTGGCCGGGCTCGCGGAGCTGCTCGGCCTGGTGGCGCCGCCTCAGCGGCGCATGGACCGTCCCGCCCGGCGGCGGGAGAGCTTCGCGGCCCTGCGGGATCTCGTGGTGGCGCGAATGCGGGCCAAACCCCTCGCGCTCCTGTTCGAGGACCTCGACGAGATGGACAGCGCGACGCAGCGGTACATCGGCTTCTTGCAGACACTGCCCATTCATCAGTCGCTGTTGATCGTGGTCACCCAGGCCCATCCTCCCGAGGAGCCGGACACCGTTCCCACGGTCGCCCTCAGCGGTCTCGGCCGCGCAGACGCCCTGGCCTTCGCCGAGCTCAAGCAGAACGGCCAGCCCCTCCACTCCGAGGCGAAGGCGCTCATGGAGGTGACGGGGGGCAATCCGTTCTTCATCGATCAGCTCGTGCGACTGACCCACGAGGGCGCGCTGCCCAACCAGGTTGCGCGCCGCATCGAGCTCATCGACGCGCGGCTCAACCGCCTGCCGTTGCACTTGCGGGAGCTGCTCCAGCGCATCGCCGTCCACGGCGGGAGGGTCCCCTTCGAGCGCCTCGAGCAGGCCTTCGCCATGTCCACCGACCAGCTGGACGAGCAGCTGTCCTCTCTGGAGATCCTCGGACTGGTCAAGACCGGCGTGGACTGGGTCTCGGCGAGCCACCCGTTGCTCGAGGACGCGGTGCTCGCCGGCATGCCGGCGGAGATTCGCGCCGAGGCCCATCGAGGGTACCTGGACATCATCCCGCTCACCGTGCGGTCCATCGGCGCCGCCGTGCGTCACGCCCTGGGTGGCAAGGACGACCGAACCATAGCCGAGGTGCTCCACATGGGCGCCGGCGTTGCCTACGGGCACTACGACAACGCCAAGGCCATCCAGTGGCTTCAGCTTGCCTTGCAGAAGTCGCGGCTGCTGTGGGGCTGTGGGGAGGGCGGCATGGACGCCGACACGCTCTTCACCGTGGAGCTGGGGCGGGCCCTGTCGGATGTTCTCTTCCACAATGGCGACCGAAAAACCGCCGACGGGGTCCTGCGCGAGGTGAAACAGTTCGTGTCTTCGGCGCAACCCGCCCTGGCCGCCGCCGTGCTGATGGATCAGGCGAAGCAGGTCTCCCGGCGAGGGCTCCTCTCCACCGCCGAGGAGCTGCTGCAGGAGGCGCTGGCCACCCTGGACAAGGACGGCACTCGCGCCGATTGGCTGCGTGGTGAGCTGCTCTACCGCCAGGGCGAGGTCGCGGCGGCGCGGGGAGGGGGCGAGCGGGCTCTGTCCCTGTTTGCCGAGGGGTTCAGCCTGGCAGAGCGGAGCAACCACACCGGAAACAGCCAGTCCTGGCGCTTTCAGCTCGGTCTGGGAGACCTCGCCCGGAACCAGGGAGAGGTGGCGGACACCGAGGCCTACCTGAGCAACGCGCTCCTCGCGGCGGAGGTCGCCGGGAGCCTCGTGGGCACTCTGCGCGTGCAGATCGCCTACTCGGACCTGCTGGTGCGCCAGCAGCAGACGACGCGCGCCTCGGACCATCTGGGGGACGCAATCCGTTGCGCACAGCGGCTCGGCGATCGCGGCATGGCGGGACAACTGTCGCTGCAGCTCGGGGAGATGGCGCTGGCAAGCAACGACATCGGCGCCGCCACCGAGCACCTGCGACGCGCGGTGGAGTGGGCCCGCGCAGTGGGTCGCACCAACGTGAGCCGGGAAGCCACCCGCATGCTCGAGCAACTCGCCGCGGTTGCCGTCGACAATGCGCCCCAGGCGTGAAGAGGCCCGCGGAACCCAAGAGGCACCATGGTAAAATCCTGGCCGGTGGTTTCCACCGAACGACTCGTCGACACTCGCGTGTTCACCCTGTTGAAGAGGCAGTCTCGCTCCCCGCGGTCGGGTGAGAACTACGACTTCTTCCTGCTGGAGGCCCCCCATTGGGTGAACATCGTGCCCATCACCCGGGAGGGACAGCTCGTCCTTGTACGTCAGTACCGCCAAGGCGTCGAGGATCTAACGCTGGAGATTCCCGGCGGCATGATGGACCCGGAGGATCCCTCGGTGGAGCATGCCGCTCGGCGGGAGCTCCTCGAGGAGACCGGGTACACTGCGGGCCCCATGCGGCAGGCGGGGTGGGTCGAGCCGAATCCGGCCCTGCAAACCAACCGCTGCTACACCTTCGTGGCCGACCGTCTCGAGTCGCCGGGACCGCTGCAACCCGACGGCAGCGAGGACCTCGAGGTTGTCCACATCCCACTGGGTGAGGTCCCCGGGTACGTACGGAGCGGCCGGATCCGCCACTCCCTGGTGATCACCGCATTCGCCCTGGCATTCGGCCTGGGGCCGGTTGCCTCCGAGAGGTCCACATGTCCCTGAGCTCAGTGCACATCCTGCTCACGTATCGTTGCACCGACGCCTGCAAACACTGCTTCCTGTTCAGCGGTCCTCACCAGATGGCCACCTTCACCGACGGTCGGCTGCGGACCCTGCTCGATCAGCTGCGCCGAATGGAGTCGGTGCGTTGGGTATACTTCGAGGGCGGGGAACCCTTCTTGTATTACCCCATGCTGGTGGAGGCGGTGGCCCACGCCACGAAGATTGGCCTCGCCACCGCGGTGGTGACGAATGGCTACTGGATCACGTCAGAACGGGACGTGGGGCTTTTTCTGCGGCCGCTGGTGGCCGCGGGGTTGAAGCGGTTGCAGCTCTCCATCGACGAAGTGCACCGCTATCGGCGGCTGCACCACATGCGGGATCAGCTCGTCGCGCAGTGCAGTCGTCACCGGCTGACCCTGCAGTTCCTCGGCGTGGACATTCCCGAGCCGAACGAGGAGCCCCTCGAGGCGCGCGAGGGACGGTATGTGACCAGCGGCGATATCATGTTCCGCGGGCGCGCCGCGGTGCAACTCACCGCGGATCAAGCGTTGTGGGACTGGGAGAGCTTCGACGAGTGTCCGCATGAGCTGCTCCATGATCCCATGCGCGTGCACGTGGACCCGCACGGCTACGTACACATCTGCCAGGGAACGGTCATCGGCAACGTGGACGCCGAGCCCCTGGACGCAGTCATGTCGAGCTACGATCCCGACGCGCATCCCGTGGTGGGGCCGCTGCTCCGGGGAGGGCCCGCGGCGCTCGTGACCGAGTACGACCTGGACCACGAAGAGGGCTACGCCGACGCCTGTCACCTGTGCTATTCGGCTCGCTCCCTGCTTCGGGAGCGTTTCCCAGACGACATGGGGCCACCCTCGGTCTACGGCATGCGAGAGCCAAAGCACCGGAACCAGGGGGCGAAGCCCGAGCCCAAGCCAGAGGCAAAACCCGATCCGGATCCCGAGCCCGCGCCCGACGAAGAGACACCGCCCCAGGAGCCCGACAAAAAAACCAAGAGCTGAAAGACCTCGGGGGCACTGTCAGGGCGCTGTCAGGGCGCGCTGACACGGCGCTGGCATGTTGACCACAGCAGCATCGCGTCAACGATGGCCTGCGCGGCCTTGCCGCGAAGCACTGTGGACAACGGCCAGCGCAGCGCCAGCTATTGCATTTGTTCCGCCGGCCCGTTCGGAATCAGGGCAGAAGCGCCAATTCACCACCCAAGCCGACCCAGGTCAAACCCACATCAAAGGTTCCGACGTCTACTCGGAATCAGGGCAGAAGCGCCAATTCACCACCCAAGCCGACCCAGGTCAAACCCACATCAAAACAGTATATTATGTAAACTCTTGAACGCCACGCGTCCAAGAGTTTACATAATATATATTATCGGACGCTGTGCTTGTGGGAGGATTATCCCTCAGGTTGCGCCATCTACCAAGGTATTGCGGGTTTTTTCAGCGAAATTCGCGGAGCTAGGCAGACTTGCCTGCGTCGTAGAAGGTCTTGAGCAGCTTCTGGTACCGATCCCGGAGGTTGTTGAGGTACTTTCGGGACCGGGTCTTGATCTGCTGCTGCTTGAAAAGCTCCGAGATCTTGTCGGCGACGTCCTCCGTAGTCAGCGGGCGCAGGAGGAAGTCCGCGGCGCCCAGGCGCAGCGCCTGGACGGCGGTGTCGGCGCTGGTGAACCCCACGATGATCAGTATGTCCGACTCGGGAGCTTTCTCCTTGAGCTGCTTCAGGATGTCGAGACCGCTGCCATCGCCAAGCTTGGACTCGACAATGATCAGGCTGTAGTCGTTTTCGTCGCAGCTCGTCAGCGCCGCGGCGCCGGAGGTCACCACCGTGGCCTCGGAGCTCCGCGCCTCCAGCACGTCGACCAGGACCTTGGCCTGGGCTTCGTCTGCGTCCACCACCAGAACCCCGGCGGCGGCCTCGGGCACCTCGGTCACCTCCTCGCTGCCGGCGGACTCCAGCCGGGCGCGGAGGTCACGGTTCTCCTGCTCCAGGGCCGACATGTGCTGCAAGAACTCGTCGATCATTCCGATCAGCTCGTTGATCAGAACCGACGATTTGCTTCCATCTTCAGTCACGGGCGTTCTCCGGGTCGATTGCCACAGCGCGGCTGGGCTTGGGTAGCGCCCCCGGGGTGACTCGAACACCCGACCAACGGTTTAGGAAACCGCTGCTCTATCCGCCTGAGCTACGGGGGCCGATCGTAGTCGCCCAAGGACCGCGAACGGCAAGAGCATAGCGGTTTGCGCGGGGTGAAGCAAACAAAACCCAGCGACCGAAAAGTCCCGGACGTCGTCCTAGGCGTCGTAGGAAACCAGCGAGAAGACATCCTCGCCCGGGATTTTCTGCCGGCCTTCCAGGAAAGCCAGCTCCACCACGAAGGCGCAGCTCACCACCTCGCCGCCGAGCCTGCGCACCAGGTCCAACGCCGCCGATGCGGTTCCACCCGTGGCCAGGAGGTCGTCCACCACCAGCACGCGCTGGCCCGGCGCGATGGCGTCGGCGTGGATTTCCAGAGTGTCGGTGCCGTACTCCAGCTCGTAGGACACCGACTCCACCGCGCGAGGGAGCTTGCCCGGCTTGCGCACCGGGACGAAGCCCACCCCGAGCCGATCCGCCATGGGACAACCGAACAGGAATCCGCGCGACTCCATGCCGACAATCCGGTCCAAGCGGCTTTCGGCGTACCGATCGCACAGCACGTCAACGCAGGCCCCGAAGGCGGCCGGTGTGCTCAGCACGGGAGTGATGTCGTAAAACAGGATGCCCGGTTTGGGATGGTCCGGGACCTCGCGGATGGTGCTCCGGATGAGCGCGAGCTTGTCTTGTGTGGTCATGGGTCGATTTTCTCCTGCCAACCGTGCCTGCCGATGAGGTTGACGAACCTGCAGGCCACGTCGCGGTGGATCACCGGGCGTCCGGAACGCAAGGTGATGCATTGCAGCTCCTGGAAGTGGAGCTTGCCCACGGGGATCACCAGACGTCCCCCGTCTCGCAGCTGGTCGAGGTACGGCCCTGGCACCGATGGCGCCCCGGCTGCCACCAGGATGCCGTCGTAGGGCGCATGGTCGGGCCAGCCGTGGGTGCCGTCACCGGTGGTCATGGTGACGTTGGTGAGGCCCAGGCTCTTCAGGGTGTCCCCTGCCCGCTGGGTCAGCCGCTCGAGGCGCTCCATGGCATAGACGTGGGCGCAGAGCCGCGAAAGCACGGCAGTCTGGTAGCCCGAGCCGGCGCCGATCTCCAGGATGTGATGGTCGGGCTCCGGCGCGAGGAGCTCGGTCATTCGCGCCACCATGTAGGGCTGAGAGATGGTCTGCCCGTGACCGATGGACAACGGATGATCGGCATAGGCCTCGCTCATGCGCGCCTCGACGAACCTGTGCCGGGGGACCTCACCCATGGCCTCGAGGACCCGCGGGTGTCGAATGTCCCGACGCTCCAGCTGGTCGGAGACCATGCGTCGGCGAAGGTCTGCGTCGCTAGTCCGCATGACCTGCCCGTCCGCCGGATTCGAATCCCGCGAGGGTCATCCGCTCCCCGAGATCCAGCTGATCCCGGGCGGTCCAGTCGAGTCTGAGCGGAGAAACCGAGATCATTCCACGCTCCAGATTCTCAGCGTCCTCCCCCGCCGCCCCGTCGGTGGCCGACGCTCCGGGGCGCCTCAGCTCGATGGTCCCGTGGTCTGGCCAGGTCGACCGCTGCCGCGGCGCCGGACGGTAGACACGGGTGCCCATGGCGCCCAGGGCGTACCGGTTGTCCCGGCAGCCGATGGGCACGTTCACGTTGAGCAGGGTCCAGGCCGGGGCCCAGCCGCTGCGAACCACCCACCTGGCCAGCTCACCGCCAAAACGCGCGGCGCGCTCGACGGTTTCGACGTCGGCGTCACGATCCATGGAAACTGCGACACCCCTGATGCCCAGGACAACTCCCTCGGCCGCGGCCGCCACTGTTCCGCTGTACAACACGTCCGTGCCCAGGTTGTAGCCATTGTTGATCCCCGACACAACCAAATCCGGTTTCCGGGGCGCTAGCTGGGTCACGCCGGCGTACACGCAGTCTGCCGGCGTGCCGTCGAGGGCGTACTCGCCCTCCCCCACCCGTCGATAGCGCCACCTGGCCGCTATCTGTACGGCGTGGCTCGTGGCGCTGCGCTCGCCGTCCGGCGCCACGATGAGCACCTCACCCACCCGTCGCACCTCCCGGGCCAGCGCTGCGAGGCCTTTGGCATCGATGCCGTCGTCGTTCGTCAGCAGTATCAGAGGTCGATCATCCAAGGTATTGTGTCTTTTCAAAAAAAAGGCGCCGTGGCTCTTTGGAACCCCGGCGCCCGAGTCGGGGCGAGAGGATTTGAACCTCCGACCCCTTGACCCCCAGTCAAGTGCGCTAACCAGACTGCGCTACGCCCCGACTATCGGTCTCGTCCAACAGCGCAAGGAGGCTGTCCACCTCATGCTGAATACGACTGGCTATCTCTTTGAGTTGTTCGACTTCGTCCTGCAAGGCTTTACTTTGCAGGGCTTCCTTTTGAAGCTCCTCGAGCTTGATCCTCTCGTCCTCGACCGAGCGCCTGAGCTGCAGCTTTGCTCCGGCGATCTTGAACTTCTGCTCCCACAGCAGATCCTTGATCTGGAGCAGGATCTCGATGTCGCGTCGCCGGTAGAGCCGCTGTCCCGACTTCGTCTTCTCGGGCCGTATCTGGCCGAACTCTTCTTCCCAATATCTCAGCGTGTGCTCCGGAACACTGGTGATCCGACTCACTTCGCCGATCTTGAAAAAAACCTTATCCGGTATTTCCGAGGTCACAACCGCGACCGCTCAGCCGAACTAGGAATTCAGCGCGTTTTTGAGAACCTGGCTGGGCTTGAAGGTCAGCACCCGGCGGGCGCTGATGGTGATTTCCTGCCCCGTCTGCGGGTTTCGACCCACCCGGGCTTTCTTGTCCCGGACGACGAAGTTCCCGAACCCGGAGATCTTGATCTTCTCACCCTTCTCCAGGGTCTCCTTGATCGTGTCGAAGACGGTTTCGACGATCTCGGCGGCCTCCTTCTTCGAAAACCCGCCAACCTTCTCGTAGACGCTTTCGATGATGTCGGCCTTGGTCATGCGGTATTCCCCTCGGGCAATTAGGTATTTCTTTTTTATCTGTGTAACTTACGCCTGTCAAATAGAAAATCAGGGCAGGCGGAAAGAGTCCGGGGCCGTTCCTAGGCGCCTTTTGCAATGTCCACGATCTTCTCGAAGGTCCGCGGCTCGTGGATCGCCAGGTCGGACAGCATCTTTCGATCGAGCTTCACGTCGGCGCGCGTGAGCCCGGCGATGAACTTGCTGTAGGTCATGCCGTACTGTCGCGAGGCGGCGTTGATGCGGGTAATCCACAGGCGCCGGAAATCCCGTTTGCGCAGGCGACGGTGCTTGTAGGCGAAAACCCAGCTCCGGTGCACCGCCTCGACGGCGCTGCGCCACAGCTTGGAGCGGCCGCCCCGAAAGCCCTTGGCAACCTTCAGAATTCGTTTGCGACGCCGCTTGGCTTTGAAGCCTTTCGTTACGCGTGGCATGGGTCCAACACTCCGTCTAGGCTAGGCGTAGGGCAACAGCTGGTTCAGCTGGCGGACGTTGGTGGGGTCCGCAGTGAGCATCTTTCTGAGGCGCCGCTTCCGCTTGGTGGACTTCTTGGTCAGGATGTGGCTCTTGCCACACTTGAAGCGCTTGAACTTCCCGGAGCCGGTCTTCCGAAATCGTTTCTTGGCGCCACTGACGGTCTTCATCTTGGGCATTTTCTGACTCCGCTCGTTTGGCCCCTGGGCCGGAATCCACCGGGAGGCGCTGCAAACAGGTGCGACCGGATACCATGCGTCGCTCGGACTGTCAAGTCGAACCAGCTAAAAAAACCCACGGTTGGCCCGCCCGGGGACGACCCGATGGAGGGACCCGGGCTGTGGGGCCAGATGCACCAGGGAGGCTCGTTCGGTCAGCGGCGGCGGGGTGCGCAGGCGCGCGGTCAGGTGGGAGACTTGTCGTTCGGCCCGTCGCTGGGCGGGGTCGGGTTCCGGGCCTGCTTCACCACGCCCACCTTCGGGCCCAGGAGCATGATCATCCGGCGCCCTTCCATGGCGGGCATCTGCTCGACGTTGACGACCTCGGTGAGGGCGTCGAGCACCCGCTGAAGGATGGCCTGGCCGGTCTCGGGGTGCACGATTTCCCGTCCCCGGAACTGGACGACGAGCTTCACCTTGTTGCCCTCGCCCAAAAAACCGTTGATCATCTTGACCTTGAAGTCGAGGTCGTGCGAGTCCGTCTTGGGGCGGAACTTGACCTCCTTGATGATGACCTGGGATTGGTGCTTGCGCGCCTCTTTGGCCTGCTTGCTCTTTTCGTACTTGAATCGGCCGAAGTCCATGATCTTGCAGACCGGTGGATGTGCCTTGGGGCTCACCTCGACCAGGTCCAGTCCGGCTGCCTCGGCGATCCGCAGCGCCTCGCCCGTGGGCATGACGCCCAGCTGCTGTCCTTCGTGATTGATGACTCGCACCTCGGAAACGCGAATTCGACGGTTGATCCGAAAATGCTCTTCGGCCGGCGGCCTGTGTGATCCTCGACGGGGTCTTATAATGCACCTCCATTGTGCTGATGATCGCAGAGTAGAGAGTTCACCATCGGTTTGTCAACTGGTGGTCCACCCGCGAGCGATGAGCGTGGGGCGGGGTCATGCGTCGACGTTGTCGCGGGAGGGGGGCTCGGCCTCGCGCACCACCCGCTCGATGAAGTCGGAAAGCGGCACCGCCGGCTCGGGCTTGGAGTCCCGGGGCCGCGGGGCCACGGTCTGGTCCTCCACCTCGCGATCGCCCAGGACGACCATGTAGGGGTGCTTCTCGAGCTGTGCCTCGCGGATCTTGAAGCCGAGCTTCTCGTTGCGCAGATCCAGCTCCGTGCGGATGTCACGGGCGCCGAGCTGTCGGGACACCTCCCGGGCGAAGGTGTCGTGGCGATCTCCCACGGTCAGGATCTTCACCTGCACCGGCGCCAGCCACAGCGGGAACTTGCCGGCGTAGTGCTCGATGAGGATACCGAAGAACCTCTCCAGGGAGCCCAGCAGGGCCCTGTGCACCATGATCGGCCGGTGACGCGAGTTGTCGGCGCCCACGTAGGTGAGGTCGAAGTTCTCGGGCTGGATGAAGTCGAGCTGGATGGTGGACAGCTGCCACTGCCGTCCGATGCTGTCATTCACCTTGATGTCGATCTTGGGCCCGTAGAAGGCGCCGCCGCCCTCGTCGGTGACGTAGGGCACACCGCTACGCTCCAAGGCCGCGAGCAGCTCCTGCTGGGCGTCTTCCCAGACCTCGTCCTCGCCGGCGTACTTGTCCGGCGGGCGCGTGGCGAAGTTCAACTCGAAGTCCTCGAAGCCGAAGGAGCGCAGCATGAACAGCGAGAAGTCCAGCACCCTGTCGAGCTCCGACGCCATCTGCTCCCGCGTGAAGAACAGGTGCGCGTCGTCCTGGGTGAAGCCGCGCACGCGGAACAGGCCGTGCAACGTGCCGCCACGCTCGTAGCGGTACACGGTGCCCAGCTCCGCCCAGCGCATGGGCAGCTCGCGGTAGGACCGGAGCCGCTTGCCGTAGATGACGATGTGGAAGGGGCAGTTCATGGGCTTGACCAGGTACTGCTGCCCGTCCACCTCCATGCCCGAGTACATGGCCTCTTTGTAGAAGGAGAGGTGGCCGCTCTTGTGCCAGAGGGTGTCTCGCGCCAGGTGTGGCGAGTACACCATCTCGTAGCCGTTGGCGTAGTGCTGCTTGCGCCAGAAGTCCTCGAAGATGGAGCGGATGCGTCCGCCCTTGGGGTGCCACAGGACCAGGCCGCCGCCGATGTCATCGGGGCTGGTGGAGTAGAGATCCAGCTCGGTGCCCAGCTTGCGGTGGTCGCGCTTCTTGGCCTCCTCGAGTTGCTTGAGGTGCACGCGCAGCGCCTTGACGTTCTCGAAGGCCGTGCCGTAGATCCGCTGCAGCATCGGATTCTGCTCGTTGCCGCGCCAGTACGCCCCCGCCACGCCCGTGAGCTTGAAGGCCTTGATCTGTCCGGTGCGCTCCAGGTGTGGGCCGCCGCAGAGATCCGTGAACTCGCCGTGCCGATACAAGGTGATGGGCTCGCCGTCGGGGATGGCCTGCGCGAGCTCCACCTTGAAGCGTTCCCCACGCTCGGTGAAGAGCGCCACCGCTTCGTCCCGGGTGATCTCCACCCGCTCGAAGGGCAGATCCTGGGCGATGATCTCCCGCATCTTCTACTCGATGCGCTCCAGGTCGTCATCGCTGAACGGCTCGGGCACGTCGAAGTCGTAGTAGAACCCGGCGGTGATGGAGGGGCCGATGGTCACCCGCGCCTCGGGGAACAGCTGCGTCACGGCGTCGGCCATCACATGGGACGTGGAGTGGCGGAGCGTGGCCAGCGCGTCGTGCTTGTCGTGCTCAGCGGAGCTGTTTTTGGACGCCAAGGGACCTCCCGGATCAAAACGTCCCTTTCCGCGGCATTCGACGCGCAGAAAGGGACTAGAAAATAGGCACGGGCGGTATCGAACCGCCGACCCCTACCGCGTCAAGGTAGTGCTCTCCCACTGAGCTACGTGCCTGCACAGGCTTTTGATATGTCGTCGTCGGCCCCGATGTCAAGAGGGATCACGTGGTCGACAGGTTCAGGGCGCCGTGCACGGCCTGCTGGAAGCGCTCCACCGAAAAAGGCTTGAGGATGTAGTCCCGGGCGCCCAGGTCGAGGGCCTTCTTTTTCGAGGTCTCAGACGGCACGGCGGACACGATGAGCACCGGAATGCGCTGGGTGAGCTTCTGCGCGTTCATGGCCTCGAGCACCTGCCAGCCGTCCACACGCGGCATGAGCAGGTCGAGGATCACCAGCTGGATGGGCTCGGCATCGAGCAGCTCCATGACCCGCTGACCGGAGCTCATCCTGACGCAGCGGAACCCCTCGCCCTCGAGCACCTCGCTGATGAAGTCGAGCACGTGGGGATCGTCGTCGACCAGGAGTATCGGAGCGCCTTTCATTTGGGGTCCCGCAACCATGGTTCGTCAAGTCTCCCGCCACGCGCTGTACCCGAACAATCGCTCGGAGGACCGGGTGTCCTCCACGTATACGATGTCTCGAAATCTCCCCGTAGGCAACCCCGGCACGCGGGTATACCACCATTAAAACGAGTAGCACACTTTGGTTTGGCTGTCACTTGCCATCCTCGTCGCTTTTGACCGAATCCGACAGGTTGGGGTTGGACTTGAGCTTTACCTTGGCCACGAACTTTCGGGTGGGCCGGCGCTCGTTGAGCTCCTCGTCTCCCAGCTCGTCCGGCTGGCTGGGCCTCTGACTGGGCAGCGCACGGGTGGTGACCTCGTCGCCTGTCATGTCGTCATCGCCGACCAAGTCGTCGACCATGTCGTCATCGACGGGCGAGGGGGCGTCCCCGGAGACCTCCGCCGACGGGTCCGCCTCCGAGGCGAGGATTCGCTCTCGTGCCTCGGCCGTTGGCACCACCACCAGGAAGCTCGACCCCTGCCCCACCTCGCTCGTCACTTCGATGTGACCGCCGTGCAGCTCGACGATCTCCCGCACGATGGCAAGGCCGATGCCCAGCCCGGGGTACGGCCGCGTGGAGGAGCCGTCCACCTGATAGAAGGTGTCGAAGATCCGGTCCCGCTCCTCGTCGGGGATTCCAATGCCGTTGTCTGTGATGGCACAGCGGATCTTCTCGCCCTCGGCGCGGAGGGCCACCCGCACCGTGCCCGAGGGCTCGGAGAACTTCTCCGCGTTGTCCACCAAATTCCGGAAGGCCTGGGTGAGCCGCGCGCGATCACCCAGGATGATCAGCGGCTCGGGGGGCAGATCCAGTTTCACCTTGAGCTGCTTGGACCGCATGGAGTCGGCGGTCAGGGTCACCACGTCGGTCAGGAGGGCGCCCAGATCAACGCGGTCGGCGGTCATCCGGAGGCGGTCCTTCTCCAGCCGCGCGAAGTCGATGAGGTTCTCGATGAGGCTGAGCAGCCGCTGGATGGACTTGGCCGAGATCTCGAGCCCTTTGCGCTGACGATCGTTCAGCCGTCCCATCTCCTCCTGGAGCATGAGCTCGTTGTAGCCGCGGATGGTCACCAGGGGCGTGCGCAGCTCGTGAGAGACGTTCGCCAGCACCTGCGACTTGAGGCGCTCCAGGGACTGCAGCTCCTCGTGCTGGGCCTGGAGGCGGTCGTAGGCGGTCTGGAGCTCCCACAAGGACTCGGCGAGCTGCTGCTCGGCCTCCTTCCGCGCCGTGATGTCGCGGCCGATGCCCTCCACGGAGACGACGCCACCCTGCCGGTCTCGGCCCGGGTAGAGCATCATCGCCAGGATGACGACGGCGTTGTCCCGGCGGGCGAAGCCCACCTCGATGGACCGGGCCACACCCCGGCGGGCGTCGGCCAGGGAGGCCTCGAAGGCCTCGTGATACTCGGGCAGGACGCGCGCCGACAGGAGCTTGGGATCGGCGCGGAAATCGCTCGCGGGATAGCCAAGGAGGTAGGCCGCGGCCTGGTTCATGGAGCCGATGCGCCCATTGGTGACGTCGATGCTGAACACCAGCGAGGAGATGTTCTCGTCCTGGTCCTTGACCGACAGTCGGTCGGGCGAGGGGTGGTCGTCGTGGCGACCGGTGGTGGTCCGGCTGCGGTTGCCCACGTAGATTACGCCGGTGGTCTCCCCGGCTGCATCCTGCAGGGGGATGGCCGTGAAGGCGATGGTCCGCTCTCCACCCCCGCCGGTCCTGAAGGTCCACCGCAACGGCTCGCTGTCGGGCGCTTCGCCGCCGACCATGGCCTGAAGGTGAGCGAGGAAGGCCTCGCGCTCGGCGGGGGCCATGGTCTCGCTGGTGAACTCCGACTGGAGCCGCCGCCCGGGCTCGAAGCCGGTGATGGTCTGCATGCGCCAGTTCAAAAGGAGCAGGTCACCGTTTTTCGACAGCGCCACCAGGGGCACGTCCGTGGCCTCGAAGACGCTCTTGACCGCGGATTCCAGGTCCAGAAGCGGGTGGATGTAGCTCGTCTTGGCCATGCCCGTTGCTGATCCCCTATCCTTGATCTTTCATTCCCTGTGCCGACACCCTGGTCTCGGCACCCGGGTCGCGGTACAGCGCTTCGATGTGGTCGCGGTAGTGGCGAAGGATCACCGCGCGGATGGGCTCCCCGTTCGCAGAGAGCTCGCCGGACTCCACCGACAGGCGCCCAGGCACCACCATGTGCGCCCGGACCTGCTCGTGGCGCTCCAGGCTCGCGTTCGTCTGATCGATCACCCGCTGCAAGTCCCTACCCTCCCCGCCGTCTGCGTCGGCCGCTGCTCCTGCCATAGCTCCCGGCTCCGCGTCCTTTCCGTTCCGCCACAGGAGCACGCCCACGTAGGGGCGTCCCTCTCCGCAGACCACGGCGTGGGCGACCCGCTCCGACGCGGCCAGGGCGCCCGCGATGAGCGCCGGCGCCACGGTCCGTCCGCCAGACAGGGTGATGATATCCTCCTTGCGCCCCGTGAGGAACAGGAAGTCATCCTCGATGATCCCCAGATCGCCGGTGTGGTACCAGCCGTCGGCGTCGGTGGCCGGCGCCACGGGCAGGTCCCGCGCCGATTCGGCCGCATCCGGCGGCTCACTCGCCCGGCCGCCCCTCTGGCCGCCCTGGCCGCCTCGCCGCAGATACCCGGCAAAGAGCCCCTCGCCGCGAAGGAGCACCTCCCCCTTGGGCGAGAGCCGCAGGTCCACGCCGCGCAGCGCCAGCCCCACGCTCCCGGGCTGGATCCGGTCCGGGCGGTTCGCGGTGGCCACCGCCACGGTCTCGGCGGAGCCGTACCCCGTGAGAACCGGCAGGCCCGCGAAGGCAAACAGCGCCTCAACCGACTCGTCCAGCAGGCCTCCACCGCACACCAGGTGGGCGACGCGCCCGCCCAACAGGTGCCGCACCCGGGTCCGGAAGAACCGCCGGGCCACCACCCTGTCCAGGCCGCCCAGCACCTTGGCCGGGCGCTTCGCCTCGCCGCCGGTGAACCGCTCCGTCAGGGCCAGGGTGATGCGCCCGGGCATGCCCACGGCGCCGTCGCGCTGGGTCAGGATGATCTCCCGGAACCGCTCGAACAGACCGGGCGCGCCGGCGATGAACTGCGGCCGGGCGTCGAAGAGCTCCTCTTTGAGGTCCCTCTTCCGATTCAGGATGTAGGTGGTGGCGCCCTGGTCGATGGCGGCCCAGGCCATGAGCCGGCCGAAGATGCCCGCCAGGGGCAGGACCAGCAGCTGGGTGGCGCTGCGCGGAAGGACCACCACCTCCCGCAGGGCGCGCAGCTTCTCCACGAGGTTTCTGTGGGTGATCACCGCGCCCCGGGCCGGGCCGCTGCGACCCGCCGTGTAGATGATGGTCGCCGGCGCGTCGGGATCCCGCCCGCTGTGATCCGGTCGCAGCCCATCGCCGCGCTCCAGGATGGCCCTACCGCGGATGACCAGGTCGGAAAACCGCGCCGGGCGCCCCCCCTCGCCCCACCGCTCGTCGTCGGGGACCTCCTCCGGGGGTGGGTGAAGCAGGACGATCTTCGAGGTCTTCTCCAGCCCCGCCCGGTTCTCGCGCAGCCGCTCCAGGTCCGCCAGATTCCCCACGAACACCACCTTGGGCGACAGCTCGAGCAACATCCGCGCCCGGGCCGCCGCCGGAGCCGAGCAGCTGATGGGCACGCTCACCCCGCCCGCCATGAGGATGCCCAGGTCGGCCACGAGCCACTCCGGGCAGTTGGCGGCAAAGATGGCCACACAGTCCCCTGGCCGCACGCCCTGGGCCCGCAAGGCGTTCATGATGCACCGCGCCTCGTCCAGCCACTCCGCCCAGCTCAGGGTCTGGTCGTCCCCCGAAGAGGGCGGTCCGGCCGCGTCGTAGGACGCACGGTACCGGATCGCCGGCCACCGTCCGAACCGCTTCGCCCGCCGCACCAGCAGCTCAACGATGTCACGCGCCATGTCTACCCCGACTCATCCGTCCCTGTCGTTCCCGAGCCTACTTCGAGGCTTGCGCGCGAATGATGTTGACCATGGCGCGTAGCGCGTCGTTTACGCTCTCGGCATCACGAAAGACCTCGGCCACGTCAGGGTCGAGCACCACGACGTTGCTTCCTTCGGCGTAGCGCGAGGCGTGGTTTCCACGCACCCCGTCGCTGAAATCGTACTCCGCCCTCATTTCCCCCGCCGTCGCGACATCATGGTCCTTCTTCATACGCCACACTCTCACGGCGCGTCGCCCGGCGCGCGCTGATGATACGAACAGTATCACCTCTCTGGGTGAAAACGACAACCAGCGTTCTGCCCAGATAGGACAGACCAAGGTCCACGAAACGGCTTTCGTCCTGATGGTCCGGATCCGAAATCGTGATCGCCAGCGGGTCAGCGAACACAGTAGTCGCCTCCGAGAATGGAACACCAGGGTTCTCGAAATTCTGCCCGGCCTTCGCCTCGTCCCATTCGAAGTCGAGTCCCATGGACGAAGAGAATACGAAAGCAAGGTTGTGGTGTCCAGCGGCGTGACGATGGCTGCGCGTCTCATGGCAGAACAGCTCTGGGTCACTCGGGGATCACGTTGCCGTTCGCGCAGGAGATCACTCGTCACTCGGGGATCACGTTGCCGCTTGCGTCCACCAGGCCGGCCATCACCATGTTTACCACGTAGATCTCGAAGTGGTAGGGCGCGAGCACCTTCCTGTACCACATCCACGGCGGATCGGCGTAGCCCGTAGCCCAGGTGCTCGACTCCGAGGTGATCCGGCGCTCGACGCCGGTGTCCACGTCGTAGAGCACCAGGTCCTTGTTAGCCGGGTCGCCTGCATAGCTCCCGCCGGAGTACTTGTAGGTCATCCACACCGCCAGGTTGCCCCGCAGCCGCGGCGCCATGTGGTCGAAGCCGTCGTTGGTCAGCCGCACCTCCTCCTCGGCCCCGATCTCGTACAGGATGATGTTGTAGTGGTCGCTGTCGTTCTCCATCCACAGGATCCGGTCTCCGGACAGGTCCAGCACCCGGATGTCGAAG